>Ga0067045_1002328_pt1 | contig 325171 bp, 300 predicted proteins | sample TerdegcTABiofilm_FD_59184 | JGI IMG/M metagenome (GOLD analysis project Ga0067045, IMG submission 59184) | Combined Assembly of (Gp0054472, Gp0054536) Wastewater bioreactor microbial communities from Singapore -Terephthalate degrading...
TTAGCCTCGCAATAACTTTCTTATCACTAGACACAGAATATTATACATATTTGGCATCATATCTATGCTATACTCAAAATATAACCGTCCGAAAGAAGGTCCTCTCTGAAAGGGATGGCAACCACTCCTCAACTATTTGAGGATATTTGCGAGCTATTCGCTGTCCGAAAGAAGGTCCTCTCTGAAAGGGATGGCAACTGTTCTCGGGAAATCTGCTGGGGACAATTCTGCATTTGTTGTCCGAAAGAAGGTCCTCTCTGAAAGGGATGGCAACTTCTGCATTTGTTGTTGCATCCTTGACCGTGAATTTTTTGTCCGAAAGAAGGTCCTCTCTGAAAGGGATGGCAACATTGTCTTTAGTTGTTGGTAGAATGGCAGCCAACCGAGTAAGAGTCCGAAAGAAGGTCCTCTCTGAAAGGGATGGCAACAAGTCTTCGTAGAGTTCGCCCACTTTAGGACCGAAAGCGTGTCCGAAAGAAGGTCCTCTCTGAAAGGGATGGCAACTCACTGTACCTGCAAACTGCAAACTGTAAACTGTTCTTCTGTCCGAAAGAAGGTCCTCTCTGAAAGGGATGGCAACTGCAAACTGTAACTGCAAACTGTAAACTGTTCTTCTTTCTGTCCGAAAGAAGGTCCTCTCTGAAAGGGATGGCAACACACGATAAGTGCAGCAATCGTGCCAATTAGCACACAAATTGTCCGAAAGAAGGTCCTCTCTGAAAGGGATGGCAACACACGATAAGTGCAGCAATCGTGCCAATTAGCACACAAATTGTCCGAAAGAAGGTCCTCTCTGAAAGGGATGGCAACGCATAGATGAGGCACAAGACTATGTAGTCAACTTCCCCGCGTCCGAAAGAAGGTCCTCTCTGAAAGGGATGGCAACGCAATTCTGGTAAACTCATTCTTTGTGTCTACTTTTGTTTCGTCCGAAAGAAGGTCCTCTCTGAAAGGGATGGCAACTACTCTGATTACTCCTGCATTTGCACCTGTTATCTTTCTTGTCCGAAAGAAGGTCCTCTCTGAAAGGGATGGCAACGCAGATTTTTCCGCCATCCCCTGCAAAAATTCAATAAGCTGTCCGAAAGAAGGTCCTCTCTGAAAGGGATGGCAACATGGGTTCAAATGTTTCTAAGACTCGGGGTCCGTAGGCCGTCCGAAAGAAGGTCCTCTCTGAAAGGGATGGCAACTCTAAAGGCGGCTTCCCGAATTTTACGAGCGCTTTCACTAGTCCGAAAGAAGGTCCTCTCTGAAAGGGATGGCAACACTACAAAAATCGTTCTATGGCGCAGTGGCCCGGTTTTTTGTCCGAAAGAAGGCCCTCTCTGAAAGGGATGGCAACATGTAGTCCACTTCACCGTCCTCTGTTCTGGGGACGGCGAGTCCGAAAGAAGGTCCTCTCTGAAAGGGATGGCAACACGTCGAGTCTCTCAGCTATATCTATTCCAAGGTTCTGTGGTCCGAAAGAAGGTCCTCTCTGAAAGGGATGGCAACATAACTGTCGAATGGTCTCTTGACTGTGATCTGTATCATGGTCCGAAAGAAGGTCCTCTCTGAAAGGGATGGCAACTCTTCTCTGAACTGGTAACCTGATTCTGAAGTCTGTAAACGTCCGAAAGAAGGTCCTCTCTGAAAGGGATGGCAACTCGGCAAACCGGCAACTACATCTCCGGTTTGCCGTACGTCCGAAAGAAGGTCCTCTCTGAAAGGGATGGCAACACCTTAGAAAGTCCTCAAAACTTTCAAAGAATTTAGTCCGAAAGAAGGTCCTCTCTGAAAGGGATGGCAACACCTTAGAAAGTCCTCAAAACTTTCAAAGAATTTAGTCCGAAAGAAGGTCCTCTCTGAAAGGGATGGCAACTTCAAATCGTCATACACTGGACTAATCTTGTAACGTCCTAGTCCGAAAGAAGGTCCTCTCTGAAAGGGATGGCAACACCTCAATTAAAAACTCAATCAATTTTTTTGCCTTTTGTTGTCCGAAAGAAGGTCCTCTCTGAAAGGGATGGCAACAATTGTAAGAGGTTTTTTGCCTTGTCTTGCACGCCGTCCGAAAGAAGGTCCTCTCTGAAAGGGATGGCAACTATTCGATTTCGAACTTCTGGCTTAGGTCCTCGTATAAATGTCCGAAAGAAGGTCCTCTCTGAAAGGGATGGCAACTCTCATACTGTCACCTGCTTCACTGCCTCTATATACCTGCTGGTCCGAAAGAAGGTCCTCTCTGAAAGGGATGGCAACTATTCGATTTCGAACTTCTGGCTTAGGTCCTCGTATAAATGTCCGAAAGAAGGTCCTCTCTGAAAGGGATGGCAACTAATATTTCTTTGACTTCTGAGATTTTCATTTTACTACCGTCCGAAAGAAGGTCCTCTCTGAAAGGGATGGCAACACTTGAGCGCCGAGTAGCGGTGCTGATGAGTCTTTGTGCAGTCCGAAAGAAGGTCCTCTCTGAAAGGGATGGCAACATCTGTTCAAACACTGTCTTTTCCTGAACTGTCAAACGTCCGAAAGAAGGTCCTCTCTGAAAGGGATGGCAACGTCTATTCCCAATTCACCAGCTGCATTTCTTGCAAGTCCAAGTCCGAAAGAAGGTCCTCTCTGAAAGGGATGGCAACTATTTCTTTAGCTACGTTTCTTATAAGAACAAACGGTATGTCCGAAAGAAGGTCCTCTCTGAAAGGGATGGCAACGAAAAAAGGCTGTCGGCGAGGGAACCCCGGGCGGGCATTTGTCCGAAAGAAGGTCCTCTCTGAAAGGGATGGCAACTTTTTTTCCGTATCCACAACCTGAAGTACACCCCAAGCTTGTCCGAAAGAAGGTCCTCTCTGAAAGGGATGGCAACCAATGTTGATGAGAAAGGTGAGAAGTTCCTTGGCCGCTTGTCCGAAAGAAGGTCCTCTCTTCAAGAGATAGCAGTATGCTGTTTTTCCACGACTGTATGACACAGCCTGTAAATTTTGGAAAATCCACAATTGTGGTAAGAACAGTTTTGTGACATCATATATACAGACAAAGAGTGTGAAAGTATATATGGTAGACATTTGATGATAAGCACATCATTTATGGGAGCACACGAGTGATTTTTAATAGAAGGGGGGATTTAGATGGCTTGCCTACCTTGGCAGGAGAAACCAGAAAATTACGAGGGCGTAATCTGGAGGTATGAGAAAAATCCAATAATCAGGAGAAACCCAATAAAGAAAGGAGCTCGTGTTTTCAATTCAGCTGTTGCCACTTTCGGAAATGGCTTTGTTGGAGTCTTCAGAGTTGACCACAAAAACACAAAACCATTTCTACACCTTGGTTGGAGTGAAGATGGCATCAACTGGAGAATAGAGGAAGAAGAAATCAAATGGATAGACTTAGACGGCAAGCCGTTCCCAGTCAACTATGCCTACGATCCCAGACTCGTGAGAATGGATGATACATACTACATAACTTTTTGTACAGATGACCATGGTCCTACGATTGGCGTTGGTGTTACTAAGGATTTCAAGAGTTTTGTGAGACTACCGAATGCCTTCGTTCCGTTCAACAGAAACGGCGTGCTTTTTCCAAGGAAGATAAAGGGTAAATACGTGATGCTAAACAGACCCAGTGACAACGGTCATACTCCATTTGGAGACATCTTCTTGAGCGAAAGTTTTGACCTTGTACATTGGGGAAATCACAGATTTGTCATGGCGAGAAGTAACCAGAATTGGTGGGAAAATTTGAAGATCGGAGCAGGTCCAGTGCCGATCGAAACAAATGAAGGATGGCTCTTGATTTACCACGGCGTGACGTTGACATGTAATGGCTATGTTTATAGCTTTGGCGGTGCAATTCTTGATTTAGAAAATCCAAGTAAGGTTTTGTACCGATGCAAGTATTATTTACTCACACCTGAAGAGAATTATGAGGTATGCGGCTTTGTGCCAAACGTGGTCTTCCCATGTGCAGCCCTTTACGATGAGCAAACCAAGAGAGTTGTCATCTACTACGGTGCTGCAGACACTTATGTAGCTATAGCTTTTGGATATTTAGATCAGATCGTTGATTACATTAAGAGCAATTCAGAAAACTAAGTCTTCAAAGCTGAAAACAAAATTGCTTGTGATTAACTTAAACCATACGATTTTGATTAATTGATTGTGAATAGCACAACTGAAAAATCCTACGATATTTTCCTCTTTAAGTGATTTACGATTTTATCTGCTGCGCTGTCATCACCATAAAGATTACTCGGATATTCTCGTATCTCATCTTCTATAACCATCTCTTCCAGATTCTCTTCACCTGCTGATTTATTCCAACCTGCCTCAACTAATTCTCTCCAACCTGTGTCTGACATCAACACTATCACTAGCCTTTTCGCAAAGTATGCTTCCTTCTGCAGTCCTCCACTGTTTGTTATCACTTCCCAACATTTCTTAACCAATCCCATCATGTTCAAATAGTCCACAGCATCTATCTCTAACAGTCTCTGTGTGTATTCTTTCAAGCCAAATTACTCTATTTTTTCTTTCCCCATTTTTGCCAGTTGTTGAGTATCTTTTCGAGTTTCTCTCTGTTGTCCACATTGAATTGCCTGTGTGGTGTCACAACTATTTGCCTCCTCCCAATTCCCAAAAGTGGATGAGATTTCACTTTGAAAGATCAAGCTTCCCGCTTCGCTCTGTAAAACTTAGCAAAATATAGGGATTGCCCCCAAATATCTTGGCAGATTTTTCCCACTCCAAGATCTTCACTTTGTATTGGTCCAGCTCTATGAATTTCACCATCAAATGGCACCATTTTGCACTAAGAGTTACACCACAGTTTGATTTTCATCACCATTCATCACAACTACCTAAATTGGATGTGGTTTTTTGATTTCGAGCGTTTCAAAAAACACATCTGACATGTTGAAATCATGGTGCTGGCCTGAATTTACAATCAGCTGGTTATACCACTGTGCTTTTTCAACTCTTTGTGTAAAATGGCTTTTTTGATGAACTGTGGCAATTTCTCCGGTCTGAACTCTTGGTCGCGAACTTTGCCAAGTCGTTTCTCACTTGCCATATGCTCTTGAAGTTGACACGATGAAGCCTTTACATCCTTTCATACTTTCTTCTATTTGGATTTAGACAGTTTGATGTGCGTCTGATAAGAGATGAGAAATGAAGAGAAAGGGGAAAATAACTTGTCGAGAGGATTTTGGAACTTGGAGGGGAATTATGGGAACCAGAGGGGGTTGCCATAGATTTAGGTGTAACTTCAACTTTTCGAGACAGCAAGAACCCAGTTTCTCGATGTTATGTCAAAGTGATAGAATTGAGTTTGATTTAAGCCTGTGAGGAGGTGTATCGATGAAAAGGTTTGCTTGGATTTTGCTGGCTGGAGTGATTTTGTTGCTGATCTTTGGGTGCAGCCAGCCACAGGAAGACGTGCCGACCATTGAAAAGCTTGCACAGGAATTGACCAAGGCTCTGAAGAATTTTCCGACGCGGCCCACGGAGATCGAAAGTTATGTGAAAACCTTGGCGACGGATCCGGACGTTTTGAGCAAAAAGAGTGAATATATGAACGATCTCAAGACCACCTTTCAATCTCTGGGTACTGATGTCGAGCTGCTCCAAGTGAAAGAGTTCACTTCCAAAGGCTTGATCTATTCGTACGATCTGGGAATGAAACCAGACTCGGTCGAAAAAGTGTACATCATGACGTTGCTCTTCAAAGATCAATCGCAGCAGCGGCAAAATGTCTATACTCTACCTTTCATAACCTTAAAAGGCGAATCAAACAAGATCTATCTCGCGGTCATATTCAGGCGTGACGATACTATAATCGTTTATCCCAAGCCGATAAATTAGCAGTGAAGTAGCTGGAGATGGTTTGTGATATGCTAAGTACATTGAACAAGCTATGATTGAGTACTTTCCAACAGTGATCTTCAACGATGAATTTTACATAAGTCTCTAAACAACATGACAAGCGCACAAGTTCCCCTAAGAAGGGTACTATACATTTTCAAAACCAACTGGAGGGCAGATACACTTAAGCAAAAATGCAGACAGGTGGTTAGTTTTGATACTGCAATTTGTTCATAGTTTGGTGACAGTTTCCCGATCACGAAATATATTTGCTTATAGAGAAACTTACCATCACAAGGAAAGATTTCTTAGAACAATAAGAAAATTCAAATGCTACTTGATTTTTGATTGCAGTTATATCTTTTACGGGCTTGTGCCTAAACAGACTGCTTCATTTGCAAAGCTTTATTAGTTCTTCAATCTTTGCTGTTGCAAGACAGATCACAGTATCGGCAGCGCCATAGTAAATGAGCAATTCATCTTCCTTCACAACTGCTCCGGTAGGGAAGACAACGTTATTTCTAAAACCGTCTTTCAATTCATACTCTACTTCAGGTACCAAGATTGGATCTTTGCAGATACCTATAACTTTTGAGGGATCTTCTAAATCCAGCAGCATGACTCCTGCGGTGTAACGCTTTGTCCATTTTTCCTCCCAACCGTTCTTCCCCCTGGATGGATCGACATCGACAGCGTGGAATATGACCAACCAACCTGCATCGGTCTTGATTGGTGGTACACCGGGTCCTATCTTCAAATTGGCAAAGGCAACGTCTTCAACACCCAAAAGCAGTTTACTACCTCCCCAATACTTAAGGTCAGGCGAAAAGCTTATCCAGATGTCAAATCTTTCCAGACCAAGCCTTCCATAGACTGGAAAAGGTCTCTCAAGGCGTACATAAAAACCATTTATTCTTTCAGGGAAAAGCACAAGATTTCTGTTATCAGGCGTGGATAGTGAAAGTATCTCGAAATTCTTGAAATCTTCTGTAGTTGCTATGCCAGCCCTGATTCCATGCCATGTGTCAACCGCAAAGGTCATGTAGATTTTTCCATCTATCACGGTCAATCTTGGATCGTACATTCTTATGAAATCCTCTAAACCGACATCAAAGTTCAGCGGTGAAGGCTCTACCATCCAATGGACACCATCTTTGCTCCGTGCCATTCCGAGGTTTGTACCTTCCAATCTCTGTTCTTCAAAAGAACCGTAATCGTTGCGGAAGACCATCAGATACTCACCGTTGAACTCGCATACACCTGGATTGAAAACCAGCGCAGATGAATAACTAAGATTTTTGTAAGTCAGTATGGGGTTTTCCGGATGGCGTTTAATGACCTCCTTTGATTTCAGTTCACCTACGGGCTTTGGTTCGTAAAGCTTTTTGATCAGTGAGAAATCTATCATCCAAATGCCTCCCTTCAATCATCATCGTTTAAAGTATTACACGAAAATCCAAGAAGAAGAAAATACCAGTTTTTGACCAATAACTATGGTTCATTGTCTTTTTTTGACTGTTATCACAGGAAAAAACCTAATGTGAAAAGCCAAGAATTAGTTTGCACATCATTGTAACTATCGTTAACATTTGACAAAAGATACCGTAAAACATAACATTAGTTAGCTTGTGATAACTAAATCGGAGGGACATATGTTATCAAATCTTGAGTCAAGGGTTTTGAAGATCATCCGTGATTCAAAAGAAATATCACGACTTGAAATATCGAAAACCTTAGGTCTGAGTAAGCCAGTTGTCAGTCAGACTGTTTCACAACTGATGAAAAAAGGATTAGTTCAACAGATAGGTACTTCCAAATCGAAGTTTGGTAGACCAAGAATTAAACTGGAATTCATTCCAGACAGATGGTACTGTGTCGGTGTAGAACTCGAAGAGAACTACTTGGAAGCCATCGTAACCGATCTCGCTGGTGAAGTAATGCTGTCTTTCAGAGAAAAGACTCCGTTGATACGGAAACCTTTTGAAATAGCCGCCTGGTGTTGTGAAAAGATACAAGATCTGATAGCAAAATCCTCTGTTCCTAGAGAGAAGATGCTTGGCGTTGGTGTTGGTATCTCTGGAATGGTCGATCCAAGCACCGGCTTAGTGAGAGCGGCTCCCGCCTTTGAAATGAAGAATTTCGACCTGAAAACGACACTTGAGAAAAGACTCGATATACCAGTTTGTGTGGCTAACAGGGTGAAGTTGGCTGCGTTGGCAGAACACACAGTTGGTGCGGCTAAGGGGTTCACTGATATTCTCTTTATCTTCATAGACAGTGGTCTTGGTTCAGCCTTGATAATCGACGACCAACTTTTTCAAGGGCATTTTGGCAAAGCGGGAGAGTTTGGTTGGATTGTAACAGACGTTGATCTTACAAAAGACGATCTCTCCGAAGAACCACAGTTTGGTCATTTAGCTAGGAAATTTTCTGGGCATGTACTGAGCAAATATCTCAAAAATTCTGATGTAAAAGCATTTGATGAGATCTTACACAGTTTGCACGAAGAAAAACCTTACAGCACGAAAATCAAGAGGGCTTTGTTGCATCTGTCTGTCGCAATAAGTAACGCAGTACTCATGTTTGATCCACAGATGGTGATAATCAAAGGAAGAATCGGCCAAAGATACTTCAACGAACTTTCACAGTTCATTGTTCCAGAGCTTCAAAGGATGCTACCAGTTGAGTTTTACGAGAATCTGCAGCTAAAGAACGGAACAATTGAAGAGTTTGATGTTGCATTAGGTGGAGTTTTCTTGGTTCAAAAGCAGATAATGAACGTCTAAATCCCTGCGAGGAGGTGGTTTCATGAAGAAGGTTCTCGTTGCGTTACTGGTTTTGGCAACGGTATTTGTCATGGCTGACGTCGTTCTCATGTGGTTCACAGACGGTCCTGATTTCGACATCATGCAGTCACAGGTGGCGAAATTTGAGAAAACCGAAGGTGAAAAGGTCGTTGTACTTAACCTTCCCTACTACTTGGAGTACAAACCCAAGCTTGCGGCTATGGCAAAGGCAGGATCACCACCAGATGTCGCAAGAGAAACAGATATTCTGCCGTGGGCTGAGTACGCAATCGATCTGAAACCACTGGTTGAAAAGTACACAGGCATGAAGTTTGAGGAATGGTTGGACAATGTTTCCTTCTACAAACCCGCGTTCAAGAAGGTTTACGAAAAACTTGGGAAGGTTGTTGGAATTCCTTACACATCAGACGCACACGCAATCTTTTACAACAAAGAGATATTCAAGAAAGCAGGTATCGAACCACCGAAAGACAGGCCTTGGACTATCGATGAGTGGTACGCCGCTATGAAGAAGATCAAGCAGAGCGGTGCCGCGAGGTATGCCCTTGTTTACGATTTTAGCCCGTACAGGTTCTCGAATTTGCTGTACGTCTTCGGTGGAGGAATATGGGATCCAAATGGTAAGCAAATAACAATCGATTCGCCTGAGTCAATCGAAGCACTTGAATTTTTCGTCAAACTGCACGACGAAGACCTCATACCGAAAGCCGTATGGCTCACCGGTGATGCCCCAGCCAAGTATTTCCAAAATGGTATGGCGGCAATGTATGTGTCTGGAATTTGGATGCTCGCACAGTTCAGAGAACAACTCAAGTTTGATTGGGGTGCGATCATGTGGCCCTACAAACGCCAGCGTGCTGTCATGACTGGTGGAAAGTACATCGTACCATTCACAGAGAAAGGTGCAAAGCTTGCGCTCTTTTTGACGAACCAAGAAAACTTGGCTGAATTTTCAGGAAAACTCTTCCTCATACCAGACAGAAAAGACTTGTCCGACAAAGTTGTGATAGAAGATCCTGTGATAAACGAAATCTACGCCGTCGTGATGAAAGATCTGAACGAATCTGGCAGGGGAAGCTTAGTCGCTGATTGGTACGATCCTGACACCGCTACAATAGTGCAGAAAAATCGTTCCGTCATAACTGATGCCATAAAAGCTGCTGTAGCAAAAGAAAAGACACCGGCTCAGGCATTCAGAGATCTCGCAAAGTTCCTCAGAGAAGAGGCTGCCAAGAGTAAATGAGAGTCTGCCGGGAGGGAAAACCCTCCCGGTTTGCCAAAACTGGAGGAATGCCTTTGAACAAACAACTGATGGCATGGTTATTTCTCTTACCAAATCTGCTGATTTTCTGCATATTCATAGTCACACCAGCATTGAGCAGTTTCTACTTCTCTTTTACAGACTACGATATGCTGACCTTCTCTGGCAAATTCATCGGTGTGACAAACTTCAAAAATTTGTTGCAACCCTCGAGCGACTTCGTTCGCGCGTTGCTCAGAACACTGATTTACACAGTAACGGTGGTTCCCTTGGTCTTCATATGTTCGCTTGGACTTTCGATCATGACGACATCTGACTTCTTTTATGGCAAACCATTCCTACGTGCTCTTTTCTACTGGCCGTGGCTCCTATCACCTTCCATCATTGGAATATCTTGGAAGTGGTTTCTCGATTACGATGCTGGATTGATAAATACAGTGTTGATGAAACTTGGGCAAAATCCCGTACCTTGGTTGATAGACAAAAGACTGGCGTTCATCAGTGTAACACTGGTGACAATTTGGAATGTCGCTGGTTATTTCATGGTGATGTTCAACGCAGCATTGACTACCATCCCAAACGAGGTTTACGAAGCCGCAGCTTTAGACGGTGCCAATCGCTGGGTGAGATTTTGGAAGATCATCTTTCCTTTGCTCAAGCCGACCTCGGTGCTTGTTGTGGTGCTGGCAACGATCATGACGATGAGAAATTTCGAGATAATATACGTTTTCACCGCCGGTGGTCCTGGAACTGCGACAACAATGGTTGCTCAGAGAATATATCACACTGCATTTATGGAAAGAAGGCTTGGACTGGCTTCGGCAATGTCTGTGATATTGTTTTGTATCTTGATCGTTCTTTCTTTACTGCAGTTCAAAATCTTGGAGGAAGAGAAATGAAAAGAAAAAGAAGATTCCTGATAGTGTTTGTAAATCTCTTTGCCTATCTGTTTGCGTTTTTCTATGTCTTACCGATCCTCTGGACAGTCTTTTCGAGCCTCAAAGAAGAAACAGACCTCTTTGCATGGCCTCCAAGACTGATAACTAAACTCACTTCAGTCAATTATCAATCAGTATTTTTAAAGACTCCTATTTCTTTGTTCATCAGAAACTCTTTTTTCATATCGATTTCTGCAACCGCATTGACTGTGCTGATAAGCCTGATGGGTGGCTACGCGTTGGCGAAGTACCAGTTCCGTTACAGGAGGTTTGTCTCAAACTTCACGCTCTCTATGCTCATGATTCCACTTCAGGTCATAATGGTTCCTGTCTATCTCGTTTTATCTAAGATTGGTATGATCAATACACTTTGGGGATTGATCATTCCTCCTTCAGCAACACCAACTGGTATCTTTCTTGCACAGCGATACATTCATTCTGCGATCCCAGACGAATTGCTTGAGAGCGCGAGAATAGATGGCGCTGGTGAGTGGAAGATCTTCTTTTGGATTGTTTTACCCCTTTCGACACCATTGCTGGCGGCTATTTCTGTTCTTTCGTTCACGTGGCGATGGAACGACTTTCTGTGGCCTCTTATCGTTGTTGGTTCTCCAAAGCTGTACACAATCCAACTGGCTCTTGGAATGTATGCTGGTGAACACATAGTCCAGTGGGGACCACTCTTAGCCATGACGACGATCTCGATGCTGCCGGTACTGATAGTGTTCCTGTTACTGCAGAAATACTTTGTCAAAGGCATAACGACTGGAGCAATCAAATGAGGTGAATTGCTGTGAATTACACGATAGATGTTAACACTGTCTCTTATGACACAGCGGTGGAAGATTATCTCCTTTCGAATGTAGAGCATACTCTTGTGTTGAAGTATGGCAAACCGGAGAAACTGTTCTCTTCGAAGGAAGGCTTACTGATAGAATTCACCAAAACAAATTTGGATCAACCCGAATTCTCCTGTCTTTGGCAAAACGGTTGCGAATTCAAGAGCAAAAATCTTTCTTGGCAGTTTTTCACAGCCGACAAAATAAGATCGATTCTTTGGAAAATAAACGGTCTGAAGAGAGTTGTGCTCAATTTCAAAGTGCCTTTAGTAAGGTTATTCAAAGTACCCTTTGCTGACAGTGTGGAAATTCAACAGCCTTTGCAGATTTCCTACACACAGAATTCAATCTCTCTCTCAGATATTTTGCGTATCAAAATTCTAAAGGGTAAATTGGTTCAACTGAAGCCCTCACAGAACAGATCTTTTGAGATTGTGATCGAAGATGAAGGATCACAGAGTATCGAAATCGCTTTCCGCTCCAAGCAAGAAAGAGATGATCTTTCGGAGGAAGTCGAAAATCGCCTCTATGTAGAAAGACTGCTTCTGAACTGTCCCAGTAATCTGAACGATCTGGAAAGATCGCTCTATTTGTTCTCAGCACATACGGCTCTTTCTTCATGGAAGGACTTTGAGACAGCACAATGTCTCTCTGCAGGGAATAACTATAGTTTCCCAAGAAGAACATATTTCAGAGATGGTTTCTGGACGTCATTAACCCTTCTAAAAGTAGAGCCAAAGATGGTTAGAGAACAGATAATAGCCCTTTCACAAGGTGTGCACAAGGATGGCTGTCCAAGTGCCGTAATGTTCTTAGATAGCGATGAAAGAGCTTTGCTGAGGCAGTTTATCGAGCAAAATCCTCAAATTAAGCAATTCGTCAGGTATGAAAACGACTGGTGGTCAGACCACCATGATTCAGGACCACTCTTCGTGCTTCTGATCAGCAAGTACGTAGATCTGACCGGTGATAACACAATTCTTTTTGAGACCGTTGGCAAGGAGACTATCTTGGAAAAAGTGGATCTGATAGTTCAGCAGATTCGAAATTACCAAAGAAGCGAGGAAGGTCTACCGCTCAAACCTTTTGACTCGAAAGATTGGCAAGACAATGTCTTCAGAAATGGTTTAGTAACCTACGATTTGGCTCTGCAAATAGCGGCGTTCAGAGAGGCGCACAGATTGTTTCAGCTTGCCAAGGTAGATAGAAAAGATCTTTTAGAAGAGTATCAAGCGATGAAAAAGTCATTCAATGAAAGACTTTTCAACCCCGCGAAAGGTTATTTTTATGATTTCGTTGGCAGTTACACTGAAGATCATCTGAGTTCAGATACAGTCGTGGCAACACTTTTTGAAATCGCAGAAAAAGACAAAGCCTTGTCGATGCTCTCAAAAATGGAGGAACTCTTGGAATCAAGGAACAACATGCAACAACCATACGGTAACTGGGGTGTGATGAATGTCTGGCCCCTGTTCAAAAAACGTTCTCATCTGTTTGGCAAAAGTGCATTCGCGTACAGATACCACAACGGAAGTTGTTGGCCCTATATGAGTTCTGCTTATGCGCTTGCAAGGTTCAAGAACGGTCTGGATCCAAGTTATGGTTTACTCAAGTGGTGGGAATACTCCCTGGAAAAAGGTTGGGTAAACTTGGTTGAATACTACTCACCTGCTTATCACAGAGGTGGATTAAACCAAGCTTGGAGCTCTTTCGCCGCATTCGTTATAAGAGAAATCTATGCTCAATAAAACTTGGAGGTGTAATCATGGTAGAAAAATGGAATCACTATCCTGTTTACATGTGGGCAGGACCAGGGACTATAAGAATCAACAAAGTTAAGTTCCCTGGCACACCAATAGACGAACGAGTGCATATGGAAGGAGGCTTAAGAAAAGGAGCATTTAGGCTGAGTGAGATGGGCTACAACTGGGCTTACTGCACTTACAATTGGGGCTTTCCTCCAGAGATAGAAAAGGAAGATCATGAGTATTTCAAGAAAACCGTTGAGGAATACCATCAAGAAGGGGTTAAGGTCTTTGGATACGTTCAGTTCTCAAACAACGTTTTTACCGGAACTTACAGAAACAAGCGCTGGTATGCCCTGGACCCATACGGTGAAAAGATCAATTACTATTCTGGTAGATATCTTGTCTGTCCGACCGATGAAGATTGGAAAGAACATCTAAAAGAGGTAGTTGCAGGAATAGTCAACGCCGGAGCTGATGGTGTCTTCTTCGACAATATCTTTGGCTCTTGGTTTGGCTTTCGCCCGTGCTACTGTGATAGGTGTCAAAAACTTTTCAAGGAGTATGCACAAGAACAAGGTTTCGAAGTGAACGGAATTCCGAACTTTTTGGGCGAGTCTCTGGAATCAAAGCTCTATCTGACCTGGAGAAAGAAGATCATATGGGACATTGTGGCAGAACTTTCTCAAATGGCTAAGAAAATCAATCCAGATATCCTGATATCTTCAAACTCTTTTGAAGCTGGAATAAGCAAACTATCCATCATGGCTGGGATTGATCTAAGAGAAGCCTTTCGCGTTCAAGATCTTGTGATGATTGAAAACCATCAGATACCAAGGAAATTTCAAGGAATACAGATCTTCAACACGATGACGTACAGAATAGCTCATGCATACAGTAAAGGTAAACCTGTGACGAGTGTACCTTATATGTTCGGTATTGGTGATGATCCTGCCTATTCCACAAGAATATACCTTCAGGCGATGGCAGAGGCTTATTCAAACGACTCAGTCTATGTGCTCAAAGGCACCGAATACTTTCACAACGGTAAATGGACACTCTTGACAGACGATCAATTTGAAAATATTCGTCTTCAAATCAAAGACTATCACAACTGGTTCAAAGGTAAAGATGGCGTTGTTGATAAGATATATGGAAAACGTGCAACGAGAATAGGCATCTTCCATCCATACGACTCGCTGACCTTTTACTGGGAAAAGACTGCTCTGCCTTTTTTTGCCGCACAGCATGAGCTGGTTCGTTCTAAGATCGACTACAAGGTCGTGTATGACAACTTTGATGATATCGATCTTCTAATTGTGCCACCTGTATTTGAAAAAGGAGAGATAGAGAAAATCACTCAGTTCCAGAAAGATAAGATCTTTCTTGGTTACACCCCAATCGAAGGTCAAAAGGTCATTTGGAAAGAACTGTATAATCTTGTCTCATCGCAGCGAAAACCGGAGCAACTTCTGGCATTAGAACAAGATCTATCGCTACTCAATTTCTCTTTGTATTTCAACAATTTGGAATACAGAGAAAGACTCAAGAAAAACGGTTTTCTATTCTTCAACTACCTGAACTATTGCTATAACTTCACACATCCATTCGATGCCAAAGAACTGATAGAGATAGCTCAAAGATACCAAGACTGGAAGATTGATTCCGATGGCTTCGTCGTAGTTACATCTTATGAAGAGGGAGATCTTCTGAAGATCCACGTCGTCAACCTTGAGGAAAAAGATGTGCAAATCGATCTTTCATTACCAAGAGGCAAAAAGGTGGAGAAAGTACACGAATACAAATACAACAATGAACTCATTCACAGAGTTTATATCATTCGCACGTGAGTACATCAACTGTGTGAAATGTGAAAAAAGGGTGAGACTGTTCTCACCCTTTCTTTTTCAGCACTTCTGTGTTCACCAAGTTAGGCGGCGTTTCTCCCTTTAAAGCCTTTAGCAAATTCTCTGCCACCATGACAGACATTCTCGTTCTTGTAGCATAAGATGCTGAACCAAGATGTGGCGCTAATACAACGTTGTCCAGTTCGAGCAGTTCTGGTTCGACCTGGGGTTCATTTTCAAAAACATCGAGCGCAGCACCTCTGATCCAGTTCTCTTTGAGTGCCTTTACAAGGGCTTTTTCATCCACCACAGGACCACGCGCAGTGTTTATCAGATAAGATTCTTTTTTCATCATCTTCAGTTCTTTTTCTCCAATCAGATGGTATGTCTCTTTTGTGAGTGGTACATGGAGCGTTATGAAATCTGATTCTCTGAGTAACCTTTCAAGATCTACAGAGGTTGCCTTGAGCTCTCTTTCGAGTTCTTCTGAAATTCTTTTTCTGCTGTAATAAAGAACTCTCATGTTGAAACCTATAGCACGACGAGCCATTGCTTGCCCTATTCTTCCAAAACCGACTATACCAAGGGTTGCTCCATAGAGATCTGTGCCTAAGAGGAGCATTGGCTCCCAACCGCGAAACTTCCCAGCTCTCACGAATCTGTCACCTTCAACGATCCTTCTTGCGATAGCCATCATCAAAGCCCAGGCAAGATCTGCCGTTGTCTCCGTCAAAACACCCGGTGTATTAGTTACCATGATGCCTCTTCTGGTTGCTTCCTCAACATCGATGTTGTTGTAACCAACAGCGTAGTTAGAGACTACTTTCAGTTGTGGTCCTGCAGCATCCATGACTTCTTTGTCTATAAGATCAGTGAGGAGAGATAAGATACCATCAACACCTTTTACCTTTTCGAGTAATAGTTCACGCGGTATGACCCCATCATAATCACTCACTTGAATTTCACAGTGCTCGTTTAAAAGCTTTAGACCATCTTCTGGTATACGTCTTGTGACAAAGACCTTTGGTTTTTTCATCGATCTACCTCCTTCTTCAATCTATGGGACTATCGCATCAACCTCGCATATGCACTCAAGAATGTTCTTTTGGCGTTCGCTACTACAAGGTCTGGATCTTCGCCAGCCATGGGCTTGACTTCGAAAGAGATCACAGGTCTCTCTGTTGATACCTTCTTATCAAAATAGCCAAGCTTTTTCAGTGATTTCAGAAAGTAGAATACTTCGTTCACATCATTAGCACCATCGGAGATACCAAACCTCGGATGCAGATCACCGTAAGCTGGATGATCCTTTTTGAGCACTGCATTTCCTATGTGCACATGTGTTATGAAGGGTGCAAGCAGCTGAACTGTGTAAAAAGGATCTTCAAAAAGCAAAGGCTGGTGAGACAGATCGACCGTCAAACCAAAGTTCTGGTGGAAAGTTCTGACATTTGAAGCCACTTCAAAGGCTACAGGTGCTGGGCCAACCAACGCTTTCTTGTCCACGGACCAATCGAAAACTTCCAAATTTACTGCAACAACTCTGCCAAATCTTTCACCTTGTTCTTCCGAATAACGACATAACTCAATCAAGGACTTGACAAGTTGCGCTTTTGCTCCTTCGAACTCACTTTCCTGAGGCATCTTGCCACTCAGAAAAGCCACAGCCCTTGCCTCTGCTAAATAAGCTTCGTCAATTACAGCTTTGATCTCCTCAACGGCCCTTTTTCTTTCCCCTTCGTCGAGTGAGTTCAGATTCAGTTTCTTAGTCAAAACCAGTGGTTGTGCAGCGATCAAGAGTTCTACTTTTGAAATCTTACACATCTGTCCTATCTTTTCGAGCACAGGTCTTTCAACCAGCGCACTCACCTCAACAGCCTGGAAGAATTCATCTGTTAGGACTTTCTTCACTGTGGACAGTATTTCGGCTTCACTTTTTGCATCTGGATAAGCCATGAAATGAATCAAACCCATGTGAAAACAATCGTGCCAAGGATACATCTTTTACCTCCCTTCACAGATTGTTTTTATATCTTGTACTATCTTTCTTCCACCTTCAACCAGCAAGCCTATGTCAGTTGAACATACCAACAGCTGCATGCCTTTTCTTATCCAAGGCTCTATCGATTGGACATCCCGCAAGTGAATCCCAGAGGGTATGTTCAACCTCAGACACTTTTCCACAAATCTTTCTATGTGCTGTTGGACCAACGGGTCCTTGGTTTTACCTGGTATTCCAAGACTTTGGGATAGATCGTTTGGTCCTATTAAACATGCATCAACACCAGGCATTATCAACTCTTCAAGGTTGTCTACTGCTTCTTTGCTCTCTATCTGTAAGATTATCAACGTCTCATCATTCATCCACTTTACAAATTCATCGGGCTTCATGTCGGCAAAACCCGTGTGAGTTCTTCTAATTGCAATACCTCGCTCACCAAGGGGGTAGAACTTGGTTGCTTTAATTATCTGCTCAACTTCCTCCTTGGTTTGAACTTGTGGTATCAGTAACCCTTCTGCACCGCAATCAAGAGGTCTTGAGAGATTGTGATGGCCATACCTTGTTGGTACACGCACGATAGGTGTTATATCACCCGCCCTGGCCGCCCATACCATGTCTTGTACCGTTTCAAGCGAAAAGGAAGAATGTTCAGTATCTATGACGAAAAAATCAAAACCAGCCGTGGCAAAGATCTGTGCAATACTGGGAGTTCTTATCTCACTCACCATGATACCTACTGCATGTTTGCCTTCCTTCAGCAGTTGCTTTGTTTTGTTCTTTCTCACGACCTCACCCCCTAAACTTTTTTCATTTGATCAAATCTTGCCATATTTTTTCAACAACTCTATGTTGACTGGAAATTGAGGTTCTCTGCCAGTCAGTACCTCTATTACTCCTTGAGCTGCGCCTTCAGCCATTCGAATCACACACTCTTGAGTGAGTGCTGAGTTGTGTGGAGTCAAAAGAATCTTTTCACAGTTGAAGAATGGATGATCTGAAGGAGGAGGTTCATCCACAAAAACATCGGTTGCTGCACCTTTGATCCACCCTTGGTTCAACGCCTTCAAGACAGCCATTTCGTCCCACACAGGACCTCGGGACATGTTTATGATAAAAGCCGTCTGTTTCATCATTCGCAACTGTGCCTCACCTATCAAATTCCTGGTTTGGCTTGTAAGTGGCACGTGTATCGATACAAAATCAGATCTTTCAAGCAACTCTTCGAGCGAGACCAACTCGACACTCAGATCTTGAGCCTTTTGCTTACTCACATAAGGATCATATGCAATAATCCTCATCGAAAATGCCGCTTGACACTTCTTTGCAACCAAGGAGCCTATACTGCCCAAGCCAACTACTCCCAACACCTTCCCATCGATATCAATAGTGGAGAATTCATCTCTGATCTTGAAATTACCTTCTCTGGTAGCACGATCCATATCCTTGAGTCTCTTGGCGAGTGCAAGTATGAACATGATAGTACCTTCAGCAACAGAAAGGGCATTTGCATTTGGAGTGTTCACAACGTATATACCGCGCTTTGAAGCTTCTTCCAGATCAACGTTGTCTACGCCAACACCATGTCTTGCGATCACTCTGAGTTTGGGAGCATTTTGTATTATATGGGCTGTGAAAGGGGAGGTGCGAACTATCACACCATCGATCTCTTTGATCTCTTGTGCAACGATCTGAGGATCTGAACTTGATGCATAAACTACCTCAAAACCTGCCTCTTTGAGAACCTTCACACCATTTTCGTGAATGGGCTGAACAATCATCACCTTCATTTCTTGATCACCCTTTCAACACAGAAACTGTACCAAAACTTATTGGGCAGACCAAAACCCAATCATTTGGGCTCTGCAATGCACAAAGTCTTTATATGCCATCTTCAAGAGATTCTCAAGGAGCTTCGAATGCATTATAACTAAGCCAAGAATAGTATAGCGACATTTCCGTGATTGTTGACTCATTCAGTGTGACGAATCCTGAAAGGTTGGAAGAAAAGGAAGGTTCATGAGAAAGAAGTTTTTTCCACAAACGTCAAAGATTGCCACATATCTCTAAGGTTTCTGTATGCATATCGTTGTCTCTACGCCTTGTACTAATACCCAGGCTTTGTAACCAGATCTTTGGCAGTAGCTCAAGATTCTCTCTTTTGAAATAGGGTAATCCACAATCACCATCAGAATGTCTTTTGAATCCATTTCTTGCAGCTTTTTCCTTGTTTGAAGTTCTGGAATGGGGCATATCTCTCCACGCATATCCAAGATCAGTTGTGGCTTTGGGACTTCCTTAGCGTCTATAACATAGTAAACCATTGAGCCATCGTAGGATTTCACAGATCCAAGGACATGCATAGATATTTCTTGAAGGATGTGGAAAACGTGCTCTGAAGCAATATCATAACGATCACCCTCTTTGCTTCGAACTACCTTCAGTAAGCCATATTTCACCATTTGATTTAAATACCTGAAGGCAGTGGAAAGATCTATTTTCAGTTTTTCAGCCACCTCTTTAGTAGTCATGCATTCTTCAGTGAGCAACATGAGTATCTCCAGCCTTCTTTGATTTGCCAAAACCTTCAAGAGTTCGACCATCTTACTTCCACCACTCAACCAGATCACCTCATCAAAAACGCGGGTCGAATGACCCGCGTTTGGAAAATGATCATTCGACTTCAGCCAATGGACTTAGGATGTTTTTCCACTAACTCCACGAATCTTCCATAGTCAATCAGAGGAACCTTAGAATCAGACTCACTGTAACCACGTGACAAAAAGTCGTCCTTTATTGCAAACACACTGGCTTTTGTATGACTTTTGAGATCTTCCAAAGCCCAGTATACACCATTCTGTATCAGTACAACATCGTCTTCATCTGTGGCTGCGTACAGTTTGATCCGTTCGGCAGGATTGTTTGGACCATATTTGATTAAGATAAGCGCCATCTTACCACCCTCTCACATGAAAACAACGTGATCGAATTGATGGAAAAACTCTGGAAGACTTCCCTTGTCGATAATCGTTGCCGAAAAGTTTCCATCCAACTCTCTTACCTTGAAATTCTCCAAATCTTCTTTTACGACATAGACCTCTGTTCCGTAGTTCTTTATGTATCTGTGGCATATTGAAAGTGGGAGCAAGCCCAACATCTCTGGTTTGGTGTTCTTGGACAGTGCAACACATGCTTCATCGAGCAAGAGTACTGCTGGTTCTAAATCTTCACCGTACATGCCAAAAGCAGTTCTAAAAACTTCATTCACCCATATACTCCCAACCGGTGATTGATAAGCTACAAAGAGTAATTTTTTCACAACCACCACCTCAAGCCATTAGGTTTATGAACCTATCACTGCTGGCGAACAAAGCTGCCAGTTCTGGTAATCCGCTGGGTTTTGAACCTTCGATGATCATATCTGTGGTGATCCCTCTGTAATCCATACAGATACCACATATGTCAACTCTCAGTTTTCCCTGCTCGATCATCTGCTTGAGCTTCTGCGGAATATTTCTATCAATTCTTATGGGTTTCACATTCTTGTTCACGCAAAGAACTGAATCAGCGAAGAGAAAAAGATTTACCTCATGACCTCTCTCAACTGCCGCCTCAGCTATCTTCATTGCGGTGTCAAGATCTTCGTAGGTGTAGGGTGGTACCATAACCTGTATTGTTATCTTCATTCATCATCTCTCCCTACCAAAGAGCAACCATGCCATAGTCCAGTTGCCAAGCAAGAAAAAGATTGAGGTTACTATTGAAGAGATAGCCAAAGTTGGCACACCGGTCAAGAAATGTCCAATGTTGCACCCACCAGCAGTCGCAGCCCCAAAGCCCATCAAGACACCGCCAACTAAAACTTGAAGGTATGTGGATGGTTTCTTGGGCATGCGAAGCTTGAATTCTTTGCCAACAATTGCTATAAACATCGCACCTAAGATTATACCGAGCACCTCTGCACCAATCCAGTTCAATGGCTTGTTGCCTGTGTACACAGAGAGAATATTGGTCCAGCCACCTGTGATGCCCAGTCCGTAGTTTCTACCGCTCGCCGCACTTGCCCACCAAGCTATCGGTTGCAGTATGGCTATCAATACAGCCGCGACAATCCAGTTGATCTTCGTTTCACGCTGACTCGTTTTCGTGCCAAATGCGTACCACAAGAGCAATACGACAAAGATCAAGGTGATTATCCATGGATTTACGTTGAAGATCGTTGCCAAAGTTGGTCCTGTCTTCGACACATACACTGAGCTATTGGATGCAACTGTGATGTTGTACTTGTTCAACCATTTCATCCAGCCAGAGAGTACTCCACCGCTGGTCGCCTGGGCTGTCAGACCAAAAGCAAGAGCAGCCAACCAAGCAGTTGTCATACCTTCTCCTACTCGGTAAGTCACACCAGAAGCGCAACCTCCAGCCAGTACCATGCCAATCCCAAAGATGTAACCACCAACTATATTCGCAATCCAGTTCAACGGCATCGCAGAAAGCTTGATGACGCCAAATTGAGCGAACAAAAGCAGAGTAATGGACTGAAGCGCTATTGCCAAAGCTGCAAACTTCATCAGGTAATTGTCCTTGAAGATGAGAACATCTCTAAAAGCAGAGTTTATACATATTCTTCCTCTTTGAAGTATTATTCCAAAGATGGCTCCGACCAAAAGACCTGTCCAGACCATGAGCTCACCTCCATATCAACCTTTGACTTTGATGTAGATCTTCCACTCACTTGCTCCTACTTCCTCTATTTCGAGAACTTCGTGCCCCATCTTTTTCACAGACTCAGGGATCCTTTCTTTGGACATGGGGTAGTCAATCCATACCTCGAGGATCTCTCCGGGCTTCATACCTTTGAGGGCTCTTTTTGTTTCAACATCAGGCACGGGACATACTTCTCCACGAACATCAATAGACTTTGCAACTTGATACTTTGCCATCTGCCACACCTCCTATTTGTGAAAAAAGTATCAATTTCCAAGACTATGGTAATGGTCAGAAGTGTCTTCAGTATTATATACACGTTACGACTTGGTAAAAGTGACAACCACCGAAGAGCAATTTGAATCCCACCTGGCTAAAAGGAGAAAGGCGACCCTTGCGGTCGCCTTCACAAATCTATCGTTGAGTGTCTTTGTTCATTTTTCTTCAAAAAACTTTGCCTCTCAGTTGCGCCACCAGACTCTCTTCATACAGCAGTTTTTTGTTCTCAGGAAAAGATTTCTCTTTTACCAGAATCGACGTGATAATCTTTTGTTTTTCTGTGGAAGTGTGTTGCTGAATAATCCTTATACATTCATCTGTTTGCATCTAAGCAGATCAACATCTCACAAAGACTCAATATTGGAGTTCTCTCCAAAAGAGCAGACCTATGCCACTTTACAGAACCAATTTTCCGAGTACTCGGTAGGCGCCTTTTGTGTCCAATTTATATAATACGAAAGTGATATGTTTCACAAATTTATCAAAACCGCTCTCCTTCAATAAAAAAGGATGAAAATAACCAAAAAACCTTCACTGAAGAGAAAAATTCAATGTAACGAAAAACCTCTCACAACCTCAGATCTCAAAAGAGCGGAAGAAAACCCATCGAAGCGATTGTTCAGGTATATCTACGAAATAGAAGATTCCCTCGAAATACACCTCTCAAGTACTCTCTCTTACTATCAGCTCAACCTCCAAGATCTTCTGTTTTGGCTTTTTCCTTTTTCCTTTGACACGTTCCAAGAGCATCTTGGTGGCTTCATAACCCATCTCATACTTCTGAATGCGCACAGTGGTCAAAGGTGGTCTAAAGAAGTGTGCAAAGATTATATCGTCATAACCTACTACCGACACATCTTCTCTCAACTTTCTTCCAGCTTCGTCTAATGCCTTGATGGCACCGAAGGCAAACATATCGTTGAAACACAAAATGCTGTCAAAAGGAAGTCCTTTCTTCAGTGCTTTTCTAACACCTTGATAGCCTGCTTCCATGTTTTTGTTGTACGGCACTATAATCAGGTAATCCTCTGGAAGATCTATTCCATTTTCAGCCAAAGCCTTTTTGTAGCCTTCATACCTCATCTTAGACGCGGAGTTGTTCATATCTGTGTTTATGAAAAGCAAGCGTCTTTTACCTCTCGAGATCAGGTGCTCTGTTGCCATATATCCACCTCTGACCTCGTTGTTGTAGACTTCATCTATCTGCGGGTTGTACAAATGTCTCCCTAACAAAACGAAGGGAAAGTTCATCTTCAAGAGTTTTTCAAAGTCTTCTGTGTTCTCACCAAAAGGACTTATCAACAAACCATCAACTCTTCTTTCCAATAACGTAGTTATTGCCTGCGATTGGAGTTTTGGATCTGTCTCTGTGTTCATCACCAGTAATTGATAGTCGAATCTCTTGGCAGCTGCCTCTACACCTTTGAGTACCTCTGCAAAGAATGGATTGGAACTGTCTTCCAAAACAACACCGATAGTCATCGTCTGACTCCTTCTGAGTGCAAAGGCTGTCGAGTTCTTTATGTATCCAATTTCTTTGGCTATCTTGAGTATCTTTTGCCTTGTCTCTTTACCTATATCACTTTTGCCCCTCAATGCCTTTGAAACGGTGTTTACAGAGACACCTGCACGTTGTGCGATGTCTTTCATCGTAACGTATTTTTTCATTAAATCACCTTTGCAGTCCATCATTTTCTTTTCTATAGTATACTACCTATCAACAACCTCGATAGATCACAGTCTTTCAAAGTCGTATATATCTTTCTTCTGCCGTTAGATTCTTTCACGTACAAAAGTGATGCGAAGGCATAACCCCAACCTGCAATTCTGCTTATCAAAGAACTATTTGAGCTCAACTGAGCCGCATCTTTTCTCAGAAGCAAGTATTCTGAAGCAACATCTCCGAGTGCCCATAAAAATGCAGCAATGTTGACATTTCTTTTGGTGTTGAAAACGCTGATGTTGCTTATCCAATCTCCCGATAGTTCCAAAAAACCGTGAACCTTGTACTTCTCAGAGACACATATTAGTTCATCGTCTTGAAAAGCTTCATCTTTTACCCATACCATCTCGTCGCTTATTGGCTTTGGTTGCAAAACAGCTATGGGATAGAAGTTTCTACCGAGAAGTCTCTCATCGTTGAAAACTTCTATGTACAGGTTCTGTGTTTCTTCATCAAGAGTCTCGTCGATTTCCATCACATCGGTTAGCGACCATCTTTTCAAGATCAGATTCATTTCTTTGAGGATTTTAATGTCCGTTCTCACGACGATCTTAACTTCCAAATTCATTGGCGAACTGTTGGCTACACACAGATGTCCAGAATATCTTTCTGTTGCCTTCAAAACAGATCTGTGGTCTCTAATTATGGGCAAAACAGGGTTGTTTAAAAACCTCATTTTTGAATAGAAAGACTTTGGCATTCTGTTGTAGTCTAAAAGTCCATTAGCCTCCCAAGCTATGTCTGAAAACTCCGTTATGACATACCCTGATATCTGTTCTTTGAGTCTGATCTGCTCTATTTGATACTTCAAGCCTAAGAATTGGTGCAATTGGGATTGGTAGAAAAAGTCTTCAAGGTTGTGAAATCTACATGCTAAAGAGACAGCATCATGTGGTGATGATCCATCGAACTTCATACCCATCACAGTCACAGGAAAGTTCATCCAGTTACCAAGCCAATCTCTTTGATCAGATAAGCCCCATACACCGAACTCAGAAATCAACTTGGGTAGTCTTTGTTTTGGCACAGCGAAACTCTTGAACTCACCAGTCGCAAAACTCTCTACTTTCTGTTTCCACAAGTCGTTGTGGTATGGAAATGAATGATAGAAGTGATAATCGTCTATGTCTGAAAGAACGTGCAAATTGCCGCAGCATGCAGAGTTGTCCACATACAATCTCGTAGGATCAAGTGATTTCGCCCTCATGTAGAAAGCTTTGAGCCACTCTCTTGTTTCTTCTGTTGAAAGATCCACGCCCCAGCTTTCGTTTATCAAACTCAGAATTACGAAGCTCGGATGGTTGGCATGTCTGTCGAGCAAGTTCTCAAGCAGTCTTTCCAGATAAGCTTGGGATTTTTCATCCAACTGTCTCGCATATGGCAGATCTATCCAAACCAACAGTCCAAGTTCATCTGCCAAATCCAAATACAGATCATCGGGGATCTTCACGTGAAATCTGAGTAGATTCAGTCCCATCTCTTTAGCTTTCAAGAGTTCGCTTAGAAGCTCATTTCTCTTCGGAAGTACATAATGGGTGACAGGGTAAAAATTCTGATCCAGGGCTCCGAAAACATATATTGGTTCATTGTTCAAAAGAATCTTGTCAGCTTCTACACGGATTGTCCTGATCCCAAATCTGCAGCTAATTTGATCTTTACAGCCGTTCCAATCGAAATCGATCACAGCGGTGTATAGATTTGGAGAATCAACAGACCAAGGCTTTGGTTCATCCACCACAAAAGTGAAGGATGCCTTGCTCTGCTGCGCCTTAAAAATCTCCTCTCCTGCCGGATCCAAAATAATCAAGCGGAACGGATGTTCTTTCCCATCGGAGAATCTTATATCGCATCGAATGGTTCTCAAATCCTTCATTGTCGTGAACCTTGCAGACCTTATGAAAACTTCATCGACAACCCACAGTTCTACTTGTTGCAAAATTCCACACGCATTTCCATACCAATCCTGTTTTCCCATAACAATGCTGGGATTACTCGATACATCCACATCGGAAACATGAATCTGCAGTAAGTCTTTGCCATCAAAGTTCAGAAAACTCGTCACATCAACTTCAAAAAGATCATAGCCATCTTCATGACTGAAGACCTGCTTTCCATTTACGGTGATCTGCGATGCATAATCAATGCCGTGAAATCTCAAAATCGCCTTCTTGCCCACTAAGCCCTTCAGCTCTTTCAGTATTCTTTTGTACACACCTGAAGAGAAGACCGGATTAGGGTAACTCTTCTCACTTATCGAAAATTCGTGCGGTAGGCAGATATCATTCTTCATTGAACCATCTTCGTAAACCAGTTCCCAATTTCGATCTAAGGTAATTCTCATCGATGTGCACTCCTTTCATCTCAGGCTTAAGACAACTCCGCGCGTCAAATATCTTTGCATGAAGAGATAAGCAATTATCACCGGCAGCGATGCCATTACATTTGCCGCCATGATGGGTCCATAGCGTATGTTCACATCTGAACCAGCGAGTGCCACAAGCCCTACTGGTAATGTGTACATCTTCTCGTTCGTCATTACGATCAATGGCCAAAAGAAGTCATTCCAAACCCATGTGAAGTGAAGTACTGCAACGGTGATGATGGCAGGCACAGACATGGGAAGGATGACTTTGAACATTATGTCCAGCTCACCTGCTCCGTCCAATCTTGCGGCTTCTTCATAGTCTGATGGTATCGCCTTCATGAACTGTGAGAGTATGAAAACAGCCATTGAAGATGGTAAGGCTGGTAATATTATTCCGAACAAATTATTGACCAAGCCAATTCTTCTAACCATCAAGTACAAGGGAATTGCTATCGCTTGGCTCGGTATCATGAATCCAGTCAGAGAAAGAATATACAGAAACTTCCTACCAGGAAAATTCATTCGACTCACGGCATAAGCTGCCAACGTGCAAACAACGATGATTCCAAGAGTAGCCAAAGAGGAAGATATCAAACTGTTCGTAAACCAAGCGCTTATCTTTGCCCTTTGAAGTATTATCTTGTAGTTATCAAGAGACCACACAGATGGTATCCACTTACCAGCCAAGATGTCCTTTTGTGACTGAAAAGATGCCAAAAACATCCAAATCAGTGGGATCAAGTACGCCAAAGAAAGCGCTATCGCCACAACTGTCAACAGATATTTTTTCGCTTTCATTTATATCAGCTCCTCTTTTGAAGAGGAAATCATCAATCGCAACTGGAAGTACGCAAAGATAAGCATGATCAAAAAGAGCACGAAAGCCATACTTTGAGCATATCCCATTCTGAAATACCTGAAACCTTGTTCATAGATGTACTGGATGACAGTTCGAGTCTTGCCAGCCGGTCCACCAGCAGTCATGATATAAACTTGTCCGAAAATCTGAAGTGAAGCGATGATCTGAGTGACAATCACCAAAACATGGACCCTTTTCAGCAATGGTATTGTGATGAAGATCATCTTCTTAAAACTATTAGCCCCGTCAAGTTCAGCAGCTTCATAGTAGGAAGACGGTATCTGTTGTAATCCAGCTATGTACAAAACAACGCAAAAACCGATCGTCCACCAGATTGTAGTTATAGCAACTGCCGGCATAGCCCAAAATGGATCTACGAGCCAGTTGATCGTTTTCAGTCCTAAAGACTTTGTGAACTTCGAGATCAACCCAAAATAGGGGTTGTAGAGTAATGACCAAGTCAAACAAACGACCGATATCGTCAGGGTGTATGGAAGATAAAAGGCAGATCTCACAAAACCTTTTGCATATGCCTTGCTGTTAGCCAATATGGCAATCAGGAAAGATAAAACCATTATTGGTGGAACTACCAGGATGACAAAATAGAAGGTGTGCCACAACGATGAAAGAAAAACTTTATCAGAAAACATTCTGGTGAAATTTGCAAAGCCAATGAACTGTGGAGTGCCAAGAATATCCCATTTGTAAAACACCATTCTGATCGAATTGGCAAAAGGTACAAGTTTAAAGACGATTAGTAGAACACCAAACGGTAAGAAAAACAAATAAGCCAGCGCTGCGTGTTTCTTCTTGTTATATACACCCATAAAACCCCTCCATGCAAAAAATACAAAGAAGGGGAACTTTGTTCCCCTTCTTCATGCTTCAAAGATCAGTCAGCCAAGACATTCTTAATTGCTTGCTGCAGTTCCTTTGCAGCTTGCTCGGGTGTCATCTGACCGAGAATCACAGATTGATTGAGTTCCCACATCTTCTGCCTAATCTCGACCCAACCTTTCATACTCGGCGCTGGGACAACGAAATTGGCAACCTGTGCGTAATCTTTTCTCATCGGTAGCTGCAAGAAAGCATTCGAATTGAGTACGCTCTTGAGAACCGGCAAGTGCCCTGCCTTTGCCCATTCTGCTGAATTTCTCGCAAACCACTCTATGAATTTGACAGCAGCCTTGATCTTGTTCGGATCGTCCTTTGGGCGTTTTGGAACTACCCAAGTGTGGCTGTCTCCCCATGTATATGGTTTACTGCCGGCTATTGCTGGTACACTCGTTACCCCAAAGTTTATATTCAGTGTCGGATAGACCGCCATCGCCCAAACACCGTTGAAGTGGAACGCAGATTGATCGTTCTGAAAGAGAGATTCGGCGGTGTTGTAATCCATGGATTTCATAACACCGGAATCATAGAGTCCCTTTATAAACTCATAAGTCTTCTTTGCCTTTTCCAAGTCAAGCTTGATTGTGTTTGACTTTGCATCGTAGAACTCCCCACCAAGTTGAGTGTAATAAGCTATGAACAGCCTCTCACCAGTCATTGGACCACTCTCAACAGAGATACCCACTTCAAGCCCAAGCTTTGCTTGTACTGTCTTTGCGTAATTGATCAGTTCATCCCAGGTTTTTGGAACGAGTGCCTCACCATTCTGATCCACTAATCCTGCCTTTTTCAAGAGTCCCTTATTGAAATAGAGAACAAGAGGATGTGTATCGATTGGTATCGCATAGAGCTTGCCTGCATAATGTGCCTTAGAGATGATCTCAGGTACATAATCTGGCAGGATGTCTTTTGATACGTAGTTGTCAATAGCTGTTAGAGCACCTCTTGAAGCGAAATCTGGAATTAAAGCGAGATGCATCACAGAAACGTCTGGTGGATCACCAGCGACAACTGCCGTGGTCAATTTGTTGTACAGTTCTCCCCATTCAACGATTTGCTCAACAACTTCGATGTCTGGATTTTCTGCGTTGAACTTCTTGATGAGTTCTGTAACTATGAAACCTTCACCACCGCTGAAGAACGTCCAGACCGTTATCGTGGTCTTTGCAAAAGCTGTGGTGATCAATAGAGCTGCGACAAAGAGAAGCACAACCAGCCTTTTCATGCCATTTACCCCCTTCTACGCGGCTGGAAGAGATTTTACAGCAACAGCCGCACGAGTTGTCTACTTTAACGATAACGTGATCGTTAATCAAAGTCAAAAGGTATTTAGACGAGTAAAATAGCCATCTTCAGAAATAAACGGGAGAAAGACTGAAAGATCTTTACAACAGTACCTCCTTTCAGCGAAATTTCATCTATTTTGGCCATATTCTGTCGTTTTCCACCTCTTGGGACCTTCAGGGTATTTTTCGTTAACAAAATGTCAATCTATCTCTCATACTCTCTTCTGAGAACTGCACAGACTCGAAAGCACTTAAATTCATACTCAAGAAGCATTTGATTAATCTTGTGCGGAGTAGAATAATAAAGGAGGTGGAATCTTTGAAGGTCGGCAGCTACAGAGACGTTCAGCCAGAAAGCTTCTTTAACGGTTCGGTTCTCAAGAGGATCTTGATAGGTCCAAAAGATGGTTCACCGACCTTTGCAATGAGGCTTTTCACTCTGAAAAAAGGGGCAAGTACACCATATCACACACATGATTGGGAACACGAAGTTTTCATCGTTGATGGAACGATAAAGGTTGTATCAAAAGATGGGGAGAAGATAGTCGAGAAAGGTGCTTTTGTCCTCGTTGAACCAAATGAAGAACATCAATTCGTGAATGTCGGTGACAAGATAGCTCATTTCATCTGTGTTGTACCAAATCGAGGAGAACAATAGAAACCGAAATTGTCGACCTCTGAGGCGAATTTGATAACACTCAGCATCTAACAAGAATTCGGGGTGATTGCATGCTGAAAGATACAAAAGGCGTTTCCTTACTAAGAGCTAATCCAAAGGTCGCTATTGTAAGGCTGTCTTTGCCAATTATGATAGCGCAATTAGTGCAAGCTCTGTACAATCTTGTTGATGGTATTTGGGTTGCAGGGTTAGGACCCGAAGCGTTGGCAGGAATTGGTTTGTTCTTCCCGATCTTCATGATCATCCTTTCCTTTGCGGGAGGTGTTGGTGTCGGTGCCAGTTCAGTTATTTCGAGAAAGATCGGGGAGAGAAACAAAGATCATGCCGACAGTGCAGCAACATATTCTGTGATACTGGCTGTTGTTTTGGGTGTTGCTGCAACAACTATTGTCTTGCCATTTCTTGTTCCCATCTTGGCATTCGCTGGTGCCACCGGAAAAACACTCGAAATGGCAACATCCTATTCGCGAATAATGATCTTCGGCATCACATTGTTGATGTTCAACAACGTCGTCAATGGAATTCTCAGAGGTGAAGGAGACACAAAAAGATCGATGTATGCAATAACCCTTGGAGCGATTCTGAATATCTTCTTAGATCCACTTTTCATCTACACATTTGGTTGGGGTATTGAAGGTGCTGCCTATGCAACTGTTATCTCCATAGCTGCTTCGACAATACTGATGTCGTACTGGTTGTTCTTCAAGAAAGACACTTACGTCTCATTTGGGTTGAAACATTTGAACAATGCAAATGGTGTCTTGACAGACATTTTGAGAGTCGGCATACCCACATCATTTGCTCAGATAATCATGTCGATCTCCACCTTCGTGCTCAACACATTCATTGTGAAGGCAGGCACAGATGTGGGTGTTGCTGTCTTCACGAGTGCTTGGAGAATCGTCAACTTCGGTACAATACCCCTCATGGGCATCGCAAACGCTGTCACAGCCGTAACAGGTGCTGCTTATGGAGAAAGAAACGCTGAAAAACTCAAAGATGCTTATATCTTCGCTGTTAAGTTGGGTTTGTTGATCGGCCTATGTGTCACGGCAGCGATTTTCTTCTTTGCATCAAAGATCGCTTTGATCTTCACCTACTCAGAAAGCGCGAGCGTCATTTTTGAAGATCTCGTAAAAGCTTTGAAAATCTTAAGCTTTTTTGTACCAACCGTTCCTTTTGGCATGTTTACCTCTGCGATGTTTCAAGGAATAGGTCAGGGTGTCAAGAGTTTAGCGGTATCAATCTTAAGGACGATCGTGCTCCATGTTTTCTTCTCGTGGTTATTTGTTTTTGTTCTAAAGCTTGGTCTGGACGGCGTCTGGTGGGGTATGTTGTGTGGTAACATCACTGCGGAGGCCGTTACATTTATTTGGGGTATGATGACTGAAAGAAAAATAGCAGTGACTTTCAGAGATCTTGCAGATCAAAAGATATCCTTGTAAACTTGGAGGCAAATGAATGGCTCAGGCTTATGGGAACAAATTCGCAAGGATCTATAACATACTGTGGACTAATTTTGCCCAAAGCGTGGCACCGATCTTGCTGCAATTTTACAAAACTCAAGGTCCACAGAACAGTCATATCTTGGACCTGTGCTGCGGCACAGGTCAACTTGCAAAATACTTTTTGACTCAAGGTTATCATGTCATAGGAATTGATCTTTCGGAGGCAATGCTTGATTACGCTCGAGAAAACTGCAGAGAATTCATCGAGCTTGGCAAGGCAAGATTCATAAAAGCAGACGCCAAAGAATTCACGATAGAAGAGAAAGTTGGCTTAGTCGTCTCTACATATGATGCGATGAACCATCTGGAAAACATCGAAGCACTGAGAAGTTGTTTTCATTCAGTATACAAAACTCTTGTTGATTCAGGTTACTTCATCTTCGATCTGAACACAATATTGGGTTTGAGAACTGGCTGGAATTCCTTGACCTTTATGGACAAAGGAAATATAGTGATCCTGAACAGAGCAATATACGACGAGGAAAAGAAACTCGCAGTGACGAAGATAACGGGTTTTCTTCAAGAAGAACACGGCTTTTTTGATAGATTTGATGAAGTTGTCTACAACAAGGGATATGAACTGGACGAGATAAAACAACGGTTGTTGCAAGAAGGATTTCAAAAAGTCTATTTTGCCACACTGAAAGATTTGAGTGAACCTGTTCAACAACCAGAAAAAGAAAACCGAATCTTTGTTGTTGCTCAGAAATAACCTTCCTTTCACAACTTCATGATAGCTCTGCAAAAACTCAACTGTGACTTGCACTTTTAATAATTTTCTAATTGTTCTTGAACTAAACTTTATTTGAAGGGGGGATTTTTGTGTCTAAGGTAAAGTTGCTGAGCATATTCGTAATGCTGTTGGCGATTCTAACTATCGCACAGATACTCGAATTTGACGTTTCACTAATGCCAGAAAAGCGTCCCAACCTCATTGTTGCACCAAATGCTTTGTTTTTCGTCTCGGGAGATCTTCGTATTCACGAGGTTCTTGTGTACAACACAAATCTGAAAACAAGCGTTAGTTGGCAAATTGGACCAAGCTCGAGATTCATAAAGATCGACACCTCCAACGTGCCAAATCCTCTTGGCAATCTCAGCGGTGGGATGCTGAAGGTCAACGTGAACTGGCAGTTAGTAGAAGCCTATGCACAGAGAATCGACAATCCAGAACTAATAGGAATCATCGGAAAACTTTTGCACGTTCAGTTGCCAGAGAGACCAAAGTTCTTTGGGATGGGTTTGTTCACCGTTCAGGAAAAGATAGGAAACATCTATTATCCACACGTTGTGACCGTTTATCTGTTAATCAAATAGCTAGATTCTACAGCACAGAGACACAAAACTCTGCTCTGAATTAGTGTGATTGACTTGCTGTTCGCTATAATATTCACAGCAAAGGAGGTGGCTGTGTCGTGAAAACAGAAGGTATGCAGAACGTGACCCTCTACGAAGATGATATTCATAAGTTTATCTTTCTTGCCTGGGAGGAGAAGGAAGAAGAAGGAATCGTTCAGACAAATCAATATTTGATAATCGACAGAGATGAGGCAATGCTTCTTGATCCTGGGGGTGCTCACGTTTTTCCAAGGGTTCTTGCAAATGTTTCAGAGATCGTTGAACCGAGCAAGATAAAATACATCTTTTTCACACATCAAGATCCAGATGTCACCTCTGGTATCACACTGTGGCTTTCGATCGCAGAAAATGCAAAGATCTATATCTCAGCACTCTGGACAAGATTTTTGCCGCACTTTGGTATCTACGATCAACGCAGAGTCGTGGCTATACCAGATAAAGGTGAAAAATTGAGGTTCTCTTCCGGCACAGAGGTCGAGTTTGTTCCAACACATTATTTACATTCAACTGGTAACTTCACCTTGTACGACCCAAGAGCCAAGATATTGTTCTCGGGTGATCTTGGGGTTGCTGTTTTTCCAAAAGGAAGACGATATCTTTTTGTGGAGAATTTCAACGAACATGTCAAACTCATGGAGGGCTTTCACAAGCGATACATAACCTCCAGTGTTGCACTAAGAAAATGGCTCAGCATAGTGGAGAAAAAAGATATCAAATTCGTTGCACCACAACATGGAGCAATCTTCAAGGAAGAAAACGTGAAGAGGTTGTTCGAGTGGTTTAAGACGCTCAAATGTGGCTTAGAGATTATAGACGAAATATACGGCTGGTGATCGCAAGATGCCACAGATAGAAAAAAGCACACTCGAAAAGATTTCTTCAGCCTTTTTTGCAGAAAACTTGATGACCTCTTTTATGGCTCAATTGGATGAAGCATTGATCTCAAGAGTGAGAACGGTGCAAGAAAACATAAGAGGTATCGAAAGAACATTCAAGCAAATGCAAGAGAGGCTTTCAGCGATTTCTTCTGAGTTTGACAAAGAAACCATGGAGCTCACAGAGAATATCCAAGAATCCCAGAAAATAAACAAGAACATAACTGATGAACTGCAAAAATCTGGCGCTGATGTTGACAAGATAAATGAAACTGTCTCTAAGTCTGTGACCAACATATCACGGACTCTCTCAATGTTCAGCAATGTGGAAAACATGGTTGAACAGATCACGAAGATAGCCAAGCAAACCAATCTGCTGGCACTGAATGCTTCTATCGAAGCCGCAAGAGCTGGTGAACATGGCAAAGGTTTTGCAGTGGTAGCCAGTGAGGTTCAGAAACTCGCAGGAGAGTCGAACAGAACCGCGAGGGAGATAAGCAATCTGGTCAAAGACCTGTCAAACGCCGTTCAGGAATCTCTTGAAAGCATACGATTTGTCGGTCAGATTTTCTCAGCCATACAAAACTCATTCAACGAACTCGTTCAGTTCATGCAGAAGAACTCCACGCTGATCTCTCATGTCGCCAATGTTCTGACCTCGACAAAAGAACAACTGAGTGGTGAGAATGAGAATTTCTTGGAGGCAATGAAGGTGATGAACGAAGCTCTGGAAAAGTTCGAATCTCTCACAAGGGTCATCTCTTCAATAGTAAAAGCTCAAACCATGTTGAAGGATCTCACACTGTGACTATATTCATTTAAACCCTTGTATTGTTGGTTCTTGTAGATGATCTTGACCTCCTCCCGATCCCCTAAAGTGGATGAGATTCCCCTTTCAGAGGTCGGGCTTTTTGCTTCACCGTACAAAACTTACCAAAAATATTGGGATTGCTCCCAAATATCTTGGCAGAATTTTCCCACTCCAAGATTCTTCACTTTCGATTGGTCCAGCCCTATGAATTTCACCACCGAATGACATCATTTTGCACTGACAATTACACCACACCATTCATCACAATCTACTGAACGGGATGTGCTTTTTGGTTGGTTATTGTAAAATAAAAGTAATGAGAATAGACCGCCTTGGTTCAAACGTGGATGATCTTTTTAAACCAGATGAAGAGAAAATCAGGGCGCAAGTTGAGAAGCTAAAAGCAAGAGAGAGAGAAGTCATCGCACATGAAAATGCGCATAAAGCTGTTGCTGGTCAATATGCTGGTTTAATGCGATACACTTACACTCGAGGACCCGATGGAAGGCTTTACATATCAGGCGGCGAGGTCTCTTTGAGCACTTCAGAAGAACAAAGTCCAGAAGCAACGATAAGAAAGATGCAGATCATCAGAGCTGCTGCTCTGGCACCTGCCGATCCCTCACCACAAGATCTCAACGTTGCAAGGGTGGCGATGGCAAAAGAAATTAAAGCCCGTGCAGAACTCGCAAAGCAGCTTTTTGAAAGAATGCATAAGCCTTACAAAAAAGGCACCTTAGATGCGCTTCTGTGATGTGTAATAATATCTTAACTTTGCCTCCCAACGAACTCTAAAAACAAAAGCGGAAAAATGATAGCAAAATCTTATCTTTACTTGATTCTGAACTTATTCCTGAAAATCTTGACATGTAACTTGACCGGTGATATTATTTCTACAGAATTAATTCATGTTACGAGAAAAATGTCAGCTACTTCCAGAAGGGGAGGGAATGTGTATGTCAAGGTGGATTGTTCTTTCTCTCATGCTATTAGCAGTTGTTATGAGCGCAACAACACTCACCGTCATAGGTCCATGGTCTGGTCCAGAGATGGACAAGTTCATGCCAGTGCTTCAAGAGTTTGAAAAACAGACAGGGATAAAGATTGAGTACAAGATCTATAGGGCTGAAGATCTTGCCAACCTTCTGCCGGCGCAGTTCGCTGCCAAGAAGGCTCCCGGTGATCTCATATTCATGTGGGCAAGCTTCATCAGAGAGTACGGGCAAAAGGGACACATCATGCCTTTGACTGGCGTTGTCAACGAGGCTAATTACCTGCCAGGTTCTCTCAACCCCGTCAAAGTCGGAAAAGAACTCTATGGTGTGGCTTACACTGGCAAGGTGAAACCAGGTTTCTGGTACAGAAAATCCTTCTTCGAGAAAAATGGCCTTCAACCACCAAAAACTTGGGATGAATTTGTAGCGTTGCTTGAGAAAATCAAAAAGATTCCTGGCATCAAAGCACCCATCGCAAGCGGTGATGGAGTTGGCTGGCCCCTGTCAGATGTCACAGAACACTTTCTCATCACCTTTGGCGGTCCCGAACTGCAGCATGATTTGATAGCCGGTAACATCAGATGGGACAGCAACATCGTTATGAATGCTATGAACAAACTGACCTCACTGCTTGAAAAGAAGTACTTCGGCGAGCCGACCGAATGGACCTTGGTATTGAAACAATGGTGGGCAGGTGATTACGCACTGTACTTCATGGGAAGCTGGATAACCGGCATGGTTGACGATCCAAACGATCTTGGTGTCTTCGCACTGCCAGGTGCAAAAGGTGTTGTTTTTGGCGCAGACTACGCCTTTGTACCGAAGTACACCCAGTACCCAGAGGAAGCCAAGAAACTCATCACATGGCTCTCTGGACCGCAAGGACAAGCCGTGCAAGTGAAACAAGGTGGACACATCGCTACGGCTGTGGGAATAGATCTTTCCATCTACCCACCAGTAGACAGGGAAGTTGCAAAGATAATCCAAGGCATCACAGCGCTGGATGACCTTGACGATTCCGTAGGTGGAGAGTTCCAGCCGGCATTCTGGGACCAGCTGAAATTGCTCTGGGTACAGCCAAATCGCTTGAACGATGTGATAAGAACTTTACAAGAGAAGGCACCCAAGAAGTGATGAGATGAAAAGCAAAGCCAAGTACGTCTTGTTCTTTGTGCTGCCTGCGACGGCAATGCTGTGTGTTTTCGTAATCTATCCAGTCGCAAGAACTTTTACACTCAGTTTTCTAAACTCAGATGGCAAGTTCGTCGGACTGCAGAATTACACGAGAATATTCTCAAGTCGCGATATAATCGACCTTAAGGGCTTCTCCAGGGGCTTCCCCCTGGGAGCCCTTATACACAACTTACTCTGGATTGTCGTTCACCTACCATTGACAGTGATATTAGGTCTGTCATTGGCTGTTCTCTTGAAAAATGTCAAAGGCGGTTCTTTGATAAAATCAATAATCTTTCTTGGCATGGTCATGCCGATGATAGTTGGCGGAGTAATGATCAATTTCATCTTCGATAGGAACCTTGGAATCGTGAACGGTGTGCTGAGCATTTTCCGAATCAGTGGAAAGAGCTGGACCGCTTACCCCGATACAGCTCTTTTTTCCTTGATCTTTGGTTCGGTGTGGCTCTGGACTGGTTTTTCAGTAGTTCTTTACTCTGCAGGTTTGGAGACAATTCCAAAAGACTACTACGAAGCAGCTCAGCTCGATGGAGCTTCTTCGTGGAAGATCTTCACCAACATAACTGTACCTCTGTTGAGACCCATAACGATAGTTGTAATCACCATGACATTGTTGTGGGAATTGAAGGTTTTCGACATCGTCTATGTGGCAACGATGGGAGGACCTGGAGGCGCTTCGAACGTCTTGGCGCTTCAGATGTACACCTATGCCTTCAGAGCCTTTGATTTCAACAGATCTGCTGCGGTTGCAGTTGTATTGACTCTGTCGACACTCGCTGTAAGTTTGTCACTTCTGAAATCTGTAAAGGATGAGCAAGCGTGAACAAAAAGTTGTTTTGGACAATCTTAGGCTGGGTCGTTGGTTTGATCTGGATAATTCCGTTTGTCGGCGTTGTGATGACTGCCACACGTCCTCTTGATGAATTACTCAAAGGTTGGTGGAACTTTGAATCCTTTCATCCAACACTCAACAACTTTGTTAGCGCGTTGAATCACCCAACTGCATCGCTCAGACAGGGCATGTTTAATTCGCTCGTCGTTGTTTTGCCAGCAACATTTTTCCCACTCATCCTTGCCACCATGGCTGGCTATGGTTTTTCACGATACAAATTTCCAATGAGGAGAACCCTTTTTGCCGTGGTAGTTATAACACTTGCATTGCCACAGCAGACCATCGCTGTGCCTATCTTTCAACTCATGAACTGGCTCAATCTGGTCGATACATACCTTGGACTCATAATCGTTCACACTGCCTGGGGAATACCCTGGATAACCTTTTTCATGAGAAACTTTTTCACAACGATACCAAAAGCGATGGAAGAAGCCGCAAGAATTGATGGAGCCAGCGACATAGCGATATTCTTTAAGATAGTCTTGCCCATGGCACTTCCGGCGATTGGATCAGCCTTTGCCCTTCAGTTCACATGGGTGTGGAGTGACTTTTTCTTGGCTTTGATACTCATTTACTCACCAAACAAACTTCTTGCCACACAACGTATCCCGCTGATGAGAGGAGTCTACCACGTCGATTGGGGATTGCTTTCCTCTGCCGCGATACTCGTGATGATCGTTCCCATAGCAGTCTATCTACTGCTACAGCGGTATTACATAAAAGGTATGATTGGTTGGTCTTTAAAATGAGAGGAGGTAAACTGTGAAAGTCCAACTCAAAGAACGATCCGTTGAGGAATACAGATCTATCATTGGTGATGAAGTCGATAGGATAAAAGAACTTGCCGAGCCTTTGAAGGGTAAGAAAATCATTCATCTCAACGCCACTGCCTTTGGAGGAGGCGTAGCAGAGATACTTCAAAACCTTGTTCCACTGATGAGATCTGTCGGCATAGATGCACATTGGTATGCACTCGAAGCACCCAATGAGTTTTTCAACGTCACAAAGAAATTTCACAACACACTACAAGGTGCAAAGTTAGAGATCTCAACGCAGGAATGGGCACTCTACGAACAGGTGTGCAAAGAGAACTCAAAGATGATCGATGAAGATGCAGATATAATAGTCATACACGACCCGCAGCCGGCTGCAACAAGACTTTTCGTTAAAACAAAGCCCTCGACGAAATGGGTTTGGAGGTGCCATATAGATCTCTCTACCCCCAATACAGAAATTTGGGAAAGATTCTCAACTTATTTGAGAGATTACGACAAGATGATCTTTCATCTGAATGAATACTTTCCAAAACAGCTGAGAGAAAAATGTGTTGACTTTCCACCGAGTATCGATCCTTTGAGCGAAAAAAACATAGAACTCGATAATGCTTTCTGCGTAGAAGTCTTGCGCAAACTTGGAATAGATCCAACCAGGCCTCTGATAACGGTAGTTGCAAGATTTGACCCGTGGAAAGATCTTTTCTCGGCAATCGATGTCTACAGAGTTGTTAAGAAAGAGATGCCTGTGTTGCAACTTGCGATAGTTTCGGCAATGGCTTCAGACGATCCAGAAGGCTGGATATTCTTTGAAAAGGTTGCAAGATATGCTGGTATGGACAAAGATATATTCTTCTGCACCAACTTGAACGGTGTCGGCAATAAAGAGGTCAACGCCATTCAGAGAATGTCAGCAGTTGCTCTACACACAGCCATTAGAGAAGGCTTTGGGTTAGTCATAAGTGAGGCTCTCTACAAAGAAGTACCAGTTGTGGCAAGACCGGTTGGAGGAGTAAAAATTCAGATAGAACACGGTAAGTGTGGTTATCTTGAAAATGATGTAGAAAAGCTTGCGGAAAAAGTACTGTACTTGCTTGAAGATGAACAACGAAGAAGACAGATGGGTAAAAACGGTAGAAAGACTGTCATAGATAGGTTTATAATCACTGTGAACTTGAGAAACTATCTAAAGCTGTTTTTGAAACTCTTGGGGTGAATAAGACTGCCAGCGCCAGCTTTGAGGAAGAAGAACAAACTCGATGTTTTGAAGATCATATTAAAAGACGGACAACTGCTCAGATTCGAGCTTGCAAGAAAGACTGGGCTTTCCTTAAGTACACTGAGCTACATCGTTCGAGAACTGGAGAATTCTGGACTCTTGTTAGTCGAAGAAGTTCAGCAAAAAAGAGGCAGACCATCTCAAATTGTGAAGATAAATCCTTCAGCCTGGAGAGTCGTGGGAATAAAAGTTGGAAGGGAAGAAGTCAGAGGAACTCTGTTCGATGCAAGTGCTAAACCACTGAAAAAACATAGAATCAGTATTCTTTCTGATATGAGAAACAACGATGGCTACTGGAAAGCCATCTCAGAAATTGTTGAAAATCTTGCCTGTGAAAACCTTTTGGGCGTTGGAATCTGCTCATCTGGTATTGTCGAAGATGGAAAGGTTGTCGTTTCTCATCTCATGAACGTAAGAAATCTTGATCTCAAAACTCTTTTGAAAAGTGCTTTCAAGTTGAACAACTTTCTTCTCATGAACGATGTAGATGCCCTTTGTTACTCGCTATCGAAATCTAACGGTGAAGACTTTCTGGTTGTAAGCTATGGAGCAGGTATAGGTGCAAGTTTTTGGAAAGAGAACCAAGCTAACCATATAGAAATGGGACATTTGATCGTTTCAACTCAAGGAAAGTGCTACTGTGGTCAAACAGGTTGTCTGGAGTACAGTGCTTCAGAGTATGCAGTCTTAAAGAATTTTCTTGGTAAAGAAATAGATTTTGAAGATTTTGCCTGGAACGAAGAAGAAAAATACAGACCATCTATTGAAAAACTGAGAAAAGTTGCCGGCGGTGATTTTAGCGTTGTAAGAGAGTTTTACAACACTGCGCTTAAGATGCTTTCAACAATAGTTGGTGACCTGGTAATGACTTTGAAACCTTCTAAGGTGATCTTTCTGGGAGAAGGCATTGTAAACCCACAAATGGTGCAAATTATAAGGAAGAATGTGTCTGAGATCTTTAACAAAGATTTCGTAAAAAAGGTTGATTTCAAGACTGGTCTTGCCGATTGGGAACTTGGTGTGGCATCGGCAACCGTAGACAGGTTCATAAAACAGCTTCTATAGCTTTTTCAACTCTTTTTATCTCTCTTCGATGAATGTTTCTCTTAGATCTATCAGCGAGTTCTTTAAGAAATTGCTTATATCTTCTTTCTAACAAAAATCTTCAGAACTGACCTTTGTGTTTCAACCACACACAGTTGCATAATCTGTGCACTGAAGACAGTCAATAAGTACCCAAAATTTCGCAGTTAAGTTTGTGACAGAAAATGAACCATCAATTTTGACTTGGTTCGATCGTCTTGATTGAACGGTTGCATGTTCAGACTGTTCAAACATCTTCTCCTCAAAGATCAAAATTAACAAATACCCAGTCGCACTATAAGATGTCTTATGATGCAACTTTCAAGCGTTCGAAGAGGCTGTTGACGTACCTTCACAAAGAGGCTTGGTTCAATCCCTCTTGGTGCACAAGAGCGGCGAGGGTGTGTGAGAATTTAAAAAATTCGAGGTAGAGCTGGAAAAGGGTTTCTTTCCTGGCTTTCACGCTGTTCGCCTGACCTGCCAAAATCGAGGGAGAGTGAGCAGAGGTTGGAGAAGTAAAGGGCTTTTCCTGCGGTTTTTAATAAAATGGTCGGGGCGACTGGACTTGAACCAGCGGCCTCCTGCTCCCAAGGCAGGTGCTCTCCCACTTCAGCTATTCGACCGTGGCAGAAACGCACGTCTGTCCTGGTTTCTGGCAAGTTACAGTTTCCCTCTTCGGTGAATTGTTTTCGCCTAACTGGGTGTTTTTTATTAAACTTCAGCACACCAAAGCAAAAATCCCGGGAAGAAAGGAGGGCACCGCGAATCGGCTCATCACGCGAGCTTCTCGATGAACCTATCGAGCGCCTGCCACTAAATTTGATATTACCGCTTGAACCTTTCCCCCCGGCCTTCAGGGCTAACGGACTCGCCGTTTTCCTCATTGTACTGCAAACTTGGGTACAGGCTCAAGTGTTGCCTAACTCCTTCGTAAAGGGCTCAACTTGTCCGAGGTTCTCGGTTCCCTCCTGAAGATAGGCTGGCCTGGGGAAGCGAATCTTCACCGGCTGGCGAAAGGTAGCATGGCTCAACACGAGTTCCCCTTTTTCCAAGCGGCAGATGTTGGTCTTTACCGCAGCATCCAGGAAACGATACGCGGGGGGGGCGAGTTCAGCAGCGCTGCTGCGGCCAACAACCACGGTGGAGGCATTCCCTGCTACCCGTTCATGGACTGCACTCATGAATTGCTCAGCTCCAAAGAGCACTACCCCCAGCGATCGGCCACGTTCGGCGATGTCTAGCACTTGCTCGATAATCGGTGATTCTCGTTCCCGCGCAGGCGCGTACTTGTTCAACTCATCCACAAAGATAATCACCTTCTCTGGAAGATCCTCCCGGTCGCTGCCTTCTTCCGCGTAGAGGTTATAGATAGTGCGCAGAATGTCCCCGAAAACGAGCGTTTGCTCGTCATCAGCCAAGCGGGCGATGTCCACGACGATGGTTTCCCCGCCCCGTATCTTGGCGATCTCTTGACTCAGGTTTTTAGCGTCCCTGTTTCGCTGTTGGACAAAAATCCCTGTCTGCCGGGTTTGCACGATACGACGCAAAATTCGCCGGAATCGTGCCACGGAAACTGCTCGCACCTCGCCAACACTTTGGGCCTGTCCATCCTTCACCAGGGGTTCTCCGTTGAGAAGCGCATCCCAGCTTCTGACTTTTTCCCACTTTCCCCTCGGACCCCACTGGCCCGTTTGAGGATCCGAAAGGCCCTGGGTGATTTCCCCAATGAGGGCTCCTACTGTATCCCAGGGATCAGGAATGTTTGAAAGGAGGAGATCCAGTTTATTGTAGGTATCCTCGAGAGAGTAAGCGTACAAGAACCAGTTCCGCTCTGGGATACGAAAGCTGTTTGGCCTTCCATCTTGGGCAGTGTACTTTCCCCAGGGTAGCAAATACCGCACGTTGTCAAACGGCTTCGGGGTGAGTCCCAGGGTTTCCCAGAGTTCGCGCTCTTCGGGGGAAAGGTCCTTTGCTGGCTGATCAATTGCTAGAAGATCCCCGTGCTTCACGTTGAGGATGATGACACCAATCCGGTCACGGTTCTCAGCCTTCTGCAGGATGGACTGGACGAGAAAGATGGCGTACGAAGTCTTGGTGGCCAGCCCAGAAATTCCAGTAATGTTCACGTGGGCACCCTCAGGACCAAGGATATAGCGGCTATCGAGGTACACCACGGCGCGGGTTCCGTTGGACATCTCGATGATACCGGCTGGAATCCGATAGCACTCCGGGATTTGGTCGATGCCCAGAGCCACATGGATCCCTGAAGCGTCAGCAAACCGTACCGGACGATCGTTCATCACCGGCATATAGATATCATGGTCGTTGGACAGGACAAGGACACGAGCTACCGTAGTTCCCTGCCGTACAGTGTTTGGTTCACCCTCCACCTGACCAAAGTCGTTGGAAATAAAATTCGAAAGATGGCTCGGGGCGTCCGTCACATGGTCCAGTGTTGTCACAATGCCAAAGGTACGGCTTGTTCCTGAGGGAGCGACCTGTTCCGCCTCCACGATGTCAAAGGGGTTCACAATGACACCAGGGGCCAGCCAGAAAGAGAAAGAATCCGAGGTATTGGGCTCGTTGGAGGTGGCTGAAGAAAGGCCAATAACCTGACGTTCCTGAATGTCCACCACAATCTCACCTCCACTTGAGGAATTGCTGAACCACCTCACGGGAAAGGAAGTGTTCTTTCACCATTCGCTCGGCAAGGAAGATAGGGTAGAGGTGGGCGTGCCAGCGTCGGTCTAATCCGTGAGGAGTTACCTGTCTCTCAGCCACCAGGGCCTGAGAAATCCGGTCGAGAAGTTCTGAAGGCACGGATTCCTGGGAGGGATTGGCAAGCTCCACCTTGACGACGCCCATCATAGGGTAGTCGAGGTTTCGCTGTTCCCATAGGCGGACGTACCAGAACACTACCTTCCCTCCCCGGGCACTGAAAGCAGCGGTACGATGTGCAACCTGGAGGTCAGCGAGGAGCTTGTAGATGGAGTACCGCTCTGCTCTGGGACCCCTGCCGAAAACGAACTGTGGATCCTTGCGGAAATTTTTGGATACCCCAATTACCGCCGGTGGCCCTTGGGAAAACCTGGCGAAGACGGAGAGCAAGGGTTCAAATAGAAGTGAGCCATCCACCACAAGCCATGCGTCTTCGGAGAGTTGGGGAAGGACCCTCTGGATCATCTCCACCTCAAGCATGTGCATGGCAAAGCGCACTTTCCCTGTTGCCTTGTTCCGGAGGTCGAGATCTGAGAGAACTCGGCTCACGATATCATTCTCTGTGAGATCAACAAGGCTCAGGTTGCCTGAAGCGGTGAGTTCCTCGAGTCTTTTCCAAACGGAGTCCGAGAGACGATTCCTTCCCGCAAGGAGCACATTCCTTACCTCTAAGGCTTCACGGTGTAGGGAGCCATGGTCGTCACGGTACAGAACACAGGCTCCAACCTGGGCAAAATGCACGGGTGTCTCCCGATCGTGCTCGAGGATGGTGCCGAGAAAGTAGGAACGGAACGAGCCGTCGAGAAAGTAACGGAAAAGGTGGAAGTCAGTACGCCCAAGAGGAGCGACAGGACGAAAGGTGCATATCCCCCTGGGATCCCGCTCATAAATGATTTCAAAAACTTTCTCCTCCTCGTTGAGGGCCTGATCTTCCCGCTCCTCGAAGTCTGGGCGTTCGAAGTCCTCCACTGCGCCACCAACAGCAGGCAGAACCTCCACATCCTGAGCAATAGTCTTGAGGACGTGATGCAGGTCTTTAAGCATCTTCATCTTCTTCCTCTCCCTTCTCAGGTTCTACCGCCTCAAGCTCTTTGAGACTCTGCTGGACATCCCGGAGCTCTTCCTCAGTGAGACCCCAGAGTCTTGCCGCTTCTTTGTCTATTTCCTCCTCGATCCTCTTCAGCGCTTCTGTATCCTCGTGCTGAGCAGCCTCGTGGGCCCGCTTAGATAATTCCGCTAGATGCCGATGGAGGAAGTTCTCGGAGTCGTAGCGTGGAATACGAATGTGTTCGAGAACATGGGGGTCCATCTGGATTTCCACTGCATATCCCAGCACGGTGGTGGCAACAAGGATGCTGTTGAGAAGCCCACAAACGTAATGTGCTTCTTCCTCTATGGTACAGTCCACAAGCATGAGCTTGTGATCGGGTATAACCGGTTTGTCATCCTTAGGGTCGATCACGCTGGTTGTCATTGAGGAAGCCTGTTCCCGCCACACCACCTTCCATGGGGCGAAGGTGTAGTCGCCGACATTGAACATCGAGTAGAACGGGCCTGTTTCTGTGACACTACCGTTTTTCTCCTTACGTGTGAAGTAACGCTTGAAGGCAGCGCGTTCTCGCAACACCGACTCAAACTGCTTTAGATAGCCATACGTGCACGGGTAGTAGGTTTGCAGTTTGTTCTCGTCAATGCCGCATCGTTTGATCGGATCCTGAACCATCAGAATGAACGCGGAGGGCTTCGCTACCCAGCGCTTCACATCCCGCCCGCGCAGGAGTGGGTAGAGCAAATCGGGCTCTATCGGCTCAGTTACCTCGGAGACCTTTACCTTCGCCCCCTCGGTGATGTTGCGTACCACCACCAGCCCATCAGGACGCCTGTACACGATGTTCACCCAGTACACGGCGTTGGCCCCACCGGTGTAGGCACCTGCGTGCGCCTCATAGTCGGATCTCCCGAGAATTTTACGAATAGCCTCGAGAGCCCTGGGGCGAGCGGTAAGCCAGGGGGATGTGGGGTCCTCAGGGTCCACGGGTTCAGCAGCAAAGTCCAGACGTCTGGTAGCTTCAGTCACCTCTTTCAAGGTGCTGTCATAAGTGAAACGTGCTCCTTTCACTTTTCTCCAGAGCGTGTAGGGGACGGGGTAGGTGGTGGGCTTACCTTTCTCCAGAATCACCACTGCCGTGCGGTTCGAAGCACCCTCAAAAGGCTGGAGTGATACCATGTCATCCACGTGTACCACTTTGAGGGGGACTTCCCCGCCACCGGGGCAAGGGATAGACAACCAACGGAAACCCTGCCCTGCACCGGAAGTTTTAAAAACCGACTGCGTAATAACGAAGCCAAGTTTACCAGAATCCTTGAGGAGTCCATCGACCACCGTATACGTCATGAGCATAGAAATGTCCTTTTTTCCTTTACCCAAAATCGTATCCATGCCACCATGGGGAAAGAGCCCAAAGTGCTCCCAGATGGGTTTAATCTCCTGCCGATACCCATCTGGCAAATTCTCCCAATTCACCCACGGGGGATTGCCAACGATATAGTCGAACTTCCCAACAACAAGGGGAGCAGAGTTATTCTTGAGAAGCCTTGCCCAGAGCCCATTCTTACCTTCCTTGTGGCGCATTAAGATCTGCTGGTAGAGTTCCCGTACCTCCACTTTTGTCTTGTCTGTCCAGTCTGGCGGTCGGAGCTCTTTCTCCACACGGGTGAGGAAACTCTCGGGTAACATTTCAGCACGAACGCTCTCTTCGAGGATGTCGCAGAAGCGATCAAAGAGCTCTTTCGTGCAGAGGCTGGTGGGTACATGAAAATCACCCGCCGCCGTAGAAAACCGGTACGTCCCCGCGGTGAAGAGGTTCTCCCCCTCTGCCGGTGTGCGCACTGAATCGGCAAGATACACCGGTATAGTAATTTCGCCGCGCCTGTAATCCAGAAGATCGGCGATATTCAGGAGATAATTCACCCGCGCAGTGAGCACCGCCAGTGGATTGAGATCGAACCCTACCACGTTCTTGAGGATAGTTTCAAGGAGTTCTTTCTCAGAAACAAAGAGTTCTCGCGCCAACTCCCGCATTCGGGTGATGATGAGAACGAGGAACGTCCCCGAACCACAGGCAGGATCGAGAAAGCGGGTCTTGAGGAGCTTCTCACGTTGGGGTTTATTCTCAAAGAATTCGCGGTCCACCTGATTGAGAAGCCACTGAGCCAGCCAGTCGGGAGTGTAGTACTCTCCAAGGTTATGCCGGATCTCCTGAGGGAGGAGGTACTGGTACACTTTCTTAAAAAGGTCCCGAGTTTCTTCGGGGATGATTCTGAGAGTGGTGGGATCGTACTCCTGCAGGCGCTTCAGCATCTCGCGGAGGGCATCTTCCAATCTTGCATCCCAGGCTTTCAAATACCAGGAGAAGAAATCCCCCTCCAGAAGATTTAAGATGCCGTAGTCACGAAAGATTCCCCCATTTTCCATTTTCTCAAGCTGGCTGTGGAGAGTCTCAGTATCTGCGCTGGCCAAAGTCTCGAAGGACGGGGAACCTATCTTGACTCCCAGATGGCGGGACACTGTGAGCCAGGCTAAGAACTTTGCCAGGAGCGCGAAGTATGTGTGGAGGACGAAGAAGAAACGCTCGGCTTCCTGAGAGGTTGTTATGGTAATTCCCGCCCTCCGAGCCCACTTCTTGAGCGGCTCGAGTTTCCTTCCCCCAAAGGCCTCTGAGTAGTCGATCGCCTCACTGAAGAACATCCGCCACTGCTCGAAGAGGAAAGAAACAGCAGAGCGCTCCTTCTGCTCCAAAGCCCGAGATAATGCCTCGTAGAGGGATCGCAGGATATTGTGAGTGCGAAGTTGCTCGATCGAAAAATCCTGCTCGAGTCTCTTGGCAGTAAGTGCAAGACCCGAGGAAAGCCCCGAGAGCCAGGTGAGAAATCTCTCCAGAGAATGGACGTTCACCTCGCAGGGCGGTTCCTCGATCCACTGGCCATCAACGAAGCGAATAAAGATGAGAAAACGTCCATCGAAGGCCACGCCACCCAGGCGATCCATACGGTGACGTTCTTTCTTAGAGAGGCCATCGATGTAGTTCTTGACCTGGCCGGTAGCGTGCCTGGTAGCCTGATCTTGGTTATTTCCTTTAAGCACCCCGGGGCGCTCGTATTCAATCACCAGGCGGTTGAAGACGGCGTCAATCCGCCCTGTAGCGACAGTATACTCAGCTTGGGGAAGAGGATCGACATCGATTTCGTGGCAGAATTCTTCAAGGAGAGGATCCATGCACCGTCTGAAATCAGCCTCTGTGCTGCAGTTAGGGAGGATTCGCTGTAGCTCCGCATATATTTTTTCACTCCACTCTTTGATGGTCTTTCTCCGTTCTTCCACAACGCTCTACCCCCCTAAAAAATTATACTACGGCCAAAAAATAAAAACCCCCAGGGCTCTTACCCGAGGGTGAAAGGAGCGAGGAGAGCGCGGAGCGGCCTATCGCACGAGCTTTTCGATGAGTCTATCACTGAAACCTTTGATATGCCGTCCGAACCTTGGCCTCAATCTCCTTGTCCTCAAGCTTCAAGCCGGCTTTGGTAAACGATCCCTTGGGGCGCTCAATGGTTTTCTTAAGCCTCTCTGATCCGTGCGAGTCTGGGAACGCATCTTCGGTAAAGAACATTTCCTTTTCAGCGAGCCTGAGGATCCGCAAAAGTTTTTCCCCTCTTGATTGTTCCTGACAAAGCGCACAAAGACAACCGACAAGGTCACGTCTTTTTCTCCAGAATTGCTATGGCCTCAACTCCCCTGTGAAGGCGGAGTCCCACACTTCAGCAGACCAGGGGAAGCCTGATATTGCCGTTTTTTTCCGCTCGAAGAGATCACTCCAGACAACCCCATAAAAGAGATGTGCTTTCTGGCAGAGTTCTGTAAGTGGGACTTAGAAAAGCACAAAAACATCTCGAGCGAATATCAATCAATGTAGTCAAACACCTTCTGTCAAAACTTTTCGCATTCTTTTATGACGCGCATACGCTGCCACCTACACTAAATTATTCAGGATTTGTATGTATTCCTTCAGTTTAGCACTCACCTGTCGGGCTTTTTAGATAATATCATCCGCTGTTAGGACGTTAAGTATCTGCATTGCCGTTTGACCACCGATTTAAAAAGCCAACTGATTCGCTGTAGTGTTTAACAACTTGCTCAGCTTGGTGACTCTGTCAAGCCATGTTTGTGCTTGCTTCTCTTGTTCGAGGTTAATTTGTTCATAATACTGATGCTCTACGGCATTAGCCAGATAATGGTACTTGTTCTTCGCATTCTGACTGTACAAAAAAGCTTTGGCAATATCAAGGTGTGACAAGCGCAGCAGGAGTTTGACCGTTCGCTTTGGTATCTTTAAAAGGTCATAGCCCATGAGAATACACAGTGATGCCAAAATTGGTGATGTGTTTTTGGCATCACCCTTAGTAGCAGTTGTAGTGGTATTAACATTATTATTATTACTACTACTACTTAGTGATGACAAATTGTCATAACCCATCGCTGGTGTGAAATCAATCAAAGTGCCACGTGGAGTGGTAGAGACACGCACGCAATCGCAAAATCGCATGGCAGAAAAGAATTTGAGCACACGAGTAAAATCTATTCCAAGATCAGAAGACAGTTTTCGAGCGCTTGTCAGTATCTTGTTTGAGCGGTATTTTAGGAGCGTGCGATTACTATTCGTACTGCACTGTGATTCAATTCTGAAGCGGTAATTCGTTCGATGCAAGCGAGTAGTTCTTCGGGGGTCAAAGTCCTGCCAACAGGTGATGACATTTCGTCATAAGGTGATGACGTTTTTTCATAATATGCTGTTTTGTCATATGCCGCTTTGTCATCATATGACGCTTTAGCATATGACGTTTTGGCATCATATGACGTTTTGGTATCACCCTTTTCAGCATCATATGACGATTTGGCATATGCTGTTTTGGTATCATGTGACGTTTTATCATATGCCATTTTTTCATATGCCGTTTTGTCAGGTGATGCCGTTTTGTCATATGCTATTTTGTCAGATGATGATGTTTCGGTGTATACCGTTTTTTCATCACCTGACGTTTCATCATATGCCGTTTTGTCATATCCCGTTTTAGCATATGCTGTTTTGTCATCAGGCGGTTTCTTCTCGGGTGGTATCTGGTCTGGGGCGGTTGATTGCTCTGCATTTGTTTCCTTGGTTGGTATGAACTGGTCAAAGTATGCCTGTCCGAAAGAAGGTCTTCTCTGAAAGGGATGGCGACGGTCACAGCTTTTGGCAGGAATTTCAAAAGGATATTGGACAAACTTTATCGTTCAGCAGCAAACCTTTTTGGCCACAAATGCGTAATCCTCATTTTTGAACTGAGTATCGTGTCAAAGATGATAGACAGTGATTTTTACGAATGCGCGAAGAAGTGGCGTCTTAGAACAGAAAGGCCTATCTTTGAACGGAGCGGTTTCTTCAAGATGCCAGTCTTGCTTAGAGTCAAAAGAATATTGGGCAAACTTTCACCTGGCAAGTTCTATCTGATCAATCTCGCAGTTTATCTTCAGTAGAGGAGAACAACTGTCGGCAAAAAATTGTTGCAAGAACTCTTTAGGATCACTCTAAAAATCGATATGACAAAGTTGAACTTAATGTTGGAAAGGAGAACCACTTCACGAGAAACTTGTATTACAAATTGGGTTTTCAAGATTTAAGTGGTCACACCTTGAAGATTTCGTAACCACAGTTTCCTTCGCCAGAATCACCTGAAGTTTCATTGAGATTTGTTTCTTCTGAAATATTTTGACTATCACAGACAGATGAGCGTTGTACAAATGAACTTGAATATCGATGCTTTGTTTTCCACGATTTGTAAGAATTGTTTGATGTGTAAGTTTGTCTATATTCTCAGCTTTAAAACAGCCCAACGCTGCTAACACAAAACTTAAGTTGGTCTGTTATTCCAGTTGATTTCAAAGAATCATTCTCTCATCAATCTAAAAACCTACAAAAAAGGGGCATCCGTAGATGCCCCTCTACTTTAGTAAACAAAGATTATCTAAAATCTCTGCCCTGAGAGGTTGACGACTCACGAATTAAGCATCACGGTCTTGATTTTTCTTGTTCAGTCCTTTCAGCTTCTGTTGTTTGCTGGGAATTGTAACTCGCTGCCAAGAACAAGATGAAGATCTGCTCAAGCTGTATCGTCAGTGAATCTTCTAAACTCCGTGAGCCCTTACTTTGTGGTTTCTTTAGCCTTCCGTTTAGCTCGCCAATAGACTATTCCTGCAGCCACAAAACACATCACTGTGCTTATGGGTGTGAATGTGCAGTGTGCATAATATCCTATCAAACAAGGCTTGCTTGCCCCAGGTATGGGTATGAGTGTCCAGACGCCCAAACCTATCCACACGATAAAGATTATCCAGTGTTTCTTGTTCATTTTCTCCCCCCTCTGTGCAGCTGTTGATGCAATTGAATCCATAGTTTATCTTTTCAATTATACTTTGCCCATTCTATTGGAACAACAAAGGCTTTTACGCCAGGCTAAAGGGAACAATCGACCAAGAATCTCTTTGCCTTTAACAACGAACTTTTGCTGTTCGGATTACTCGAAAGACTACACCGCAATAGAGCACTCAAAGCCAACTGAGTTTTAAAATTAATGGTGGCACTTGCTGCTTGCCACCATTAACTCATGTGAACTAAAGTTTAAAACTCAAGCTTCATGCATTTTGCTTTTACACCATCGATGAAATTCAATTTTTGACAGAGTTCTTGGTGCTTTGATTCACTACCAACAAGCTCAAGAATAATCAGACCAGACGGTGAACAACTCTCGCCTGCTCCCTCGTGAAGACCCAGACGCGTCTTAATGTAGCAACCAAACTCTGTCAAGAGCTTTTGAACCTCAACGGCTGCCTTTTCTCTCTTACCAACAAGGATTGCCATAATAGTTCTTACTGAAATCTCTTCCATCTCTGTTAACACCCCCTCTTATTAGCATAATGATCTTATCACAAAATGAAACGTAAAATCAACAGAAATCTTCACAATTATCAATCTTCCGTCCAATGGTCTAAAAGTTCTTTCGTAGTTAAAGGGCAAAAAGATGAAACTCATAGAATTCTTACGTGGTGAAGATAGAAAATTTTTCCGCAGGTGAAATGGTGCAATGAAAAGACTCTGAAAGAGTATCTCTCAACACTAATGCGATATATTTGACCGATAATTCATTGAAGGTAGTATTCGGAAAGAATCTGTTGAAGCTCTCTTGCGAAAGTTTTTCAATAAAGCCAGCTTCGATGAGTTTTTCAACGTTGTTTGCCGCACTCGAATTCAAGATCTCAAGTTCTTGGAGCATCTCGATATCTGCGAAAGCTCATGATCGTTGGCTTAAAGGTTCATAAAATATTTTCTGGATGGTTTGACAAAAGTGGACATCTTTCGAGAAGCTGATTTCAAAGCAACAAAAATCTCTGCAGATAGAGTAGCTCTTGAAGATCAGCTCGGCAAAATCGATTAGCCGATAATTTATGATTTCGTATCTAAGCAGGTACGTTAAATCTTGCATCAAGTTGTGGCTTTTGAGCAATACAAAAGACTCTGATCAATCTTGGGCAGCCTTTTTCATTCTTGGGTCAACGATGAATTTGAGAAGATAAAACAGGTTGAAGATGCCAATTACACTCGTTGTGAGAAAAGGTACACTGTAACCAAAGGCATCGATCATCTTTCCACAGATCAACGGTGCTATGAAAGAAAACGGTGCTGTCAAAAAATACAGTGAACCCATGTAAAGTTCTTTGCGCTTCCCTGAGGTCAAATCCAAGGTAATTGCCATGCTTCCAACGTTACCCGTTGTGTTCACTATACCCATGAATCCATAGACGATGTAAGCTTGAAATACATTTTTAGACAGCAAAGCAGTAACGATTGCTGAAACATAAAAAACCTTACTCATAAACAGATTCAGCTTGTGTCCCATTTTATCTCCAAGCGGTCCAAACAAAAACGATGAAAGACCTTGAGAAGACAGAACCACTGCAGTGAAGAGAGCCGCCAGATCGTCGGGGAGTGAAAGTTTCTTGAGTAAGTAAACTGTGATGAAACCGCTCGAGCTGAACATGAAGCTACTGATAATTCTCTCTATGAGAAAGTTTCTGAAATTCTTGTCTGTGAAAACAGACCTCATCTTTCGCATGTAATTGATAACAGGTTCATCGTCGTAAACCCGTTGGTCTGGAACTTCCCTTGTGAGTGCTAAAAAGAGAAGGGATAACATGAAGAAGATGAACCCCACGAAGAACACGTAGGCAAAGTTCTTCGGAAAAGGATGGCTTGCCAGCAGATTTTTTGCGATGAGCGAACCGCCTACGCCAAGTATCGCTCCAAGACCACTCCCCATAGCGAAATATGTGCCTCTTCGTCGTGGTTCTATGACTTTTTCTATCATGCTCATCCAAGGTGGTCCCAAAAAACCCATCGCAAAGACAGCAACGCCCATCATCGAGATTGAAAGATACAATGAAAGTTTTGTTGAAAAACCAACCAAATACAAACTGATGATCGCCACGAAAAGATAAGGAATTCTTTCCAGCATCGTCACCTTAAGAACAAGATTCAATTTCTTGGCAGATCTTTCGGCATACTTCGCACCCCAAATCGCTGGTATCCCCCAGCCCAAGTTTGTTATAGCTGAAATGAGACCGAGTTCAACATTTGATGCACCAAGGTTCTTGGCAAAGACTGGAAACAAGGTGAAAACAGAACCAAAGGTCATACCGACGCTAAAAAAGGCGTTATCAATACAGTTGACAATGAAATTCCAACGGTAATCTTTTTGTGTGAGTTCTCTGATATCTGCACCTTTGACGAGCTTCAACAAAATAATTCACTCTCCTAAGCAATCGTACTACAAACTTTTAGTCCATTGCAATTTCCTGAAGAAGAGTAAGTCTTTCAACTGAAAAACCTCACGATCTCTCATCTTTTGCCTCCTTTAGTTTTAGAGTGTTGAGCTTTTCATCCACCGTTTACTCGAGAGGTTTCATATTAACCCTGTTGACAGAATATGTAACATATGGTAGAAAAGTGGTAGGAAATTTTCTATTATTGCAGATATTGTGAAAAATATTTTCACTCAATAAGGGGGTGTTTTTATGAGGCGATGGTTTATTGTTCTTGCGCTGGTTTTGTCTGCAGTCTTTGTCTTGGCAAAGGTCAACTTTGGTTCTACTCAGATGACACCTGCGGCTGAACGAGAGTTCATGATCAGATTACTGGGTGAGTTTGCGAAAACTTCGGGTGTTGAAATTGAGTTTCTAAACTTCGAGTACACAGATCTGCTGAGCAGAATTGAAGCTGAGCAGAAGGCTGGAAGGGTAGTTTTAAATCTCATAGCAGACCTTCAAAGTGGTCTTTACACAATGGGTTCAAAAGGTTTACTCACAGATCTTTCGCAAGTAAAACTTGAGGGCAAGACCTTCGTTTCAACCTTTGAAAGGTACACCTATGTTGGAAACCAAAAGGTATTCTTCCCGTGGTTGCAGGCAACCTTTGCGATGGCAATCAACAAAAAGGCATTTGATTATCTGCCCAAGGGTCTAACCAAAGACGATGTGATGAACGCAACAGAAAAATGGACTTATGACAACTTGCTTGAATGGGCTAAGAATATGCAAGAGAAAACAAAAAGACCACAACTTGGTTTTCCTCTTGGTCCAAAAGGGCTGTGGCATAGGTTCCTGCATGGCCATATCTATCCGTCATACACAGGTGCGCAGGCGGTGAAATTTGACAGCGTGAAAGCAATCGAGATGTGGAACTATCTGCGCGAGCTCTTTAAGTACGTTCATCCAGCAGCCACCACTTGGGACAACATGGACCAACCACTTCTCAGAGAAGAGGTCCTCTTAGCGTGGGATCACACCGCCAGAATAAAACAAGCAATCGTCGAAAGGCCAAATGACTTTGTCGTTGCTCCTGTTCCGCGTGGTCCTGTGGGAAGAGGCTATATAATCGTTCTGGTTGGTCTGTCAGTTCCAAGAGGTGCAGATATGACTGAGCCGCTGAAGGTCCTCGATTTTCTGACCAGTCCAAAGGCTCAGACAGCAATCTTAGAAAATGTTGGATTCTTCCCAGTAGTTCAAGAAGCAACCGGTCAGATTCCTGAAGGTGGTTTGAAGATCCTCGCACAAGGCGTTGTAAACCAATCTGCTGCCGCTGATTCAATCGTCTCTTTCATACCTGGGCTTGGAGCAAAAGGTGGAGAGTTCAACGAAACCTATCGACAGGCTTTCACAAGGATCGTCTTTAACAAAGAAGACCCTGCCAAGGTTATAGGGGAACTTGGCGAGAAGATCAGAGGACTGTTCAAAGAAGTCGGAGCACCGTTGCCCGAACCAGACTCAAGTCTGTTTTGATTAACTGCAGGTGGCATCTGCCACCTGCATATATATATATATATATTCTTGGGAGTGACTTCAATGAGAAGAGCAGAGACCTTAACACCGTTTTTGTTGCTACTTCCCGCTCTTGCATATCTTGTAGTTTTCATCGGCTATCCAATCGTTGGAACCTTTCAGCTTTCATTCAGCAATCCAAAGGGGTGGCTTGAAAATTTCAAATATGTCTTTCTCTCAAGGGACTTCAGGAATGCATTTTTCAACACGATGCTTTTAGGCGTTGTGGTGATACCAATTCAATTTGCTTTGGCAATAGCACTTGCACTTCTGGTAAACAGAAAATGGAAAGGCTACAACACGCTCTTGTACATAATCGCCACACCACTTGCTCTCAGCGATGTTACAGCGGCGTTGATAAGTTATTCGATCTTTGCTCCAAATGGCTATCTGAATAAGATCTTGATGAAACTGAATTGGATAGATTACCCAATGTACTTCTTTGGATATATCTTCAAATCTCGAGAGTTCTTTGTTATAGTTTTGACGGAGGTCTGGAGGGCTACCCCACTGGTTTTTGTCATATTGCTCGCTGGTCTGCAATCGATAAACAGAGAATACTTAGAGGCTGCCGATGTCTTTGGATTTTCTCCTTGGCAGAAACTCACAAAGATCACACTACCTCTACTTAAGCCGTCGATCGTCTCGGCGCTGCTTGTTAGAACACTCTTTGCATTTCAAATCTTTGGTGTTGTGTGGCTTTTGGCTGGTAGAGATATCACCGTATTGGCTGGTGAAACTTATTACTGGTACGTTTTTATGAACAACCGAAATGTAGCGAGTACTTATGCCTTGATCATAGCAGTACTGACTTTCATAGTGGGCTGGTTCTACATTGGGACGATTCGTTCAAAATACCTTGAAGAAGGTGTTAGAGCATGAGAAAGTTCTTTTACGTGCTTGCCTTTGTCGGTGTTGTGTTGTGGTTCTTGGGACCTTTGTTCTTCGTCTTTTTGGCTTCTTTAACCCCTTCTTCAGATTTCTATATGATGGGAAAGATTTTTCCGAGCAAACTGACCTTTGAGCACATCTACAAACTACTTGTGAACCTTGGCGGGTGGAGAGCTCTGTTGGTCAGTCTCCAAGTTGCCTTGATAGCCATAGCAATCTCTTTCGCGCTCGGTATTCCAGCAGGCTACGCCTTGACCAGGTTTGTCTTTCGTGGAAAGAATCTGTTAAAGCTCTTGATGCTGTTCACAAGATCTATACCGCTCGTTGTGATAGCCGTTTCACTTGTGACGATCTATCTGAGGTTGAATTTGGCAGATACCGTAATTGGAGTGGGACTTTCACACGCCGCGATGGTTCTGCCCTTTGTTGTTCTGATAACCTCAAGTATATTCTCTGGTGTCTTTGTGGAGTATGAAGAGGCAGGTATGATCTTCGGTCTTTCGAGATTTGGTGCCTTTTTGAGAATCACCATGCCGCTCGCACTTCCTGGGCTTGCTGCGTCTGCAATATTCGCCTTCATTATGTCGTGGAATGAGGTCTTTGCAGCCTCGGTGTTGGCAATAACGAATAGGACGCTGCCCGCACACATACTGAGTACAGCGATGGCTTCTCCTGACTATTTCAAATTCGCAGCAGGAACGATCATGGCAGTTCCTGCGATGGTTTTTATATTCATCATAAGGAAATACTTGATATCGATGTGGGGAATCTCCCTCAAATGACGAGGTGATACAGTTGGCAAGAGTGACTGTAGAAAATGTCAAGAAGTACTTTGGTGCTGTGAAGGCTCTCGATGGTGTTGATCTCGTCGTCGAAGATGGTACTTTCGTCGTCTTGCTTGGACCATCTGGCTGTGGAAAGACAACTCTTATGAGATGTATCTCTGGTCTGGAAAGGTTGACCGACGGACGAATCTTTTTCGATGAGAGAGATGTAAGTCAGATAGCTCCAAAAGATAGAAATGTTGCGATGGTTTTTCAAAGCTATGCTGTTTGGCCACATATGAAGGTTAAGGAGAATATCGCATATCCTCTCAGATTGAAAAAAGTACAAAAATCAGAGATAGAAGAGAGAGTAAAATGGGTAGCTGAATTGCTCCACATAACTGAATTGCTGGATAGATTTCCATCACAGCTCTCTGGCGGTCAAAGACAGAGAGTTGCTGTGGCGAGGGCTATCGTTCATAGACCATCTGTTTTGCTCATGGATGAACCTCTGTCCAACTTGGACGCCCTTTTGAGAGTGAGAATGAGAAGTGAACTGAAAAAACTGCACGAACAAGTCAAGGTTACGACGATCTACGTTACGCACGATCAAACGGAAGCGATGACTATGGGAGACAAGATAGCAGTGATGAACGCAGGGAGAATAATTCAGTTTGGCACTCCAGAAGAGATATACAAAAAACCCAGAACCGTCTTTGTCGCAGGATTTGTTGGCTCACCACAGATGAATTTTCTAAAAATGAAGGTAACTTCCAAAGGCACTCAGTTCTTCGCCGAAGGTTTTGGCATAAGCGTGCCTCTGAAAAACGATCCAAAAAGAGAGTCTGTCATTGTGGGCATCAGACCAGAACATATATTTCTTGAAAAGAAGAGTAGATCAACGGCCGTAACTTCGAAGGTTTATTTTGCCGAAAAACTGATGTCTGAGACTGTGCTGCATTTGTCCTTAACTGAAGATAAGAGCATCATTGCCAAAGTACCATACGATCTTTCTGTAAGGGAAGAAGAAGAGATAGAGATTAACATCGATCTTGATGCCATACATCTTTTCGATCCATCTACAGAGGAGAGGATCGAACTTTGAACCATGTTATCTGCCACACTCACTGGGACAGAGAATGGTTTGCCCCTTCGTCTGTCACAAACAAGTGGCTCAGAGAGCTTTTTGAGAATCTTTTCAAATTGATTGAGCAGAACAAAGGTTATGTACATGTCCTCGATGGACAGACGCTGATTTTAGAAGACCTTCTTGAAGAATCAAGAGATCTCGAAAAAGAGGTAAGAAAGTTTGTTGAACGAGGAAATCTCCTGATTGGACCATTCTATGCACAGATAGATTTCAGATTGTCTTCGGAATCTGCCATTCTCAAAAACTTAGAAATAGGCAAAAAAGATATGGAGAACTTCGGTGTGTCAAACCACATAGCCTGGGCTGTTGACAATTTTGGTTTCATCTCACAGCTTCCACAAGTACTGAAGATCTATGGTATCACAGATATCTTTCTGTGGCGAGGTGTAAAGATGGCTGAACCATCGCTGGAATTTTTGTGGCACTCTTTCGATGGTTCCCAAGTCAGATGCATCTTTCTTTTGGGTGGTTATAGAAACCTCTACGGGCTCAGATTGACGAAAGATTTAGCAGAAAAGAGATTGCATCACGAAGAAGAGAAACTAAAACCTTTCTCTAAAGCAGACCAGATACCCCTACTGGATGGGTACGATTTAGAAACAAAACCTGAAGATCCTTCCACGGTACTCAAAGGAATTTCTCTTTCTTCACCAAAGATGATGGTTAAGAGAGTTTTTTCAAAGCCATTGAATCTTCCAAAGGTGGCTGGAGAGTTGCTCAGTGGTAAGTACGCGTGTGTCTTTCCAGGAACGCTTTCTACAAGAAGTTATTTGAAAAGGCAGTCTTATGCAGTTGAAAAACTTCTCAGATACACAGAGTTTCTTGGTTTGCTCAATTCAATGCAGAAAGACGAACTATACAGAGAGTATCTGAAAACTCTTGTTCACGACAACATCTGTGGTGTTGGAATAGATCTGGTGCATGAAAGAATGTCCAAAACTTACAGAAAGCTCTATGTGAATCTGAGAAAGAGTTTAAGAGAACAACTTGAAGAACTTTTGAAAAAGACAGATCTTCGAAAGGGTACCTACGCGTTGTCTTTCTCACCTTACAATTACGATCTTTGGTACGCAAATGATAGAACATGCTACAGATTGAAAAGCGATGGGACTGGATTGTTCAAAATCAAAGACTATGACAAACGCAGTGATGATACTTCGCTGAGTTTTACGAACGATTATTACAATGCACGATTTCAAGAAGATGGGACTTTGAAAGTCAATGGCATCGTCGGCGGTATCTTGATACTTCAAAGAGAGCTCTCTGATGCCTATTCAACCTCTCCGAAAGATATGAATTTCTCTGTTCACTTGGAAAATATACAGGTCGAAAGATCAGGAAGAAACCATAAAGTAGTGAGTTTAAAGAGAACTCTGAAGGCAAAAGGTGTTTCGATAAAGACTCAAGAAAAGGTGATCTTTGACCAATCACCTTTGATCAAATGGCATATAAAAGTAGATCTGAGAGGCAAACAATACATACTGATCTTCGCAACTCAAACACAAGATAAAGATTCCAAAGTCTTCGCAAAGATGCCGTTTGAGATCGTTCAAAGAGAAAGAAAAGACAAAGATCTACTGACAGAAAAAGTCGATCGACAACTTGAAAGAGTTTTGCTTGCAGCGCGAGAGATTGACTCTGTTTCGAAGTTCCCATTCCAGGGTTTTATAGCGCTTTCAAATGAAGAGAAAACGAAGGCTGTCATGGCGCGTGGGATTCATGAATACGAAGTCGATGAGGAAGGTTTGATCAAAATCACTCTCGTTAGAAGTGTCGAATGGATCGCCAAGAAAGAAGTTAAAGGCCGAAGTGGCGATGCGGGACCCCTGATGCTCGTACCTGGTGCAAGGTGTGAAGGCTGCATGGACTTTGAATTAGCCATCTGTGAGTTGAAAAAAGATGTAAGATCACCCCAGTTTATGAAATGGTACTGCCTCTTCGATGATTCACCAATCTGTCTTCGCCTATCTTCTGCTGAGGGTAGTCTTGACTCGGCAAGTTTATATTCAAGTCAGCTACCGTGGGTCTGTGGGCAAAATGGTCAACTTGTGGTGTACAATCCATTTCTCAAAGCCGTCGAAGGTTTAGATGTCGGCAAAATATCTTCAGTCGGATTGAAAATCTTCGAAGCCAAAGCGAAGCGAGCTGTCAAGTTCAAGGTCTTTGATCTTCCACCTTTCCCGCACTTTGAAGTTCTTTCAAGAAACAACGACAGAGATATCTATACACTGAACAAAATGATCGACAAGGTTGAGAAAGAGATCGAAGAGGTTAGAGGCGAACTTCAAAAGACTGCTCCTGAAAACAAGACTTACCATTCGCTGATGCACAGATTTCTCACTCAAAGTAGAACTTTGTTGGAGCTGAAAATCTCGAAAGAACTGATCAAGGGAAGAGTGCCAAGAAAACTGATGAGACAGTTGAACGAAGCAAGATCACGAAAGAGAATCTACGACTACATAGTTGAACTGAAAGAGGAGGAATGATCATGGAGTACTACAACGATCTGCCAGAGAATCTTGAGAATTATGAAATTGTCGTAGGCATACCCAGTTTCAACAACGCACAAACAATTGCTCACGTTGCAAAAGTTGCGGCAGAAGGTATAACCAATCTTGGGCTCAAAGGTCTGATCACCAACTCGGATGGCGGTTCTATCGACGGAACGATCGAGCGGTTTCTTTCGGCTCGAACCGAACCCGTAAAGAAAGTCTCTATCAAATACAAAGGAATTCCTGGTAAAGGCAGCGCTGTTCGTGCACTCTTCGAGATTGCCCACAAAGTGAAAGCCAAGGTCTTTATAATGCTCGATTCAGATTTGAGAAGCGTCGAACCTTGGTGGATCGAACGACTTGCAAAGCCAATTCTTGATGGTAAAACACAGTACATCGCTCCACTCTATCTCAGACACAAGTACGATGGCACCATAACGAACAACATCTGTTATCCGCTCACCTGCGCACTGTACGGTATGAAGATTCGCCAGCCGATCGGTGGTGATTTTGGCGTAGGTAGAGAACTTCTTGAAATCTATCTGGAAAAACCTGCCTCTGTATGGCAGACAAATGTGGCTAAATTTGGTATCGACATATGGATGAGCACCATTGCGATAAATGAGTCTTCGAAAAGACCAATGCAAGCGGCACTTGGAACAAAGATACACGATGTCAAAGATCCTGGCAAACATCTTCAGGGTATGTTCATCCAAGTGGTCCAAACTCTCTTTGATCTGATGGTCGAATACGAAAGTAGATGGAAAGCCGTTGAAGAACTCACAGCAACTGAGGTATATGGTGAGCAGCCTGCTCAAGAGGTAGAAGAGATCGTTGTTGATCTAAAAGCCCTCAAAGAACGAGCAAAGAATGAGTTGAAAGAAAAAGCACAAGATCTTCATTTTGTTTCAAAACAGATCGTCGAACAAGTTGTCGAAACAGGTACGATGCAGCCAATCGATTGGGTTGAAACAATTTACAGCGCTGCATTAGAATACAAGAAGACAAGAAAAGAGCAAACGGTTTTGGAGCTCTTGCCGTTTTACTTTTCAAGAGTTGCAGATTTTGTTGAGAAAACCAAGGATATGAGTAGCGAAGAAGCTGAAAGACTCATCGAAGAACAGCTTGAATTGTTTAGAGATCACAAAAAAGCTTTTCTTAAGAGGTGGTTTGGTTGATATTGGATTATCTGCTCGGTATCTACGACAGATTGAGCGAAACCGAGAAGAAAGTTGCATCTTACATACTGGAACGACCTGATGATGTGATTCATTACTCGATAACAGAATTCTCAAGAATAGTGGGCGTAAGCGAAACCACCATATACAGATTGATTAGAAAGATGAGGTTCGATGGCTATCAGTCTTTCAAGATAGAGCTCACTAAGCAGACCAGTGGTGCAAAAGTGGCTGCATACGGCACAAAGGACACCTTTGAAGAGTACATAGCGCAGATAAAATCACTCGTAGATCGTTTAGAGACTGTCTTAAAGAAAGAAGACCTACAAAAAGTTGCACAGTGGGTTGTTCACTCACAAAAGACGATCTTTTTTGGTGTGGGGCTTTCGGCAGTTGTAGCCGAGTATGGAAGCTTGTTGCTGTCACTTTTGGGAATTCCGTCCTTTTATTACAACGATCCACATGTTCAGGTCATAGTGGCAACTGGTTTGTGTGAGAAAGATCTTGTGATATCTGTGAGCCACAGTGGGAACATCAGAGACACGGTAAAATCAACACAGGTCGCAAGAGACGTCGGGGCAAAGACCGTTGCAATAACCGCTGGAATAAATTCACCACTCTCATCTACCGCACAGATTACTCTTTACAGCCCCGTCGCAAGATTTGAAAAGTATGAATTTTTGCGAGGGAACCTTGGAGAAATGGCAGTCGTTGAGATACTCTTTCAAATGATCCTCAAAAACACACTTGCAGATAAGGCAGATTACTTAGACGATCTTTCACAAGTTCTCAAGCCTAAAAGGTATGAAGGTGAAAGAGAATGAAGATAGGGCTATTGCATTTCAGAGTTGGAGAGACAGATGGTGTCTCTCTTGAGATGGATAAGTGGAAGGTAGTCCTTGAGAGACTGGGACACGAAGTTATTTACATCGCTGGAGAACTAAACGAACTTGCAGGTGTAGAGATACCATCGCTGTCGATGAAAAACGAAACTAACCTGTGGATTCACACCAATGGTTTTGAGAAACCTTCAACAGATGAAAAAAACTTCATCAGAACTTTTGAAGAATATGTTGAACAAATCTACACAGAACTTGAAGAAAGTGTACCGCCGATAGATCTCCTTGTAGTGAACAACGTACTCTCGTTGGGTTTCAATCTCGCTGCGGCTGTTGCTGTAACCCGCTACGCAAAAAGAAAGAGAATAAAGCTCTTGGGACATCACCATGACTTTTACTGGGAGAGAGAAAGATATTCAAAGCCTCAGAGCAAATTCGTTCAAGAGATTTTAAGCAATTACTTTCCCCCAAAGGGTGATAACATCTTTCACATAACAATCAACACGCTCGCAAAAAGAGAGCTTCTCCAACGCAAGGCAATTGAATCGACGGTCGTACCCAATGTCTTCGATTTTGACCAACCCGCCTGGGTAATAGATGACTACAACAGAGATCTTAGGGAAAAGCTTAGTGTAGGTGAAGACGATCTGGTGATTTTGCACGGTACAAGGATCGTTGAGAGAAAAGCCATAGAGATGGCAATGGATTTTGTCGAAGAATTCAAAAAGGTTGAAGATCGAACAGTTCACTTTGTTGTGGCTGGTTTTGCTGAAAAAGAGTCCTTGGGATACTACGAAAGGCTTTTGAAAAAAGCACAGCAGATGAGCTTTAAAACACACTTTGCCCACCAAATGGTGAGACAGAGTAGATATCTTGACGATAGAAAGTATTATTCGCTTTGGGACATGTATGCCATCGCCGATGCAGTGACCTACACTTCACTGTTAGAAGGTTGGGGCAATCAGTTGATCGAAGCAGTTTTTGCAAGAAAACCTTTGGTTGTCTTTGAATACCCTGTTTATAAGTCAGATATCGCTTCGCTTGGTTTTGATTTCATCTCTTTGTCTGACAGAGCAACCTATAACGAAGAGAAAGCTCTGTATGAAGTCGAAAATGTTCTATTAGAGAAGGCGGCATCAGAGCTGAAGATGTTGCTTTCCAACAAAAGGCTTTTGCAAGAAAAAGTTCAGCACAACTTTGAAATAGGCAAAAAGTATCTTTCTCTGCAGAGTTTGCAAGAAAAGGTGAAAGAAGTTCTTATCAAAGCTGCATCCTCATGATCTCTTGATATGCTTGTACTATCCTATTTCTAACCTCATTAGTGAGCCTCAGTGCAATTGTAGCCTTTTCTGCCTCGATTATGACTTCGTGTATGTTGCTTATCTTTCCAAGTGCAAAGTCTGCAGAAGCTTGTTCTGCACTTTTTTGTACTTGATTCACCTTGTCAAGAGCATCTTTTAGGATGCTCGCGAAATCCACTTCACTCTTTTTCTGTGAACCCTGCCCCAATGAACTCACATTCTGATTAACATTAGATATTTTCTCGATCACTCAATCATCCCCTCCCTATCTGAAGGGCACTACTGATCATCGCTTTTGTCACATTAAAGGCAGCTACATTGGCATCATAAGATCTCTGTGCACTAATCAAGTCTACCATTTCTCTGAGCACATTGACATTCGGCATACTCACATAACCATCTTCATTGGCATCGGGATGGGTTGGATCATAAACCAACCTAAAAGGCGATGGATCCTCTTCGATCCTCGTGACCTTTACACCACTGCTCTTGACCCTGCCCATACCCATCAAATACTCTGAAAAGATCGGCACTCGTCTTCTGTATGGAGTGCCCTGCTCGGTTCTCGTGCTTTCCGAGTTGGCTATATTGCTGGAGATTACGTCAATTCTAAGTCTTTGTGCCGTCATTCCTGAGGCACTCACGTTGAGCGTTAGAAACTCATTCATAAAATCACACGCTCCTCAGCACTATGTTGTAGAATTCTATGTTCTTAGACATCAATCTGGAGAGTACCTCATACCTTAGGCCGTTGGCAGTCATCTGAGAGATCTCGAAATCTATATCTACACCACTTTCGTCGTTCTTGTAAAAAAATGCTTCTTCTTGCTTCACTTGTGGTTGTACTGGCTGCTGAACCCTCTGAATGTGCGATTTGTTCGTGTTAGAGAGCTGTAACTTCAAAGACTCTTGAAGTAACTCTTCAAAGACAACGTATTTTCTCTTATAGCCGGGTGTCTCGGCATTAGCTACATTTTGAGCGTGGACGTTTTGCCTGAGCATTGCGACATCCATAGCCGTTTTTATTATCTGAAAATTTGCATTGAACAACCTTTTCACTCCCTGAGTATCTGTTCTACAAGAGATCTTCTTTTTCCTAAAAGCTCGGCGGACTCACCACCCAGATTCCCACAGCAGTCACTTTTCCAACATTTCTCCATTTGTGCGGTATCGTAGATGGATAGGTTATGCTGTCACCCTCGTTGAGCAAAATGGTTTTGTCCCCTAACGAGATCTCGACAGAGCCCTGGATGACGATGCCAGATTCGATTCCTTCGTGTGAATAGAACTTTTGACCACTGTCATGCCCTGCCTCCAGATAGGAGATAAACATCGAGTAAGCGTTGTTCTTTGCCGAAAGAAGTTCGTAAGTCAGACCAGAAGATACGAAAACCCTTCTTCTTTCACTTTTCCGAACAATTCCTTTTATTGCCTGCTCGCCAACATCTTGTTCTACCAAAGAAATAATAGTTTCACCAAGCGCAGCAAGGATCTTTTTTAGAGTACCAAGCGATGGTGAAACTCTGCCGTGTTCGATTTGGCTTATCAACCCTGGCGTGACACCTGTCAGTTTTGCCAGTTCTCTAACAGTCATACTCTTTGACTGTCTCAGTGCCCTTATCTTTTGACCAATGTTGTCGAGCTCGTTACCACTCATATATCACACCCCTTTCCCGACCAAGAAAGTCAAATCACCATATAGATTTCTGAGCCTGCTGAATTCTCCTTCGTCATAGAATTTTATTTTGCCAGAACCAAAATATTTTGCCACTTCAACGCAAAAACGAGCCGCAAGTTCTATATCTATCTCGTGTGAAGCACCTGTTGCACATCCCGCCACCGCCGTCTCTGTGGTGATCGCTACACCTACAACGGGAACATCAGGTTTAACAGTACAAGGTTGCATTATACTATTTATATGATACACACCATTCCCATAGGGTGTGATATCTTGAATTGTTATTGGTAAAACAAACGGCATCGTTCCACATACTCTTTCGTACACATCGAGTAAATCATCTGCTACCTTTAGTATATAACCTCCGAGCACCGTCGGAGAAATCGCAAAGCCCTTCCTCTTGGCAATGCGATTTCCCTTAGTTGTGTCCAATGAAAGAATGGCATTTAAATCTCTGTTCAACATAAGTTTCAGGGACTCTTTCACACCAATGGGAGAGTCCATGAAGGGCACAGGCTTATGTTCAATCGTCGGCGCATCAGGACAGATGTGTGTTGCAACGTAGACATCGCCTGGAAGAATCTCCCCGACCTTTCTCATCTGTGCAATCTTCAAAGCTGCCGACAAAGCTGCGATCGCTCCATCTGCATCGCTCACCAAACCAACCATCTCTGGTCTTGCCCCAACACCACCAAGTTGACCAACAATTCCAAGAACTGGCGCGTCTTTGTTCTGCCCTTGTATTGTTATTCTCACTATGTCTGTCTTACCGCGAGCGGTAACCACTCGTTCGTACTGTGCATCCACACCTTCGTAATCACTGAACAGATCACATACCGACTTTCCGTCAACCTTTGGACTGTCGAGTAACTCCATAACTCTCTCAACTTGAAAGAGCATCGTTCATACCTCCCTTTTGTACAAGTGGCATCTGACCTTTCTGTTCTCAAGATCAACGAGTTCTGGATTTTCTTGACATCTTTCAAAACAGAGAGGACATCTTGTCTTGAAGGGACATCCCTTTGGAGGATTGAGCGGACTTGGTATCTCACCTTTGATCGAAAATTCTGATAAATTGTCTAAGCCAGGCTTTGGCACAGACTCAAGTAATGCCCTCGTGTAAGGATGCAACGGTTTGTGAATGATATCCTCCGTCCTGCCAATTTCCATGATCTGACCCAGGTACATAACCATCGTGTAATCGGACAAGTGGTTGACGATCTTCAAATCGTGCGTGATGAGTATATATGTCAGCTGATATCTTTCCTTTAGTTCTACGAGCAAATTCAGTATCTGAGCCTGTACAGAAACATCGAGCGCCGAAGTGGGTTCATCGAGTATGAGCAGCTTGGGCTTCAGCACCAAAGAACGCGCTATTGCAACTCGCTGCTTCTGACCTCCACTCAGTTGATGTGGATATTTCACAAGTACCTCTTCTGTCAGTCCAACTGATCTAACAGTGTCGAGAACCAATCTTCTTCTCTCCCTTTTGCCCTCAATCTTCTGTATGCGCAAGCCCTCTTCAACGATGAAAGAGACTGTTTTTCTGGGATCGAGTGAAGTATCTGGATCCTGAAAGACCATCTGGATATCACGGTTCTTCGAAGGATCTTCCAAAACTTTCTCGTTGTAGAATATCTGCCCACCAGAAGCTTTGTATATTCCGCTCAGAATGCGCGCAATCGTTGACTTTCCAGAGCCACTCTCACCAACTATGCTGAAGATAGAACCAGCTTCAACTTCAAAAGAGATTTCGTGCAAAGCCCTTAAGAACTTCGTTGGCTTTCCAAAGATACTGAATTCAACTGGAAAGGATTTGGAAAGGTTTTCAACCCTCAGGAGCATTCACTCTTCAACTCCTTCGTATAGCCAACACTTAACCTCTCTACCTTGTATCGAAAAGAGAGGTGGCTCGCTCTCGATACACTTTTTCATCTTTTGTTGACATCTTGGGTGAAACCTACAACCACTTGGTGGATCCACCAAACTGGGAACATTACCCTCGATCGATTTCAATCTTGTCTTTCTTTCTTTCATATCTGGTATCGATGAGATCAAACCCACGGTGTACGGATGCAGAGGCTTTTCAAAAAGTTCTTTCATTGGAGATATTTCACAGATCTTTCCTGCGTACATCACAATTATTCTGTCTGCGATCTGTGATATGACACTTAAATCATGACTGATGAACAGTATCGAAGTTTTTGATTGGTTCTTCAACTGTTTGAAGAGTTGTATTATCTGTGCCTGTATGGTTACATCAAGGGCGGTGGTTGGTTCGTCCGCAATCAACAATTTCGGTTCACACAGCATTGCCATAGCTATCATCACTCTCTGTCTCATACCACCACTGTACTCAAAAGGATATCTTTTGACCATCTCTTCTGGGTCAGGGATTCCAAGTTGTTTCATAACCTGTACAACTCTCTCCATTGCCTGTCTGTAAGACATACCGTAATGTTCTTCAAGAACCTCGGTAAGTTGCTTCCCAATCTTGAGATTAGGATTCAGCGAGTTCAGAGGATTCTGAAAGACCATACTGATCTTCTTGCCTCGCGGATGTTCATCGGTCTTCAATAAATCTGTCCCGTCAAAGACTATCTTGCCTCTCAAAACTCTTCCTTGCGGCTTCGGTACAAGACCCATTATCGCTAAAGCTGTAACACTCTTGCCAGAACCACTTTCCCCTACAAAACCCACACATTCATCTCTCATTACAGTGAATGAAACACCGTCTGGTGCTCTGAATTTCGCCTTAGAGATCTTGAACTCCACTACCAAATCTTCCACAGTCAAGAGAGGGTTCAAAAATCTCTCCTCCTCTGAGCAAAGTAATCTTTGACTTCCCTGAACAGCTCATTGTCGTTCACAAGATCGTAGACGGTAAATGCAAGTGCCTTAGTTGCCCTGATCATCGCTTGATATCCATAGTCTGAATTAGCAGCCTGTGCAAACTCCTTTGTATGGGTTGGTACAACCTTTTCACCTGTGATGTTGACATAGGCATGGATTGCCGGCACAACTTGGGTCACAGCCCCCATGTCTGTCGAACCAACACCTTGCTCATACGTTCTCATAGTGACCTTTTCACCAACAAGTTTGTAGTTCTCTTCAAGTGTCTTTGCAAGAGGAACGTTCACATAAACCTCTGGCATCTCTTCTTCTACTGTGATCTTGCTTGTACAGCCTGTCATTTTGCAAGAACCTTCTGTCAAAGAACGCAGCTTCTCTTCCAAAAGATTCACTTCTTCCATCTTCAAAGCCCTCAGTCCGAGTTCGGCACTCGTGTACTCTGGAATGGTATTGAAGGACTGTCCACCGTTAGTTATGATCCCGTGAACTCTCACTTTTTCTGGTAACTGTTGCCTGAGCAAACCTATAGAACTGAACAAGAGCACCATTGCGTCAAGTGCATTGATGCCCTTTGCCGGATCTGCTGCCGCATGGGCAGATTTACCAAAGAACTCTATCTTGTAACGCCTTATAGCATAAGCAATGTCAAAACCTGTACTCATCGATGCTGGGTGTATCATCATCGCTACGTCTATATCTTTGAAAACGCCAGCTTTTATGAGATCTTTCTTTCCAGCCCCGTGTTCCTCTGCAGGACAGCCTACAACGACAAGGGTAAAAGGCAAAGTTTCAAAAGCACGCTTTAAACCAATAGCAGCACCGCAGCTCATAACACCTATCATGTTGTGTCCGCAGGCATGACCTATCGCCGGTAATGCATCATACTCAGCCAAAAGAGCTATCTTGGGAGTACCGTTACCAGCAATCGCAATGAAAGAAGTTGCAAGCCCAGCAACGCCTTTTTGCACAGAAAACCCATTTTCTTCGAGCAGATGAGCCAACAACTGTGAAGATTTCACTTCCTGATAAGAGAGTTCCGCCAACTGAAAGATCGTCTGTGCTGCTTCCACAAGGCTCTCTTTCAGCAAATCGATCTGCATCGCGATCTTGTCTTTCAATTTCACCACTCCTTCAGCTTTTCAATCTGGGATCGAGCAAATCTCTCAGACCATCGCCGAGTATATTGAAACCAAGACAGGTGATCAAGATGGCAAAACCTGGAAAGATTGCCATGTGAGGTGCCGTCTGAAGATAGCTCTTTGCCTCAGAAAGCATACTTCCCCAAGATGGTGTCGGAGGTTGAATACCAAGACCAAGAAAACTCAAAGTCGCCTCGCTGATGACAGCGCCTGCAAAGTTCAGTGAAGAGTACACGATGAGAACAGGTATGATATTGGGTATTACGTGCTGAAAGATTATCCACAAATTTGAAGCACCCATAGACTTTGCTGCAAGAACAAATTCCTCGTTCTTCACATTCATAACAGCACTTCTCATCACCCGAGAAAAACTCGGTACCATCACAATGCCTATTGCAAGCATCGCATTGAAAAGTCCTGCACCCAAAACAGCCATCATCGCTATTGCAAGAAGTACATATGGGAAGGACAAAAGAGCATCGGTGAATCTCATGATTAAAGCATCGGTAAAACCACCAAAGTAGCCTGCAACTATTCCAAGAGAGGTACCAATCAACGCCCCTATTCCAACTGCTATCACACCAACCAGGAGTGAGATTCTACTTCCGTATACCAAACGAGAAAAGATATCTCGCCCATAATCGTCTGTGCCAAGAATGTGGTTCCCTTCACCGGGCTTTGCAAAGATATAAAAAAAGTCCATCTCATCGATCGGATGAGTTGCAATGATCGGAGCAAAAAGAGCGGCAAAGATATTTATGAGTATTATTGAAAGTCCAAAGACGATCTGTTTGTTCAATATTCTCATTTCATGCACCCCTGTAAGACTGTCTTATCTTTGGATTCACTAAACCATAGGCTATGTCAACAGCCAAATTAACGAAAATATAGACGATCGCCGTGAACAACACTTCACCTTGAACGAGCATGTAATCGCGTCTGAAGATACCATCAACCATCAATTTTCCAAGCCCAGGCAGTGCGAAGACCGTCTCGGTGAGAACCGCACCAGCGAGGAGATTACCAAGTTGTAGACCTATGACTGTAATCACCGGTATTAACGCATTTTTGAGTGCGTGCCGGTACAAAATCAAAGTTCTTCTCAATCCTTTAGCGTGAGCAGTTCTTATGTAATCTTGGTTTAGCACTTCAAGCATGCTCGATCTTGTGAAACGGGCAATGGTACCAGTTGAAAGGATACCGAGAGCCAAAGAGGGAAGGATAAAATGACTCAGTACATCCCAAAGTCCCTTTGAAGGATCTCCCAATCCCACTGCAGGCAACCATCCGAGCTGCAGTGAGAAAATAATGATCAGAACCATTCCAAACCAGAATATTGGGACCGATATACCGATGAGCGCAAGGATCGTAACAATGAGATCGATGAAGGAATTGTGCCTCATCGCAGCAACAATTCCCATTGGTATCCCAACAAAAACAGCTATAAAGAGCGCACAGATACTCAAGGTGATCGTGGTCGGAAGCCTTTCAAGAATGAGTGACAAGACATCTTGCTTGTATATCAATGATTTTCCAAGGTCACCTGTGACGACTCTTTTCAGATACAAGACGAACTGTACCAACACAGGTTTGTCCAAGCCAAGTTCTTGTCTGAAACGCGCGATGTCCTCTGCTCTCGCCTGTGGTCCAAGCAAAACCATTGCTGGATCTCCAGGAATCATCTTCATTATGATAAAGACAGTCAAAATCACAAAAAACAACGTTGGTATAACCTGAATTAACCTCTTTGCGATGTACTTTGCCATTGCACCACTCCAAAAACCAAGAGCGCTTGCGCGCCCTTGGTTTAATCATTTTTCTACCCACACATTGGTGCCAGGAGCGTACAGACGAATCATCATGTCTGGCGATGGCTTGTAACCTCGCACCTTGTTGTTGACTCCATTCACAACCAATTTGTGCCACATTGGAAAGTAGTACAGATCCTTCATGATCAATTCTTCTGCCTTTCTGTAATACTCAGTTCTTTCTTTCTGGTCTACCGAAGACTCTCCAAGTCCAATGTATTTGTCAACCTCTGGGTTGTTGTAGCCACCGCCGTTACCATAAGTTCCTTTTCTGGAGGAGTGGAACATATAAAAGATAAAGAACTCTGGGTCAGGATACCAAGTCCAGCCTATTGTGTAGGCATCTGCATCACCCTTGGAGGTTGTCCCAGTGAAGGCACCCCATTCGAGCGACTGAACTTCGATATCGAAACCAACTTTTTTGAGCATCGATTGGATTATTACCGCGGCTTTTCTTCTGTTGGGATCCTCCGGTGTGTAGATCGTGAGTTTGACAGGCTTGTTCTCATAACCAGCCTCTTTGAGCAGTTGTTTGGCTTTCTCTGGATCATATTTTGTGTAGAAGGATTTCACGTTTGGGTTGTAAGCCCATGAACCAGTTGGAATTGGTCCATAAGCTGCTTCAGCACTGCCATTTGGAAAGATCACTTTCACAAGCTGCTCTACATCGATACCTCTGAAGAATGCCTCTCTTATTCTCTTGTCTGTGGTTGGTCCCTTCATCGAGTTCATATAAACAGCGTAGACGTTGCACCCACCAACCATCTTTGCCTGAGCATTGGCACTGGCGTTGACCTTGGGTATATCTTGGTCGAGAACATCGCTTGTGATATCCACTTCACCACTGAGTAGTGCCACCGTCAAGACAGACTTATCTGGAATGAACTTGTAGGTTATCTGCTTGAGATAAGGTTTCTCGCCCCAATAGTTTTCATTTCTTTCAAAGACCATGTGGCTGTCCTTGACCCATTCGACCATTTTGAAAGGTCCTGTTCCTACTGGGTGGAGAGTGAACTGATCCTTCCAGCCCTCACATTCTTCTTTTGGAACGATGGCTCCACCAATATCGGTGAGGACTGTTAAGAAAGGAGCGTATGGGTACTTAAGAACAATCTTCACCGTGTACCTGTCGATGACTTCAACATGATCAATCATGTAAAGTCTTACCATCGGGCTAATGGCAATCTCTCTGTCGAAGCTGTACTTCACGTCTTCGGCGGTCATCTCTCTTCCGTCTTGAAACTTACCCTTCTGAAAGTGCACACCCTTTCTCAGTCTGAAGGTCCATTCCGTGAGATCAGGACTGACTTCCCATGACTCAGCAAGAACCGGATGAATCTCTTTGACTTCGGCATCGTAAGCAACCAAGGTCTCGAAGACATTTCTCATAACCTGTGCAGATGCCAGATCTTGGTACATCGCTGGATCCATAGTCGTTGGGTTTTGGTCAGAACCCACACGGATCACTGAATCATAGTTTGGAGCTCCAAAGAGTACCGCGGCGATCAAAAGAACTACAAGTGATACTGTCAGCCTCTTCACACCAACACCCCCTTTTAGAGTAATGTTCTCAAGTAATTCCCTAAAATCCTCCTTGCGCTCAAAACAATACCACCTGTGTATCTTTTGAAAAATCTTTCATGTTCAAGCGTGAAACCCATACAATCTAAGTATACAAGCTGCTTGTCTTTCAAATCTTTTAAATTTTGTTCACATTTCACTTCTGAATAGGGTGAAAATGCAATACACTGAATTCTATGAGCAACTTTCTCCCATCTTTTCAACGCTTCTTCGCACTGGGCTTTATCAGGAACCACTACTGTCATACTGTTTATCTTTGGCATCGCTGCAAGAAAGTTTCTTATCACTTTGTAAGGCAGTATCAATCTGTCATCTTCAAATCGTGCGGTACAAAGTAATACGGCAAGATCTTCAAAGTGCATCTGAGAGAGCTTTTTAGCTACCCATTCATGAGATATACAAGCTATACTGCCATCTTTCTTCTTACTCACAAGAAACTCTTCATCACTTTTCGGTTTATAGTCTTCGCTGTCAACACCGTCAATCAAACCTATTTCGTTATAGGAAAGATCTTTCTTGCCAATTATTTCAATCAGTTCTGGTATGATATCATTTCTCGGACTTTCGCCGATTGTAACAAACAGCACGGAAGCACCTCCATTGTTTTGATTAATTATAGTAAACACCGTATAGCATGTCAAGGCGATCTTTTGCTATACGAGTTGTGAATTTGGTCAGACTAAAAGCTAAGCCAAATTGATGGTAGAAAGTGTTGCAAGATTAAGGCACCCAATCGTGTTTCTGCCAGCGGTTCAACTCTGGTTGCAAGCTTGCTACATCTCTTTGTTTTAGCACTATTCAATATTTCTCTTGACAATCCAAGGTCAAAGTCTAAATCTGTACTGCAGAAAGTACGTCAGCAAGAATAATCGACAGATGGTTTATCTGTGAAAGTGTCAAACATAGTAAGAACAGGATATTTGAAAATTGTAGGCTTTTTAGAAAGGGTTTGACGTTTCATCTTTTCCAAGAAAGAGTTGACTACACACAAGAAAGAATACTTCGAATTCTGCGGTCTTTGTCAGCTAAGGCTAATCTCTTGACACTCCCAATCCCCTAAAAAGAATGGGATTCTCAATAGCTCATTAGGTTATCTTACCCTCCCCCTGAAAGAGAAGTACTTGCGGGCTTAATTTTCCTGACATAAAATTATTCCATAAGACCGTGCCGTTGTTCATCATAAGAAAAAGGAGCTCTTTTGACAATCTGAACATTTATAAAAATTAATAGTGCACTGATACTCCTCTATTCTTGAGCACCTCGATATTTTGCATATCCTCAGAACCTGGAGAAAGATCTAAAGGATTGTTTTTCAGCTCGACTATTTTTCCTTTTCCGAACCCAGTGTTTCTGACTAACGGGCTGATGTCACTTATCTGGTTGTCGTTAAGGATCACCCACTTCAAATTTATGAGCTCAGCCAACGGACCAACATCGCTTATCTGGTTTTTAGAAAGATCTATCCACTCTAAGTTAACGAGATTGGCTAATGAAGTGATATCGATTATCTTGTTATCAGAGAGGTCCAAAGAATGCAAGTTAATCAGATTGGCTAATGGACTAATATCAATTATCTGGTTACTGTTGAGGGCGATCCATTTCAATTTGGTCAGATTAGCCAGCGAGCTGATGTCGCTTATTTGGTTCTTGACAAGACGCAGTTCTTGCAGATTAATTGCCCATTCAAGTCCAGTGAGGCTTTGTATACTCTTATTGCGAGCCATAAAAATTGTTAGTTTCCCCATATCTGCTCTTGTAATAAGCTGGTTTGAAGGTATTTGCAGAGCACTTCTCACAGCTTTCTCAAGATTGGAGTCAGTAAAGATTACTGGTGCATTGGGATCAACGACAGTTACATTTATCAACTGACTTATTCGTGCATTTCCTTCAGTATCGTAAGCCTTTGCCTGAACTTTATGAACAGAACCGTAGGCGAGCTTGTCTGTATTCCAGCTGTACTCATATGGGCTTGATGTATCTTCTGCTACTTTATCACCATCGATGTAGAACTCTACCTTTGCTACACTTACATTGTCGCTGATGATTACTTGCACTGTGACTGTGCCAAATACCACTGAATTATTCGCTGGAAAAGTGATCATCACATCTGATTTTGCAACGGTTGAACCTGCTGGGTATGCAGTTTGGACTATCACAAGCAGAGCAAGGATTACAAAGAGAAGTGACTTTTTCATCTCCCCATACCCCCTTTAATGTAATAATAACACGAAATTTTGCAAATGTATTGAGACAACTTCACTGAACCATCTACCAAGTATTGGTCATTAAAACTGCTTTTCCTTTTTTTTCAATCATTTTTCTTTCTTCGCAGTTTGTGATGATGAACCTGACAAAAGCACAGATAATAAAACAGAAAGTACTTGAAACCAAGCAAAGAAGGCAAAATCAATACCTGTTGTGTACCAGCTCAGAGTTTCTTTAATCTTTCTTCCCAAATGAGACAAGGCATAATAGAGAGAATCAAGCAAAACCTATACGTTCCTCACAAAAGCAAGACAAACGCAGCAAAAGTAGGAAAGCTAAAGTTCAAAAGCTTTGTCAATTCCATTTCTCTTAAGCAGTATGCAAACACATTCAACTTTGTCAACAGCCAGAAGATGAAAGTTAAAATACAAGGCTTTGACAGGCGGTGGGCACCAGATACCAGATGGCTGCGAGATAGCCAAAGCCGATTCCAAGATATTAGGGAGCAATACATATAGTTTCCTACAATGAAGCGGGAGGCCTATCTCTTTCAGGGGATTGGGAGGAAGTCAATGACATTAAAGTTGTATAATAGAATTCACTGTAAATCTTATAAGGAATGGTGAGCGATGGACTGGCTTTATTTACTTCCTGGCATAGCATTGGGCATAGTACTCGGTGCCAACGATGGTGCGAGCATCTTTGGTCCACTTGTGGCAACTGGCTCGATTCGCCGAAAGACTGCAATCTTGCTGAGTAGTCTGTTTGTCGTTCTTGGAGCCACTTTTAACGGCATCGGTGGTATGAAAACTCTCGGCAATTTGACGATGCTTGATCAATTTCAGAGTTCGATCGCGATATTAGCGGCAAGTATTAACGTAATCACCTTGATATCATTTAGATTGCCAGGCTCTGTATCTCAGTCCGTTGTTGGAGCGTTGGTCGGAGTTGCGTTGATCGATGGCACAGCCGTGAAATGGCATATTCTACTCAAAATAACTGTGATATGGATTGCCACACCTCTGTTGGCAAGCCTGATATCTTTCTTCTTCTACAAAATCCTTGCTGTTTTCTTCAGACGCTTGAAAAACATTGAGGTTCAAGACATAATGCTCAGATACATGTCGATCGTTGCGGTATGTTACAGCGCTTATTCACTCGGTGCGAACAACGTTGCCAATGTGGCGGGGCCCTTTTTGAAAAGCGGTTTGGGTTACTTAATCTCAGGTTTCATCGGTGGTCTTTGTATAAGTGTCGGCATTTTGGGTTTCAGCAAAAGGATGACTTTTGTCATAGGAAAAAGTATAATATTATTGGATCATTTTTCATCACTTGTTGCGGCGATATCTACGGCAACTAATGTCTTGATATTCTCCTTGATAGGGGTACCGGTCTCCGCAACACAATCTACCATAGGCACCGTAATAGGTGCAGGTATGAGCAGAGGTGAACGACTCAGCAGTAGACGAACAAGAACACGAATAGTTCTTGGACTCACAGTGACACCGTTTTTTTCTGCTGTCATTGGTGTATTTCTTTACATTCTTCTAAGGAGAGGGTGACATGGGCTGGATAGTTGGGAGAAAAGAGCAAGAGATCGTCAAAAAGGTATTGGAACATCTGGACATAATGAGCACAGAATTATCAGAACTCAGGAAACTCATTGAGAAATACCTGAATCATGAAGTCGACGAAATCGAAGTGCTCGCCGAAAGGGTTAGATACTACGAACACCAAGCTGACATAGCTCGACGAGAGGCCGAAACAATGATGTACAAAGGAGCATTTCTACCCAATTTCAGAGGAGATCTGTTGGGTATCATCGAAGCAGCAGACAAGGTGGGGAACAAAGCGGAGTACGTAGCCGATATATTGGAGTTAGAGCATCCAGTGATACCCGATACCTTGAATTCACAGCTCTTGAAACTCTTCGATGTCTGCGCAGAGACTTACGAGGCTTTAAAGGTCTGTATACAGGAACTGTTTGAAGATCTTGAAAAAATCGAAGAGCAAGTCTTGATAGTTGAACAAAAAGAACACGAAGCAGATGGCATCGAAAGATCTCTGATAAAAATGATTTACAGAATGGATATTTCTAACGGTCACAAATTCCAGCTCAAGGAACTTGTGAGAAGTATAGCAGACATTGCAGATCGCGCAGAAGATTGCTCGGACAGAGTGGAAATAGTTTCTTTGAAGAGGAGGGTTTGAATTGTCCCAAATTGGGCAGAGGTTCGAAGAATTAGTCTCTGTAATGGAAAAGCTCAGATCACCTGACGGTTGTGAATGGGATAGGCAGCAAACGCACCAGAGTTTGAAATCTTATTTGATAGAAGAAGCCTTTGAACTAATCGAAGCAATAGATCAATGTGATGATCAGAAGATGAAGGAAGAGCTCGGTGATGTTTTACTTCAGGTAGTATTTCATACCCAGATCGCCTCAGAAAGAGGAGTTTTTCAGATCGAAGATGTGCTTAACGCTCTGAACCAAAAACTCATCAGAAGACATCCACATGTTTTCGGCGACAGCCCAGGATACTCATACCAACAGTGGGAAAGGATCAAATCCCAAGAGAAAGGAGAAAAGAGAGTATCAGTCATCGGCAAGATCAACCATGCATTGCCTGCACTGAGTCTTGCTCGAAGAATTCAAGAAAACGCCGCAGCGGTAGGTTTTGACTGGCCCAATATTTCCGGCGCAGTCGAGAAAGTTGATGAGGAAATCCAGGAGTTGAAAGAAGCCATGCGAATTGGAGAAAAGAAAAAACTCGAAGATGAATTAGGTGATTTACTCTTTGCCATGGTAAATGTTGCACGATTTTTGGATCTGGATCCAGAGATCGCTCTGAGGAAAGCAACTGAGAAATTCATAAGGCGGTTTCAGGTCGTTGAAGAATTTGTTCATTCAAGAGGACTGAATATGAAAGAGATGTCCCTTGAAGATCTCGACAGGCTTTGGGAAAAAGCGAAAGGAGGAGAAATGGAATGAAAAAGTTCTTGGTGTTTATCGCAGCTCTTTTGGCAGTCATTTCAATCGCTCAGGAGACTCAACCAGCAACTACTGTAGTTGCAGAGGTCAACGGTGTAGCAATAACCATGGGTGAGCTTGACAGAGAGGCAAATCTGAACAGATTACTCGTTCAGATTCAGTCTATCGATGAAAAGTTTTACGAGGTTCTCACGTCTACTGCAGAAGGCATGAATCTTTTGCTTCGCTATAAAAGAGAGGTCTTGAACAACTTGATAGATCAAGTTTTGATCATCCAGATGGCTGAGAAGATGAACATAGTTGTCTCGAAAGAAACCGTAGAGAAGATGGTGTCCAACGAGCTCAGTAAAACGCTAACTCAGTACAGTATGACCGAAAGTGATTTAGATTGGTATCTCAAGCAATCAGGACTTGGCGATTTGGAGTCTTTCAAAGACAGACTTAGGTGGATATTCTCTGTTCAGCAAGCCGTTTCAATGATTCAGCAAAAAGTGACTTCTTCAGCGACGGTCACCGAGCAGGAGGCAAAGAATTTCTATGAACAGAACAAAGAATACTTTGCCATACAAGAAGGCGTAAAACTTCTGCGCATAATCGTTGACAGCAAAGACAAGGCAAACCAGGTACTCGACCGCATAAGATCTGGTGAAGATTTCTCACAGGTTGCAAGCGATGTCTCAATCGACCCTCTGACAAAGGGCAAAGGAGGAGACTTAGGATGGGTCGAGCGAAACAGTGGTCTAATAGCAGCCGATGTGGAAGAAAAGATCTTCGCCAGTCCAAAGGGCGCAATGCTTGGACCACTTCAAACCTCAGGTGGCTGGGAAATCTACCGAATACTCGACAAAAGGCCAAAAGGTTACGAAGCCTTTGAAGACGCTGCAAGTGATATCTACCAATACCTCACTCAGCTTAAGTCACAAGAGCTTTGGCAAGACTGGATTACTCAGCAGTTCATTCCTTTCAGAAATTCCAGCGACATAAAGATATACCTTTTGACCGAAGAGGGTGAAAGAAGTAAATGAACTTGAAGACCATAACATTGCATTGGACAGGAGAGTCATTGGTACTCGTAGATCAAAGAAAGTTACCTCACATAGTTGAACATGTTGAGTGCAAGACCTATCAAGAGGTCGCCCGGGCGATCAAGGATATGATCGTCCGCGGTGCACCTGCCATAGGCGCTGTGGCAGCCTTTGGCTTTGTTCTTGGCGCAAAAGAATTCTCGAAACTCGGTAAAGAAGAGTTTCTAAATTCCATGTATCTCGTTCACAACACTCTTGCCTCAACCAGACCAACAGCGGTGAATTTGTTTTGGGCACTCGAAAGAATGAACAAGAAACTCAACAACAGCGATAGCTTTGAAGAACTGCTGAAATCTTTGGAAGAAGAAGCTATGAGAATAGCAACAGAGGATATACAGATCAACAAAGCTATAGGTATGTATGGCCAAGAATTGTTGAAAGACCAAGATACAGTACTAACACATTGCAATGCCGGTGCACTCGCAACGGTCGATTACGGCACAGCGCTTGGCGTGATCAGAGCAGCCGTTGAGAAGGGCAAGAAGATAAGAGCATACGTTGATGAAACAAGACCATATCTTCAAGGAGCTCGTCTCACCGCTTGGGAACTCGTACAACTTGGTGTGGAAACTATTCTCATAACCGACAACATGGCTGGATGGGTCATGAAGCAAGGCAAGATAAACGCTGTGATAGTCGGTGCAGATAGGATAGCAGCCAATGGGGACGTGGCTAACAAAATAGGAACTTATTCGGTGGCGGTTCTCGCGCATAGAAACAAAGTTCCTTTTTACGTAGCTGCACCCACATCCACAATAGATATAAAGATCAAAGATGGTAGACAAATTCCTATCGAAGAGCGATCTCACGCGGAAGTAACACACTTAAACGGTGTGAGAGTAGCTGCTGAAGGTGTTAAAGTCTATAACCCTGCCTTTGACGTCACAGAACACGAACTGATCAGCGCAATTATTACTGAGAAAGGCATCCTGAGACCGCCATACGATCAGAGTATCGCAAGATTGTTTTCACCGGAGGGCAAGATGTGAGAATAAATCCACTGGAAGATGGGAACTTCAAGAGTTCTGAGGTGAAAAGAAAGAAAGCCGCAAGGTCAAGAGCTATTAGCGAAAGCTCAAAATCAGGCTTTTTTGAAGTCCTCGAAGATGCACAAGAAGAAAAACTTGAAGAGATTCTACAAGCTCTGATAAAACGTGTTGTCAGGGCGGGTAATGATTTGGTTCGTTCCCCCACACAGGAGAATTTCAAAAGCTATCGTGAGAGCGTGAAAGAGTTTCTCAAGATTGTAGAAAAAAGACTTTACAAGGTGGGGAAACAGCTTTCATCGGACATAGATCTACACGTTGTGGCAGATCAGATAGATCAAAGACTCGAACAGATTGCAAAAGAATTGATAGAAGCAGAAAAGGGTGCAATCTTGTTAGCTGCGAGAGTGCAAGAAATATATGGACTTTTGATGGACCTATACAGGTGAAAGGTATGGAGGAGATAGCCGACAGAGTGCAAAGATTCATCGTTCAAAATATCGGCTCATCGATTTGCCTGGTTTCAAGAGACGATTCTCTTCTGCGATGGGTGTGCTCACAAGTAGCTCGAAGGATCACAAAAGAATATCTCATTTTGAGTGAACCAGGCATCGATGAGATACGTTACTTTACAGATTTTCTCTATACCGCCAGCGATGATGGTTACAAATTAGTCTTCATCCAGAAAGCCGACCGACTTCTACAAGAAGCGGCAAATTCGATGCTCAAGATCTTGGAAGAACCACCTTCTCACTCTGCTATCGTACTCACCACAACAAGATTTAGCGACCTTCTTCCAACGATCAGAAGTAGGGTAAAAACTATGAATATCTCTGTCAGCAGAGAAGTCTATGACTCGGTGTGGAAAAAGATATCCGCTTATTCAAATGCTGATCTGATCTTCGAACTGTGCAAAAATGACTTCGATATATTCATTCACCTAAGTGAGAGTACTGAATCTCTGGAACCTGTGAATTTTGAAGAAACAGAGTTCGTCCAACTCTTTTCTGAGAATGAACTTTCTGCCGTAAACAAGATCAGAGCTGTTTTGATGCTCGAAGATCTCTACAAGAGGCTCTTGAATCTTTCAGAAAAGGAACTCGTACAACTGTACATGAACTTAATGGAAAAATCTAATAAGATAGACCTAAACGGTATGATAGTTTTTATGTGCAAGGCATTCCAAATGATACTGGAGCTGAAAGGTTGCAGGGACCTTTCAGTCTTCAAGTGGCTTGATTCGATAGTAGCAAACAGGCTGATGAATTTCAACGCTTCTCTGGTATTACTGAATTTGTTGATACTTGTCAAGAGATCTGAGAAGAGGTGATTAAGTTGGAAATGACTGCTGTTGTTTATGCGATAGAAGTTTTGCCAAAGGGTAAACTCAGTTATTATGCAGAAAACGGAGAAGACATAAAACCCAACGATCTTGTGTTGGTGATGACTGAGTTCGGTCCAGATGTAGGCAGAGTGATAAGAGGTCCAAGAGAGATGGGAATAGAAGAGATTGGAACTGAGTTAAGACCCATCATCAAGAAACTGACCTCAGAGGACCTTCAAACTCACCGACAAAACCTTAAGGATGCAGAAGAAGCAATGCAGATATGTCACGAAAAGATAAGAGAGCACAATCTACCCATGAAACTGCTCCACGCAAGGTATATGTTCGACAGATCGAGGTTAGTCTTCTTTTTCAGTTCGGAAACAAGGGTGGATTTCAGAGAGCTCGTGAAAGACCTTGCCAGAATCTTCAAAACGCGTATAGAATTGAGACAAGTCGGAGTTCGTGATGAACTCAAATTCTTAGGTGGTCTCGGCTTGTGTGGACTACCAACATGTTGTAGCACCTTTCTTCGTGAATTCGAGAGCATCACCCTCAAGCACGCAAAATGCCAACAGCTTATGATCAACACTGCAAAGATCTCTGGCGCGTGCAGAAGACTCTTGTGTTGTTTGATGTACGAGTACGATTTCTACGATCAAGAGCTACGTGGTATTCCCGAGGAAGGTGAAACAGTCCTTTACAATCAGAAGAACTACAAAGTTCAATCAATCGATGTTTTCAAAAAGAACGTTTTGGTGGTCTCCGAAGAAGGCGAGATGGTCTATTTGCCATTTTCATACTTCAGAGGTGATGAAGGTGCTCCAACTGAGTAAGGTACTCATCGTTTTAGGGTTGATCATCACGATCGTTGGAGTGATCACCTACTTGGTGGGACGTTTCACACCGCTTGGACGTCTACCCGGAGACATAGTGATAAAAAGGGAAAGATTTGTTTTGTATTTTCCAATAGCCACCAGTTTGCTGATAAGTGGTATTCTCACACTGATCTTTTTGATCATCTCAAAACTGGGAAAGTGAAGGTAAAGGGAGGTTGGAACGAATGAAGATCTTCAACAGAGAAAGGATTAGACAGCTTAAAGAAATAGCTCGGCTCTGTCGGGGAGATATTTTGAAGATGACCTACGTTGCGAACTCTGGTCATCCAGGTGGTTCTATGTCTTCATTGGAGATCTTTTTGAGTCTGTTCTCTTTTGCCAATATCGATCCTAAGAATCCTTTCGACCCATTGCGAGATAGGATTGTCGTAAGCCATGGGCATACATCACCAGGTGTTTATTCAGTACTCGGTAGACTTGGGTTTGTGAGCACAGACGAAGTCATAGCAGGTTTTAGACATCATGCGAGTATCTTTGAGGGCCATGTGACACGTGGTATCCCTGGCGTGGAATGGACCACAGGAAACTTAGGGCAAGGTTTGTCTGCTGGTGTTGGATTCGCGCTTGCCGCCAAGATAAAGGAGCAAAACTATCATGTCTTTGTGGCTATGAGCGATGCAGAACAAGCAAAAGGACAGGTTGCCGAAGCCCGCAGAGTGGCTAAGAAGTACGGTTTGAGCAATTTGACCGTGATCATAGACTACAACGACGCTCAAATATCTGGACGCGCACAAGATATTATGCCGGTGAACATAAAGGCAAATTATGAAGCAGACGGTTGGAGAGTACTACAAGTCGATGGCCATGACATAGAACAACTTCTGAATGCCCTGAATGAAGCGGTACGAGACAAGATAAATCCCGTTGTGATCATCGCGCACACGGTCATGGGTAAAGGTGTTTCTTTCATGGAAAACGATGTCTCTTATCATGGAAAGGCACTTACAAAAGAACAACTCGAAAAGGCTCTAAGTGAATTAGGAATAGAGAACGATGTCGAAAAGTACATCAAAATGAGACAACAACTTGGAAATGAAAAACACAAGCCACTACATGTTGAATATCCCATCAAAGTAACTGTCCCACAGAATAGAACATACACTGACAAAATGGACAATCGCGGAGCCTTTGGGAAGGCGTTACTCGATTTGGTAAAAGCGAACAAAGACAGCGAAACACCGATTGTGGCAATAGACTGCGACCTTGCTACCTCTGTAAAACTCGACGAAGTTCAGAAACATGCCCCTGAAATGTTCTTCGAGTTGGGCGTTCAAGAACACAACGCCGCAGCGGTCGCTGGTGCGCTTTCCGCAGATGGGGTAATTACCTTTTTTGCCGATTTCGGTGTCTTCGGTGTCAGTGAGACTTACAATCAACACAGACTGAACGCTATAAATCACACCAATCTGAAAGTGGTTGTCACTCACTGTGGTTTGAATGTTGGAGAAGACGGCAAGACACACCATGGACTCGATTATATCTCTGCTCCAGCCAATTGGTTGGGTTATAAAGTCATAGTACCTGCCGATCCAAACCAGACAGATAGAGTAATCAAATACATCGCAGGTGTCTACGGAAATTACTTGATTGCCATGGGTAGGGCAAAGATGGCACCAATTTTAGATGAGAACGGGAAGATCTTCTTTGGCGATGACTATCGGTTCGTCTACGGAAAGATAGATATCCTCAGAAAAGGAGGCAGAGTAACTGTTATCACCTGTGGTTCAATAGTAGAGAACGCAGTCAAGGCAGCAGATCAGTTCAAAGGCAAGGTGTCTGTGCTGAATGTTTCGTGTCCTTTCGATCTGGACGAATCAGCACTCAGAGAATACGCACATAACAGAAAGGTTCTCGTCTTTGAGGACCACGCAGCGCCACTTGGTCTTGCCGCGCTTTTGGCTAAGTTTTTCCTTCTGAAAGGTATTATTCCATCTCAATTTGAACAGGTTGCGGTTGATGAACACGCAGTTTCTGGACCATACGAGGCTTTGTACGATATCTATGGACTCAGTGCGTCAAAGATAGCTGAAAAACTGGGTCAGATGATCGAGTGAACGAAGAAGAGACAAAAAAGATAATCGATTTCATGGAATCTATCGGTTACAGATTCTTGGAGCCCCGGCTTATCTACACCGCTCTGTGTCATTCTTCGTACTCACACGAACAGAGACAGCGCGGCAGAAAGGATGTCGAATCCAACGAGAGATTGGAATTTCTTGGCGACGCAGCGATTGACTTGATAATAGCAGAGTATCTTTACACTCACTTCCCCGATGCTGCAGAAGGTGTTATGGCTAAGATAAAAGCAGCCGTTGCAAGCGAAGAAGCCCTCGCTCAGATCGCAAGAGACATCAATCTGGGTAGCTATCTTTTTTTGGGTCGTGGCGAAGAGATCACAGGCGGACGTGATAGAGATTCAATACTTGCCGATACCTTAGAAGCTGTTGCAGCGGCGATATACACAGACGGCGGCATTGAACCGCTGAAAAGATGCCTTCTCTCTCATTTTGCAAGATATGCACAAGAAATCTCCGAAGGCAAGGTCGTCTTTGACTACAAAACTCATCTGCAAGAGATCACCCAAGAAAGATTCAGACAGTTGCCCGAGTACATTCTCGTTGACGAGAAAGGACCATCACACATGAAAAAATTCGTTGTTGAACTCAGACTGAACAGAAAAACAATAGCATTTGGAGAAGGATTTTCCATAAAGGAAGCCGAAAAAGATGCGGCAAAGAAAGCCCTCGAAAAGCTCAAAGGAGAATTCGATCAGTGAGTATTCTGCCGGTTTTCTTGCCTCAGATGGGGTGTAAAAGAAGATGCATTTTCTGTGATCAAAGATCGACAACAGGTGTCACAAATGCCCCAACTCTTTCTGACTTAGTTGAGAAGGCAAGAGATTACAAAAGAATCTCTCAACAATTTGAAATTGCTTTTTATGGTGGCACCTTCACGGGTCTACCTTATGCTGTACAACTTTCTTATCTGGATTGGGCAAAGAAATATATCGATGAAGGCATCTGCAAGGGAATACGAATCTCTACAAGGCCTGATGAAATCAATGAACAGAAAATCGCCTTTCTGAAAGAATTCAGAGTGTCTTTTGTCGAGATCGGAGCACAATCATTCGATGAAGATGTACTCCAGGCGTCTATGAGGGGACATACCGTTGAGGACATCGAAAGAGCCTGTAAGATCTTGAGAGATCTGTCTGTTGATTTCGGCATACACTTGATGATCGGCCTTCCAAATGACAGTAGATCAAAGGATATCCAGAGTGCTTGGAAGGTTGTAGAAGTCGGAGCCAAGAGTTGTAGAATTCACCCAACCTTGGTCTTGAGAGATTCAGACCTCGCAAAGCTTTACTCTGTAGGGCAGTACCAACCACTGAGTCTTGAAGAAGCAATCGAGATTTCCTCTGAAATGACTGGTATTCTCGAAGCCAACAATGTCAGAGTGATAAGAACAGGGTTGTTCATCCCTCCTGATTTGCAGTCCAGCATAATAGCTGGTCCATATCACCCGCGATTTGGTGAACTCGTTAAGATAAAATTGCTCGAGCAGGTGATCGATCTTCTTAAACCACAAAAAATTGTTTATACTAATAAACAAGAAAGTATGATCAGAGCACTCGGTTTGAAAGGAAGATCTGGCAACAACTTTGGCTTTTTCCTGAACGGTGCGTTCTTGGAATGGAAGGATGCGCTGAAGAAATGCTTTGGAGGTGTGAAAGGTGTTCGAGAATTTGAAGAAAGATGCACTAAAACAAATTGAAACTGCAAACGATCTGCAACAACTTGAGAAAGTAAGAGTGGCTCTGCTGGGTAAAAAAGGAGTCATCACAGAACAAGTCAAAAGCATAGGAAAATTGCCTCCCCAGGAGCGTCCCGAAGCGGGCAAGATTTTGAACCAATTGAAGAACGAGGTTGAAGAAGCAATCGAAAAAAAGAAAGAAGAGTTGCAAAAAAAGGAAAGCGGAAAGCTTTCGCCGAAGCTTTGGGTTGACGTGACATTACCTGGTGCGAGGAGACGTGTAGGGCATCGACACCCTATTTCCAAGACCCTTGAAGAGATAGAAACCATATTCGTCTCGATGGGCTTCAAGATCGTGGAAGGTCCAGAGATAGAAGACAGCTGGCACAATTTCGATGCACTGAACACACCTGAATGGCATCCTGCGAGAGATGAACACGATTCTTTTTACATAAATGATCTCCTTTTACGTACTCACACCTCTCCTGTTCAGATAAGAACAATGCTCTCTGAGCAACCACCAATTGCGATCATTTCTCCAGGGAGAGTCTACAGAAGAGACTACGATGCCACTCATCTGCCGATGTTCACCCAAGTCGAAGGTCTGTATGTGAATGAAGATGTCTCTGTTGCACACCTGAAGTACGTTCTTGAAAGATTCGCACAACAGATCTTCGGTAAGGAAAGGCAGATAAGGTTAAGACCGAGTTTCTTCCCCTTCACAGAACCCAGCTTCGAGGTAGATGTTTCCTGTGGTGTCTGTGGTGGAAAAGGCTGTCAAGCCTGTGGTTACACAGGTTGGCTTGAGATTCTCGGTGCCGGGATGGTTCATCCGAACGTTTTCAAGAACGTTGGTTACGATCCACAAAAGTGGACTGGCTTTGCGTTTGGTATGGGGGTTGAACGCATCACAATGCTCAAATACAACATCAAAGATATCAGGGATTTCGTGAGAAACGACAAGAGGTTTTTGGAAAACTTCTGATGGAGGGATAGATTGTGCTTGTACCCATAGAATGGCTTAGAGAATACGTAAAAACAGATTGGAGCGATGAAGAAATAGCAAATACACTCACCATGTCAGGTACAAGTGTGAGTAATCTGATCACACCAGCCCTGAATGGAAAGATACTCTGTGCGTTGGTCAAAAAGGTATCGATCCATCCAAATTCAGATAAGCTTCACGTTTGCGAAGTCTTCGATGGTTCACACACTCATACGACTGTAACATCAGATATGAGGGTAGTTGAGGGCTCAAAGGTTGCAATAGCCTTTCCTGGTACAACCCTTGCCAATGAAAACATCGTTGAAGCAACCTCAATAAAAGGTGTTAACTCGCAAGTTGTGATGTGTTCCTTGGAAGAGCTTGGTCTTGAAACGAAGTCTGAGTGTGTTCACCAAATAGATGAGGACATACCACTCGGGACTGACTTAATTGAATTCTGGAAACTCAACGGCAAGACACTCGAGATCGAGATAACACCTAACAGGCCAGACTGCCTTGGTGTGATCGGTGTCGCACGCGAGCTTGCAGCACTGTGTCGAAAACCCTTGGAAAAACCTCAAATATCTTTCAAAGAAACAGACAAAGCCATAGCTGACCTTGTGGAGATTTCAATAGACGATGTAGATGGTTGTCCAAGATACAGTGCAGGTTTCATGGAATCTGTTCAAGTGAAACCAAGCCCTATCTGGATGCGAAGGAGATTGATGAATTCAGGTATTAGACCAATAAACAACATCGTCGATGCCTCCAATTACGTGATGCTCGAGACTGGCCATCCCGTCCACATCTTTGATTATTCAAAGATCTCTGATGGGCATATAATAGTCAGAAAGGCTCTAAAAGACGAGCAGGTTCTACTCTTAGATGAAAAGACGTATTCACTGAAAGGAATAGAGACACTCATCACCGACAAAACGAAGATCTTGGCAGTCGGTGGCATCATGGGAGCTGCCGACAGCGGTGTGAATGACAAAACAAAGGACATCGTCTTGGAAGTTGCTTATTTCAATCCAGTGAGAATCCGCAGAAGTTCGAAGGCATTGAACATAAAATCTGATGCCTCCTACCGTTTTGAAAGAGGCGTCGATCCAAATGATGCGTTCTTCGTGCTATCACGCTTGGTGCAGATCATCCAACAACTCGCAGGTGGAATTGCTGCAAAGGGCTTTGCAGATCTCTATGTGAAGAGAATCGCGCCAAGGGAAGTTGCTCTCAGAAAGTCAAGGCTCAATTTGATCATGGGCACAGCTGTTAACGATGAAAAGACAGAGGAGATCTTGAAATCTCTTGAGATGGAAAGCCAAAAAACAAGCGAGGGCTGGAAAGTGATTGTACCAACCTTCAGGCCAGATATATCCATCGAGGAAGATCTCATCGAAGAGGTTGGAAGGATCTATGGGTATGAAAAAATCAGTACACAGATGCCACGAATACCAGCCATTGGTGGTGGATGGAGTAATCTGCAGACCTTCAGGAAAAAGATCAGAGAATTTCTCATCGCAAGTGGCTTGGATGAAACAATGAATCTCTCTTTCACTTCTTCAAAACTAATCGAGCAGCTTATGAAACTCAACCCAGTGAGGCTCAACAATCCACTCACAGAAGAAATGGACTGTCTCAGACCTTCTTTGGTCTTTGGCTTGATGGATTCACTCGCCTACAACATGAGAAGGCAGTTAAAGGATGTCAAATTCTTTGAAATCGCCAAGGTGTACTACTTGGAGAACAGTACTCCCACTGAGAGAGAAAAGATAGGCATCATCATGAGCGGCCAGCTTAATGAAGATGATTACACAGATCAACGATCTGTATCTCTGTTGAATCTCAAAGGCATTCTCGACGAACTGTCCGATCATCTCTCGATAAAACTTGAGGTAGAACCTACCCAGATCGATTGGTTAGTCAGCGGTAGGTCTGGCAAGATTATCTTGCATGATCAACCCGTTGGAATCATCGGAATGCTGAGCAAGATCTTCAATCAAATGTACGATATCAAAGCAGAGATTTACTACATGGAACTCGATCTCGAAGTTATTTTCAAGAGCTACAAGACCGTGAGACAACTGAAGGCTATTTTGAATTACCCAGCCGTAAGAAGAGACATCTCTCTACTCATACCAGTTGGTTTTTCCTCAAAAGAAATCATATCTTTTCTCAACAACTCAAGCGAGTACATAGAAAAAGTTGGCATCAGCGATGTATACAGAGGAAAGGACATACCAGAAGACACCATCAGCGTTACTTTCTATGTGATCTATCGAGCTATCGATCGTTCTTTAACCGACGAAGAAGTGAACTCGATCTTCGAAAACACAGTTCGCCAAATAGAAACCAGATTTGGTGTGAGAAGGAGATTTGCATAGAGCTGTGAAAATCTACGAATATGACGTAGATCTTCCGTTGAATGTTGAAAGACAAGATCTTGAAGGTTTTTCAGTGATTTCATTCGACGCAGTCTATGAACCAGAGATCGAAGAATCAAAGAGGATCTACGTCTACAACTTTCAACCAGAGAAGCCCTGGGCAAATCTGATCTTTCTTCACGGTATAGGCAATGGTAACATACCGTACCTACTTTGGTTCGGCAAGTACTTTCAAAGACATGGCGTTGAAACCTTTTTTATGGTGCTTCCATATCACGAAAAGAGGGCTAAGCCAGATTGGTCCGGTGGCGAGCCCTTTTTCTCTCCATCTCCAATGTACTGTTCAAAGAGGTTTCACGAAGCCATAAAGGATGTCAGAAGAACACTTGATTACATTGATCTTCACTCAAGAGCTCCCACATCAATAATGGGCTTCAGTTTTGGCGGCATGATAGCAACGATGTGCCTGGCTTTAGACAAAAGGTTGAAAAACGGCATCCTCGCTTTTGCTGGAGGAGATTGGCGCTGGATAAACTGGCATTCACCGTACACTGAATCCCTCAGAGAGAACTACGCAAAGTACAGCAATGAATATGGCTGCAGTGATGAAAAAACCTGTGTTGCAAACAGGACAAATGACATGAGAAAAGTAGGTCATCTCAACAAAATAGACGATATATTTTCACTCTATCCTGCCTGTTTTCACTATGATTCATTGAGTTACGCGCAGTTTGTCGAACAACCAATCCTGTTCTTCCAAGGTGCTTTTGACAAGATCATTCCCCACAACAGTTCTCAATCTCTCTTGGAGAGACTACCAAACTCAGAGAGAATCATCATCCCTTCTGGTCACAAATCTTCTTACCTCTTCAGAAGATTCATTGCGTACAAGACAATAGATTTTCTCAAGAAGAATCTTTGAGTCTTCACTGCTGAACAACTAGATTGTGTTAAGAAATCTCCTTATTTGTTGACATGGCTTTGGTTTAGTGTATAATTTTTTTTCGGACACCAGCAATGGTGGCACGAGTCAGATAATTTTTTCACAGGGGGTGAAGTTGTGAACACAGGCAGATTGGCAAGGATTTTGCTGGTAACTCTATGTGTGCTGGTTGCTACGTCACTCTTGGCTGCTCCAAAGTACGTCCTCAGATTCAACCACGTGCTTGCACCGACCGAACCTTACCACGAAGGATTTCTCAAATGGGCAAAGGCTGTTGAAGAGAGAACCAACGGCGAGTTGAAGATCGAAGTTTACCACAGTGCACAACTCGGAGTTGAGGAAGACATTCTCGAGCAGATCAGAGCTGGAGCAAACATCGGACAAAACACAGATTCTGCGAGAATGGGTATGTATGTTCCACCTATAGCAGTGATGAACGCACCTTACTTTGTGAACTACCTTGGTGCAACAACACCAGAAGAGGCTCTTGAAGCTCTTGCAAAACTCAAACAAACTCCAACAATGCAGAAGTGGCTGAAAGAACTCGAAGAAAAGTACGGTTTCAAAGTTCTTTCCTTCATGTGGATTCAGGGCTACAGACACTTCTTCACAAACAAACCCATAAGAAAGCCTGAAGATCTCAAAGGACTGAGGATAAGAACACCAGGAACACCCATTTGGCAGGAATCTGTTCGTGCACTCGGTGCTCAACCTGTAGCCCTTGCTTTCGGTGAAATCTACACAGGTATCCAGACCAAGGCAGTCGACGGAGCAGAGCTGGTCTATGCAAACATATCTGGTGGAAAGCTCTACGAAGTCCTGAAGTACGGTTCAGAGACAGGGCACATCCTTCTGATCAACTTCGAAGTAGTCAGTGCAAAGTGGTTTAACAGCCTGCCAGCAGAGTACCAAAAGATACTCGTTGAAGAGTGTGACAAAGCTGGTGTAGAAACCTCTTTGAAAATAACAAAAGAACTGAACGAAAAGTTCAAACAAGAAGTCATAGCCAAAGGCATGCAGATCGTTACAGATCCTGATATTGCTGCATTCATGAAAGCTGGTGAGAAGGCATACGAAGTTCTCAAACTCGTCGAGGCAAGAGATCAACTTGTCAAGGAACTGAAGGAAATGCAAGGAAATTGATCAATTCTCGTTCGCTCAGCCCAACCTCAGTCGGGGTTGGGCTTTTGACCTGTCTTTCACAGAGGTGATTTTGGTGAAAAAGTTTGACCAGTACCTACTCGCATTCGAGAAAACTGCGGCAAAGATTTTGATCGTTACGATGATCATCTTCATCTTCACTTCCGGTATAGCAAGGTTCTTAAGACATCCGATGAACTGGGCTGTTGATATGAGCACCTTCATGTTTGCGTGGGCATGCTTCTTTGCTGTCGACGTTGCGTGGAGAAACAATCGAATGATGTCTGTTGATCTGTTAGTGAAAAGATTTCCTGAGAAGGTTCAGAAAGTGATCAGACTGATCAATTATTCGATAATAGCTGCCTTTTTGGTCTATCTCATAATCTGGGGGATTCGATTAACCTACACAACCAGATTCAGAACCTTTGCTGGTATACACAACTTCAGCTACTCGTGGGTAAATGTCAGTGTTCCAGTAGGTGCCGTTTTGACGCTCCGAACCACAATAATGAAGATAATAGCAGAGTTTAAGAAATCACCAGACAAACTCCGTTCAGAGGAGGAAAAGTGAAATGATCTTGGTCATTATCGTCTTTGCCGTTTTTTTGTTAATGGGTATGCCTGTGGCATTTGCGATAGGCATCTCTGGTTTTGTGTGGTTCTTACAAAATCCATCGCTTCCTATAACCATTCCCATACAGGTGAGCCTTTCGCAGATCTTAAACTTCACTTTGCTGGCTATTCCACTCTTCATCTTGGCTGGTAACGTGATGAACTACGGTGGTGTGACGAGTAGGTTGATGAACTTTGCAGCTTCACTCACTGGACATATGAGAGGAGGACTCGGACAGGTTTCTGCTGTTCTGTCAACTCTCATGGGAGGTGTTTCTGGTTCAAGTATCGCCGATGCAGCAATGGAAACACGAATGCTTGGACCCGAGATGCTCAAAAGAGGTTACCCAAAAGGCTATGCCGTAGCAGTGAATGTTTGGACATCTTTGATAACTCCAATAATACCTCCAGGAATTGCTTTCATCATCTATGGAACCATTGGGCAGGTTTCGATCGGAAGGCTTTTCGCTGCAGGTATCGTTCCAGGACTCTTGTTGATGATAGCGTATATGTTCGCAATATGGGTGTCTGCAAAGAGTATGGGCTTGCAACCAGAAAGAGAAAGACGCGCACCTGCCAGCGAGGTTATGAAGGCATTGGCGAAAAGTATCTGGGCTGTCATCTTTCCTATTTTGTTACTCTTAGGACTGAGAACTGGTATCTTCACTCCGTCGGAGGTCGGTTCCTTTGCAGTCATATATGGATTGATAGTTGGCTTCATAATCTACAGAGAACTTGATTTGAAAACTTTCTTTAAGCATACACTCGATGATTCCATCAACGATGTTGGTAGCGTTATGTACATCATAGCCATGTCGCAGATCTTCGGGTACGGTTTGGTTTGGGAAAAAACACCAGAGAAGTTAGCATCTTTTCTGCTCAATATCAGTACCAATCCCTATGTGTTGACGACTATGATCATTCTCTTCTTGATCTTTGCGGGTTTGTTCATAGATGCAACTGCCCTGATTCTTATGTTGACATCTGTCTTACTACCTGTGGCAAGAAAAGTCGGCTTAGACCCTGTACACTTTGGTTTAGTCTTCATACTCGCCGCTGCTATGGGAAATCAAACACCACCTGTTGGTGCATCGATGTACGCTGGCTGTTCGGTTCTGGGTGCATCTGTTGAAGAATACACAAAGGCATCTTTACCGTTCTTCATTACCACGATTGCGGTGATACTTATCATAATGTTTTTCCCGCAACTGGTTCTCTTTTTACCGAATCTTCTGTTCAAATGAGTCAAAGGAGGTGCGACCAGATGGATTTCTCTGGCAAGGTCGTCTTGATAACAGGTGCAGGTTCAGGCATAGGACGTAAAGTAGCGATCATGTTTGCCGAGAGAGGCGCAAAAGTAGCAGTCAACGATCTGTCTGAACATAGGGGAAATGAAACAGTAGAGATGATAAAGCAGGAAGGCAAAACAGCCATTTTCATCGCCGGAGATGTTTCAAAGGATGCAAAACAAATCATTGAAAAGGTCGTGCAAGCTTTTGGCAAAATCGATATCCTCGTGAACAATGCGGGTATTGTTCCATATGGGAACGTTGAAGAGAGTTCAGAAGAGGATTTTGAAAAAACTATCCAAATAAACGTGAAAGGTCCATTCTTGCTGTCGAAATTCGCCATTGAAGAAATGAAAAAGCAAAAATACGGTGTCATAGTCAACATTGCCTCTGAGGCTGGGTTGGTTGGTATTCCAAGAAGATGTGTCTACAGTGTTTCAAAGGCAGCACTGTTGGGTTTGACAAGGTCGCTGGCAGTAGATTATGTTGACTTCGGAATAAGAGTGAATGCAATATGCCCAGGAACGACTTACTCTCAAGGACTTGCAGAAAGAGTTAAAGCTTCACCAGATCCTGAAGAAACCATGAGAAGAATGGTTTCAAGAATTCCAATGAAAAGGCTCGGCAAAGAAGAAGAGATCGCCTTCGCAATACTTTTTGCTGCGTGTGACGAGGCATCGTTCATGACGGGAAGCATCCTCAATATTGACGGTGGTTCAACGATGGTGTAGTTTCATATTATGAAAATGACAGCAGCTCAGAATGGACTCACAGACAAAAACATGCATCGAAGCAAGACATCGAGACAGGAGGTGAAGTTTTTCCATGGATATATTGCAGACTCTGAGAGACAGTTACAGTAGCTTGACGAGTGCGGAAAAAAGGATCGCAGACGTGATACTGAGAGACCCAAGGGGAGTACTTGAGTGTTCGATAAGTGATCTGAGTAGATTGGCGAATGTGAAGAGTGAAGCTTCGGTAGTCAAGTTCTACCGGAAGCTCAATCTGAGTAGTTTCCAACAATTCAAGGTACTTCTTGCCCAAGATCTTTCGAAAGCACCCTTAGAGATAGTCTACGAGGACGTCTCAGACCAGGATGATTCAAAAACTATCACACAAAAGATCTTCAAGGCAACTGTCAAAGCAATACTTGACACACTCGACAGTCTCGAGATCTCGGCAATCGAAAAAACCACTGATCTGTTCAAGAAGGCTCAAAGGATAATCTTCTTCGGTTTTGCAGCTTCAGCTGCCGTTGCATTCGATGCCTTTCACAAATTCACGAGAATTGGCAAGAACTGCCTTTTTTCCAACGACGAACACATCATGGCAACCATCTTGGCGAACTGCACTAACCAAGATTTGCTCGTTGCAGTTTCTCACTCTGGCGAAACAAAATCTATCGTTGCGCTCGCAAAAAGAGCCCTCGAGCTCGGTGTGCCGGTTGTCGCCATAACGGGAAACAGAAAATCAAGTCTCGCAAAGGTATCAACAGTCGTTCTTACAACGAATACAAGAGAAACACGCATCAGAACAGATGCTATGACTTCTCGCATAGTTCAGTTGGTAATCTTAGACACAATTTACACATTGCTCGCTGCACGAGATCCGAAGGCAGTTGAAAGTCTGAACAGAAGTCGTCTTGCCGTTTCGGAGTTGAAATATTGAAATCGTTCTGTCGGAGGCGATTTTGTGAAGACGGTCTTGATAGTGACAAGAACCTTCGGTAAATATTCCTCCGATCCAATTGAATTACTCAAAAGCAACGGGGTACACCTCGAATGGAGTGACTCATTACAACCCGAGTCGCTGAGAAAAGTAGATGCGATTATTCTTGGAACTGGCAAGCTCAGTGGTGATATGATCGAAAACTCCTCTTTGAAAATCATAGCAAGGCATGGTGTTGGTGTAGACAACGTCGACTTGAAGAAAGCAACTGAAATGGGCATACCGGTGACCATTACTCCAAATGCCAACACAGTATCGGTCGCTGAATTGGCAATCGGACTAATCTTTGTGCTTTCCAGAAAGATAGTGAATGCACACAAAGACCTTTATGAAAACAAGAAGTTCTCTTCACCAACGGGTGTGGAACTTTCCGGAAAAACACTCGGAATAGCTGGCTTTGGCGCGATAGGTAGGGAAACTGCGAAAAGAGGTTTATGCCTCGGCATGAAGGTAATCGCCTTTGATCCCTATGTTGACGATGAAATAATGCGCCAATATTCAGTTGAAAAAGTTGAGTTCGACACACTTCTGAGAACGAGTGATTTTCTATCGCTGCATCTGCCTCTCAATCAATCAACTCGAAAGATGATTGGCAAAAGAGAGATTGAAATGATGAAAAAGACAGCATTCTTGATAAACACTTCCCGCGGTGGAATAGTCGATGAAATGGCTTTGGCTGAAGCTCTGAAAGAAAACAGAATTGCGGGAGCAGCACTCGACGCCTTTGAAGTAGAACCACTGCCTGAAAACCATGTACTTTACGACTGCCCAAACTTGATTTTAACTCCTCACATAGGTGCACACACGTACGAAGCGATTTACAAGATGAACATGATGGCAGCTCAATCTGTAGTAGACTTTTTCAACAGGAAACTCCCCAAACACATAGCCAACCGCGAAGTAATTGGCAAACTTTTGGCTGAAGGTTTTTCACAATAACGGAGGTGTCTCTCAGCTATGGGAATGTACGTTGGAATCGATTTGGGTACGACTGGAGTAAAGGTTGTCGTGTACAACCCTTCGAATAGAAAGATCGAGATACAGACAAGTCGTTCCTATGAACCTTTTTCGATTAGCCCAGGAATCTTCGAACAAGAACCTTCACAGATTGAGAATGCGGTTTTTGATGCTTTGAAGCAAGTGGCAGAATCTTTCGGTGATATCGAAGCGATAGTTTTAGATTCAGCGCTGCACACCTTGCTTTTTCTTGATGAAGACTTTGAGCCACTTGGCAACATCATTCCGTGGCTGGACGAAAGATCTGTCGAGCAGGTGAGAAAGATTTCAAAAGATGAAGATCTGGCAAGAGATTTGCATAAAAAGACTGGTTGTCCTGCAGATACAGTCTATCCATTCTACAAAATCTTGTGGTTTCATGAAAATGAAAAGGAAAAACTCGAATCCGCTGCAAAGATAGTCTCTCAGAAAGATTACATCGTCTACAAATTGACGGGAAAACTAATAGCAGACATCAGTGTAGCTTCTGGAAGTGGTTGTCTTGACATACACAAAAGGGACTGGTGTTACGACGAACTGAAGAGCCTCGCTGGACTGAGCAAAGAAAAACTACCAGAACTCGTATCTGTAAGGGAAGTACTAAAACTGCACAGCCCTGCGGCAGAAAGAACAGGCTTGCGGGAGGGTCTTCCTGTTTTGATAAGTATCTCAGACGCAGCAGCCTCGAGTATAGGTGCTGGAGCTGGTGTTGAAGACTCTTTGACAATCTCTGTGGGCAGCAGTGCTGCAATCAGAACGATCGTTAAACAACCTCCCGAAGAGTATCCAGCACCTGGCATTTGGTGCTACATACTCGACGAGAATCATTACATAACAGGTGCTGCCATCAAAAATGGCGGGTATGTTTTTGATTGGTATATAAAACTTCTTTCGAAGCACGATCACAGTACTGTTATAAAGAAGGTCGAAAGGATACTAGAAAATCTCGATTTGGAAAACTCGATTCTTTTTTACCCTTTCATCTTCGGAAAGAGATTTCCGAAATTCGACCCAACTCCTTGTGCAAAGTTCGACAGACTCAAAAGCACTACCACTGAGGAACAGATCGCAAGAAGTGTGCTTGAAGGAATTGCCTTCAACCTGAGACGTGCCTTTGATGTCGTAAAGAAGATGCCAAAGAGACTCGAAAGAGTCGTTGCAACAGGTGGCTTAACCCAAGCAGATGTGTGGATGAAGATGGTCTGCAACATCTTCAATCACAGAATTCTTCTGCAGAGCAGTCGTCAAGGCGCAGCACTTGGAACCATACTGTATGTCCTGAGCCAAGGCGATCTTTCTTCATTGAACAAAGGATTTGAAAATGCTGTACTCTACGATCCAGAGCCGGTACTAAGTGATTACTACGAAAAACTCTACGAAATTTGGCTTGAAGGTTTGTGAGCACACTCAAGGAGTTAGTCTAAACAAAGTTCTCTTTTTATTGTATAATCGAGAAAATTTGCACTTTTCTTCAACAAGTACTTTCCAGCAGTGCCCTTTGGCATCTGTTGCGTGTCCGTGAAACCGTATAATATATATTGGACAGCGCTGGACCGATCAACAACCACCGTACCTTGGCATAGGTCTACTCCCTTGGTCCAAGGTTTCTTTCCAGCAATAGAATTTCAGTGTCTCCATATTTTTTTGTTTTAACCAATAAGAACGTCACCGGCAAAACAAAGCTTTCCGCAACAGCCTTTTCAACGATGATGATCTTGCCTATTCCAGGTCTTTCAGAAAGCAGATCGAGAAGTCGTTGAACAAATCCGAGGTTGTACGGTGGGTCGGCAAAGACAAAGTCAAAAGGTTCTTCGCATGTTCTGAGAAATCTTTCAAAATCTGCATTTACTATCTTCAGATTTGCTTGCAACAATCTGGAGTTTTCAGAAGCCGTCCTCACTGCTTTTCTCGATATATCAACGGCGACAGCAGAACTCGCACCACGACTCAGTGCTTCCAAAGAAACAACAGCACTTCCGCAGAAAAGTTCCAAGAAACTTGCACCTGCAACTTCGATCATGCTGAAGATTGCTTGTCTTACAAGTGAAGTGGTATATCTTGTTCTTGGATCTGCAACAGATTTGAGTTCTCTACCTTTGAAAATCCCACCTGTTATCTTCACCTTTATTCTGACCTCACTAACTGTACCTTCTCTTTGACCTGCCTTAGATAATCTCCATCGAGTGGGTAGTACCTCAAAACGAGTAAGGCAATGGCAGTGGCAACTATTGGAACCAAGCTGCAGAGCATTCTAAAACCGATGATAGCGCTGTTTGGCTGTGCATCAACTGGTAAGTTGGCATTATAGCCACTGAGCGACAGAACAAGCCCCATCACCAAAGAATTGAGCGAGATTCCCAACCTGATAACCAAAGCATTCGCCCCAAAGTACATGCCTTCTCTTCTTTGACCTGTCTTGAGTTGATCTTCATCTGCTATGTCAGCGATCATGATATCGAGTATTATCAAAGGTCCGGCAAGCCCCAATGCCAAACTCGAAGCGAGTATAATTCCCTGAATGAAAGTTCTTATGAAAGCAAAGCCACTGAGCAGAACTGCCCACAAAATCATAGAGATCATTAAAGTTCTTTTTGCACCGAGGCTCGCTGTGATTCTCTGCCATAGTGGTATCAAAAAGAAGGTGACAACGAAGATCGAAGCCAACAACAAGCTGGTTTGACTCTCGTTTATCTTTAGAACATACTTTGCATAGAAAGGCAGAGCTGCCAGCAATGCAGTGTATGTGAACTGTAGGAGAAATGAAGCTATCACATAGGTGAGAAAGGATTTGTTGAAAAAGGTGAATTTCATCGCTTCGATTACGTTCAAACCTTGTTTTTGTGAGTATCTTGGGTTTTCCCTTATGCCAAGTAACGTCAGATAAAGAATCAGCCCGCCAACGAAGGCAAAGATCATTCCCATCTTGTCCCAGCCTAATTTCGCCGCGAGTATCGGTGGTAGTGCGATACCCAAAAGAAGTCCAGGAATACCCAATGCCTGTCTGAGCGCAGAGACTTTTGCCCTTTCTTTCAACGTCGGATACATCTCAGGAAAGAGCGCAGTCCAGTTCAAGATAACGATTGTATAAAAACTGTCGAAGAGAAAGATCATCAACAGATAGTACAAGACCAACGCGGTCGGCTTAATACTGTCAAATGGTGGTGCCCAAAAAAGTGCAAAGACCAAAGCGAGGGGCAGAGAAAACCAAATTATGTATGGTTTTCTTCTGCCCCATCTTGTTTTGGTTATATCTGAAAGATACCCAAAGAGTGGATCGTTTATGGCATTCCAAAGACCATAAAGAATCATGACAATACTTATCATGTGTGGTGGTGCTTTGAGAACATCGACGTAGTAGAAGATGGCAAATGTAGAAACTGTGTTTGAAAGAAGTGCAGAACTGAATGAGCCAAGACTGTAAACGAAGTCTTTCATCGTAACCCCCCTATTTCAGTTCAATGAAACTCTGATTTGCCTGCAGAATTTCTTGCAGTAAACCTTCGACATCTTCTGCACCCGGTCCAAGTGGGTGCAAGAGCATTGCCTTCATCGCCAGTGCCTTTGATCTTCTGAGATATGCTTCAATTGTCAGTCTTTCGTACATCTTTATCAGGTGAATCATTCCAAGTGCGAACTGATCAGCTTTACCAAGGCTCACAGGAAAGACTTTGCCTGCCTTCACAAGACAGGGAATTTCAAGAACATAGTCACCGGGCACATCGCTTATCGCACCGTTGTTTCTCGTGTTCACAATGTGTACTGTACCAGCAGATGTGGCAAGATCTCTTATCAGATTTGCTGCGGCAGTCGAGTACATACTGCCGCCTCTTTGAGATAACTCTGGGGGAATATAATTCACAGTCCTATACAGTTCAAGCAAATCGTTTTCTATCTGCCTGACTCTTTCTGCACGTGTGCCTTCTTTTTTCAATTTCTCAACCATTGTTCTTTCCATCAGATAGTACTTCAAATAACTGTTTGGGTACAATCCAAGAGCTTCTAAGACCACCTGAGGAAACTCTTGGGAAGGGATATTGGCAAGCTGCAACTTCAATTTTTGCATCAGAGTCTGGGTCACTTCTTGGTCTTTCACATAGACCCTTTCAAGAAAGGTCAGATGATTCAGTCCGTAGTACTTAACGAAAATGTCTTTCATCTCACAGTCGCACATCTGAGAAATCATCTTCAACAAGTTGATCGGTATGTTACACAAGCCTACGAATCTTTCAAAGCCCAGATAGTTGAGCACAAACTCCGTTAGATGTCCCGATGGGTTTGTGAAGTTTATGATCGTCGCTTTGCTGCACTTGTCGACAATCTTTACATACTCTTCCACAACCGGGAAGGTTCTCAAGGCGCATGCAAAACCACCCATACCTGTTGTTTCTTGTCCTACCAAGTTGTAATGAAGAGGAATTTGTTCATCATTTTGTCTTGCTTTCAGTTGCCCAACCCTGAATTGAAAGATCACGTAATCTGCCCCTTCGACGGCTTTTTCAATTTGGTGAGTCTGTATCAGTTCGAAACGATCTTTCACAAGTCTTTTCGAAAACTGATAGAGTATTTCAAGTTTCTCAGTGGCTTGTGGTATATCGTAGAGTACAAGTTGGTCTATCTTGACATCTTTTGATATCTCAAGAATTCCGTTGATCAACTCTGGTGTATATGTGCTCCCACCACCTATCACCGCTATCTTCACTTTGCATCACTCCAAAACCTTAGAAGGTTTTCCAGTGCCTCTTTCGAAAAACTGTAGCCTGTCTTCTCAGCAGCAAGCAAGATTGCCCCAAAAACTGGTGGTTGCACTGGCACGATGATTTTGTGATCATTCCCCAAAGCAGATTCAATCATTTTCAAGAGTATTTGATCTGCTTTTTTGAAAAAACTTCCCTCCAATACCACCTTGACAGGCTTCGTGAGATCGAGCTGTTTTTCATATATGTTTACTATCTTCAAGACTTCTTGAGTGATCTGCCCAAGAATTCTGAGCGCTACATAGTCATAGATGTGAGCTGCTTCGTAGAGCGTTTGAAACAACAAGATCATGTACTCAGCCATCTTCGATCTATCTTCCCCCATGTACTCATGATGCATGATTTCTTCTATCGACTGACCTATCTTCGATTCAAAGAGCTCTTGCATGATCGTGTGCTCGTCCCTGCCATCCTTTGACCTGATAATCGCCGAAGCGACCATACCTGCAATTATGTAAGAACCAAGCCTCTCACCGAAGAAATAGGAGAAACCACCTTTTCGAATCATCTTCTTTCCATCGCATCCATAAGTTATACCACCTGTGCCACAGCTTATCATTATCCCTACGTCATCAAAGGTGCCAGATCTGAGAGCAATTCTTCCATCGTTGTCAAAATCGTAGTTTTTCAACTCAAGTCTTTCGAGTATCGATCTGACTATTCCGATCTCGTAGTCCATGTCGGCACCGGCAACTCCAAAGTAAGAATACGTGATTTCCTCTTTGTTTAACCCTGCCTTCTTCGTGAGCTTAGTTATCGCATCACTTAGTATTTCAAATGCCTTCTGTATGCCGACTCCTTGATAGTTGGCGCCGGGTGCTCTGAGATGCGAAATCACTGTGCCTGAGTGGTCAACTAAGACAAGATCTGTTTTGCTGCCTCCAACATCGACGCCCATGAAATACATACAACCACCTCTAAAACTCAAGAGCTTCTGGAAAAACATGAAGCATCGAAGGGGGCAGAATTTTGAAGGTTTCAACCAGCTTACCCGGTTCTGGAGCATACTGTTTTGCTCTTTCTGTCAAGTAGAACGAAAGCATCTTCAGTGAGTTCTCATCAAACTGACTCTTGTGCCGAGAAAGTGCAAACAGTTTTCTTTCTATGTGTCTTTGTTCGACTTCGTAAAATGTGTTAGGGTAAGCGGTGTTGAAAAGCCCAACGGCACGAAGTTGGTGATCAGAGTTTCCAGGGTGAAGCTTTGGCAATCTGTAAAGACTGCTCGCCTGACATGCCGCAAAACCGCACTTGATATGGTCTGGGTGAACTTCATATGGAAGAAATGGGTCTACTGTGAAAACCATATCTGGTCTGATCTTTCTTATCTGTTCAACCACCTTCGATCTCACCTGCTCCACTGTATACTCACCCAAATCCTCAAAACCAAGCCAGATCAACTCATGGACACCAAGGGTTTCTGCAGCCTTTTCTTGCTCTTTTTCTCTTATCTCTTTCAATCTTTGACCAATCAATGATTCATCTTGTGAACCAGCACTACCATCGGTGACTGTCAAGTAGAAGACCTTCACCCCGAGTTCAGAAAGCTTTGCCACAGTTGCCCCCATGCTGATATCAGCATCATCTGGGTGTGGTTGAACACATAAAATTCTCTCACACTCCTCAAGTTTTGGAATGTTGAAGAACTCTTTCAGTTTCTGTGTCAAGTTCTGCACACGCTTCACTCCCTTCATTTTCTAATTGTATCCTAATTCGTGTATCAACCAACGATTGTATAATTCTTTATGGAGGAATCGATATGACTCTGAGCACTCTCAAGTACATGTTGCTGTTGCTGACTTTGTTTTTTGCAAAGATTTTCGCATTTTATTTCACAGTTCCCAATGCATTCAGGTTTCCTATCGTTTTGAGTACCATAGCCTGGATTCTGCTTTTTTTCTTGATATTCACCTTCATCTTCAAAGAATGGCAATTTGGGCTGTACTGTGTTCTATCAATTGCTCTCTTTGCCGATTTTCTGTATTTTCAAAACTTCGGAACCTTGCCATCTGTGAGACATCTCATCTTACTACCCCAAGTTGGAAAACTCGGTGAAAACATAAAGTATTTCACAAGTTTTCTATCATTGCTTTTCATTGCAGATCTAATACCACTCGGCATAATTGACAGAAAAAGATATCTTTCCATAAGAGACTCAATGCCCCAGACACCAAAGAGTCTTTTTCTGACTGTCTTTCTGTGCGCTCTTTTTGCCGCGATTCCCCTTGTGGCAGAAAAACCCAAACCGAGCCAAGTTTTCAACAGATATGGTTTTCTGGCTTATCACATCTACGATCTTGCCACCGCCTTCACCAAGCCAAAGGAGCAAAGCCCTACAGTTGTTAAAGAAAACACACAGCAACCTTCGAAGAGAAAGTTTTGGGCAATTGCTTCCAACAAGAACGTCATAGTCATACAGCTTGAGTCATTTCAAAACTTTCTGATCGGTATGACTTACAACGGTCAAGAAATCACACCAAATCTCAATTCATTACTGCGCAGAGATTCAATCTACTTCAGCAATTATTACCAACAAGCGGGTGCAGGCAATACCGCTGACGCAGAGTTTGTCTCTCTTGTTTCTCTGCATGTACCTGGTGAAGAAGTGGCTTATGAAAAATATGACAGTATAGAGCTTTACGCACTTCCAAAGATTCTAAAAGATCATGGCTTTCACACAATCGCGATGCATGGAAATACCGGATGGTTCTGGAACCGCTCAAAGGTTTACCCCAATATTGGCTTTGAAGAGTTTGTGAGTTTAGAGAAATTCAAACAAGACCTGGTTTTTGGTATGGGATTGAACGATCTTTCCTTTTTCGAGCAAGCTGCCGAGATTTTGAAAGATTATCGAGAACCGTTCTTCTCTTTTTTGGTGACCATCTCAAGCCACACGCCGTTCACGTTGCCACAACAACTTAAGAGTTTTGAAGTTCTGCCAGAACACGAGAACACAATCGTTGGAAATTACCTACAGGCGATACACTACGCAGATTACGCACTTGGCAGATTCATCGAGAAACTCAAAGAGAATGGATTGTATGATAGATCAATAATAGTGCTCTATGGCGACCACGCAGGACTATATCCTTTCAACAAAGATGTCAAAGAGATCATGCCTCAACTTTTGAAAAAAGATTACACCTACAAAGATGCTATGAACATACCTTTTGTCATTCACATACCCGGTAGTGGAATCAAAGAAACTGTAAAGACAATCGGCGGGCAGATAGATTTTTTACCAACGCTTTTGAACCTTATAGGTATTGATGATCATAGATTTACATCTTTCGGAAGAGATTTGCTGAACGCAAAGGATGGATTTGTCGCTCTCAGGTATCATCTGCCTGATGGCTCTTTCATCGACGATGAGAGGTATTTCGAAGTATCCAAGGACGGTATACTGCAAAACAGCATAGCAATGGACCTAAAAACAGGACTTTCTCTGCCCTATTATGAGTGTTTAGATGGCTACAAAAGGGCAATTCAACAAATAGAATCTTCTAAGCACATACTCAATTCCTACATTCGAGCTGCTGCAACAGTAGAACAGACTCACTGAACTTACTCGAAGAACAGAAGCATAGATTTTCTATGCATTCGAAGCAACCTTTTTCAAGAAGAGCCTCGAAGATATCTCGAGGTTTTTTACGCTCACAGCTTTGAGAAACTTCTCCGGGTTGGAAAAGAGTTCAAGCTGGTTTGAAGCACAGAGTTTCAAATTACTCAACGACACACCGAGCATCCTCACAGGTTCTCCGTTGAACATCCCTTCAAGGAGCATCTCAACAACCTTTGAGAGTTTTGTGAAATCACTACACCAATCTTTTAATGTTTTAGAGCAAGAGATATTTCCAGATTTCGCATATTTCAAGATCAACGAAATGGTCTTTGCGCTGTAGCCTTCTCGAACCATCCTCAAAAAAGATCTGTACAAGAGATAAAAACCAATCTCCTTCAATGTCACAAGATCGCTCACGTTCACATCCAATGTCTTCATGTGCCCAAAGCTCTTCGGTGGCTTTTTCTTGAAAAATTCCTTTCTGTCAAAGTCTTCTGCAAAGAGAGAATCAACCAATTCATTCAACGTCCTGCAGCCAAAACCCTTTCTCACAAATTCAACGAGTTCTTTCACAGAGTATATACTCATCTTCTGTAAATAACTCTGTGTTTTAACACCTATTCCAGGTATTACAGATACCTCCAACTTTTCGAGGAAGGTTGAGATCTGGTCTTTTTGAACTATTAAAAACCCATCTGGTTTACTCATCTCACAGGCTATCTTGCTCAGAACAGGGTTCGCAGCCACACCTATCGAACAGGTTAGGCCATATCTTCTGCGAATATCTGCCTTTACCCTGTGGAGTTTTTCAAAGGAGTGCGGTATGTTCAAATCTATGAAAAATTCGTCTATGCTGTAACGTATGTACCTTGGAAATTCTCTATCTATTATGTTTTCTATACCCATAGAGATCGATTCGTACTCAGCGAAATCGGCTTTCACCAACACGATATTTGGACAAATCTTTCTCGCCATCTGTGGTGCCATGCCAACCTTCACGCCACATTTCTTAGCCAAATAGTTCACAGAAGACACAGCAGTCCTTTTGCCCCAACCTATGATGGCAACGGGCTTATCGAGCAAAAAAGTATTTCTCCTGCACTCTATCATCGCAAAAAATGCATCCATGTCCAAGAGGGCAACCACAGAGATACACCCAACCCGATTATAGTATATATAAGTATACTTGTCAACAAAAGTATATCTAAATTCTTCTACCAATACCACCAAAGCGTGTGATATCAACTTTTCTGCAGGTTGGGAAAGCGGCTCATCACAAACCTCACCGAGGCGATAACCATACCAAGGCAGATCAATCCAAAGAGCAGGTATGCGTTGAAAACACCTGTTTTCTCTACGATCATTCCACCTACCGTTGACCCAATGAGTGGTCCAATGCCTTGGAGGGCTATCCAGAAAAGTGCTTGAGTGGAAAGAAGTTGCTGGTCTTTGAGATTTTCTCTCATCAGACCAATGCAAGAGTAATAGATGACAATGAAAGTCCAACCGTGAAGCATCTGCACCAAGACCAAAGCTGTTGCAGATTGTGTGAACGGAACTAAGACCAACCTCGTACCAATGACAACAGCACCTGTTATGAACAAAACTTTTGTCGTCAACTTCTTCCTTATCCTTTCGGCAAAAAAGAGAAACGGCAGTTCACTCAAAGCCATTAAGGAAAAGGTTGTACCGACAATCGAAAGATCATATGCCCTTTCTCTGACGACTATAGGCAAAAAGACACTGTTGAAGAGATTGAATCCAACGCAAACTGTGACAATTCCAAAGAGTATTATGAAATTCATCGGAACAGAACCCTCAGATCTCCTTCTTGAACCTTCAATCTTTTCACGAAGATGTTCAGAGAGCATCGCTATTAAAAAGAAAATACCAGAGTAAACAAAAAAGAGCCAGATGAAGCCGAGTTTCACAATTCTCCCGCTTAAGAAAGCAGTTATCGTATAACCAATCGTGCCCCAGATTCTTATCTTGCTGTACGGCACAAGCAATCTTTGAGAGAAACTTATCATCGACGACTCCACGATGGGCAATAGAGAACCTTGAAAAAAGGTGAAGACAACCATGAAGATGAACTTAGCCAAAAAACCTTCAAAGAGAAAAATAGCCCACAACGAAACAATTGCACAAAACGAAAAGACCTTTATAAGTCTTTTTGCCGAAAGTCTTTTTGCCAGATCGAAATAGATGTAATTCGCATAGATCGATGTCAAAGGCGGTAAAGCCATCAAAAGTCCTATCTCAAAGGGTGAAAAACCCACGACGGCAAAATACTGGCTCATCAACGATGAGCAAGCCAAAACTGAGTAGACGAGCGCTTCAATGATGCAAAGAAAATGCATGCACAAACCCCTCTTTGTTTGTTGTACGAACAAGCAAGATTATACCATCGGCTGTTTAACAAATCTTAAAAAGAGTATATAATACCATTGAGGTGAACTTATGAAAACCTTGATTCTTTACGATTCTTACACGGGAACAACTGAAAAATGCGCCAACTTGCTCGCCCAAAATCTCAATGATGCCGAAGTTGTGAATATCTCAAAGCAGAAGGTTCCATCACTTGAGGCGTACGACCTTGTCGTCTTAGGAACCTATGTTCACGCCGGCAAGATCAGCAAGAAGATCCAAGATTTCTGTAGAAAGAATCTCGAGATTCTCAAAACCAAGAAGATAGGTATCTTCTTCTGCATGCTCCGTGGTGATCAAGGCGTCGAAGAATACACAAAAGCCAACTTCAGCGAAGATCTACTCAAGGCAGTTAAGGTCAAAGAGTACTTTGGGGGTGAGCTGAACTATGAGAAGATGAACTTTTTCTTTAGGTTCATTCTCAAACAAATAGAAAAGAAAACCAAGCCTCAGCTTGGTATAAAACCCGAAAGAATATCCAGTTTTGCAGAAAGACTGAAAGAACTAAACGTGAACCTTTGAATGCTTTTTCTCTTTTTTGTTCTCTTCACTCTCTACATTTGAACCTTTGAGCACCTTGATTTCTTTTTTGATCTGCTTCATCATTCTTTCGGCTTCAGCTTCCTTCAAAAGCTCATCGATCCTTGCCTTGGCAACCAGATACTCCAACATAAATCCACCTCCGAAAAAATATTATCACAGTACCTCAAAATTGTCAATAGGTAATTTTGAAAAATTGAACCAGGAACTTGATATATACAACCCATATAATCACATACTCAATAATAATGAAAAACCATTGAAGAATTTTTATATGAACCGAGAGACTGCTTGCAGATGCCGAGAATACAATGGAATATGGAGGTGAAAAGATGGGTAGATTTTCTTCGCTTTGGTCGGTCATAATTTTAGGCACCCTGATAGTGTTTTTGATCTTTTTCTTGCCATACGAAAGATCTGCTCGCACAAACAACGTTCAGTGGGTTGGATTCATCGGCAAAACCTCAAGAGACATCGCCTACAACATGGCTGTTGTTAAAGATGGAATAATCGCTGCTGGGTGGACCTCCTCGAGTACTGGCGATCAAAACGCCTTGTTGGTAAAACTGTCAAAGGAAGGAAAACTCCTCTGGCAGAAAGAGCTTGGTGGAAGCGGTACCGACGGCGCCACATGTGTGAAGGCCACAAGCGATGGTGGCTTTTTGGCAGCTGTGCTGAGCGATTCACAAGACGGAGATCTGCCAATTCAGTTCGGCAATCAAGATATCTGGCTTTTGAAGTACGACGCCAATGGAAACTTACAGTGGAAAAACTGTTATGGCACCAAAGGATACGAAACAGCCTTTGACGTGCTTGAGGATGAAGGATATCTTTTTGTGGGTTATACAACTCTCAACGGTTCAGAAGATTTCTGGGTTGTCAAAACAGATCCCTCTGGAAAGATGCTGTGGCAAAAGACCTTCGGAGGCAGCGATTGGGACTGTGCCTTCAGTGTTGCAAAACCCAACGACAGCTACATTATTGCAGGCATGACGCGATCATCTGATGGAGAGATTCAGCACAACAACGGTTCAGCAGACATATGGCTTATCAAAATATCAAAAACAGGAGAACTCAGATGGCAAAAGACGTTTGGCGGCAGCGACTGGGACCAAGCAACGAGTGTCATCACCACAAAAGACGGTGGTTTTGCCGTTGCCGCAACGAGCTGGTCTGAAGAAATAGCTGGCAAATCGCGATCTGCAGATTTTGTTCTGATGAAGTTCGACAAAGACAACAATCTGACTTTCATGAAAACCTACGGTGGAAGCTCTGACGACATCGCTCAAAAGATTATCGAGACCGAAGACGGCTATGCCTTGGCTGGAACCACTTGGTCTGACGACGGCGATGTGAAAGAAAAACACCGCGGAAGTGACTATTGGTTCATCAAGACCGATAAAACTGGCAATCTCACCTGGCAGAAGTGTTTAGGTGACGATCTGGATGAGATAGCCTATGCATTGCAACAACTCGACAATACCTACTTGATAGCAGGTGTCTCTTATTCATACGTTGTTGGTCTGAGGGCAAGATCTCACGGTGGCGGAGATATGCTGATAGTCAAAGTGAAATAGAGCTGGCGCCGCAGCGCCAGTTCATTTCTTGTATTTGGTGATCTGCCTGAGAAAGTTGTGTCTCCATTCTCTGTCCTTTTCCGACTCAACTCCCTTGACTGAGTAGCCATCTACCACACCCAAGACAGCCCTGCCTTGATCTGTCTGTGCCACGAGCACTTGAAGTGGGTTTGCCGTGGCTGCAAAGATTCTGCACACTTCTTGCGTGTTTTTCAATTGATTGAGAATATTGATGGGATAACCATCTTTGATCACTAATACAAACAGATGCCCTGCACCTATTCTTTTTGCATTTTCAATCGCCACATTGACCAATGCTTGATCGTTTCCCTCATACCTCACAAGGCATGGACCGCTCGCTTCGTTGAAGGCAAGTCCAAATTTGATATTTGGATTAGTCGTCACGACAACTTCGTAGATGTCCTCCACCGTTTTGATAAAATGTGAATGGCCAACGATCACATTGGCACCCTCTGGAATTTCAACTTGCACTATCTCAATGTTCACACAACCACCTCCATCAAACAGACTCTAAGAAAGATTATCTCACACGGAAAGTGCGGGTGAAAACTATATGGAGATTGTGAAGGGAAAGATTGAATATGTAGAAAACTTCATCGATCTTGTGATCATGACAGGTGAAAGATTTCTCGCTGCAACTTTTGGCAAGAATTTCAGAAAAATGCTGGAAATATTGTATCAATCGAGTGGCAATCTCTTCAGCCACGAATGTTCAGTCTTCGCCGTTGAAAACGATGTCGTATTAGGTCTTGCACACGGCTATTCTTACGACTACGCCAAAAAATGGCGCTTGAGAACTGGCAAACTCATCCTACAGCAGACAGGACTGTTCAAGCTGGCAAGTCTGTTGAAGATCGACAGAATCTTGGGCAAACATTCACCCGGCGAGTTCTACCTGAGTAATCTTGCAGTCTATCCCCAATACAGAAAGATGGGCATTGGCAAACTCTTGCTAGAAGAAATCTTTAAAATCGCTTTGGAAAATAGATGTGACAGAATTGTGCTCGATGTTGAGAGTGAAAATCACGTCGCCAGAAACTTATATCACAAGTTGGGGTTTGAAGATGAGCATGAGAGTCAACTGCAAATTTCAAAGGCGCAGTTTTGTTTCATAAGAATGGCTCGTAAAATGACTTGAATTTTATTGTTTACACTCTCGGAATCTTTTCATCTCCAAAAATATCTCAGCACTGTCCAAAAAGACACTCAAGAGCTGTGGGTCAAAATGTCCACTTTCTTGTTCTTTCATAATTTGTAAAGCATCTTCTGGTTTGTAAGCTTGCCTGTAGCATCTTTCAGAACTCAGGGCATCGAATACATCGGCAATCGCAACTATTCGTGCTGGTAATGGGATTTGTTGGGCAACTAATCCCTGTGGATATCCGCTACCGTCGTATTTCTCGTGATGATACAGACACACTTGAGCACAAGCTAACAATACATCGTTGTCTGAAGCGAATTTCAGAGCTTGGTAGAAAAGATGTGCTCCAGTTGTTGTGTGAGTTTTCATCACCTCAAATTCCTTAGCTGTAAGTCTTGACGGTTTTTGCAAGATATCTCGAGGAACAAAGATCTTACCCAAATCATGGAACAGTGCTGCTGCTTTTAAAGCACGAATGAATGCTGGATTGTTCGAGTCTTGTAAACTAATTGCAGCTAATGCCATCGATATTATGGCTGTGTTTTTGCAATGTTGGAAAACTGAACTGTCACTGTTCTCAATAAGTTGCTTCACAAAATCAACAAACGCATTCAAATTGAACAATTCATCTTTTCTTTCTGTGGCAGAAGGCACCAAATCTCTCACAACTGACAAATCTTGAAAGACGGCATCAGCACCAACTATGAGTGCAAGTCGCGCATCTTGTGAACTACTTGCTACAGCCAGTATGCATGGATAGACAAATGAAAGATTTTCCCTGATGGCACGAATCAAAGACAGTGCCTCTATTCCAAACCAATCACAGTCCACCACACAAAAACTCAATCTTCGGTCTGCGCGACACAATTTGTATGCTTCAAAACAATCTGATGTCGTCTGTAAGCAATCTTTTCCATGCATCTCTAGACTTAATGTAAGCAAATCCCTACCACTGACAATGAGTATATCATTTTGTTTCATCAACTATCGCTCCCACAGCATAAACGTTAAAGAACAAACAGCAGAGTTTACTATCAACAATGATGATTATCGTTACATGCTCAAGAAAATATAACTGATGACTGCTGGTAGAAACTATTTTGACTTGAAATCAAACAACTGGATGATCTATAATCAGCATAGACGGTATCGATATGAATTATCAACAGCAGGTCTAGAAAGTAAAAGCTACAATGATAGAACTAACGATAATCATCATTATTTAGATACATTATTTTTTCTCTTTCTTAACATATCCTATCATTCTTGCCTTAGAATATTACTTCTGTCGCTACTCAGATGTGGCATTTCAAATCTTGCTGATTTTGGAATATCTGCTGTAAAATGATGAGGAGGTCGGAAGAGTGACAACAGCTAATGATCTTCTTAGACGATTTGAGACTGTACTACGCGCTCAGAAGCTTAGCAAATTGACAATCGACGCATATGTATCAGTTGTAGAAAAATTCTTGACAAATGTCCAAACCCTTGATCCAGAGAGTATCATGAATTGGGCACAGACAATTGCCGATTATCACAAACCTTCTACGGTGAATTTATACTACTCTGCCATGAGAAGATTCCTTGAGGAAATCTCACCTCAGACTCTGCTGATACTGAAAGACAAGTTAAGGGTTAAGGGCAGATCGAATATTGTGCCAAGAGCTCTTTCAGAGCAACAAATAATGAAACTTTGGCACTTGGCCACCAGATATTTTGAGAGAGATCATCGCCTTGTGTTGATTGTCGGCTTAGCTGGTTATGCCGGTTTGAGAGTTAGCGAACTAATATCACTCAAAGTTTGCAATATTCGACTTGATGAAGACTGCATAACAGTCAACGGCAAGGGCAGAAAAACCAGAGTCGTGCCACTACCCTCGAAATTGAAACCTTACATTGCACAGATCATATCACAAAAACATGAAAGTGATTTTCTGATCGAAAACAAGAAGAATGGTCAACGTCTATCAGTGCACGGGATTGCTTACTTGCTGAAAAAACTCGCTTCCAAGGCAGGGATAAGACAAATTTCACCACATGTTTTGAGGCATACTGCGGCAACAATTCTACTTAGAAAAGGGGTTAATCTGAGAATTGTGCAGGAATTTTTAGGTCATGCAAGTCTTGCAACCACTGAACGATATTTGAAAGTCACTGTGAAAGACATGAAAGAAAGTTTGTGGAAGGTTGGATACTAAGCAGATTCCAGAGCAATGTAGTTTACAAGATATCGTTGTGAAGTTTTCCAAATTTCTTCGGTGATAACTGGCATTTCTTTCAAAGTAACAGATCTACTATGACAAAGTAAATACCCAGGATATTCTTGCTGTTATCCGATGCGTGAGCTCTCAAAACGTGATCAGTTCATAAATCATCGATATATATATATATTCGGATTAGACTGCTCAATTTTCGAAAGTCTCTTTGACGACAGGCTCAGAAAAATACATCAAACCAAGGTATACTTAAATGCCACAGTTCCTCAATATCGAGAAGGTACCTAAACCACTTCTTATAGTAATACCTCAAACAAAATGTCAATAATCATCAGACTTAACTACCGAAACATCACCGCCATGGTCTTCATTCACATTCTTTGAACTAATTTGAAGCTTTACAGTGCTGATGTCTGATTCAGTTTGCTTGAAAAACCCCAAGCCACAAGAATACCACATCACTCACAATGGTAAGCAACATTCTGTTGAGTACTTTCAATATTTCAAATATCTTCTTTGATCTGATCTCAGTGACAATGATGAAATAGCAATAGACAGTGCGCCCTACGTTGGTACTCACAGCACTTCTCCGTTGTGATGCTTGCAAATCTTTGGTATTCAACAAGCCACAGCTCATATCTTTCTTTCAATCGCGATAGCCTTAATCTTTCATTTTGCTTTTTCTTTACTCTTGCACTTGCCGCGCCAATAGATTATGCCTGCGGCCACAAAACACATCAGTGTGCTGATCGGTGTGAAAGTACAGTGAGCGTAGTATCCTAAGTAGCAAGGTTTGCTCGCTGCAGGTATAGGCAAGAGCGTCCAGATGCCTAAACCTATCAGAATGACAAACAATATCCAGTGTCTCTTCATTCTCTCACCCCCCTTGCAGCTTCAATTTTATTGAAGATCTCAATCGCTATTTCACACAGCGTCTTTTATTCCAATATCACAACGATCAACCCTCACAAGAACTTTCAAAATGACAAGATAAGGGATTTCGAGTTCCTTCAGCAACTAAAGATCATTCCACTTATTGTTGACCAACACAAAGTTTGGTACAATCTGAAAAGTTTTGAAAGAATGAGATTTTTCACAGTTCCTGTATTGCTTCCAATAGACCTTCTCGTGGTCTCCTCTCAATTCCATAAATGGGATGAGCTTTCTGCTTCATCGTACTTACAGAGCGTACGGGTAATTCCCATACACAATCGACAGAGGTACCCCACTCCACGGGCTTAACCTCGGCCCGGTCCAGACCTACAAGAGCTTAATCTCACCACAAGAGCAAGGGCTGGTAAGCCATATGGCTTTTCATTATACCGGGCATCTTCGCATAATATTTGTTCGCACAGCATATCTTTCTTTTGTAGTATTTCTGGTTGAGAATAGCCTTCATCTGGCTTGTAACGAAGCCATCAGAATGGCAGAAACTCTTGCCACCCCATAAAAGAAAATGACCAAGTAGATAGTTTCTTCATCAATACCCAAGCTTCACTATCCAAATATCATAATTCCCGTGATTCCCTTTAACATCTTTATCGTTCGAAAAGGTATAACCAGCCACTACGTATCCGCCATCGGAACTCTGTAGAACACTATACGCGTCATCCTCTGAACTCCCACCAAGGCACTTCTGCCATTCTATATTTCCATTGCTATCGAGTTTTACCAACCAAGCATCTCTATCTCCACGATTTCCACTCACATCCCCATCGTCTGAGTATGTGTACCCTGCCACGATGTATCCTCCATCTGAAGTCTGTTGAACGCTGCGCGCACCATCATCTAATTTTCCACCAAGGCATCGATGCCATTGAATCTTTCCATTTTCGTCCAGTTTCACTACCCAGCCATCTCCATCTTCGTGATAAAAACTCACATCACCTTCATCTGAGTACGTGTGACCCACCATGATATAACCTCTGTCTAAAGTCTGTCGAACGGCAAATCCCGCATCGTCGCCATTTCCACCAAGACATTTTTGCCATTGAATCTTTCCAGTTTCATCGAGCTTCACTATCCAAATATCGTCGAATCTATGTTTTTCTTTCACATCTCCATCACTCGACGATGTATATCCAACTACGATATAACCTCCATCAACAGTTTGCTGAATACTCTGCGCATAATCAGGAGAGCTTCCGCCAAAACAGCTCTGCCATTGAATATTTCCATCTGAATCGAGCTTTAAAACCCAATAGTCGAACAATCCATGATTTTCACTCACATCTCTGTCGTTTGAATTCGTTGATCCAGCGACGATATAACCTCCATCTCTTGTCTGTTGTACACTCATTGCATAATCATAACCGCTTCCACCATAAGATCTCTGCCACTGAATCTTTCCAGTTTCATCGAGTTTTACCAGAAGAAGATCGTATTCTACATTGCCATCTTTTGATTCTCCAAACGCGTAGCCTGCCACAACATAGCCTCCATCGGCAGTCTGTTTGACACTCCACCCTCCGTCTGTTTCAGTTCCTCCAATGCATTCTTCCCACTGAATCTTCCCGTTCTTGTCGATCTTCACTATCCAAAGATCATCTGTTCCGTGATTTCCACTCACATCACCATCGTTCGAATACGTTCTTCCAACGACGATATAACCTCCATCTTTCGTCTGCTCTATACAAGAGGCCTGATCTTCATCGCCACCACCGAGACATCTTTGCCATTGTAATTTGGGCTGTGCAGATGCCTTACTCTGTGCTGTTACCAAGCTGCCAAAAGCCAAAAACAGCAGTACGAACATCATCAAAACTTCCGAAAGCTTTGAAGGATTTTTCACGTGATAATCCCCCCTTTAGTCTTCACAAGAACTGAGTAACTTGATCACTGCCACAGCATTTTGTCATTCATAACCCAATTTCAATACCCAGAAATCAGAAGATCCATGATTTGCTTTGACATCACCGTCGTTAGATTTCGTCTGCCCAACCAAGATGTATCCACCTGCTATCTGTTGAACGCTGTATGCTTTATCTTCATAACTTCCTCCAAAGCACTTCTGCCATTCAATGTTGCCATTTTCACTGAGTTTCACCAACCAAATATCAGCTTGTCCATGATTTCCACTCACATCTCCGTTGTTCGATTGTGTATATCCAGCCACCAGACATCCTCCATCTGTGGTCTGTTGAATACCCATCGCTGCATCACGAGCGCTTCCACCAAGAGATCTTTGCCATTCAATCTTCCCAGTCTTGTCGAGTTTCACTACCCAGTAATCGTAATCTCCTTGATTTTTGGTCACATCACCGTTTTTGGACTGCGTGTATCCAGCAACGACATAGCCTCCATCCTTTGTCTGCCTGATGTTATAAGCTTCGTCCCAATCGCTTCCACCGAGGCATTTCTGCCATTCGATCTTTCCACTTTGATCCAGCCTTACTATCCAAGCATCTTTTCTGCCGTGATTTCCCTTCACATCTCCATCTCTTGACGTTGTATAACCGGCTAAAGCATAGCCTCCGTCCGCAGTTTGCTGAACATGAGATATCGCTTCAAAATCGCTACCACCAACACATTTTTGCCACTGAATAGCCCCGTTTGCGTTGATTTTCACCACCCAACCATCGTTAGCACCGTGATTTCCACTGACATCTCCGTCGTTTGAACTTGCCTCACCAACGAATATGTATCCTCCATCGTTGGTCTGCTGAACGCTGTATGCTCTATCATCACTACTCCCGCCAAAACATCTTTGCCACTGGATATTTCCATCTTTGTCAAGCTTCACTATCCAACCATCCCAACTGCCATGCTTTCCACTCACATCTCCATCGTTTGAAAAGGCATACCCAGCGATTATGTAACTTTCATCAACAGTCTGTTGAACACTGTATGCTTCATCGTAACTGCTTCCTCCGAGAGATCTCTGCCATTGAATATCTCCATCTGCATCAAGTTTCAAGATCCAGATATCGCTCTCACCGTGATTTGCACTCACATCACCTTGAGCTGAGTATGTAAAACCAACCACGATGTAGCCGCCATCTTTTGTCTGTTGAACGCAACGAGCAAAATCATCACTGCTTCCACCAAGACACTTCTGCCACAGTAGTTTTACCTGAGTCTGTGCTGTCACCAAAACACCAAAAACGCAAAGCATCAGTAAGAGTAACACTAAAGTCTTTGGCAACTTCGAAATATTTCTCATCTGACAATCCCCCTTTCAATCTTTGCAAGGGCTCATCTATCTGACCTTGTTCCAAGAATCTCACACCTCTTCTTTTCATTTCATTAATTCCCCAATTTCACCAACCAGACATCTCTATCTCCATGATTTCCAGTGACATCCCCATCGTTTGATTTTGTATATCCCGCCACGATGTATCCATCTGACACCTGTTGTAGAGCCCGAGCTATATCTTTATCGTTACCGCCAAGACATCTCTGCCACTGAACATTTCCATTCTTGTCAAGCTTCACCACCCAGACATCATCATTTCCATGATTTCCACTGACATCTCCACCGGTCGAATTGGTATGACCAGCCATGACGTATCCCCCATCTAAAGTTTGCTGCACGGCATAGGCTTCCTCCCAATCGCTTCCTCCGAGACATTTCTGCCACTGAATCTTTCCGTTCTTGTCGAGTTTGACTATCCACGCATCTGACCCACCGTGATATCCACTCACATCCCCATCGCTTGACACGGTGAACCCAGCCACAATGTAGCCTTCGTCTGAAGTTTCTTGTATAGCATAGGCACGTTCACTGTTACTGCCACCGAGACACATCTGCCACTGAATGTTCCCTGTTTTATCGAGCTTCAACACCCACGCATCGTCGTACCCATGATTGCTGCTCACATCACCATCTTCAGACCACGTGTACCCAGCCACAATATAGCCACCATCGGAACTTTGTTGCACAGCACGTGCTGCATCTTCACCCTTACCGCCAAGACATCTTTGCCATTGAATCTCTCCACTTTTATCGAGTTTCACCACCCACGCATCGGCATTCCCATGATTCCCACTCACATCTCCGTTGTTTGACTTCGCGCTGCCAACGACAATGTAGCCGCCATCGGAACTCTGCTGTACAGCGTAGGCAAAATCGTAATCACTACCACCGAGACACTTCTGCCATTGAATATTTCCACTCTTATCAAGCTTCACTACCCATGCATCCGACCATCCGTGATTTCCACTGACATCTCCGTCCTCCGAAGAAGTTTCTCCAGCCACGATGTAGCCACCATCGGAGGTTTGTTGCACAGCAAAGGCTTCATCCAAATAACGCCCACCAAGACACTTCTGCCACTGAATCTTGCCGTTCTTGTCAAGCTTCACCGCCCATGCATCGCCTCCTCTGTGCTTGCCACTCACATCTCCGTTGTTTGAATGTGTGAATCCAACAACGATATATCCTCCATCTGAAGTCTGCTGCATAGCAAAGGCTTCTTCAGGCAAAGTGCCACCAAGACATTTTTGCCATATCACGTTTGGTCCCAAGGATTGTCCGAGCAAGGTGGAGGTACAACCAAAGAACGACAACACAACGATCTCAAGAACTAACAAAGCCCAGCTGAATGCTTTCATATAACTCCCCCCTTGTGCTTGTTTATTCTATATTATATGTCAACAACAGTTAGTGAATAACTTTTCATCAAGGAAGATCTCTCCAAATTGATGGCAAGAACTTCTTTTTCGCAAATGAAAGTTCTTCTGTGGCAAAGGTGTAATCACTATAACTTCCACCGAGCTATTCTTACCCGTGTCTCTATGTTCATCAAGTTTCACTAAAACTCCATAACTACCGTTCTGAGTCAAAAAGTGCGAATCAACCACAATGTAAGTACCAGAGTTCGTCTTTGAATATAAAGCACAAGTCATCTCCGCTTTCTCCAGACGCTGTCGTCACCAATATGCCAAAGACGCAGAAGAATTAGAATGTCACTAAAGCCACCAAATCTTTCGAAATAACTTTCATGCGACACCTGTTTTCCAATCTGAACAAGCAATTAGGTTTACTTATTCCTATCCACACAAAACCAGCCGCAGCCCAAACAAGATGCACGTTAACACAATCACAGAGGGAACATTCCAAGACTGACATCGTGTTCTTATTCCATATTGTTGCAACAGTTGATCAGGCTTTCGAGTCCTGTGAATAATTAGGATTGAAAAATGCTAAGAAATGTTGCTGCAATGATGCCGCGCAATATGAGAAAACTTCAGCTTTAACAGTCCCATTAGTCTCGAGAAAATTCTTGAGGACAAACAAAAGTCCAACACATTTCTTGACATGCACTGAATCAAAAAGGCTAAAATAAGTGTAAGGAAACTGATAGTTTCTAAGATGAAAAAGCCCACATGACAATCAAGGTTGATCAAGAATGCTCTGAATTAGGACTCTCACACACTTGCGATCTTGAAGATGGCTTTTTCAGGTGAATATGATTCTTGACGATGCATAGAGGCTGGTAATGAATTTTGTCCTGTATGAATGGAAATAAACGATTTAATGTGTTAAGAGCGAGGGGGGTAAAAATGGAATCTCAAACAGTTCGTGATCTTCTTCAAAAGTATGATTCCCCACAAATGGGCAAGAAGTTTTTTCAAGAATTAGGTTATAAAGTGATGGAACCACTTCCAATTGACCTGAGTGATTTCCCCGAGAAAGTCAAAGAACTAATCTCGTCGATCTACAAAATCGTTGACCTTCAAGATAGCTCTTCCTTTTCTGTATACCACGTTCAATTGCGTGACAATGAGATAAAGCGCACACATGTCCGTCGCTTCTTAGAAACCTTCTATCGCCACTATTCTCAGGGTGAAAATCTCTTTGTCTTTTGTGCAGATAATTGTTTTGACGAACTTCACTTTGTATCTCCACGTCGCCTGCTCGATCCTCGAGATCAAAGTAAAGTTCGCCTCTGGCTCAGAACACTACCTGTCCGCAGAAGTTCACCTTCCCACAAAACAATCTCACGCGTTACACTTAAAACGAAGGAGGAAGAAAATCTATGTCCATCGATCTAAGAACATTGGAAAACTGGCTCTGGGAGGCAGCCTGCACCATTCGTGGCCCAATCGATGCACCCAAATTCAAAGATTACATCCTTCCTTTGGTTTTTCTCAAACGTCTTTCAGATGTCTTCGATGATGAAATGAACCGCTTGACAGAAGAGTATGGGAGCCAACAAATAGCAGAAGAGATAATCAATGCTGAGCGTGAGAGTGGCACTATCGCTGCCGGGCGCGGTTTGGTGCGCTTCTACATTCCTAAGAACGCCCGCTGGAATATCATTCGAACTCACAGTAAGGCCGGCTTGGGCCAATTTCTAACAGACGCCGTGCGCAGCGTTGCAAAGGAGAATCCACGCCTTTCTGGAGTAATAGATGTAGTGGATTTCAACGCAACGACCGCTGGGCAGCGCATCATCTCAGATGACCATCTTGCTGCCCTTGTGGACGTACTTTCGCGTTACCGCCTGGGACTCGATGATGCCGAGCCAGACATTCTGGGTAGGGCCTATGAGTATCTGCTGCGTAAGTTTGCCGAAGGTCAAGGTCAGAGTGCTGGTGAGTTCTATACACCTCGTGAAGTGGCCATACTGATGGCACGGTTGCTCGAACCAGAGCCTGGTATGACGGTCTATGATCCAGCCTGTGGTTCAGGGGGATTACTCATCAAATGTCATTTGCGACTACTGGAAACTCATGGAATTTTAGAAAATGGCAGGCGCAAATTGCCTGCTCGACATGCTCCTCTTAGACTTTACGGTCAAGAGATCAACGCCTCGACCTTTGCCATGGCGCGAATGAACGCCGTCATCCACGACATGGAGGCAGATATTCACTTGGGTGATACCATGCGCACCCCAGCATTCAAAGACAACTCAGGTAGGTTGATGACTTTCGATCTGGTAGTGGCAAACCCCATGTGGAACCAAAAGTTTCCCACAGACTTGTACGAAAACGATCCGTTCGAAAGGTTCATCTATGGTGTACCACCTTCTTCCAGTGCGGATTGGGGATGGTTGCAGCACATGCTCGCCTCGTTGAACGAAACTGGTCGCATGGCTGTGGTACTCGACACAGGTGCTGTCAGTCGTGGCAGCGGCAATCAAGGATCCAATCGCGAACGCGATATTCGTAAGGCTTTTGTGGAAAAAGATCTGATTGAAGCAGTCATTTTGTTGCCTGAAAACCTTTTCTACAACACCACGGCACCGGGGATCATCATGGTGATCAATCGAAGAAAATGTCGCCCTGGTGAAATTCTGCTCATCAATGCCTCGAAACTCTTCGCGAAGGGACGGCCCAAGAACTATCTGGCCGATGAACACATAGAAACGATCGATCAGCTTTACAAAGAATGGAAAACAGAGGAAGGCCTGTCGGCGATAATCACCTGTGAAGAAGCTGCACGGAACGATTACAATCTCTCACCGAGTCGATATGTGGCTTTGAACGACAAAGAAGATGTGCTGCCCTTAGAGGAAACTATGGTACTTTTGAACGAAGCTGAAGAAGAGCGTGCTCGAGTCAACAAAGAGCTCAACGAAATACTAAAAATACTCAATCTGGGTGATCTGAATGGCCGTGTTTGATCAACAAGAAGGTCAAAGGTTGGAATTCAAACGCGAATGGACCGATCGCGCTTTAGAAGACATTGCGGCTTTCGCGAACACCGATGGCGGAACTTTATTGATTGGTATTCGCGACAACGGAGAAATCGTTGGCGCCAAGGTTGACGATAAAGAAGTCCAACGTATTGCCAATTTGATCGCCACTCATTTAGGTATTACGCCGACGATCGAGGTCATCAACTTGAAAGGCCGTGCTGTACTGAGGATCACCGTGCAGCCTGCATCGCACCTGGTGGCTTACAACGGTCGTTATCTGCGACGTGTGGGTTCGACCAACCGAGACTTCGCCCCAGAAGAACTGGCACGTCACATCTTGTTGCGCTCTGGTCGCAGTTGGGACAGCTTGCCGAGCGAATGGAGCCTTCGTGAAATAGATGAAGAAAGCATTAACCATTTCGCCCAGCTTGCTCAAAAGCGTTTGCCACACGTTGATCCCTCTCGCCCAGAGCATCTTTTGGAAAATCTTGGCCTTATCCACGAAGGTAAACTCAGAAACGCAGGTGTTCTTCTTTTTGCGAGACGTCCACAGCGACTTTTTCCCCTGGCACAGGTGCGAATCGGCATTTTCAAGGGAACTCAAATTCTGGACAGCCACGACTTTCAAGGCACCTTGTGGCAACAATTGGACGGTGCGATGGAACGATTTCGCCAAATTTTGAAAGTGCGCTTTGATATTCAAGTGGAAAAACTTTCTTTGGAAGGATTGCAACGCAAAGAGATATGGGAATATCCTTTGGAAGCGTTACGCGAAGCGGTGGTAAACGCGCTCATTCACCGCGACTATACCTTTCCGGCAGATGTTCAGATTCGATTGCAAGAAGACCAGCTTGAAATCTGGAGCCCAGGAGAACTGCCACCTCCCTTGACACCAGAAGCGCTCTACGAAGTACACCAATCCGTACTGCGAAATTCATTGATCGCTCAAGCTTTCTATTTCGCTGGCATCATCGAACGTTGGGGTACGGGTACAACGCGTATAGTTGTGCTCTGTCGTGAGCAGGGATTGCCGACACCTGAGTTCGTCAACTGGCAAGGTGGTGTGCGAGTGACCTTCAGGAAGGATCCATACGCACCGGAGCGACTGAGAAAAATGGGGTTGAAAGAGAGACAGATCCAAATCATTGCTATTCTGCGGCAAGCCAAAGACGTCTCGATGGGGGACTTAAGTCACTATTTTCCTGGTATTTCCACAAAAACAATCCAACGGGATATTCAAGAATTGATAAAGATGGGACTTGTGACTGCTTCCGGTGAAAAGAAGGGAAGGCGTTATGGATTAGCCAGATAATGGACTTATATCGGACATGTTGGACATTTATGGGACGTATAATCTTGCTAACGCAACAAATCCAGACAGTAGTAGTTAGAAGTGGTGAATCTGGAAGGTGGTGACACTGTGACTGAGATACAAAGTACCAATCATCTGAGCAGCTCGGAACTACCTGACGGTTACCGCATAACAGAGCTGGGCTTTTTGCCAGAGAATTGGACGGTGGTAAGAGGTGGGGAAATTTTTTGTGAAAGCAAGTTGAGAGTGAGAGACCTTGGAGATAAGTTCGATGGTATTGTTTTATCCATCACTCGTCACGCTGGACTAATACCTCAAACAGAAAAGTTTGACAAAAAGGTTGCGAGCCATGATTTAGGGAATTACAAGATTGTCTATAGAGGTCAACTTGTATATGGCTTTCCGATTAACGAGGGTGTAATTGCGGTTTCTCGCTTTGCTGTAGGGGCAGTAAGCCCCACATATTGTGTTTGGAACGTAATTCGAAAAGATGTAGATCCAGAGTTTATGGATTGGCTGGTAAGACAACCTTTTATGATTGCTCAATATATGCGATTTGCATCGAACGTTGTTCACAGGCGAAGAACACTTAAACCTCAGGACTTTCTTAAAGTCTTGTTCCCACTTCCCCCACTCTCAGAACAGCGAGCCATTGCTCCCGTGTTGCGAACAATACAACGGGCAAAGGAAGCAACAGAGCGAGTCATTGCTGCATCGCGAGAGCTGAAAAAAAGTTTGATGCGCCACCTTTTCACCTATGGTCCCGTGCCAATCGACCAGATTGACCAAGTCCCCACGCAAGAGACCGAGATCGGACCAATCCCATCACATTGGCGCGCAGTGAAGTTGAGGGAGGTGGCGCAAATGAAATATGGGAAAGCCAAACCAGAATCTTCGGGCTCGATACCAGTTATTGGATCAGGAGGTATTTACGATTGGACTTCGGAAGCCTTAGTAAGTCATCCCACCATCGTCATAGGAAGAAAGGGGACAGCAGGTAAAGTGTGGTTGGCTGAAGTGCCCTGTTGGCCATCGGATACAACTTTTTATCTTGTGTGGAAATGTTCAATTGATGTTCGGTTTTTCTACTACTGTCTCTCCCACAAGCCGCTTTCTGGTGAACACGCAAAAACGACACTACCAAGTCTACAACGTCAGGATCTAGAGAATTATCTCGTACCCCTCCCTCCACTCTCAGAACAGCAAGAAATCGCGCGCATTCTGAACGTGGTTGATGAAAAAATTCGTGCAGAAGAAATGCGTAAACAGGCGCTTGAGCAACTTTTCAAGTCGTTATTGCACAATCTCATGACAGCCAAAATTCGCCTGCCGGAGTCGTTTGTGAAACAGTTCAAGGAAGGAGAGATTCATGAGTGAATTGCTTTTCAGGAAGGTAGATTACTCAGTGGGAAAGCTGTTGGAAGACATAGCGATGGGTGAGATTGGTTTGCCAGACATTCAACGTCCTTTCGTGTGGGATACAACTCGCGTGCGTGATCTTTTCGATTCGATGTATCGAGGTTATCCTATCGGCACTCTGTTGTTGTGGGAAAACGGCTATCCAGAAGGGCATCGCACGATAGGAAATGAGAGCAAACAGAAAATTCCACACCTTCTCATAGTTGATGATCAACAACGTCTCACCGGTCTTTACGCGGTGATGAAAGGTGAACCGATTGTAGACAAAGATTTCAGATATCGTCGTTTGCGCATCGCTTTCAACCCTTTAGAAGAGAAGTTCGGGGTAACAGATGCCGCCATAGAGCGTGACCCTACATGGATTCCTGACATCGGTCTGTTTTGGCAACCTGATTTCGATCAATACACCTTTGTTTCGGAGTTCCTCGAAAAACTTACAGCTCGTCGCGAACTTTCCCTCGAAGAACGCAAGCGTGTCCCCAAGGCGATCCAAAGGTTAGTGAATCTCATCAACTATCCTTTAACTGCGCTGGAAATTTCTTTCAGCACAACGGAAGAACAAGTAGCAGATATCTTTGTCCGCATCAACAGTCGTGGGCGAGCGCTCAATCAGGCTGACTTCATTCTCACCTTGATGTCTGTCTTTTGGGATGATGGCCGCAAGGAACTGGAGGATTTTGCTCGGAAAGCAAGACAGGTACCTGAAGATGGAGAAACTTCTCCCTACAATCTTTACTTTCGACCGACTCCCGATCAACTGTTGCGCGTGGATGTGGCTTTGGCATTTCGGCGTGCCCGACTCGAGCACGTGTATTCCATATTGAGAGGTAAGGATTTGCACATTGGTGAGTATTCTGCTGAGCGTCGAGATGAACAGTTTGCGTTGTTGAAAAAGGCACAGGCTTGTGTGCTGGACCTTCAAAATTGGCACGAGTTTCTCAAGGTGATCAAGCGTGCGGGGTATATACATCCGGCTCTAATTACCTCTGAGACGTCGTTGATCTATACCTATGCTCTATGGCTCATCGGCAAACGCGACTTTGGAATGGATATTTCCACGCTGCGTGATCTCATGGCGCGCTGGTTCTTCATGAATTCACTCACTGGACGCTACACCGGCTCGCCAGAAACACGCATGGAACAGGACCTTTCTTTGTTACGCGGATTGAGCAAACCAAATGACTTCATTGAAGTTCTGGAAAAGGAGATGAACGCAGTACTCACCCGAGATTATTGGGAAGTTACTCTCCCCAACGAGCTGGCCACAGCTACAGTACGTAGCCCCGGATTGTGCGCTTACTTTGCGGCGTTGAACCTCTTGGATGCACCGGTTTTGTACTCGAAGATGAAAGTACGAGACCTGTTGGACCCCACGGCGAGGCCTAAGAAGCAAGCCCTGGAGCATCACCATCTTTTTCCGCGTGAATATCTCAAGAAACAGGGTATAACCGATCGACGTGGTATAGATCAGGTGGCCAACTACGCCCTGGTCGAATGGCACAGAAACATCGAGGTGAGTGATAAGCCGCCCTCAGAGTACGCCAGCAAACTCGAGGAATATTTCGAAGCAAGAGATCTGGAGAAGATGTATCATTTTCATGCTTTGCCGCGAGGTTGGTATGAAATGGACTACTGGGATTTTCTTGAATCGAGGAGAAAGCTCATGGCTGCTATCATAAAAGAGGGTTTTGATTTGCTTTCGGGGGGATAGTCACATGAACATTGCAAGTGAACGTGACACCGTTCAGAACCGTTTTATTCGTTATGCCCAAGAGGCTGGCTGGACTTACTTGCCGACTGAAGAAGCTCTGCGTTTGCGCAAAGGAGAGGACAGTCCAGTCTTACATACAGTGTTAGTAGAACAATTACAACGCCTCAATCCCGGCGTGGTGACTTCAGTTACCAAGGCAGAAGAGATCATCAATCGTTTGTTGCGTTTGAGATCCGACATCGAGGGAAATTTGGAAGCGTGGGAGTATCTCAAGGGTTTGAAAGCTGTCTTTGTTGAGGCTGAACGCCGAGAAAAAAACTTTCATCTGCTTGATCTGGCACATCCTGAAGCAAACAAATTCCACATCACCGACGAATTTGTCTTCAGTGATGAACGATTCCGTGTTCGTGCTGATGCAGTACTGTTGGTGAACGGCATACCTGTCATCGTGGTAGAGACTAAGGCCGCCACTCGTGCCGAAGGTATTGCCGAAGCACTGGACCAGCTCCAGCGCTACCACAACGAAGCCCCACAATTCATGGCACAAGTACAGCTCTTCGTGCTCACCAACCTGGTTCGGTTTTTCTACGGTCCGACTTGGAATCTCTCTCGTAAAACACTTTTCAACTGGAGAGATGAGCAAGCAGGCGATTTCGAAACCTTAGTCAAGACCTTTCTCTCCCCACGACGCATATTGCATTTGTTGAGCGATTACATCCTTTTTGTTCGCAAAGACGGCGAACTGTCGAAGGTTGTATTGCGTCCACACCAAATGCGTGCAGTCGAGAAGGTGCTCGCGCGCACTGCCCAATCTGTCAAAAAGAGTGGTGCTGCGCCGCGCCGTGGTTTGATCTGGCACACGCAAGGCTCAGGTAAAACGTACACGATGATCACCATCGCCAAAAAACTGCTCGAAGACCCACGGTTCCAAAATCCCACTGTGCTCATGATCGTGGACCGCAATGAACTGCAGCAACAGCTCTTTCAAAACCTGCAATGGACTGGTTTGAATCATGTACAAGTGGCCGGAAGCAAAAGACACTTGAGACAGTTACTGCGTGATGACACGCGCGGACTAATCGTTTCCATGATCCACAAATTCGATGACGCCGATGCCAATCTGAACACACGCAACAACATCTTCGTGTTGATCGACGAAGCTCATCGTACTACCGGCGGTGATCTGGGCAACTATCTGATGGGTGCTTTACCCAACGCAACCTTCATTGGTTTTACGGGAACTCCCATCGACAGAACGAGTCACGGCAGTGGGACCTTTAAAATCTTTGGCGGAAATGATACTGGTGGTTATCTGGACAAATACTCTATTCGAGAATCCATCGAAGACGATACAACTGTTCCATTGCACTACCAGATGGCTCCCAATGATCTGATAGTAGATCGTGAAGCTATGGAACGTGAATTTTGGAATGTTGCAGAACTTGAGGGCGTGGCAGATATAGAAGAACTCAACCACATACTCGACCGCGCCGTCACACTGCGAAACATGCTCAAGAATCAAAATCGTGTGGAACGCATAGCAAAATTCGTGGCCGAACACTTTGAGAGTGTGGTCAAACCCATGGGATACAAAGCCTTTCTGGTAGCGGTAGATCGAGAGGCATGTTGTCTTTACAAAGAAGCACTCGACCATTATCTACCACGAGAATACAGCGAGGTCGTCATCAGCCGTAATTACAACGATTCACCAGAACTCAAGCGTTATCATCTGAGCGATGATGAGGAAGCATCAATACGCAAGGCATTCCGCAAACCAGATGAGTCTCCACACATTCTGATTGTCACCGAGAAATTGCTCACCGGCTACGATGCACCCATCCTCTACTGCATGTATCTGGACAAGCCCATGCGCGATCATGTCTTACTTCAAGCAATTGCCCGTGTCAATCGTCCATTCGAAGATGATTCAGGCCGCCGCAAGACTAATGGATTGATCATAGATTTCGTGGGCATCTTCGACAACTTGGAGCGTGCCTTAGCTTTCGATTCTCGAGATGTAGAAGGCGTGGTCGAGGGACTGGATGTTTTGAGGAAATACTTCGCCGAACTGATGAACCAAGCTCGTACGAATTATCTGCCCATCGCTCGAGGTGAAACCGAAGACAAAGTGGCTGAAAGTGTCTTGCTCTATTTTCGAGACAAAGATGTGCGCGAAAGGTTCTATCAGTTTTTCTGGAAGCTGGAAGAAACCTACGAAATTCTCTCGCCAGATTGTTTTTTGCGACCTTATCTGGAAGATTATCAACAATTGGTGGAGATGTACAAACTGTTGCGTAGTGCTTATGAACCGCACGTGCAGGTAGATAAATCTTTTCTACGCAAGACTGCCGAGATCGTCCAACAACACACCAAAACACAGACGTTAAAGGAACCGACCGCAACTTACGAAATTGGTACTGCAGCTCTGCTGAGTATTATCAAAGAGGATAGGTCAGAAACAGTAAAGGTCTTCAATCTTTTGCGAGAGATACACCTACTAGTTGAAAAAGATGGCCGTGAACAGCCATACCTCATACCCATCGGAGAGAGAGCTGAAGCCATTCGACGCGCTTTCGAAGAACGACAACTGGACAGTCAAGAAGCGTTGGCTGAGCTCGAAAAGTTGGTGAAGAGTTTGCGAGAGGCTGAGGTACAGCGTAGCAAGAGTAATCTTTCACGCGAAGCCTTTGCTGTGGTTTGGTGGGCACGTATGCAAAAGGAAATGAATGCCATGGAAGCCGAGCGTTTGGCTGCGGGAGTAGAACCTATCTTCCAGCAATTTCCTCACTGGATGACCAGTAGCCAGCAAGAGCGAGAAGTGCGTCAAAAACTCTATAAAGTTTTGATGAACTTTGCGCGTGGCGAAGTCGTTCATTGGGCCGAAGAAATACTCAATCTGTTGCGGAGGTTTATGGTATGAATCTGCCATCGCCGCTGGACGAAGCGATCAGTCGAGATCTGTTGGTTGCAGAGACTCGAAGTTGGGCACAGCGAATTGGTGTGCAAGATCTTTTGCGAGAGATCCACGTGCGTTCTATGAAACGCAAATGGGCTAGTATCTCGACTAATGGGCGTCTCACCTTAAACAGTGATCTCTTGAGGCAGCCAGCATCTTTTCGACATGAGGTTATCGTTCATGAATTGGTGCATCTGAAAACTCGCAGTGGAAAACATGACAAACTGTTTCGTACCTTAGTTCGCGCTTATCTTGCCGATCTTTTGTCATCTTCTCAGGAGGAGAAACCACACAAGACTCATCAACTGTAGTGTTGGCTTACTCTCTTCCAAAATCATCACCCAAAGGTATTCAGAAGGCGAAGCTATTCACCAATACATAACTGAGTCACAATAGTCAATCACTCACCGCAAAGATTCCAACCAATGTCGCTAAGTCGTGAACTGGCTCCACGCCCTTCCACCATCAGCAGAGAGAAACCGCCTGTTAGAGTACTTTGAGTCACAAGTTTTGAGTGGACCAGATCTGAAGGAATTTCGGAAACTTTGGCGAGAGCGCACGGCACTGTCTCATGAACAATGGATGAAAAAGCTTTTAGAATTTGCTGAGACTCACAGACAATCTCAATCTTTGGTGAAAAGGCAAGAAAACCTTGTGCCACCAAGTGAGGATCAATTGGAATGTATCGCGTGGATGAAGGTGGTATGAAATTACTTTCTCTATCAAGTCACAAAACAGGTAGGTGCATCGCCTTTGCAAACACCCCCTTTCTAACAATCAAAGAGCACGACTGCATTATGTGAGATTTTTGTATGGGGGCTCATGAGACTCACCAGTACAAGAGGCTATGGTAGTTTTTGCAGAGTGTTTTGAAGCGGCTTAGCTGAACTTCTGGATTCATCTCTCTTGGAGGCTTTCTTGTTCGTACCTCTTTGATTTCTGTTTGTCCATCTCTGAGTTTTCTCACTGCCTCTACCGCTAAATTATGAGCAAGTGTATTGTAAAAGTGACCATCATGAGCTTTCACCTTTTGAAAGTCTGGCTCAACAATCTGTGTGAGTCTTTGTAGTTCGTCGACAAACTCTTGCATGTATGGTCTGCACGCTCTGTAGCCTAACGCAAGAAATGGAATGGCATCAAAATCATGAACTATGAGTGGTTTGTGAATATCATAGTTCAAGCAAAACTCAAGAGACTTTGAGACAGCAACAATCTCGGCTATCGTTGAACTCCCATTTTCCAAAACGAAGGCGTCTGATATCTGTTTAATCACACGGTCTTCTACACAGCAAAAGGCATAACCTAATATACCTGCTTGCTCTGAGTACGAACCATCTGTGTAGATAACCAAAGGATCTGCCCCCTTTCTCTTTTCCCTCCATTCATAATTCTATTCATTTTTCAAAGGCTGTTTCTATACCAATATTAATGAGTCAATTGACTGTGAAATTCTGACAGTAGACAGATAGGAAGTTCTTTATCTCTGCACAAGATCAACCGCCGATCTGTACGCACAGAGTAAGATCTGCACTGCTTGAGTATAGATTTGTCGTTCCTGTCACAACGGAGGTCAAAACCCGCCGTCTTTGAAGGGTGTTACAAGTGCAACCGCAGTGCCTATGACATTTAGACAAAAAGCGGGTTATCCTGTTCGGATAACCCGCTGAACCTATATTTATAGTTTGTACTTTCGTGAACTACCCACAACTGAAGTCGCGAGCTTCCTGCTTCATCGACCGAACTTGCTGTCTGTGTTTCTCAACAGTAGAGGTTCAGTCTCCACAAGCATTGCCGTTAAACAGCTCGGATCGTCCCAACCCTACAAGTTTTCTTACGTATATTGTATCACATGCAAAGAAAGTTGTTAACGAAAGAATATATACCGCCCTTACTCATGTTTAAAGACACGAGAGTGCGGGCGGTTATTCTTCAACAAAAGGTTGTCTGTCAAGCTAATGTACAACGTGTTTTGCCCCTCATCCTAAAGAGATATGCATGGTTTCCTGAGCTTTAAGCAGTATACTCGTGATCTTGCATTACAAACCTACTCATTTGCTCGTTTTCTGAAGGTCTATCATGCCGATCATAGAGTATCAAGAGATATCAAAGCAAAACTACTCACTGATGTCAAAAAGATTCCCAACTCTTTCAAGATATGAGCATTTTGCCTATGGAAATTTGATTGCAACCAGCTAACAACAAGAAAAGCACGCCATTTGGCGTGCGTTCAAGAATATCTTTGCTTCAGAATCTGGCGCCAGTATCTTTTTCAACCGTCAATATGAGTAGCCCGTGCATATCGATCGAACCATCTTCTTTGATCGCTGGCACCACTTCTGTGTTGAGATTTTCAAACCAACTTTCTAATACCTGTTCACCGTTCATATTCCTGTCATCGAAATAGTTGGTTGGGTCTTGTTTTAAACTCTCCAATTCAACTATGTCTGCCTCACCGCCTTTGAAAGAAACAACGCCTTTGACCTGGAATGTCCTGGGTGCGTCCCCTCTACCGTAGAATGCATAGTTCGACTTTGTGTTCAGTGCAGATGTTGTTCTTTCAACTATGACAGCGGGATTACTGTTGCTTGTAACACCAGCGCCAAAGTTCAAGAAAGCCACAGAGTTTCTTAACACATGCTGAGTTGGTATCCCTTCTCCACCGAGTTTAAATCCATTTCCTTCACCTGTGCGCCCGCTCAAAGTGACTCCATTCTTGAAAGCAACACAGCTTTCTATCACCACAATCCCTATCTCTCCTGTCTCTACCTTTGAATACAGGTCCCATCCATCGTCGACGTTGTTGTAAGCGATGCAGTTTCTGAAAAGGTTGCCTTCTCCCACCGTGAGCTTTGCTGCGAAACCATCTGCGTTGTTCGCTGCCGGATCACAGTTGTTGAACGATACACAACTCACCACCAGGTTGTGCTTAGGCCAATATTCTCTTGGTTCTGTCGAGAGCGAACTTATCTGAATTCCCGTATCACCATTGTTGTAGGCATTCACTCGCTCCAGAATATTGTGATTGCCGGCGATGACAATTCCCTTCACGTTTCCATCACTGTTACAGACGTCGATGCAACTCACATGCCAATAGTCTGCCCACAGTTCAAACGCAGCTGCGAGCTTGCCTCCACCTGCTTTCGCAAAATTGAGTACAGCTCTGCCAGTGGTTGTTGTCATTGTGATAGGTGCACCTTCCGTGCCATCTATGCCTTTCGAAATGATCAGAGGGTTCGTCATCTTGTAAGTTCCTGGCATGAGCAAGATCTTCTGACCTGGCTTCACGTAACTCACAGCAGTGTAGATGTCAACAGGTGAGTCTGTTGTACCAAGATTGTCTGGTCTCCCATCTGGCGAAACATGAATTACATTGTCTGGAGTTTCGAAAACTCTGTGGTTCACCACGAAAGTCTTTTCAGAGGTCTCGTACGAACTCAGCGGCGCTCCATCCTTCGTTTTATACTTTGGATCTGGCTTGAACTTGACGGTGAACTTGTTATCTCCCAAGCTAACTCTTAGCTTGCTCTTGAAATCGACAGATGCTTTCACAAATTCAGAATCAAGAACTACATTTCCAGTCGAATCAACTATGCTTATCCATCCATCTGCATTAGATCTGAAAATGAATGTATAATCACTGTTCCCTGTTTTGAGTGGTGAGAGGATCTGATAGTTAGGCTCTATAGCCTTCGGTGGTTCTGGTTGTGCAGGTGGGTCTTTTTCAGGATCTGATGTGGTGAAGGATATATTCGTGATAGTCACATTGCAACCTCTCGCCACCGCAAAGCCAACGTAGATTTTTTCCGGGTCCAGAACCATGAGTTTTTTCCAGTAATTGTCGTACATGATTATCTCCGTGGAAGGATCGTTGTTGAGTATGGCATGATATCCCGTGTTGGTCTTCTTCAAAGTGAGAGTATAGCTTTCACCCTGTTTTATGAGACTATCGGGCGACCAACTGAAGGCACTGTATTGTACTGTGGCACCCGCTGTAGTGTTCTTCTCTATATGTTCCTTCGTCAGGCCATAGGTGAACCGCGTACCGAGCGCATCTTTCAAAGTGATCTTTGTGCCATCGGGGAATATCTTTTCCATCTTAGTTGCCAGAATTGCCGCCGAGTTGGTCATGAACAACTCTGTGCTTCCATGAACACCAAGGCTGTCTCGCATCAATATTCCAAAACCCTCTTGCCCATCGGGTGTTGGATTCAGATAATCCACATGGAAAGTCGCTGTCAGAACGAAGTTTTCTTTCTTTGGGTCGACTTCAGTGTAATAGAAATATATACCGTCAAAGAAGGATGTGAACTTTCCGCCTTTTTTATCGATCGTTCCATCAGGTTTGTAGGTAGCAGAGGTCAGCTTGATAACCCTCCCGCCTTCAAGAACTTGGCAAGTATTTGTCAAGGCACTCGTAGATTGGCCAAACCATATGAATTTCCACTTGCGCTCAGGTTCACTACTTATTACCTTGTTGATCTGTGCTGAGGCCTCTTCATCACCTCTGATGGCTACAACTTTCACCAAATACTCATTACCAACTTCTAAGGTCGGAATCAAGAAAGAACACTCACTTGTTTTTTCTACGGCAACCTTGAACTCGTCTTCGTGAATCTTTTTATACTCGACTCTGTAACCCTCTGCCTCTTTCACACCGATCCATTCCACCAAGAGATCACCGTTTTTCTGAGTGTATGCTTCGATGGTTGGCTTTGCCAGAGGCAAGAGAAAGCTCATCTCGACAATGTTGGATTCTTTGATCGTTGTCTCGTCATTTCTCATTGCCAATACTTGAAAAGAGTATGTTCCACTCTTTTGCGGACTGAATATGACAGTTCTGGTCTTCTCTTCAGCCGCTCCAATCAAGATCGATTCAACGACGTTCCCATCCCGATCTTTCATTTGAACCTCTGCTTTATCTGCCCCTTCTTCGCCAATAACCATTTCAAAGGTCAGTACGACTTTTGAGCAATCTTGAGGATCCAGCGCCACAGAAAGAATGACTGGAGCAATGACTTGATCCCAACTTGGTCTTTGAGCTTTTTGTTCCTGTTCTTGCCCCACGCTGATGTAATAAATGTTCACACCTTTGTTCGGCGAAGCCAAGTAATACGTCCCATCTTCTGGAATCTTCACGACAGCTCTCTCAAGGTTTGCTCCATAAGCGATGATCTCTGCAACAGCGGTACCATCGCTCTTGTAAAGAACCAATTTTCTGTCCTCGCTGCTGCTGGAGCTCATTGCGTAGACGACGAGTATGTCGTTTGCAGAAGCGGTGAAGTGAATTGATCGCTCTCGTGCATTACCTGCTCCATTCAACTTCAGCCTTTTTGTGAAAGTTCTGCCATCTGTAGCTGTCTTGGAATGTGGTTCAACAGTGACGTTCTTCTCCATTGTGGCGGCGATAAGAAAGTCTGCTATCTGTTTGTTAGTGGTGATGTTTTCATCGCTCAGCTGACCGATATCCAAGATTTTCATATTCGTCTGTGCAAATATTCCTACCGCGAAAAGAGTTAATGCAAAGACGACTAAAATCTGAAAGACTCTTTTCATAACACCACCCCTCTATCCAGTGTTATAGAACTTTTCATCATCACGATAAAAGTTGATACTCTCCTCAGTTAGATCTTAGGGGCATCAAGAGTATGTAGCAGTTCTTGGCAAGAAACCATGAGTGGTTCGTCGCATATCCAAGAAGTGAACAGCAGCATTCAGGAGTGATTCTCAGTTACCATCTTTCAGAAAGAAACTTTCACACTCTTTTGATCGAGAAAGTTCAGCTTCTGAAATTCTAATCTTCTTTCTCTAAGAATACCCTCTCGGTCTGTTCATTCAGCGCTCAAACTTTTCTCACTGGTTGCTTGAACTTTAGAGTTGGAGGCTTTCGCAGGCTTTTCTTCAAATGGCTCTACTTTCGCTCCACACTCGTCACAGTTCAGTTGTTCGTCCTTCAACACAGCCGCAGAATAGTACACCCTTCCACACTTTGGACATTTGTAATACAAGACGCACACCTCCACGCCGGCAAAAGAAAATAGATGAATATCACCTAAAATTTTAGAATTATTCTGTGACATATAATATATATGTATGTTGCAAAACCATGACATATCATAAGTTTCAAATTACCTTCTTTGACAATTGAGTTCATCTAATACCTTTTCAAAACGTTTTTTGGTGTGATAATATTTTATAGATAACAACACAAACAATCCAAGAAATATACTTTGACTAAATCTTGTATCTCTTATCACTTGGTCGTGTTTTCAGCCAAAACTCACAACTATGTGCGTAGGCAGACAAGAGGGGGTGTTTTTATCTTCTATAAACTATCTCCCAACAGAATTTTAACAGAGATGACTGTCAGAACCCACCTTCACAAAGACTCATTAATAAGTGAAAAGGTGGGTCATTGAAAAGTGAATAGGTTTACCGAAAGATCCAAGAGAGATCACGCATAAACAGAATTTTCAGATAGCGAGGCTCTCAAGGAGGTGGATAGATGACTATTTACACCGATGGTTCATATTCTAATCAAACCAACGTTTTGGCATATGCTTTTTGTCTTGTAGAAAACGACACAGTTCAGCATTTCTCCGATGCCTTCATTCTGAAAAACGGCAGCTCTACAATTGCCGAGATCATAGCAGTGACGAAATCTCTTGAGTACTGTCTGAAAAACGGCATTCAAAATCCTGTTGTCGTCCACGATTACAATGAACTGCCATTCTTCGCCTTCGGCTACAGAAAATGCCCGCCCTCGATGTACAAATTCGTCAAGACATTACAAAAACTCACACAAGAAGTGAAACCGAGATTCCGCAAGGTAGAGGCACACAAAGATGACCTATACAACAACTCTGTCGACAAACTGGCAAGAGAAGCCATGCAAAAATTAGTCTCAGAAAAGACAAAAAAGAATTCTTAGACTACAGAGCGACAAAGAAAACGCAAGTAACGATATTTATTTAATTTAGTACTGTATTGTGAAATCACTAACTTAGTGTGTTAGAATAAAGATATAACTTGTATTTAAAGCTCGCAGATCTAAATCTTGCCATCTTTGTCTGGGGGGGAAAGCATGAGATTACAAATTACGTTCAAGACAACTACGTGTTCTATCCCTATAAATTACCAATATCAGTTGTGTTCATTTGTCTACAAAAGATTGCTGCACATCGATAGAGATTTCGAGAGTTTCTTGCACGAAAAGGGCTATAAGGGCTTTAAGTTGTTCACCTTCTCTCAGTTGTTTTTCGACAAAGCTGCCGCACGGTTTGGCTCACTTTTGATTTGGCCAGCAAGGGGGAGATGGTACATTTCTTCTGTAAGCCAAGATTTCATCATGAACTTTTTCTCATCTCTCATTGAGATCCCTCAGATAGAGATTGAAGGTGTTTTCTTTCCAATCGAAGAAGTCATCCTCTTAGAAGAACAAAATTTCGAAGAGTGTGCAGAATTTTTCATGTTATCACCACTCGTTGTGAGTGTTCCAATTGATCGAAATGGGAAAATCTATCACAAATACCTCTTCCCCGGCGATGAGCAATTTGAAGAAACGTTGAGCAAGAACTTGGTCAAGAAATATGAAGCCTTCTACGGCGAAAAACTCAGTTCAACCATTTCGATCGAACCAGACTGGGAATACATAAAGAAGCGAGAGAAGATCACAAAACTTGTAGACATACACGGAATAAAAGTAAAGGGTTCTGTCTTTCCATTCAAAGCAAAAGGCGACAGTAAGTTGCTAAAAATGGGATATGAAGCTGGTTTTGGAGAAAGAAACAGCCTCGGTTTCGGAATGGTTGCTCCAGTAGTTTCAGAAAAACCAAATCAGAAGTTGTTCAATTCAAATGGAGAGTGAACGCGTGATCACAGGAACTGTCTTGTTGAGCTCAATTGTATGTCACAGAGAAGCTTGGCTTATGGCCCATCAAATAGAACCAGATCAAGCAAATCCTTTCATAGAAATAGGAAGGCTCATACACACAGAGAGCTACAGAAGTAACCAAATAAGAGAAATATCTTTACCGGGTATGAAGATGGATATGATCTACGAACAAGGACAATTGATCGTTGTTGGCGAGATCAAGAAATCCTCTAAATTCCTTAAAGGAGCAAAGATTCAACTACTCTACTATCTAAATGAGATGAGAAAGAGGGGAGTCAACGCCGTCGGTAAAATCCTAATTCCAAAAGAGAAAAAGCAAATTACTGTCACTCTTGACGAACAAGCGTTTCTCGAACTGGATGAAGCGATCAAGATTGCTGAGAAAATAATCTCTTTACCGAAACCACCAGAAAAGCAAAGATCCACTTTCTGTTCCAAGTGCGGCTATGAGGAGTTTTGTTGGTCTTGAGGTGATCTTATGGCAGAACCAATTTACATTTTTTCAAGCGGCACCTTGAGACGCGTGGAAAACACCATTGTACTGGAAATGGAAAATGGAAAGAGACACATTCCTGTGGAAAACGTTTCAGAGATATGCATTTTTTCAGAGATTGACTTGAACAAGAGATTGCTTGAATTCCTAACTCAAAAAGAGATCATAGTTCACTTTTTCAATCACTTTGGGTATTACGTGGGAAGCTATTATCCAAGAGAGTTTCTCAATTCTGGCATAGTGATACTCAAACAAGCTGAATACTACTTAGACAGAGAGAAGAGATTGTTTCTTGCGAGAGCGTTTGTAAAAGGTGCATTGCTGAATCTAATAAACACACTCAAAAAATACAACGATGACGATCGCTTCACAAACAAAATTCAATCTGTGAAACAGCACGTGGACAACTTGACCTTATGCCGCGATGTCGAACAGTTGATGGCTCTCGAAGGAAATGCGCGTGAGATTTATTACAGTTGTTTCGATGGAATGACAAAATCTGAAGATTTCAAATTCGACTCACGTTCGAAAAGACCACCAGAGAATGAAATGAATGCCCTCATGAGTTTCGGCAACAGCTTGCTGTACACCGCTGTGCTTTCACAGATATACAGAACTCACTTAGACCCAAGGATAGGTTATCTCCACACGACAAACGAAAGAAGATTCACACTGAACCTTGATATTGCAGAGATCTTCAAGCCAATCATCGTGGACAGATTGATACTCACCTTAGTCAACAGAAGACAGATCAAACCCTCAGATTTTCACCAGATAACAGGTGGTATATCGATGAAAGAAAACGCGAAAAAACTCTTCGTTGAATCTTTCGAAAACAGGCTCAAAGAAAGTGTTCACCATAACAAGCTGAAAAGGTACGTGTCCTATCGTTCTCTCATTAGAATGGAGGCTTACAAACTGGAAAAACACATTCTCGAAGATGAAGAATACGAGCCTTACATTGGGTGAGCGGCTTTGTACCTGATAGTCACCTACGATATCGAGCAAGAACGTGTTGGAAAGATATTGAAAATATGCAGAAAGTATTTGAACTGGGTTCAGAACTCTGTATTCGAGGGTGAAATCAGCACTGCAAGATTTGAGAAACTGAAGCTTGAACTGCAGAGAAACATCGAAAAAGACAAAGACTCTATCAGATTTTATATTCTCAAAGACAAGAGTTTGCTCGAATTGGAAATACTTGGTCAGAATAAAGGCATCAATGGATTCATATATTAATGGAGGTGAAACTCATGTTGACAAAGGTTCTCGAAGTTGGACGTCTAACAAGACCCCCAGATCTGTATCGAAATTTTACAAAACAGCTGTCGCAGAAAAAAGGTCTTGGATTGTGCGTCAACTTGAATCCAATCGAATACAAAGGCATCAGAATTTTCGACACTCCAACACCTGATCAAGCACATCTGCTTTTGTACTGTGATCAACCAGGACAGATAACCGGAAAATCACCAACGGTAAATCTGGGTTTGGGCAAGAAAGAAGAGCGGAAAGAAAACATCGAGAAAGCCTTTAGAAAATTCAGAAGATTTTTCGAAGGCAGTGAAAAGACAAAAGATTTCGCAAGCCTCTTCCAAGAAAATGATCAAAAGATAATCGAAGATATCCAAAAGCTCTCATCAGAACTGGAGGAAAAAGGTACTTACCTGACGATCATCGTGATCGATAATGAAAAAGAACTCAAGCCCGCTGAATTTCAGCCTTTCAAAGAGTTGTTTGTAGAGAGAGCTCTTCAGAAAGCAAGCATGGGAGGAACAAAAGGTGTTTGTCATTTCTGCGGTGAAGAAAAGACAGTTTCTGCAACCGTGAACGAAGTTTTCAGGTTTGCAACCTTTGATAAACCCGGATTTTGCCCAAGTCTGAAGAAGGACGATGCCTTAAAGATCCTTCCAATCTGCGAAGAATGTAAGACAGATTTACAGAACGGTGCAAATTTGGTGGTGCAAGATCTGTCGTTCAACTTTCTAGGAAACAAGCTTTGGATAGTACCTTCACTGATACATCAAAACGATTACGTTCTAAAGCGTGTAGTTGAGAAAATCAAACAAACGCGCGAGAAATTGAAAGACTTCGCCAGCAAAGAAAAGGAAATCGAAAGAGCTCTCAGCGATGAAGACCAAATAGTTCATTACGATTTTCTCTTCATGAATATAAATCAAAGCCAGCAAAGAATAGAGTTGCACCTAACAGAAATCTCCCCAACGAGACTAACTCTGTTGATCAATGCCGCTGAAGAAGCAACAAAGAGGGTAGGTATCGATGATCTACCTCAGTTGACCTTAGGCTTACTGTGGGACTTGTATGAAAAACCCCTATCGGGAAGTGAGGCAAAAAAAGACTATCTTCAGTTGGTGAGATCGATCTTCTACGGAGAATATTACAATCTGCACAGATTTTTCTGGTACTGCATGAGGAAAATCAGGAAAGCGATACAGGATAACAATTCCACACAATTCAGAGAGTTTGGCTGGCGTAAACTCACCTATGCGAGCTTTCTTAGTGTTTTGTACTTGGCTCGATTAGGAGTTTTCAATCTGAGAAAGGAGGAAAGCGTGGTGAACAACGACGAACTGAGCGAGTTTTTTGGTAGATTTCCCGAGTTTTTCAATGAGCCATGGAAGAAGGCGGTATTTCTGACAGGAGTGCTCGCAGGGAAAGTTTTGTCGATTCAGTATGTCAAGAGGCAAGCAACACCATTTTTCAAGAAACTGAAGGGGCTCAAAATGAACATGAAAGACATCCAGGGGCTTTTAGCAGAAATTCGAAACAAACTTCAGCAGTACGACAGCTACGGGCCGAGAATTGATTTTCTAATGAAATCTGCCGCTCAATACTATCTTGAGTCCACAAAAAGGAATGTTGGCATTGATGAACTGAACTTCGTTTTCACACTCGGGTTGGCCTATTCGAACAAAGAACCTTTCAAGGCTGAGGAGGTTGAGGAAAATGGATAACAAGGAAATGAAGAACAGATCTGAAATTCTTTTTGTGTACGACGTGAAATGGGCAAATCCAAATGGAGATCCACTCGATGAAAACAAGCCAAGGATCGACGAAGAAACAGAAAAATGCATTGTGACCGACGTGAGACTCAAAAGAACAATCAGAGACGAATGGCAGTCTTGGGGTGAAACAATCTGGGTCTCTGGTGAAGCTGTCAATCCAGACACACGCCGCAAAGAACTCGAAATCGAAAAGAAGGAAGATGCGCTCAAATGCTTGGACGTCAGACTGTTCGGAGCCGTTATACCTATATCAAAACAGGGAGATACATCCTACACCGGTCCAGTGCAGTTCAGGCCTGGAACCTCATTGCACGCAGTTAAAGTAGTATTTCAGCAAGGAACAGCAGCATTCACAAGCCAAACCACAGCACAACAAAGAAGCTTCAGAGAAGAATATCTGCTGCCCTATGCCTTGATAGTCTTCTACGGCATTGCAAATGAGAATGCTGCAAAAATAACCAAAGCAACTGAAGAAGACGTTCAAAAGCTCCTTAAAGCGATGTGGAATGGCACAAAGAACCTCATCACCCGCTCGAAGATGGAACACAATCCAAGATTGCTTATGAGAGTTGTTTACAAAGAGGGGATCAATTATCACATAGGTGAGCTTGATTCATATCTCTCAATTCACACACAAATCGATGAAAAGAGCATTAGAGATCCCTCAGAACTCACACTGGAGATCGGCAAACTCTTGGAAAAACTCAATCAAAACAAAGAACGCATAGAACATGTAGAGATCAAACAAGACGATAGACTCGTGACGGTGAAAGACGGCGCCCGAGTCAAACTCTCAGAGGAATTGAGCAATATGAACATAAAGGTAGTGGAACTATCATGAAAGTACTGGTTTTCGACGTCTCTGGAAGATATGCTCTGTTCAGACGAAGTTATACAACGACCAGCTCAACATCCTATTGTTTTCCTCCAAGAACTGCCATTTGTGGCTTGTTAGGTGCCATTTTGGGAATACAGAACAGTACAACGACCAGCAGCGAACATTTGAGACTTTTTGACAACACTCACATCGCTGTGAAATTGGTCAAACCCGTCAAGAAGATCAACTTGGCAGCGAACTATGTTGAAACCAAATCAGGTCGTGATCAAAGAACCCAGATTCTTCTGGAACTGATAAAAGACCCAGCTTACAGAATCTACATTTCAGAATTCGAGAGATTTGAACAACTCAAGTACCACTTAGAGAACAAACTGACTGTTTTTACGCCCTACCTTGGCCAAGCACAGATGATAGCTGACTTCAAATACGTTGGAGTGTTCGAACTCATCTCGGCAACACCTCCATTGGAACTGCACACGGTGATAAAGGTCACAAATGGTGTGAGAATACTACCTGAGAATGGGCAAATACTCATAAAAGAGCGAATGGTACTGAATATGGATAACGAACGAAGGCCGACAAATTTTGGTTCTTACTGGATTGAAAAAAACGCAAAACCATTGAAGATTTTGCAGTATTCAGAGCCAATTTACTCGATAAATGAACTTGGTGAAAACATATGCTGGATGGACTGAAATCTCACCCTGACAGGCTTTTACTCGATCATCTTCAGGGCACCGCAAAAAGGGCAGTTGAGAAGGCAAAGACGGTGTACTGGGAACCTTTCGGTATCAGTGAAAAAGAAGCACAGAAATTGGTTGAACTCTGCGCACTAAGTCATGACTTTGCAAAGGCAACCAAGGAGTTTCAGGGTTACATACTCAATCCCAAAGAGGGGCGCACAACACATGCCCCTCTTTCTTCTTTGGTAACTTACGATCTTTTGAGAAAGTCTGGTTTTGATGTCAAGCTCGCCAGTTTTGGGTATTTCACAGTCAGACATCACCACGAAAACCTCAAAGACTTCGAGTTCACAGAAGAAAATATAGTCCAACTCGAAAAGCAGTTTCAGTCTATTTCCAAATCATTCCTTCAATGGTTTGAGAGCACGACCAACGCGAGTTTACCAAAGCCAGAAGATATATCAAAACTTCACGACGCGGTTGCAAAAGACATTGCAAAACTCACGTTCGGCAACGACTTCACCTTGAAAGATTACATCTTGCTGCACACACTCATGTCGATTCTGACCAGCTCTGACCACGAAGACGCAGCATTAAAGGATCTGAATGCAGAAATAAATTCAAAACTCACAACAGATTTGGTCAAAGACTATATAGGAAAAATCTCAAGGGACAATCGTTTGTATTCGCTACGTCAACAGTTCCACCAAGAAATCGACCATTCCATCAACAAAGTCACCGGCAGAATTCTGTCAGTCACGGCACCGACTGGTCTGGGTAAAACCTTGGCAAATATAAAGATCGCGCTTTCGAAGGCGAGCAAGAACTCAATCATAGTCTATGCACTGCCATTCATAAACATAATAGACCAGACAGTCGAACTACTGGACAGAATCCTCGAAGGCACTGATTACGATGCATCCACCGTGTTACCTTATCATCATTTGGCTGATTACAAATACAAAAGAAAAGACTACGAGCAAACTTCGATACAGCGTGTTCTTGTCGAAAATTGGCAGTCACAAATTGTAGTGACAACCTTTGTTTCGCTCTTTGAATCACTTTTCACAAACTCAAGAGTGCCTTTTTTCTATAAACTGTTGAACGCAGTGATTGTCCTCGATGAAGTTCAATCAATACCACACAAATATTGGGAGCCCATTTCACAAATTCTGAACGAGCTATCACAGTTTGGTGCAACGATAATCTTGTCGACGGCAACTCAACCGATGTTGTTGAAGAATGCGACAAACATGGTAAAAAGTGATTATAGCACTCAACTAAACAGAACAAAGATACTTTTTCATGGAGAGAAAAGGTACTCAGAATTCTTTGGAATTGTCGAGGAAATGGCGAAAGAAACGCTGAGAAATAAGAAACGACTGCTGGTGATAGTGAACACAATAAGAGAATCAAAAGAACTTTTCAAATATCTGGCTGAGAAAGTGAGCGGTGGAAAGTTGTTCTATCTTTCGTCCAACGTCATTCCCAAACACAGAATGGAACGAATAAGAAAACTCAAGCAAATCAAAGGCGAACCAGTCGTGTGTGTGAGTACTCAGGTCATCGAGGCTGGAATTGATATATCTTTCGACACAGTCATCAGAGACGTTGCACCTTTGGACAGCGTAATACAAGCAAGTGGTAGATCCAACAGAACCTTCGAGAACGAACTTGGAGAAGTACATGTATACAAAGTCATGGAAGAGGAAAACAACAGAAGCCTTGCTTCACGCGTCTACGATTCATTCTTGCTGAACGTTACAGATGAAACCGTTGGCGGTGGAACAATTTACGAAGAACGTGATTTTCAATTTTTGGTTAGCAGATACTTCCAGTTGATTGGAACCAGAGGCAATACTGATCAGGAAGATCTCATCTCGCTCATAAAACCTTTGAAATTTGGTGAAATCGGCGCTCGGTTTCATCTGATTGAGCAAAAATACCAAACCGTACCGGTCTATGTTGAGTACGATGAAGAAGCGGTTAGACTTCGAGGAGAACTCAACGATGTAATCAAGAACAGCAATCTTGAAAAGTTTGAACGCTTGGCAAAGATCAAAAAGTTGGTTCGACAAATGAGCCTCTACACGATCAATGTTCCTTTACAGGAACAGGATCTGAATGGCCCGTTGATAATCGAGAACGGTTTTGTAGTGGTAACCAAGGATAATCTAAACTACTGGTACAATGAATCCACTGGTTTTGAAAGAAGTACGGCAACTATGATCATCTGAGTGACATATAATCGCGGATGTAATTTCACTTTAATAGTGAAGTAACATGATACTATGGAAAGTCACCAGTTTATTGAGATATAATGTGAGAAAGAGTGGGTAATGATTTAATCTTAGACACGTTGTTGCTTGTGAAATTTCGCTGTGAATGTGTAGAATAATTAAGCTCTTCAGCGATTCTTACAATGAAATATGAGTTTTGTGAATTTTCACAACACCAGATGAGTTAGGTTAAGAAAATACAGCAAATCAGCATTTTAAAGGCTGAACCATTGATAAAGAAAAAACACTGTGAGTTCCCGAACGACTGTGACAACACCTAAAACTCGCTTGCAGAAGATGAAAATCGTATCTCATGTATCTGTGAAAACTGAAGTAGCTTGATCTGTATCAAAGAAAGAAGTGACGATTTTTCCAGTATACTATGAGTTTCAATCGAATCTATGAGGAATGGAAACAAATTCTGCAGAGATTGGCAAAGCTTGAAGAAAATGTGTTTCAATCGAATCTATGAGGAATGGAAACCCTCCTTGATAGCAAGAAGTTTATCAAGAGTGTTACAAGTTTCAATCGAATCTATGAGGAATGGAAACACGCCACACAAGTACTTGAAATTGATCCAGAAACAAGTTTCAATCGAATCTATGAGGAATGGAAACAAAGGAACACAATAGATCTTCCCATTAGGCGCAAGTGTTTCAATCGAATCTATGAGGAATGGAAACGCCTATAATTGGGGCATTGGAAATGTTATCAAATGGCGTTTCAATCGAATCTATGAGGAATGGAAACCGTAAATATCGCCATTCGTTACGACGTCAATGATCCGTTTCAATCGAATCTATGAGGAATGGAAACATGGATATCGCGGCAATAACTCCAAGTGTTGTTCTCGTTTCAATCGAATCTATGAGGAATGGAAACCTGTTTGTGTTTATCTTTTCACACAATTGTGCCATTGTGTTTCAATCGAATCTATGAGGAATGGAAACATCGACATTTCCAACAATTGCACCCATCATCGTATTTCGTTTCAATCGAATCTATGAGGAATGGAAACCAACCATCAAAATAATCATCACACCACAAGCCTAATGTTTCAATCGAATCTATGAGGAATGGAAACTCGTGATTCCCTGTAATGCCAATCGTCCTAATGCCGACGTTTCAATCGAATCTATGAGGAATGGAAACTCAGATTTTGTAACAATCAATGCCCCTGAACTAATTCGTTTCAATCGAATCTATGAGGAATGGAAACTGATGTAGCACTATTAGGTATAGTAACTTCATCAAAGTTTCAATCGAATCTATGAGGAATGGAAACGACAGCAACTCAGACGCCGAAATAACTGCAGGTTTTGGTTTCAATCGAATCTATGAGGAATGGAAACGAGTATTGTACTGATGATAAGCGAGTGTGGTATTTCGTTTCAATCGAATCTATGAGGAATGGAAACAGTATTCAAGCTGCTTCTTATATTCCTCTGTGTCAAGTTTCAATCGAATCTATGAGGAATGGAAACGGAGCTAACACCCCACCAACCCACTTGGCAGTACCAGGTTTCAATCGAATCTATGAGGAATGGAAACGTCGAAGTTGAAAGTCAATTGCTTAATGTCTTGAATGTTTCAATCGAATCTATGAGGAATGGAAACAGAAAGCGGGGCTTTACGCCCCACCTCTAATTAAATCGTTTCAATCGAATCTATGAGGAATGGAAACTTCCATCAAACGTTAACTTTATATTGTTGAAATCGCGTTTCAATCGAATCTATGAGGAATGGAAACATTTAAGTAATTCTTCATACTGCTGCTTCTTTTTCAGTTTCAATCGAATCTATGAGGAATGGAAACCCGTTTCATTGACCATGATTTTGAATGGGATGTGGAGTTTCAATCGAATCTATGAGGAATGGAAACATGATAAACCAACGATGAAATTTGCTTTAACTCCACAGGTTTCAATCGAATCTATGAGGAATGGAAACTTTCAAGAACTTGTGTAGCATTATAAGGAATGGCATAGTTTCAATCGAATCTATGAGGAATGGAAACTATCGCAGTCTCCAATCGCGTGGATCCACATCCCATTGTTTCAATCGAATCTATGAGGAATGGAAACATCCTGCCGGAGACCTCGGATCGAAAGAAATCTTTGGTTTCAATCGAATCTATGAGGAATGGAAACTGGTGGTTTGTAAAGCTGTCAACTCTGCTTGTGCTTGGTTTCAATCGAATCTATGAGGAATGGAAACATCTTTCGATTTCTGCAAGTAATTCTGTACGTTCATGTTTCAATCGAATCTATGAGGAATGGAAACTAATTCTTAATGTTACTCATTCTCAAAGCACTACTAGTTTCAATCGAATCTATGAGGAATGGAAACCAATATTATAACACAATTTTAATAATAATTTTCCTAGTTTCAATCGAATCTATGAGGAATGGAAACCTTCTCGAAGCAACTCCGTTTTTAGAGTTGCCCCGAGGTTTCAATCGAATCTATGAGGAATGGAAACAGATTTCTTGACTCGAGGATAAATTTAATTTTGAAAGTTTCAATCGAATCTATGAGGAATGGAAACGTTTTTTCCTTACAACTTTATGTACGATTCAGAATGGTTTCAATCGAATCTATGAGGAATGGAAACGTATAAAGAAATTAAATTCTCCAGATCTCAAAAAACGTTTCAATCGAATCTATGAGGAATGGAAACATAACTCAGGGTTTGGTATTCCTTTAAACTCTACGGTTTCAATCGAATCTATGAGGAATGGAAACAAGGTATCGAGAAGGAGATGGATATTTTTAGTGTTATGTTTCAATCGAATCTATGAGGAATGGAAACAAAATACTCTTGAAACACTCTGTCGATAGCTGTAAACGGTTTCAATTGAATCTATGAGGAATGGAAACTTTCATCTGCTAAAATAACACCCATGTACCCTTGTCGTTTCAATCGAATCTATCAGGAATGGAAATACATAGTAATAGTAAAAGAACGTATTGTGAATTCCATGGGAAATAGCAACAAGACATTTGTGAACTTTCAGTTATTTAGAGAGACAAGGCAAGGATTTCTCAAAAAACACTGAATGCTGTCTTGAAAAATCCCTTGACACCTCATGAAGAACTTGGAGTAGCAAAACAAGCAGTCTTCAAACATCTCATTTGGCTGTTTCGAAAGACGGCCACCCTAGAAATCGCCGCTAAATAAGCATTAAGAACATCCTCCATATTAGCAGGTTCTTTACAAGTCCGCTGAAACACTTATGGAAAATCTGTGAGATATGTCAAAGATTTTTGGTTAGCTCGACGAAAAACCAGCCTTTGTGTCATTGTCATTTGTAATTTAGGAGAGCTTTAACAACCTTTCTTGAACACGCTGAAACTACACTCACGACAATCCACCGCATGAGAGATAGACAAAATCTGTGTTTGAAAGTGCTTAACGGCCAAGAGATCAAAGCAAGTGGTCTGTACTTATTTCAAAGGGAGGTAAGACCATGAGAATTTATACCGACGGAGGGTTCAAAGATGAAATAATCATCTGAGGATTCACAGTAGTAGATGATAGAGACTACAAACATTGTGAGAGTGGAAGTATCTGTCATGGGAAGTATGCCAATACCACAGGCGAACTTGTAGCAGTGATCAAGACAATAATTTGGGCATTAAAAAACGATCTGAAGGAAATAACAATTTGTCATGATTACGTAGGTGTTGAGCACTTTGTTACTGGTAGGTGGATCCCAAAAACAGATATAACAATTGTCATAGAAAAGGACGTCATCAGATCGTGGTTGCGTGAATGAGGGAATACCTGATATCAAAATGTGGCAAGCTTACACAGGTAGAAGCATAGACGGTTGATTCAAAAAACGACACCGCCGAATACTTAAACAGATCTTCTGGTATAACTTGCAAACAAGGAGGTGTTGATGTGTCAACTGAAAGATTAAAACGGTATGAGGAACTTTGTAAGAAAGCCACTGAATTAGCACTCGAAAAACTCCAAGCGGCAATACTTCTTGCCGTAAGTAATTCAAAGCCCTATCCGAAGCCTAAGGTTCAAATTTCTGTGCCAAAAAATATAATGGACCTTCTGAAGAAGTACGAAATCAAATTTTCGTTCAATGGGAAAGAACAGTATGAATTTACAGATTCAGAACTTGGTTCAATACATGTTTTCATGGAAAGAGACGGGAAAATTGTAGCCTATATGGTGCAGAACGGTAATCCTTTGCATCGGTATTACAACCAGCCTTTCGAGGCTTTACGCTCTTGCCTATTAAGGTCAGTCGAAACACCAAAAGATGTAAAACAAATCATAGAAGACATAATGTCAATAGCCGACTGGTTTACGCTTGTAGCAGAAAAAATAATGGGCGCAAAGACGCAAGTACTCGATGCCGAAAAAGATGCTTTGGAATACATGGAGTCATTCCTGGCGATAAACAAAGTCAGTTCCTAAAGAAACTTTTGGCGTGCCTAATGCAATTGAAGACGCTTGAATGTATCAAAACTAAAATCAAGAGAATGACTGAGAAAAATAAATCATTTGAATTCCCTCCTTGAATATATTCAGATTCTCGTTATGAGGTTGAGTAATCCGCCGCATTAGTGCGGCGGTTTTGATTTTAGGAGGTGATTTGGTGAAGATATTGTTGTTCCTCTTATTGTTTGAAACAGTTTTGATCCTCTTCTTTGTATTTCAGGCATTTCTGACGGTGTTCGGTGCTGTAGCCCTGATCACAGTAATTCTTTATATCTATTTCAAGATCATTTCGTGGCGAAAACAGAGGAAAAAACCTAAGGGGGTATCTGCGTGAGTAGTTCTTTAGACCATCTTACTGAACTTGCTGAATTAACAGATTTTGTACACAACGGACTTGAGAGAATCAGAAAGCTTTGCGATAGCATCTCTCGACAAACGGGGAAGGATTTGACAACCGAGTATTATAAGCTGCTCAAAACATTTGACTCTCTTGTGTCTGAAGCATACGATGAAGTTCTTAAAAAAGATGAAAAAACATCTGTTGAGTGAACTGGGAAGCAAGTTTATGTTTAGAGCACACAGATTCTGCTTTGGAGACACAAAAGTAAGAATCCTCAATAGCTGCATTGTCTTAGCAGTAGCAGGTAGATCTGGAGTAATTCTTGCAGCCTAAGTCCCAATAGCAGACCGAACAGGGAAAAAGTTGAAAACCAGCCATAAGGCTGGCTAAATTCTTATGAAAGTGGATATCTTTTCTCGTTAGACTTTGCAAATCATAAGTGAAGATCAAAACCAAGGAGGTGCAAAAGATGATAGAGAGGATACTAAATCATTCATCTTACAAAAAAGGTGGACAAATCGCACCGAGATATTATAACTCACTCATGCAAAAGACCATAACCTACGTGAATAAACACAAAGCTTATTCGAAATTCAAAGACTTTGTCGAACTTATCAAGAAGTTGTTGATGAAAGAAGTAAAACTACCTATCTGGGCGTTGATAGCAATAATAAGTACTTGTTGCTACATTATGTCACCATTAGATCTACTGCCAGATTTATTACCGCTTGGCTTTATCGACGATATCTTTCTTGCAATATACATATATGAGAATACAAAAAAGCACATAGTACGTGTAGAAAAAGACTATGAAAAAAATAAAAAAATCGGTTTGTGGGATTGAGTCGAAAAGGAAAAGAAACTTTGACACAGGATATCATGGGTCTCTTGATCTTCGGGTAATTAGGCTTGACAAGAAAGGAAGGATTGAATGACAGAGGCAATTTGGATGGGACGCAGGATGATGCAGCCCATGACATTGAGTAGATGACAGATGAAGGCTACATCGTGGCTGGATGGACATAGTCAAACGATGGAGCTGTGATAGGGAACCATGAAGGGCAAGATGTTTGGATAGTGAAACTTGACAAAGAGGGGGGATGAATAAGAAAAGTATCTTTGGCTGGAAATGAGAAAAAGATTCATACCTTCGAACAGACGTCAGACAGAAGATAACCAGGTACACTGAGGTGAGAAATGAGGAGGGAAGATAAGGGGAAATCGCAGAGAGCCAAAAACTTGAATAACCAAGATTGATTACCTATGAGAATCATTCGTTGTTTGCCTTCGCAGTTTTGCTCTATCGAAAACATAACTTGATAGATCTACTGAAAGAATGCGAGCTTTACAGATATTTCTTTTGAACAGTCGTTCTATGTACAGATCATTAGTTGGTAACAGTTCTCAGAGTTTCTCTCGGTTTACACAGGATGCTCTTGTTTTGAAAGAATGAGTTGTTGATCAATCTCCAAGGTGTTTGTTTTGGTTCTTTTCGAGATAATTCTCCATGGTGTTTCGCTGTTAAGTAATTGAATAAGGTGTACAGCTTCTGACAGAGTAGACCTATCCCAATGTTACGGTGCTGTTTTCTCTCCAAGGCCTTGGTGGGTACCCATTTTGTTCCACTATATACTATACGAAGTGTAGAAAACTAACAGTTGCATAGAGTTGCGATACTACCGATAAAGAAGCATTGTTCATCGAAAAAACCTCTTGAAAAAGCCTTCGGCAGAAGTTATACGAGACTAACTCAAATGGATGAGAGAAACTACACTTGGCCCGTAGTTCTCGCACAATACTACGTCTCTCGGTAGGTGATCAAAGATTCATCGCCCAGAAGATCAGAATGAAACTTCAATCTCACCAGAGAGAAGTTCTGTGAAAATCTCAATTTCCATCACAAGAGAAACTCTCTTGCCCACCTTTGAACTTCATTAACGATTCGCAAATTGTACGAACCTTTTCGATTCTTCGTACAGTGAGTCCGTCAAATTGTACCAGTCGAAGGCCAGTTCGAGCTTTTTGCCATCTTCACCTCGGCCGCGCACGTACAGATACCTTTTGTCATGGAGAGTTATTCCACCGTGAGATCCACCAGAACCTCCCAACGTATTCAAAGCTTCTACAACGATATGCCCAATGATGAACGGTTTCCAATCTGGTCTTGGTCGTGAAACTTCTACCTGAACGTGGCCAATGGGCATGATGAAGTAATAATCTGGAATACCAGTCCAGTTGCTCTTCAAAGTCTTGTAAGCCCATCCGACCAGATAATCAGGTGTAGCTCGAATATAGGAATCTTCCAATTTGTCCACGACTTGTTTGAGGAGTTGGTCTATGAATTCTTTCTCTTCTGCTGTCATTGAGTCAGTCTTGATCACTTTTATGCGTTTGAAGGCTGGTTTTGGTTTTTCGTGCCAAGGATAATGCGTGAAGGATTTATAGCACTCATTTTTCTCTCGGTTTTGCCAAGCGCTCTCCAAAAGGGCAAAGAAAAATCTCTTGTGCTCAGGTTCATCTGCCAAGAGTTTGAAACCCCAAAGGCCTTCTTCTGGCAAGATCGAAAGCTCCTCCACAAAATAAGGTTCTGAAAACACGCTCAACACTTCTTCGCGACTTGCTCCATAAAGATGAATGATCAACCCAACTTTTCGAAAGTACAACTGCGCGGCAGGTTCGTACGTGCCACTGGTTCCCGCGTAGATCAAAAGTTCATGTGGCGTTTTTAGATCTATCGTGCCTCTTCGTCTGCCACTCTGATATATGAGAACATCGTTCTCTAAGCTCAAGGTACCGTATCTTTCTCGAGAAAGTCTCCTGATGAAACCGTAAGTCAACACGCTGAGGGCTAAAGCGAGAACGAAAGTTGCAATAAAGCTGAGGAAGATGATCCAACCAGGAATTTGCCAACGCAAAAAACTGAAGATGAGAATCGGCAAACCGATCCACACCAAAAGAAATTCCAAAACTGGAATCAAAATTGTGAACTTGCCGCTTATGTACAAAGCTTTGATCTGCAATTCTATCCCCCCTTGGAACAAAGGATCTTACAAATCAAAGCTCAGGTTTGTCCACACCGTGTTCGTAGGCGTACTGCAAGGCTTCAATCTGGGCGTCTCTTATCACATCTCTCGCATAACCAGCCTTTTGAGATATGCGCTGAACTCTGTCTATCACGTCTATTGCTATGCTGAACCTGTCTATTTGGTTCAGGATTGCAAGTTGCATCGGAGTGGTGATGCCACCTCTGCCTTTCAAAAATGGTGAAAGTGCTGTTGAGTCTATTCCGAATTTTCTGTTCTCCCGATAGCCTCGAACGTGTATGTTGTCGTGGTTCGTCCTTCTGTAAGTCAGTCTGTGTATGAGCCAAGGATAACCGTGGAAATTGAAGATCACGGGTTTATCTGTTGTGAAATAAGAGTCAAACTCTCTGTCGGTCAGGCCGTCTGGATGTTCTGTGTTCGGCGTCAAGGTAAAGAGATTGATCACGTTGACAAATCTTATTCTCAGTTCGGGGAAGAAGTCTTTCAAGATCTTCACCGCTGCTACGGCTTCTTTGGTGGGAATATCACCACAACTGGCCACGACGACATCTGGTTCCTCTTGTGGATGGTTCGACGCGAAATCCCAGATCGCGATGCCCTTTATCATGTTCTTTATCGCTTCGTCCACGGTGAGGTATTGTGAGTGTTTTTGCTTGTCTGCCACGATGATGTTTATTCTGTTCGTCGTTTGCAAGCAGTGCCAAGCGGTTGCCAAAAGCGTGTTTGCATCGGGTGGGAAGTAGACTCTGACCACGTTGGGCCATTTATCGACGATCGAGGTTATGAAACCTGGATCTTGGTGTGTGAAGCCGTTGTGATCCTGTCGCCACACTACAGAAGTCAAAAGCAAGTTCAAAGAAGAGATTGGCATTCTCCAGGGAATATCTGAAGAAATGTCTATCCACTTTCCAAACTGGTTGACCATCGAAGAGATGATCGGTGCAAAACCTTCGTAGGTGTTCAGCAGGCCGTGTCTGCCAGTGAGTAAGTATCCTTCGAGCCAACCTTCGATCGTGTGTTCAGAAAGAATTTCCATAACCCTTCCAGAGGCTGAAAGAAAACCCTCATCGCTGTCGACAGATAAAATTTTTGCATTCCAAGCCTTTCCATGAGCAAAGGTCGCATCGAGTCTGTTCGATTTTGTTTCGTCTGGCCCGAAGACTCTGAAATTGCTCGGATTGAGATCGATAACCTTCTTCAGATAATCTCCCAATGGACGGGTGTTCTCGTAAAACTTCTGCTGCTGTGGATCGATCGAGAATTCTTTGGGATGTGGCAGCATTAATGGGTTTCTAACCAGTCCACCGTTTGCACGAGGATTTTTACTCATCTTCAGATGATCTGGTGGAACCAGCTCGAGCAGATCTTCTCTCAGCTTTCCAGTTCCATCGAAGAGTTTTTCGGGTTCGTAACTTTTCAGCCAATGCTCTAAGATTTGAAGACTTTCGCTGTTCTCTTTGACATCTGCCAATGGAACTTGGTGAGCTCTCCAATATCCTTCGATGTAGTGATCTTTAACCTTCTTCGGCGCAGTCCAACCTTTAGGAGTTCTCAAAATTATCATGGGCAAGATGGGCCTTTTAATCTCATGCTTTACCCTCGCATTTGACCATATCTCGAGTATTCTTTCGATGCTTCTGTCCATCGCTTCGGCCATTCTCTGGTGCGATTCGAGATAGTCATCTGTTCCATCCACGATGATCGGTTCATATCCATAGCCTCTAAACAAGCTCAGCAATTCGGCTTCTTCTACTCGAGCAAGGATAGTTGGATTGTTTATCTTGTAGCCGTTCAGCGAAAGTATTGGCAAAACTGCACCGTCTTTAGCTGGGTTGAGGAATTTGTTTGAATGCCAAGAAGCCGCGAGAGGTCCTGTTTCTGCTTCACCATCGCCGATCACTGTGAATGCCACAAGGTCTGGATTGTCAAAAACAGCACCGTAGGTATGGGAGAGTGAATAGCCCAGTTCACCGCCTTCTTGTATCGAGCCTGGCAATTCTGGTGTACAGTGGCTGCCGAAGCCACCTGGGAAGGAAAAGTACTTGAAAAGCTTTTTCAAACCTTCCTCATCTTGTGTGAACTCTGGATAGTGTTCTGTCAAAGTGCCTTCGAGATAGACCGGTGCTATCACGCCGGGTGCACCGTGGCCAGGACCTGCGATGAAGATGGCGTTGAGAGTGTACTTGTTTATCACTCTGTTGGCGTGAACGTAGGCAAAACTCAAAGCAGGTGAAGCACCCCAATGGCCGAGAAGTCTGTTTTTTATGTGATCAGGTTTGAGTGGCATCTTGAGCAGAGGGTTGTCTTTGAGGTAAATCATGCCGGCGGAGATATAACAGCACGCCTTCCAAAAATCGACCAATTTTTCAATCATGGTCTCACCTCAGTTCAATTTTACCGTACTCATGAATAAGCTGCACATTGTCTCAAAGAAATTGGAATTCATTCAACTGTTGGCAGAAGTCAAAAGAAATACAAAGCGATTATTAAGAGCTTTGAAATATTTCAGCTGCCCGTTTTAATAACCGCCCCTATCATCTTTGTAGGAGGTGAATGTATGAGAAAGCTTTTCGCGGTTATGTTCTTAGTTCTGCTGACATTCGTGGCTACTGCTTACGTTAAGAACGTCATCTATTTCATCGGCGACGGAATGGGTTTCAACCATGTCTATCTTGCAAGTATACTCGAAGGGAAAACACTTAACATGATGAAAACACCTTACACAGGCATCATGAGTACCTTTGCCGCGAATACATGGGTCACCGATTCGGCTGCTGCTGGAACGGCACTTGCATGCGGTTTTAAGACCAACAATGGAATGATAGGTATGCTCCCAAACAAAGAGATCGTGCCATCAATCATGGAAATCGCCAAAGCTTATGGAATGAAGACTGGTATAGTCGTCACGTGCAGAGTCACTCATGCCACACCTGCCTCTTTCTATGGACACGTTCCAGACAGAGACATGGAAAATGAACTCGCCGAGCAGTTGATAAACGGTGAAGTAGTCGATGTCATCATGGGTGGAGGTTACAGACACTTCTTGCCAATGTCGGTAAAGGGCAGCAGTAGAAAAGACGAAAAAGATCTCATTGCTTTGGCAAAGGAGAAAGGTTATGTCTATGTCACCAAGAAGAGTGAACTTGCCAACGTCAATTCAGACAAGGTGCTTGCACTCTTTTCGAGCAGTCACATGGCTGCGGCGAGCGATCGAACTGGTGAACAACCAATGCTTTACGAAATGGTTGAAAAGGCACTCCAACTGCTATCAAAAGACGGTGAGCCATTCTTCTTGATGGTCGAAGGTTCCCAGATAGACTGGGAAGCACATGGAAATGATCCGTACGGAGTTTGGAAAGAAGTCATTGAGTTCGACAAAGCAATCGGTGTAGCACTTGAATTTGCAAAAGAGAATTCAGATACACTCATCGTGGTTACCGCTGATCATGAGACAGGCGGACTTTCTACTTCTACTGGCACCTACATGCTCGAAGTTGAGATGCTCAAGAAATTCAAAATGAACACCGATACCTTCTTGACTAAGTTCAACATAGAAGAAAAAGATAAGTTCATCAATGCTGTAAAAGAGGTCTATTCACTCGAAATGACTCAGTCGGAATACGAATGGCTTCTCAATATCAAGAAAACTGCTAAGAGTTCTTCTGACCTGCCAAACAGCTTTGGAAGATACATAAGCGGTAAAGTTTTGCTCGGATGGACCACCTTCGATCATACAGGAAATCCTGTGCCAGTCTTTGCCTTTGGACCTGGTGCGGAGTATTTCACCGGTTGGTTTGATAACACAGATCTGCCAAGGTTAATAGCTCGCCTGATGGGTTGCCCACTCACTTACCCTGCGCATAAAGAACCCATCGTTACAGGCCCTGTTCTCTATTGATAAAAAGGCAGGCTTTTGCCTGCCTGTTGTGCTCAAATATTTTTCTGTGGAGTGCTCATCGTTAGATTCGAAGATATGAATTTAGCGATGGGCACTTTTTCTTTTGTAGAGATCTTGAATCTTGAATGAAGTTGTGATACAAGTTTTTTGTGACAGAGTTTTCCTCGAAAATATAGATTACAATGGTAGAAACTGTGGGAGGAAGACTAAATGGCAAAGAGATTGGACAGTGAGAGTTCAAATCTTCTACTTTTCATCTCCGGTAGATTTGAATCGCTGCTTGGCTGGGCTGCTTTAATGGTTGCGATGCCTTTGTTCGTTTTGGACAAAACTGGTTCTGGCACTATGATGGGGGTCTTTTCACTGGTTGGTGCTCTGCCAAGATTTGTTATCTTGCCGTTCGCCGGTGTGATAGGAGACAGAATGAACAGAAAACATCTCATGGTCTTTCTGGATTTTGTAAAGGGATCACTCTTGTTGTTGAGTTTCTTGCTGAGTTTCTATGGAAGATTGACTGTCACTGGTTTGTTGATCTTCTATGTGTTCTTCGGCATCATCAGTGCACTTTTTGACGCACCAACCTCGGCGATGTTGGCCGATTTAGTCAGCAGTGATAAACTTAGAAAAGCCGTTTCTTTGAACACAGCGGCAACTTCTTTGGCACAGATAGCAGGTCCTGCCATCGGTGGATTGCTCTACGGTTTTTCGGACATGACGTATGTCCTTCTTTTCACAGGTATTTTCTACATCTTTTCGGCAATTAGCGAGATCTTCATTCGCTATAGTTTTTCAAAGAGAACTACAGTAGAGGGCGTCTTCAAAGAAATTGCAAATGGAATCAGATTCATCGTTTCAAACAGAGGATTGAAATCACTTTTCATATTTGCGGCGGTTGCCAACTTCATCTCAGCCCCCGCATTCTCTGTCGTAATCCCCTATATACTGAGAAAAGAGCTGAATTTCTCGGCGCAGTGGTTCGGAACACTCGAGATGCTTTTCATGGTTGGTGCCTTGCTCGGAAGCTTGCTGACTGCAACTATTTTGGCAACGACTAATTCCAAGAAACTCATCACCGTTGGAATAACCTTGGAAAGTCTTATAGGTTGTCTTATGGCACTACTTCTAATGCAGTTTAACATGCAAAGAAATTTTACATTAGCCTTTTCATCAACATCTTTGCTCTTAATGGGAATCTTCAACATGCTCGTGAATGTGCCAATAGGTGCTAACCTGCAGGCTTTAATTCCATCTCAAGTTCGTTCGAGGGTCTTGTCTATTCTCACGATCTTCTCATCTGGCTTAACACCCATTGGATCACTCTTGGGTGGAGTCATTGTAGACAGAATAAACGCATTTGGTTTCTTCTTAGTGCTGAATCTCTTGATGCTCGTCGTATCACTATTATTCGTCTTTTTAGCCCCAAGAGAGGCTTTTCTGCAAAGTCAGGCAAAGTAAGGAGCAGATCGAAATTTGCAAACGCAAGTGATTTGTTGTTAAATAACTCTTGGAGGTATCTTGGTGAAAAAACTTGGTGTTGTTGGTTATGGAGCCGCAGCAATTGGTTTCATAGAAGGTTTGATAGAAACTGGTAAGATAGGTGATTATGAGATTACAGTCCTTGAAAGAGGTAAAGACCACATGCACAACACGATCTCTGGCGTGAGAATGGATGGAAAGATTTTCATCAGCAAGAGTATGGGTGGCGAGCTGGATATCCCCATCGAAATACAGCAAAAGACGGTGATATTCTATCTGACGCATTCTGGATACAAGCCCACCGCGAAAGATAAGATCAACATGACCGAGTATCTAAAATCTTTTGAAAAAGAAGGAAGAAAGATCGAATATGGTGAATCGTTTGCAGACGAAGAAACATACAGAACCTTTTATCACCATGGTTTTGAACCTGTTAAGGCTTATTTCTTCCATTTGGGAACCGATGTACTCAAAGAGACTAACAGCAATCTTTTCGAATACTTCTCTTCATTCAAAAACATCAAATTCATCTTTGGTACAACCGTTGAGGATATCGAAATTGGAGAAAAGCACAGAGTTTTCACCGACAACGGTGAATACGTCTTCGATGAACTCGTTGTCGCTGTGGGAAGAAGTGGCCACAGATTGATGGATCGTCTCAAAGAAAGATATCCAGACCTTGTGAAAGAAAATTATTATGTTGATATAGGAGTTAGATATGAACTTCCAAACCACGTTATGGAAAAATTCTTTGATATGTACGAAGTTAAAGTCAGATACAAATCGAGAACAGGGTATATGTGTAGATTGTTCTGCCAAAACCCTGCCGGGAAGGTTACCTTAGAAAAGTACGAAGATTTCACAACGGTCAACGGATACTCTGATACACATCATAAAACAGAAAACACAAACTTTGCCGTTCTTGTGACTACGAGATTCACAGAGCCATTCAAAGACCCAACTGGTTATGGTAAAAACCTTGCAAAACTTGCAAATATCTTGGCTGGCGATAATGAAAAGGTGATATTGCAAACCTATGGGGATTTCAAGGAATACAGAAGAACAAAGAGATTGGGCAGAGTGCACCCGACTTTGAACAACAACAGTTTCATCTTGGGAGATGCAAACTTAGTCTTTCCATCGAAGATCAGAGAGTCGTTGGTCGATTTCATAGATAAACTTGATAACGTGATAAATGGTGTTGCCTATTTTGATAATCTGCTGTACGCCGTTGAGGTGAAATTTTACTCGAATAAATTCAACAACGACGTGATCAAAAACCTACACGTCATAGGTGACTGCTCTGGTTGGACAAGATCTATTCAGTACGCCACCTCGATGGGGTATATGAGAGCATACAAAATGGTGTCTTCCTGAGTCAACCACCCGGCGACTGAAGTCGAGGGCTTGTGAAAGCTCTGGTTGACTACCCTCAGCCAGGGTCGAAAGACCATCGGGCTACGTTAGATGGGTCATGACACCTTGAGATACTGCTCAAGTTTCAAGCTCTGCCGTCTGTCATTAAACAGTCCTGAAGGGTAGGGACAGTGTGACAGGCATAAAAAGCCCATCTAACATTGGGGATGAGCACCTAACTCCGTAAGGAGGCTTACTGCAAGCGGGGACGAATCCCCGCTTTATTCAAAAGATATTTGAAAGGAGGGAAGCGGCTGTTTCTTCACACGACTAAAGTCGCATGTCTCCACAGCCGCAAATTGATGAAGACACCACATCGATCAACCAATGAGAGCAACGCAAATTACTAATCGTCAATTTTCAGTCAAGATCTATCTCTCTTCACTGAATTGATCTTAGCCTGAGAAATAGCAGTGTTTCAGTTTTCCGCGTTCATTGACGCACTATCTCTATTTCCTGGACAGAATCTCACTCAATTTTTCGATCATTTCCTTAGCTTTTGTGCTTAGATCTTGCCATTGATCAGATGTACTCTGGATCTTCGACCAAAGTTCTTGAAGTGAACTGAGCAATGAAAGAGATTCCGACAATCTGTTCTGCAGAATCTCTTCTCTTGCTTGAAATTGTGATAGTTTCTTCAGCAGTGCGTCGATTTGCTTTTCTTTTTCCTGCAAAGTATTCTGTAGGTTTGTCACAGTACTCTCCGCAGTCTCGAGAAGCCCAGTGAGAAGCTCTGTTTTTGCGTTCGCGCTTGCCAACAAGTTCTCTAACTCTTTGATTTTCTCATCTCGATGATAAACGGCATCTTGCAAAGCAGTAATGGAAGCTTGTGCATCTGAAAGTTGAGTATTCAGTGCGGATATCTTTTCATCCATCTCTTTCATGAAACTCGTTGCTGTTGCGGGTATAGTCCCTTCCAGGATCGAGATATACTCATTCTTTCTTTCTATCAGTTCACTTTGGTTCTTGTTTATGATTTCCTGATTGTAAAGCTGCTGCCTCAGGCTGTTTATCAATTCATCCTTCTTCTTGAGCTTATCTTCCAGATCGGCTATGATTTCGTCCTTACTTGCCAACAATTTCTCTTTCTCAGTCACTGAATTTCTAAGGCTTGTCACAGTTGCGCTTGCCCTCTCAAATTCTTTCTGAAGATCGGTAATCTGTTTGTTGAAGATTTCCAGCTGATTCATCAGTTTCTCAACATAAGGGTCGTTTTTCTCAATGACCGATGTAAGCAGATTGAGTTTTTCAAGGCTTAGATCGACATAATCTTTACTCCCTACCCACGTATGCAACTCTGAATCAAGCATGTACTCGATCTGATGCTTAGTCTTGCTTTCATACTCTGTAATGTAGAAGGTGCCCTTTGCAAATAGAATTGTGCAGGCTAATGTCACAAGCACAAAGACCAATCTTCTCATCCCAATCCCCTCCCCAGAAAGTTTAGCGGCTGATTTTTGTCTTCTTTTTCATTAATAATGCCACATAATTTGCAGTCTCTTGCAATGAATCAAACTGGCTATTTTCTTGTTCGCTGCCATCGTATCAATGAAGAAATCTTGATGCAGACAAGTTATCGGTGCCGTCAAATCTCAAACGCAGTTTCTGCATATTACAAAAGAGCTATAGCTGATTTTCAGCCCAAATTGGAGAATGTGAACAGAAAATCTACCTAAGCACGCTTTAGATTTCTAAAAACCATTCACTAAATCATTCCTGATCTTTCTGGCAAAAACCATTAACTCCATTTCGTCCATTTTGAGTGTCTGGCGATTCCACGAGCCTGCTGTGCCACCCCAAATGTGTTGCACATGAAACCCACTCATTCTCAACATCAGCACAAGTTCAGTTGCAATAAAACCCTTCTCTCTGAGAAAGAACCCTTCTGGCGCATTTTCAACGTAATCTGACATAGGATGAGTTTCGACGATCCCAAGTTGATCGAATACACCCTTTGCCACATCTTCATCAGTATAGCTTCGAATCATTCTCAAGCCATTGAGTGCTGTCAACAAGAAAGGAGCATTGTCTTTCAAAGCTTTGTTGATGTTTCTCAATATCTTCATGTCTCTATCAAATGGATCTTCTCCTTGAGTGAGCAGGCCAAAGGCACCTTCGCACAAACAAATGCATGCATCAAATTGTTTGTCAACTGAAAAATTAGTCGCGTCGGCTTGAATGAATTCAACTTCCACCTTTTGTTCAAGACAGCGCTTTCGAGCTTCTTCGAGCATCTTTTCTGAGATATCGATTCCCATCACAGCGTAACCTCTTTTTGCAAGTTCTACAGCATGTCTTGCAGTTCCACAACCAACGTCGAGTATCGAGGAGCCTTTTGGAAGATTGAACAATTCTTCGATGAAGTCTACTTCTTTTTCAGTGTTTTTGGTGAATACCTCGTTCATATATCTCGGTGCGTACATATTGAAGAAGACTTTCCAAACATTTTCTTTCACTCTCTACACCCTTTCTGTTGTGGTGCATTGATTGAGGCTCGCTGAAGAGCATTATACAGCAAAATCCAATGTGAAGTATTATAAATACAGGAGGTGAAAAAATGAAAACGATCAAATTCAACTTGGTCGATCAGGATAACAGAAAAACAACGGAACTCGATTTGCTCGGAAAATACACCGTACTGTATTTCTTTCCAAAGGCTAACACAAGCGGTTGTACAAAGGAGGCGCAGGAGTTTTCGAAGCAGATTGATTGGTTCAACTCACATAGAGCACAGATCTACGGTGTGTCCAAAGATAGTCCAGAAACTCTGAAAAACTTCAAAGAAAAATACGAGCTCAAAGTGAACTTCTTGTCTGACGAAAACTGTGAACTTGCCAAGACTTTGAACGTGCAAAAGGATGGCAAGACAATACGATCGACATTCATTCTCGATTGTTGGAACAGAATAAGATGGAGCAAATACGAAGTTAAAGTCGATGGGCATGTAGAAGAAGTGAAAGAACAGCTTGAAAAAAGCATAGAAAAAGACAACTCGCTCAACGAATTGATAGAGTTGAGAAGGGCCAGAAGGGCTTTGAGTGGAGAAGAGATCTCAGATGAGGAGTTGCGAATGCTCTTACAAGCAGCACATCTTGCACCGTCGTGTGCGAACAAACAGCCTTGGAGATTTGTAGTGGTGAGATCAAGAAATATGCTCGAGAAACTCCACGAAGCTCTTTCTGGTGGAAATTACTGGATGAAAAAAGCCCCTGCTCTGATAATCGTTCATTCGAAGAAAGATCTTGATTGTCAACTCTCAGACAGTAGAGATTATTTTCTCTTCGATCTTGGCCAAGCTGTGGCGTTCTTACAATTACAAGCCACTCAGATGGGCTTAGTGGCACATCCTGTTGCCGGTTTTGATCCGCTCGTTGTGAAAAAGATTTTCCCAGCATTGGAAGAACACACGGTGATAACTATTTTGGCCATTGCACGGCCCACAGGTGATCTTTCAGGGCTTTCTGAAAAACACCAGAGCGCAGAACTCTCGGCTCGGGATCGACAACCTTTGGAAAACGTATCTGAATTTGTTTAGCCCTTTACTGCGCCTTCGATAATGCCAGAGATGATCTTCTTCTCAAAAATCAAAAAGACTATTATTATGGGCAACCCTGTCAAAGTGGAGGCTGCCATCAATGTGGGCCAGGTGAAAACATTCAGTTTTTGGTACAGTGCGAGACCTATCTGTACAGTTCTCATCTCTCGTGAAGTCGTGAGAATGAGTGGATAGAACAAATCATTCCACGTGAGGACAAAGGTGTTTATACCCAAAACTGCGATCGATGGTTTGCACAGAGGGAGAATCACATGCCAAAAGATCTGGAAGTCATTAGCACCATCGGCATAGGCTGCTTGGTCGAGTTCGAAAGGCAGTTGTTCGATATATTGGCGCATGAGAAAGATTCCAAAGGGCGAAACAAGATTCGGTAGTATCAACGCCCAGTAGGTGTCTATCAAATTGAGGTTTTTCATCAGGATGAAAACAGGGATAATTGTCACCTGCGGTGGAATCATCATAGTACCCAATATCAAGGCAAAGAGGGTTTCTTTAAATCGAAAGTTCTTTCTGGCGAAACAATAACCAACGAGCGCGCAGAAAAAAATGTTCCCAACGACCACTGAGACAGAGACGATAGCGCTGTTGATCAGGTATCTACCAAAGTTGTCTGAGCCGAGCACTTTGATGAAGTTGTACAAAGTCGGAAAATTGTTCACAAAAGACACATCGTCTATGTAGAGATCTGAGAGAGCTTTGAACTCTATTCTCAACTGAGAAATATGAACTGTATCGAGCGATAGAGCCTTTGGGTTCACTGGTATCTTTTGAGTCGACCACTGTTGATTGGCTGGAATCTGTTGCTCGTAGAAATACTCAACTCTTTCCTTAATGTCTTTAAAACCAATTCTCACAGAAACTGGTTGTGCGTTCTTAATCTTGAAACTGACAAATTTGAGCATATTTATATCAGATGAACCAAGAGAGAAACCCAAGCCAACAAAATCACTGCTTTGCTCTATCTTTGCAAAAGAATTGTTTCCCTCTTGAATGATGTTGAGAGATGTCTTCAGTGGTCTTATCTTGTTGAGTAGAACAACCCTTGGGGCTTCGAAGTCAGCCAAAGCTTTCTGAATAGTTCTGTTGAACAAATCGCCTTCTGGTACAAAAGAGGTGAAGATCATCAAAAATGGCGGTAGCAGAGATATCACAAGAAAGATGAACAGCAACGTATAGACGAAACTCTTCACAGCTGCTCACCCTTTAGTATTTTTCTCTGCAGAAGTGTGATTACTAAAATAATGACGAACAGAATATAAGCCATCGCCGAACCATATCCCATCTCGAATTTTCTAAAAGAAGTGTCGTAGAGATAATGAACGATTGTCTGAGTAGAATTGGCAGGACCGCCTCCTGTCAAAGTGAAGATCTCTGTGAAAATCTGAAAGGACCTAATTGAGTTTATCGAAATCACGAACAAAACAGTAGGCTTCAGCAGAGGTAAGGTGATACCCTTGATCGTCTGCCATTTTGTCGCACCATCTATCTTGGCTGCTTCATAGAGTTGTATGGGTATACTCTGCAAGCCAGCGACAAACAGAACTGTGTAGTAACCAACTGCAGACCATATATCCATGACCATGATGGAGCCCAAGGCTGTTTTAGCAGAAGAAAGCCAACTCTGCATCGGTATTCTTATGCCTATCGAGTTGAGCAAAAGATTCAAAGGACCTGTAGCGCTGTAAATGTACAACCAAATCATAGAAATGACAACCATTGAAATCACAGATGGTAGGAAAAAGCCTGCTTGAAAGAGTCTTTTTAGTTTTATACCGCTCGTCAAAAGCAATCCTAAGAAAAGAGATATAACAGTCGTTGCTGGTACTGTGATGAGCACGAAAATAAAGGTGTTGGTAAGGGCTTTCAGAAAAACTGGATCTGAAAAAGCCCTGAGGTAGTTTTTCATTCCAACAAGAGTCATCTTTGGGTTCAAGCCAGAGTAATCTGTGAAACTCACGAATATTGAAAAGATCAACGGATATGCAGTGAACACAGCAAAACTCACAAGCCAAGGCAGTAGAAAAAGAAAAACTGTGGAAACTTTGGTTCTTTTCAATCTTTTTCTCCTCCTGTATAATCTCTATACAAAGCGACTTTCTTTTTTGTCTCTATGAAGGGGACGCTGAAGCGTCCCCGCTTTCTCATTTGACCTCATCAAGTACTCTTTGAATCTCTGAGTTGTAACGCTGCAAGACTTCATCGACTGGTTTGTAACTGACAATCAAGTCATCGACGACATTCGTGAGAATATCTTCGATCTTTGGCCAAGCAGGTGTTGGTGGCACTGGATAGGCTGTTTTGAGTTGTTCAAAGAAAATCAGGTGTAATGGATTATCTTCAAACCATGGATCAAAAGCAGCCTTTGGATCTGCCGGATAAACACCAGGATAGTGTTTGGTAATAATCATCGCAACTTCTGGTCTCATCAGATACTCTATGAGTTTCTTCGCTGCATCGATGTTCTTGCACTGCCTCGGAATTGCCAGTATTTCACCGCCAAGGAAGGATGCATGTACTCCATCGGCTTTATCTGGTTTTGGTATGAAGCAAACACCGAAGTTCAGATTTGGGTAAGACTGGGCCAGACTGCCTATGGACCAAGCTCCACTGACAAGAAAGCCCAATTTACCTTGGCCAAAGGCTTCACCGAGATCTTTTTGTTTGCTCTTCATCGAGTACTTCGAAAGCTCTTGATAGAAAATTGCAGTCTCCCTAACCTCTGGTGTGTTGAGTGTGGCTTTCTTGAGATCTTTTGACACCACATCACCGTTGTTACCCCACACGGCCAGCAAAAACCACTCTTGCCATGGGCTGTAGACTTCACCAGCTGGTAAACCTATGCCATATGCACCAGGCACTTGCGAGACCTTCTTTGCAGCCTCAAGCAGTTGAGACCATGTTTCGGGAGGATTGTTTGGATCAAGTCCGGCCTTTTTCATCAGATCGACGTTGTAGAACATTGCACGTGTGCCGAGCAACCACGGATAACCGTAATACTTGCCGAAATATTCCGCTGAATTCATTCCTGGGAAAGACTTGTACTTTGCGAGATCTTGCTCTGAAAGTGGCAAAATGGCTCCTTGTGCAGCAAAGTTTGCAACCCAAGTGTTACCAAGCTCGACAACGTCGAGTGGTGCATTGGCCGCGATCGCCGTGACGATTTTGTCAAAACCGGTTGACCAAGACAGTTGTACGAGTTCGATCTCGATATCTGGATACTCCTTTGAAAAACCTTCGAGGACTTCCTTTGCGATGGCATCGTCCATCATGAACTGCCAGAAAACGATCTTAGTTTTGCCAAGACTGACAATTGCCAAGAATACCAGAACGATCACGAAAAGCCTCTTAACCACGCAACTCACCCCCTGTAAGAAGTTTTGAAAGCTTTCTGAAGACCATTCCAGTCACCAAGGGAGACAATGAATAAGTGACGATGTGATTCAAATCTTCGAAATATTTTTTGAGTGAAGCATTTCTCGTCAGCAAATAGATGACGTTGAAGTCCTTTGAAAGTTCTCGATGCGTGTTGATTTCATCGGTGGACAAATCGATTATGAAATCTACGAGCAAAGAACCTCTGTATCTTTCAAGATCGTCGAACTCAACGACGCGAGCGCCTAAGAGCCTTTGGACTTGTTCTTTGATCAGAGGCAGATATCTATGAGAAACATCTGCCTGGCTGAAGCAAACAGATTTTGGAAGAATGAATACTATCTCTTTGGCAGTTAAGTTGCTTATATGAAACTCCACGGAACTGTCTATCGAGTCGTGGAGAAATTCGATATCGCTCTCTATAGGTTTCGCGAGAGACTCTACTCTGTCAACGGCGCGGTTCAACTGTTTGAGATCTAATCTGCCTTCTTGCAGGAGTCTATTCAGTTCTTGAGCATAGAGTTGAAGACTACTTGGACTCGAGAGGATCAACATATCTCCACCGGCGTTGATGAACTTTTCAATAACTTCAGACGGAGAACAGATCTTCGACAGTGCCTTCATCTCGACCGCATCACTTATAATCAGTCCGTCGTATTTCAGCTCTTCTCTGAGCAAGTTTTTGATAATTCTTGTAGAGATCGACGCAGGTTTATCATCCAAAGCTGGATAGATGACATGAGCCAACATGATAGATTCAACGTGATTTTTGATCGCAACTTCGAATGGATAGAGATCTTCTTTCAGAGTTTCATAATCAACATCCACTATTGCGAGCTCTTCATGGCTATCTTGAGTGGCTCTGCCGTGGCCTGGAAAATGTTTTGCACATGATGCTATGCCAGATATTCGATAACCCTCGATGGCAGCCAAGCCCATCTTTGCAACAACAGAGGAATCACTACCATAACTTCGATAACCAATAACGGAGTTCGATGTCGCACAATATAGGTCTAAAACTGGTGCAAAAACCATGTTCAAGCCAAGCGTTTTCATGATCTTTCCAGCGAAAGTGCAATAACGATTAACTGTCTTTTCATCAGTCTTTCCCAGCAACAGATTTCCAGGACTGGGAAAGATATACGGTATGATCTCTATCTGCCCTCCTTCATGATCAGTACACAATAAGATTCGCTTTCCTTCTAAACGATTTATCACGTGGAGAAAATCTGATGGGTCTCTGAAAATTGGAGAATGAAGGAGTATCCCACCGACGTTGTATCTTTCAACAACCTCCAAATCTTCAACCTTCGAAATTCCACAAAAAAAGATCTTCTCAAAGTTCTTCATCTCAATCTCTCCTCCTTTTTTGCAACGACTTTATTTGCAAAATCAAGATCTTCGAAAAATCTGTTGAGAAAACCGTGAACAGCGCCGATGGCTATCGTCTTTGAACCATCTCTGTCGAACTGCCAGTCGAGCGCCTTGACCTTTCTCACCGTAACCTGCTTCTCTACACTCTGTACAATCTCTTTCAGAAGCTGTTCTTCAAATACGCAGAAGTCACCACCCAAGACTATGAGTTCGGGATCTATGAAATTCACTGCCGTTGAGATTTTTGAGCAAATATGGTTCAAGAATTCCTTGAGATCGATCTGTTTGAACAAACTCTTGTTACTGAGTAGCTGTTCTAAGGTCATCTCTGAACCTTCGAACAAAGGTACTCCTTCACCCAATTCGCCAGCCGAGTTGTTACTGCCTTCGTAGATCCTCCCATTCAAAATTATTCCAGCGCCAAGTCCAATCGGTTTTGAAAGCTCGAAAGGTATACTGAGCAGGAAATAAACCAAATTCTTCGCCTTCGAAAAATATGCGGCTGCAGCAGCATTTGCGTCGTTCATGACTATGTAGGGTATATCGAGGTGCTTGAAAAGATCATCGAGAAGAAGATTCTCTATTCCAAGTGCCTGAGAGTACACGATCTTGCCTTCCAAAGAAGAAACCAACCCAGGCGCGGCTAAGGCGAGTACATCGACACTATCTCTGTAGTCAGAAACAATCTGCGACAAAACCGTTCCAAAATTCTTTGAAGTGATTCTAATGGTTTCTTGCTTGCAAGAAAGTGCATTGGCGGAAAAATCTGAGCTTACCAAACACAACTCTCCTTCCTCTATTGAAACCCCAAGGACTTTGAGATACTGAGAATTGATTGAAAGAACACGGCTCTGTCTACCACCAAAACTTCCTGCTGGCAGCAAATCAACCACTTCTATAATGTGGAGTTGCAAGAGTGATCTCAGATGTCTTGAAATAGTCGATTCGTCTACCAACAGACGGGAACTCAATTGTTTGGCTGTGGTTTGCTTTTCTTGATAGATGGTTTTGAGAAGTGTGTGTTGTAGTTGATTCAAAAAGATCACCTCTTTGGTTGCTTGCATCCTGCAACTAACATATAACAACTATTACTGTTTGTCAAAAATCATAAAAGGCTACCACGAGAACTTATTTCTAAAGAATGGCGGAAAAGAACACATAACGACTGAAATCTTCAAATTGCTCTCAGTATCGAGCAATTTCTTGGAAAATCTATTCATTTTGCGATAGTTCCAATCTGCATGTTACACAGACAATTCAACTGGCTGAAGAATACAATTTCGCCCACATCGACTCTTGAAAAGATGGTGAGGACTCAAACTCTACAGAATTCACTATCAGCTCGCTTTTTCCTACCTTATACAGATAAAGGAGGGCTGTGCAGCCCTCCTTGATTTACATCTTAAATCTTCTCACTTGTTCTACCAAACTTTCTGCAATAGATGAAAGTTCTTCAGAAGCACTGCTCACATTTTGACTTGAATCTGCTTGTTGTCTCACAGCTTGTGTCATCTCTTCTATCTGCTGTGCTATCGATGTTATTGACTTCGTCGCTGTGTCCATCGCACTGCTCATCTCTTCTGCCGCGGCACTCTGCTCTTCTGAACTCGCAGCTAAGCTCTCTATCTGATTCGTTATGCCTTCTACCTGCCTCAGTATGTTCATCAATCTCTCCCTCACTACCTCTGATTGCTCTGTTGCCTTCTCTACTACATTCACTGTCTCATTCGTCACTGCACTTGCCTCTTGTGCTCCTTGCTGTATCTGACTCAAGATCTGTCCTATCTTGTCTGTCGCTTTCTTACTCTCTTCTGCAAGCTTTCTTATCTCATCTGCTACCACCGCAAAGCCTCTTCCTGCTTCTCCTGCTCGTGCTGCCTCTATCGCTGCATTCAATGCCAATAGATTTGTTTGCTCTGCTATAGAGTTTATCGTCTGTACTATCTCTCCTATGTTCTTTGCCCTTTCACTCAGTTGACTGACTGCTTTCTCTGTCTGTGTGGCTTTCTCTTTTGTCTGTGTGATTATCTGAGCTATCAACTGTACTGCTTTTTCTCCTTCTTTGGCTGCATTGTTTACCTGCGAGGCTTTCTCTGTCAATTCTTGCGCTGATTTAGATACATTCTGTGCACTTGCTGCCACTTCTTGTATGCCGCTTGTTACCTCTTGTATCGATGCAGATGCATTCTGTGCTGATTTGTTCACTTCTTCCATCTGTGAGGATAACTCTTCTGATGTGGCACTCACTTCTTCTGCTGTCGAAGCAAGGTTTTCTGCAGAGGCATGTATCTGGTTTGAACCTTCTGTGATGGTTTTCATGGATTCCTTCAAAGACTCAGCCATCTGTTCAAATGCATTTGCCATCTGTGCTACTTCATCTTTGCCTTTTGCCTCAAACTTAACTGTGAGATCTCCTTTACCAAACTCTACTGCTCTGTTTGCAAGTACTTTTATTGGCTTGGAAATAGAAGAACTGATCAAAAAGATTAATATCAATAGAGCTGCAAATGCTGGTACGGTTATGATCAAATAGGTGAATATCTGCTTGTTGAAAGACTGTTGAATATCGTCGATGTAAACACCACTGCCTATGACCCAACCCCAGGGGCTGAACTTTTTCACAAAAGACAGTTTCGGGTACAACTCCTTTGAAACAGTTCCATCCTTCAAAACTTTTGTCCACAGATACTGTACATAACCGCCGTTCAGATCTGCGTTTGAAACCTCCACAAAAGCTTGAAAGAGGTTCTTCTTTCCATCGGTTTTCGTCACTTTGTGATCGGTAACTGTTTCCATCAAAGTCGCACAGTTGTATTTGGGATCGTTCAGAACTTTTCCATCAAGGGAAGGGGTGGTAGCATGCATGATCATGGTTGGATATGGCAGTTTGTCGTCGTTTATCCAAAAATATTCAACAGTTTCGTAGCGCAGAGACTTGATGGTTTCCTTTGCTGTGTTCTTTGCCTGTTCTTCTGTCATGACTCCTTGCTGGGAGAGTTTGTAGTAGTTTTCTATGATTGAATACGCAGTCTCTACAACGTGCTTTTGCTTCAGCTTTCTTTCAGTGTAAATAGTCGTCCTGACGACGATCGAACCGTAGAAAACCAAGAAAGCAAGCACAGCAAAAGTGGGTAAGGATATAAGCAATAGTAACTTACCATGCACTGATTTCACATGAACACCTCCTTCTTTGAAAAGAAGCTGTGATTTACATTTTAGCGCAAGCTTCTAAAAATACCGATTAGTCATGACAAAATAAGTATTAATATGATCATCAGACATTAGAACGTTTTGTCTCTATAAAAAGTAGAAATAGCCATAATAACTCAGCAAATTCATGAACAATACGAAGGTGGTTTTAAGTTAGTTATGAAAAAATGCGGATCGAAGATAGGAAATACATTGTATGCAACCAGAGAAATCGAAAAAACGACTACAAGTAGTGCACAGAACAGACGAAATATCAATTAACTGTTGTGATGGTAATGAATAATTATTAACTGCATCTACATAACAGATCGTCACAGCATACTGACTAACAATGACATCTTTGGACACTATCTACAGTAGCACTTGCACACCACAAACAGTATTTCATATAATCCACCAACCGATAGCCGAATCACATGAATGAATAACAGAACAGACACTCAAACCTGTTAGGACTTCAGGATAACAACAGGAAAATTCATATGATTCAGGGGATCTTGCATTCCTGACTGCTTAGAGCATCGCCAAAGTAAATGCAAAGCGCCTTCACCCTGCACAATGATTCATTTCAAGAATGCTTTATGATGTAATCAACGATTTCATCCAAATAACCGAAGGCTAAAGCCACATGAGTATCGGCCGCACCATAATAGGTCGCCACTCTCATAGTCGAAGGATCACAAAGCATCGCACAAGGGAAAACAACATTTGGAACAAAACCACAGACTTCGTAGTCTTCTTCAGGTGTCATAAGGTAGTTCTTACACCTGTAAAGCACTTTCGAAGGATCCTCTAAGTCTAACAAAGCCCCTCCAAAACTGTAGACATATCCATTGCATGTGAGAGTTACCCCATGGTAGATCAGAAGCCATCCTTCAGTGGTTTCAATTGGAATTGGGCCTGCACCTATTTTGAGATTCTCCCACCAGTTCTGACTGCTTCTTCCCATTACCCACTTGTGATTCCCCCAATGAACCATATCGTAACTCTCACTCAAAAAAATGTCCCCAAAAGGTGTGTGTCCCATGTCACTGGGTCTATTGAGCATCATATATTTGCCTTTGATCTTCCTCGGAAATAAAACACCGTTTCTGTTGCAGGGCACAAAGGCATTCGGTAACCTAATGAATGTGGTGAAATCTTTTGTCATACCGATGCCGATTGTAGGTCCATGATCGTCGGTACAAAAGGTGATGTAATAACTATCTTCAATCTTCACAAGCCTTGGATCATAAGCATAGAAGGTTGGAAATGCTTTACCAGATTGATCAACCCAGTTGATCTCTTCTTCTTCGATCTTCCAATCAAAACCATCTCTGCTGAAACCTACGTGTAATCGAGGCCTTCCATCTTTGTGATCAATTCTGAAAATCCCTACAAACCCTTCCTCAAAGGATGTGACAGCTGAATTGAAGACTCTGCTGCCATTTGCCACAGGATTTCTACCAATCAGGGGATTCTTCTTGCTCCTCCAAAGAACGGCGGAAGATCCTTTAGGTTTTTCCTCCCATGGTATGCTGTCCATCGGTGCTTGAAAGGCCTTCACCTTACACCCCCCCAATTCTTGCTATCATCTTCACGCAATTTGCACGTTCTCATAATACGTTACTGCGCACGAAAAACGATAAATGATTTCTTCGTAGTTTCCCCAAAAAAGACTTGCCTCATGATTTAGAATAATACAAACGACAGTGATTTCAACAAGGCAATTTGAGAGACTCAAAAACCTTTGGGAACAAACAGAACGAACCCCTTCACTGAGAAATTTTGTCAGAATCGACATGTGAAGCAGTTGAGTTAAGGTGCTTTAGGAGATTTCTCTATTTCTCCTCAGACTTACTAAAATATGAGTTTCAACAGAAGCTAAACAGTGACATCTCAAAGCGAATTCAACTCATAAGGAGTTTTTTCGGAATTGCACAGAGGATGACAAAAGTAGAGGTGCAAATGACCTCTACTTGAAGGTGAAACGATCAGACGTTGAGGTACTTTCTTATCTCCCAGTCTGTGACCGATATGCTGAAATCTCTGTACTCTCTTCTCTTGAGTTCGATAAACTTCCTGAAGACGTGCTCTCCTAAAACCTCTTTGACCAAATCAGATTTCCTTGCTTCGTCGAGGGCTTCTTTGAGGGAGCCTGGCAGAGAATCGATTTTGAACTCTGCGCGCTTTTCCTCGGACATCGAATAGATGTTCTCTTCAATGGGTAGCGGTGGCTCAATCTTCTTTTCGATCCCATCGAGACCTGCAGCCAATATCACAGCAAAAGCAAGATATGCGTTGCATGAAGGATCTGGTGCACGGTACTCAATTCTTGTTGATCTGCCACGTGCAGCAGGTACTCTTATAAGAGCAGATCTGTTCGCTTTGGACCAAGCTATGTTAACTGGTGCTTCGTAACCTGGGACGAGTCTCTTGTAACTGTTCACCGTTGGGTTTGTAACTGCAGTTATCTCACGAGCATGAGATAAGATACCGCCAACAAAGTATCGCAGAACACTTGAAAGACCATCTGGTGAAGATGAGTCATAAAAGCCATTTTCGCCGTTCTTGAAAAGACTCATGTGTGTGTGCATGCCTGAGCCGTTTATGCCGAAGAACGGTTTGGGCATGAAAGTAACGTGGAGTTTGTGTTTCACGGCGATCGTCTTGAGCACGAGCTTCACAGTCTGAGTGTTGTCAGCTGCTTTTAGAATGTCAGCGTAGCGAAAATCCACCTCATGTTGTGAAGGTGCCACTTCGTGATGAGATGCTTCGACATCTATTCCCATAGTTCGCAAAGCTACAGCAACCTCACTTCTGAGTGATTCAACTTCATCAAGGGGTAAAAGATCAAAGTAACTACCAAAATCTAAGAGTTCAGGTTTTGGGAAGCCTCTTTCATCTTTTGGAAGAACGAAGAATTCAATCTCTGGACCGGCAAAGGCTTCAAATCCCATTTTCTTTGCCTTTTCGACAACAAGTCTCAAGCGATAACGAGGATCTCCTTCAAAAGGAGTTCCATCGGGCTTGTAGACATCGCATATTATTCTGGCACTCTTTGTTCCATTTGTCGACCATGGAAGAATGGCAAAGGTTGAAAGATCTGGCTTCAAGTACATATCAGACTCTTCGATTCTGACAAATCCTTCAACTGAAGAACCATCGAACATGATGCCTCTGTTGAATGCCTTCTCCAGTTCTGCAGAAGGGATCTCAACGTTTTTCAAATTTCCGTTGATATCAGAGAACTGAAGGCGTACAAACAAAATCTGTTCCTTGGCTACCAGGTCAAAGATCTCCTCTTGGTTCATCAAAATCCCCCCAATCACGAGAATTTTATATGCATATATGATAAAGACCTCTTATTGAACCACGAGTGATGGAAAGGTTAAGATCCAAGAAAAAGAAGATTTCAACTCTTGGTAATAGGTTTTCTTGTGTTGTTGAATAACCTGAAAGTCTATATATTGGGTGGTAGAAAACTTCACACAAGATATTGTATGGGTGGTAGAAAACTTCCAAAATTGGCTCTGAAAAAGAAAAACAAGGTGGTAGATATCTGTAAACTGGCATAGAATAAAGAAAAAGATGAACTTGTATAATTTGGATAATTTTGCTCTGATAAGAAAATTTTACTCTATACAAAGGCAATATACGATTTCTACCACCTCGAAATCCTCTGCTGAAGAGCTTTTGGGAAGTTATCTACCACTTATCTACCACCTATCTACCACGTTATCTACCACCCCCTTTGAAGACGAAAATGCTTATGAAAAGCAAATTTTCGATTGTAATGTTACAGAATCTACCACCCCTATTACTACTACTAATACTATCTATATAGATAGATATAACTTATAGTAGTAATAACGTAGTGTAAGCACGAACTTGCAAAAAGCACAGCGACCTGCTTCATTCAATCTCAACATTTTGAGGTATGATTGAAATGAAATGATGAAAAATGAGAAGGAGGCGAGAATATGTTTGCAGCAAACTGGATGAATACAGACTTTCCCAAAGTCAGGGTAAGCGCTACAGTTCAGGAAACTTTATCAACGATGAGAAAGTATAGAGTCGACTACTGCGTGGTGACAGATGAAGAAGACAAGTTCGAAGGCTTAGTTTACAAAAACAGCTTAGCGAACTTGCAACTTGAAAGTACAATAGGTGACTATGTGGTCTTTCCAGATTTTTACGTTTTCGAAGACAGCTACATCGAAGAAGCAGCACTGACCTTTAGAGAATCTCAGGAAGCAAGCTTGGCAGTCGTTGATAAGGATCTCAACGTGAAAGGAGTCATAACTCTTACGGAGATACTTGAAGCCTTCGTTGCAATCACGGCAATGGATGAACCAGGTTCGAGGATCCTTCTGAAATTAGAGGATAAACCAGGCCAGTTGAAGAGAATTTTTGATGTACTCGCACAAAACAAGATGAATGTTCTCGCTGTGAACACTGTCAAAGATGATAAATGCAGAAGAGTTTCAATCAAAGTAGACCTTTTGGATACCCAGGAAGTTGCTAAGGTTTTGGATGCATATGGTGTGAAGTACGACAAAATAGCGAGGGAGGAAGGATTCTGAGCAACATATTTCTTGCAATCGTTCAGGGAATTACTGAATTTCTTCCGGTTTCGAGTTCTGGGCACCTTGTCCTATTGGGTGAATTGCTCGGCCTCGAAACAGAACTATCTTTTGCTGCAATGCTTCACCTTGGAACGCTTTTGGCAGTGTTTCTCTTTGCCTTTAAGCCATTGTTGAGGGCTTTGAAAAATGCAAAAGTGATTCTCGATCTTGTGATCTCAACGATTCCAGCAGTTGTAGTTGGATTCACCATGAACGACAAGATTGAGAAAATCTTCGGCAACACGAGAACATTGCCTATATTTTTCTGCGTAACCAGCTTTTTGTTGCTCATTTCATCCTTTAAAGATGGAAACAAGAGCATCGAAGAAATGAAATTCTCTGACGCATTGATCATAGGTCTGTTTCAAGCAATAGCGATCTTGCCAGGTGTATCGAGAAGCGGTGCAACCTTGGCCGGTGCTTTGTTACTTGGTTTCAAAAAAGACGATGCCCTCGCCTACTCCTTTTTGCTCGCAATACCAGTAATTGGTGGTGCGGGACTTTTGGAATTTTCGCAGATGAACCCAAGTTGGTTCTACTTAGGTGCTATCTCTTTTGTGGTTGGACTCGGTTCACTCTTCGTACTCAAAAAGATTGTTCTTTCTCAAAAACTCAAAGTTTTCGCTGACTACTGTCTTTTGATTTCTGCAATCTCTTTCTTTCTGGGGTGATTTCTTTGAAATTTGAGATCTTGGTCATAGGTGGAGTTTTGAGGGCAATGCCTTATGTGATGGCTCCATATTCTACGGTATCTTTGTTGTATGATGAGAACAAAAAGATACTCATCGATCCAGGGAGCTTCGTAACATGGCAAGCCCTTGAAAAGAAACTATCAGAAATGAAATTATCAGCAGGTGAGATAACAGACGTTATTCTAACACACGTTCACATGGACCACATTTTCTCTTCGATCTTTTTCAAGCAAGCAACTGTTCATGTGCATGAAAAATATGCAGCAAGGGATTATTCATCTTTTGGAAATCTTTCTGGTCCACTGTACAGTATGGTTCTTTCGAGCTGGAAGAATGCTCAGAGACTAAAGGGCGGTGAAAGGTTGTTCGATTGTATTGATGTTTTCTACACACCATATCACTCTTCTGATCACATCTCACTTGTTATTGAAACACAAAACATGGGTAGAATATTCATGCCAGGAGATATATGCTATACAAAAGTTGAATATTTTGAAGCTGTTAAAGGTTATAAGAACGATGAGGCAGCAAAGTTCGTCAGAGAGACTTCCAAGAACTGCGATTGGGTGGTTTTCACCCACGATGAACCTCTGCGGATTTCGAGGTGATTGAATTGATAGAAGAGTTCGTCGATTACAGAGCGAGGTTGAACAAACTGATAAACGAAAAGGGTAATCTGCACACAAAGAGATTCATGAATCTCGACTCTCAGGTCTACGAAGAAGGTGCCTTGAGTACGAAAACAAAAGAGATGCTCGGTCTTGTTGCGTCGATGGTCTTGAGGTGCAATGATTGCATCACCTACCACATGATAAGACTATTTCAACTCGGTACGACCGACGATGAATTTTTCGAGATATTCAACGTTGCGCTCATCGTCGGAGGATCGATAGTCATACCGCATCTGAGAAAGGCTGTCGAAGCTCTCGAAGAACTCAGAGAGAAGGAGAGAGATGGCGAGACTGTTTCTCTTTGATGGTACTGGAATTGCCTACAGGGCTTATTTTGCAGTAGACCAATCGCTTTCGACCAGCTCTGGTATTCCAACAAATGCCACATACGGTGTCTTGAGGATGTTGATAAGGTTCCTCAAAGAGCACATAAAGCCCGGCGATTGTGTTGCTTTTGCTATGGACAAAAAAACCAGAACGTACAGACATGAGTTGCTCGAAGAGTACAAAGCTCAAAGACCTCAAGCGCCAGATGCCATGATACAGCAGCTGCCGTACATAAGAAGAGGGGTTCAAGCCCTTGGAGTAAGGGTACTGGAATACGAAGGTTGCGAAGCAGACGATGTGATAGCAACTCTTGCGAAAAAGGGTGAAGAGGTCTTTGAAGAAGTTTTCATCGTCACCGGCGATAAGGACATGCTTCAGCTCGTGGGATCAAAAGTCAGGGTGTGGCGGCCTACGAAAGGTATCAGCGACTTGGAACTGTACGACACAGCTAAGGTCAAAGAAAAATTTCAGGTTGATCCATCTCAGATAATCGATTTGCTTGCCCTTGCAGGTGACACCGCTGATAATGTTCCTGGTGTGAAAGGCATAGGGATGAAAACAGCCACTGAATTGATTCAAAGATATGGTGATCTTGAGAAGATATACGAAAAAGTTGACAAGAATAGCAGAGTAGGAAAACTCTTGCTTGAAGGACAGGCAGATGCATTCAAGAGCAAAAGATTGGTCACTCTGATGAAAGATCTGGAACTTGGAATAGAGTGGAAAGATTTGGAATATCACGGATACAAAGAAAGTGATTTGGTTGAGTTTCTCAAGGAAATGGAGTTCTCGAGTGTAATGAAAGAACTTGGGTTATACACTCAGCAAAACACTCAGAGTCCTTATGTGTGTGTGAACAACGAAAGAGCTTTGATGGATTTGATGCAGAAGATTAAAAAAAGTGAATACGTAGTTATAGATCTCGAAACAGATTCTTTGTCCCCTTTAGATGCCAAGATAATAGGTTTTTCCATTTCTTTACCTGATAAGACCAGTTATTACGTTCCATTGGCTCATAAGAAGGGTCCGAATGTGAACTCAAATACGGCTTTGAATTACCTGAAGGAAATACTCGAAGCGCCGAACACTAAGATCGTTGGACAGAATCTCAAATACGATTACAGCGTTTTGAAGGTGCACGAGATAAATCCACTTAAACCAACCTTTGATACAATGATAGGTGCATATCTTCTCAACCCAGATGAGAAGAGATTCAATCTCGACGAGTTGGCGATGAAGTTTCTGAACTACAAAATGATCAGTTTCGAAGAGCTCATCAAAAACAACTCACCTTTGTTCAGTTCACAGACCTTTGCCGATGTTTCTGTGGAAGATGCAACAAGATATTCTGCTGAAGATGCGGACATAACTCGTAGGTTGTATGAAATACTCCATCCGAAGTTGCGCGAAGCCGATTTGCTTGATGTGTTAGAGAAGATAGAAATGCCACTCATACCGGTTCTTGTTGACATGGAATTGACAGGGGTCTACATGAATGTAGATTATTTGAGAGAACTGTCGGTGAGATACTCTTTGAAGATGGACGAACTCTCACGCCAAATTTTTGACTACACTAAGGAGTCTTTTAACCTGAATTCACCAAAACAGGTGGCGTACATACTTTTCGAGAAACTGAAGATACAAGGATCGAAAAAAACCTCTACAGGCGAGTTCTCAACGAGAGCTGATATACTCGAGGAACTGTCTGATAAACACCCTGTGGTCTCACTGATACTCGAGTACAGAAAGTATCAGAAACTCAAATCAACATATTTGGATGTCTTGCCGAAACTCGTTCACCCAAAGACGGGAAGAATACATTCTTCATTTCACCAAACTGGTACCGCTACAGGCAGACTGAGTAGCAGTGATCCAAATCTTCAAAACCTACCTTCTAAGCAAGAAGAAGGAAGAGAGATAAGAAAGGCAATCGTTCCACAACAAGTTGGTTGGAAGATCGTGAGTGCAGATTATTCACAGATAGAACTGAGAGTCCTGGCTCACCTAAGTGGAGATCAGAAACTCATTGATGCCTTTCAAAGAGAGGAAGACATACACGTATTCACAGCCAGCAGAATCTTTCAAGTTCCTAAGGATCAGGTGACGCCACAGATGAGGTCTGTTGGGAAGATGGTGAATTTCTCTGTCATCTACGGTGTTTCAGCCTTCGGATTGTCTCAACGAACAGGATTGCCCTACGAACAAGCGCAACGTTTCATAAACGATTATTTCTCACTGTATCCTTCTGTGAAGGAATACTTTGCCAAGGTACTGGCTTATGCTAAGACATATGGACATGTCAGGACGATCTTCGGAAGGAAAAGAGAGATACCTCAGTTGAGGTCAAAAGATTCGAATGTAAAACAAGAAGGAGAAAGAATTGCCATAAACACACCTATACAAGGCACGGCTGCGGATATAATGAAATTTGCCATGATAGATTTGCACGAAAAGATCAAGAGAGAACAGATGAGATCGAAGATGGTATTACAGGTTCACGATGAACTCGTTTTTGAGGTGCCAGACGAGGAAGTTGAAAAGATCTCAGAGATGATTAGAGAATCAATGGAGGGCGTGGTAAAATTATCAGTACCATTGAAAGTAGATCTCACAGTCTCGGAAAACTGGGACTAAGGAGGAGTTGTTATGGACGCAAGAGTTTTGAATGCACTGATTGCCGCTATCGTTAATACTCTTGAAGTCTTGCTTGGTAAGAAGCCAGAGATTGGGAAACCTGGTGTGCTGAAAGAGATTAGGCCAAAATTTGACTTAGTGACGGTCATAGGTTTTGCTGGAGGCGTTGAAGGAAACTTGATATATTCTTTCAATCCGGTGACGGCTTTGAATGTGGTCTCAAAGATGATGAACATGCCATATGAAACTCTCGATGAACTTGCAATGAGTGCCATAGGAGAACTGGGAAACATGATCGCAGGTGCACTCGCCATGAATCTTGAAAAGATTGGATGCAAGATAAATATCACCCCACCAACTGTAGTGACTGGTAAGGATATGAGAATAACTGTTGATGGACTTGCTTTACAGTTACCAGTTGGTGTCGAAAAGGAAGGCGATGTAGAGACGATTCTCTCGGTGAAGGGAACGGTTAAGTGCACCAAGGCTTAGGTAAGTACAGTATTGTATTGAATTTCGGTGTGACCGTTCTTTCAAACATAGCAGTTGGTGCCTTTCTTGGTTATTACATCGACAAATGGACGTTCAAGAACGGAGTACTTTTCATAGTTTTTATCTTGCTCGGTATAGCGTCGGGTTTGTACAACGGTTTTAAATATCTTTTGAGAGAAGCCGATAAGTATGACAAACGTGATAAAAAAGATGCTGATAAACATAACAATACTGGGCACAGCTGAGCTGGTAGTGTTCTGGTTCCTGTTTGGATACAAAGGAGCATTAGGTGTGTCCTTAGGCACAACCGGAGCAATCATAAACATATTGAGCCTTTGGCGAGACGTTAAAAAATGCGTTGCGAGAAAGAAAAAGATGTCGCTTGTTGGTTATTTGTCGCGGTATACTTTTAGTGGAGCAATTATGGCTTTAAGTGCAGTATTGTCGGTTCAGGCGGTTTTTGGAGCATTTTTTGGTCTTTTGAATGAAAAACTCGCAGCCTTTTTGTCTTGGAGGTGACTCGGTGAAGCTGAGTCTTGATAGAAGAACGAAGATATTACTGATTGTATTCTTGGTGATTTACGTAGTTGTAGGAGTTTTGAACGCTATATATCTGTCCAAGCAAAGTATGAGCGAGGCTTTCAAGAATGTTGCAAACAGATGGGTTGTAAAACTTCCTTTTGGAGAAGGTATTTTTTCTCGAATTAATCCTCTGACTATCTTCATGACTTGGGGTATAATGCTTATCATAATTGTCATCGCTTTGAGTTTCAGAAAACCGCAGATAATACCAGATAGAAAGCAGTCTGCTTTGGAATCTCTTATGGACTTTGTTTACCAGATGGTAGAAGATGCGATACCGGATCAACGTTTTGTCAGACCGACCTTCTACTTGGCTTGTACCTTGTTCATATTCATTGTGTTTTCGAACATCTTAGGCGGAGCTATTCCAGGGATTTCAGTTGAAGCCAATGCTCAAGGGAATGTGGAAAAGATATATTTGTTCTCAGACACATGGTTTTCACCCACTGCAGATATAAACACAAATGCATTCCTCGCGGTCTTTGTTTTCGTGATAAGCCAAGTATTCGCGATCAAATCAAAAGGTTTCAAAGCGTGGGCCAAGTCGTGGTTTGAGCCTATTCCACTTATGTTTCCGATGAATGTCATTGGAGAGCTTTCAAAGCCTATATCACATTCATTGAGGCTTTTCGGGAACATCGCAGGTGGAGCGTTGCTGACATACCTGTTAGCGTATATGGCGAAGTACTTTTTCTTGCCCGTAATCTTGTGGGGATTTTTTGGCCTCTTCGTGGGAGTCATTCAAGCTTTGGTTTTCACTGTGCTTGCAATTGCTTATATATCGTCAGCTTTGTCGTAAAAAGGAGGGATTTTTGTGGAGAACGGACCAACTCTTGCTGAAGCTTTGATTCAGATGGGTAAGTTCATAGGAGCAGGTATATGCATGGGTGCAGGAGCCATTGGACCAGGTATCGGTGAGGGTCATGTTGGTGACGGTGCTATGCAGGCGATGGCTCGTCAACCAGAACTGATCGGAGTTCTAACCACGAGAATGTTGCTCTCACAAGCTGTATGTGAAACAACTGGTCTGTATTCTTTGCTCATCTCTATACTGATGCTCTTCGTTCTCTAAGGAGGACAGACCATGGGATTTGTCGAACTGAACCTCACGGGCATAATACAGCTGTTGAACTTCTTAATATTGCTTTTTGCCCTTTATAAGCTTCTCTACAAGCCATTCACACAGATAATGGACAAAAGGCGAGAAAAAATCGAAGCCGATCTCGCTCAGGCTGAGAGGGAAAGAAAAGAAGCTTTAGAGATGAAAAAAGAAGCCGAACAGATCTTGGTTGATGCAAGGCAGGTTGCAGAGAAAATCGTATCAGATGCAAAACAGAAAAGTGATGAATTGGTCAACCAGGCGAGAAATCAAGCCCGTGAGGAAGCAGAGAGAATAATCACATCGGCACGTGCCGAGATTGAGATGGAAAAACGGCAAGCCATGGATGAAGTTGAGAAAAAGGCGGGAGAACTCGCTATAGCGCTTTCTATGAAGATCCTTCAAGGTATTCTCGATGAAAAGGCGAAAAAAGAGTATCTCATGAACGTGCTGAAGAAGGAGCAGACAAAATGAGGCATTCTCATATTGCTCCAAAGTATGCCAGGGCATTGCTGAACGTCGCGTTGGAATTCGGCAAAGAAGAAGAATACGGTGAATTATTGGCTTTGGTCGTTACGCTGTACGAAAACGCCAAAGTTTTCTTTGATGATCCAACGCAGAATTCAGCGAAACAAGTTGAAAAGATCGTCAAGTTTTTGAACACAGCAGGCGTTACTGTAGATACACCCTTTTGGGTCTTTCTGAGGATTGTTTTCGAGAAAAAAAGGCAGATGGCTCTTTCGACGATTTTGGAATACTACAGAAACATGAAGACGGAGGTTCAGATGAAAGTACCTGTTCATCTGACTGTGCCATATGACTTGACAGACGATGAACTGAAAACTATCTCGGACTTTGTAAGGCGTTTCACGAAGAGAGAGCCAGTTTTCGATGTGAAGAAGGATCAGTCGTTGATAGCTGGTGCGATCATAGAATATGAAGGCAGAACCCTTGATGTGTCGGTTTCCGGAAGGGTTAGGAATATCGCTCGTGCTGTTTTTCAAAAGGGGTGATGTAGTTGCGAATCAGTCCAGGTGAGTTAACAAAGGTTCTGGAAGAACGGATAAAGGAATTCAAAGAAGAGATAGATCTTCAAGAGACGGGAAGGGTTATACAGGTTGGTGACGGTATAGCTCGAGTCTACGGTTTGAACAACGTTATGGCCAACGAGTTGGTTGAGTTTGTTGAAACAGGTGTAAAGGGTTTGGCTTTCAACTTGGAAGAAGATAATGTCGGTGTGATATTGCTTGGTCCATATTCTAAGATCAAGGAAGGACATATAGTTCGCAGGTTAAAACACATCATAGAAGTTCCGGTTGGAGAAGAGCTTCTCGGTAGAGTCGTCAATCCTTTGGGAGAGCCGCTCGATGGACTTGGTCCAATAAATGCGAAAAATGCCAGGAGGGTCGAAATAAAAGCACCTGGAGTCATATACAGAAGACCGGTTAACACGCCTCTTCAAACTGGTATAAAGGCTATCGATGCGATGATACCAATCGGACGCGGTCAGCGTGAATTGATAATAGGTGACAGGCAAACGGGGAAAACAGCCATAGCAATAGACACTATCATCAACCAAAAGGGGAAGGATGTATACTGCATCTACGTGGCGATTGGGCAGAAAATTGCCGCTGTGGCTCGCATAGTCGATAAATTACGTGAATTTGGAGCAATGGATTACACAACGGTTGTTGTTGCTTCCGCATCTGATCCTGCTCCTATACAATACCTTGCACCTTATGCGGGATGCGCTATGGGTGAATACTTCATGTACAGCTCAAGAGACGCGTTAGTGATATACGATGATTTGTCAAAACACGCTGCCGCATACAGGCAGCTATCACTGTTGCTTAGAAGACCACCGGGAAGAGAGGCATATCCTGGCGACATATTCTATCTGCATTCCAGACTCCTCGAAAGAGCCGCAAGGCTTGATGAAAAAATGGGTGGAGGTTCTCTAACGGCTCTGCCGATAGTCGAAACTCAAGCAAATGATGTCTCTGCGTACATTCCAACGAATGTGATATCGATAACCGACGGTCAGATATATCTTGAACCCAGTTTGTTCTACTCGGGATTTCGACCTGCAATAAATGTGGGACTCTCTGTATCACGTGTGGGTGGTTCTGCGCAGATAAAGGCGATGAAACAAGTAGCTGGAATGTTGAGGATAGACCTTGCACAATTTAGAGAATTGGAAACCTTTGCCCAGTTTGCTTCTGAGCTTGATTCTGCAACGAGAGCTCAAATTGTCAGAGGTCAGAGACTTCAAGAGTTACTAAAACAAGATCAGTACAGCCCGATGCCTGTTGAGGAACAAGTAGTCGTGTTGTATGCTGGCATCAGAGGATACTTAGATGATCTTGCAATAGAGTCTGTAAAACGCTTTGAGACTGAATTCTTGAAGTACATGCGCACGGCACGTAATCTGTTATTGAAGGCAATAGCAGAGAAAAGGGAGTTGACTCAGGAAATAGAAAACGAGTTAAAAGAAGCCATTCAGGAGTTTTTGAAGGGATGGCATGAGTAATGAGTAGAGGGAAGCTCAGATCAGTCAAAGCACGTATTCAATCTACATCTTCGTTGATGAAAATAACTCGCGCGATGGAAATGGTAGCGCGCGCAAGAGTCAGAAAACTTGAAGAATCTTTTTCGCGAGTCAAAAAATTCGCAGCTGCCGTTGAAGCCATGCGTGATCATGTTGATTTCTCTTCATGTGAACATCCGTTTGTGACGGGAAAAGGCGATCCTATTCTGATTGTGATAACTTCTGATATGGGTTTGTGCGGTGCTTTCAACGCTGAGATACTCAGAGAAGCAGAACGCAGGTTGAAAGATTTCAGCGGCATAATAACTATAGGTAGCAAAGCAACGGCGCATTTTTCAAAGAACAAGAAACTCATACGATCGTATCAAAGAATGTACGATGTGCCATCACTTAATCTTGCTGGAACCTTGATGGAAGACGTTCTCAAAATCACTGGTAATGTTCATGTTATATATGCGAAGTTCATCAACAGACTCGTTCAAAGGCCTGTCCTCTTGCAACTGACACCAATCACACTTGGTAAAAAGATAGAAAGGTATGAGTACGAGCCAGAATCAGAAAAACTTGCAGCGAACTTCGTGAGTTTTTATGTTGCAACAAGGCTCTATTCTCTGCTGTTTGAGACAAAAGTCAGTGAGATGTATGCTCGGCAAAACGCTATGAGAAACGCTACTGAAAACGCTAAAGAGATGATAAGATTTTTGACACTTGAATACAACAAAGCGAGACAGGCATCGATCACTCAAGAATTGATAGAGATAGTCACTGGCGCAGAAGCTTTGAAAGAACAATGAGGAGGCGATCTTCTTGGCTGGTAAAGGTTACATAGTCAGGGTTATAGGACCTGTTGTCGACGTGAAGTTCAACGAAAATGAGCTGCCTGACATATACAACGCATTGGAGGTAGTGAACCCACAAACAAATGAAAAGCTGGTATTGGAAGCCGAACAACTCATAGGCGATAACATAGTCCGTGCAATAGCGCTTGATTCTACAGATGGTTTAACAAGGGGATTAGAAGTTGTTGATACAGGGAAGCCAATAGTTGCGCCAGTTGGACGAAGCGTTTTGGGAAGAATGCTCAACGTCGTTGGCAAGCCAATCGACGAAAACGGTGAAATAACAGCGCAAGATTATTGGCCCATACACAGACCTGCACCGAAGATCACCGAGCAGAAAACACAGATAGAGATTCTTGAAACCGGTATAAAGGTCATCGACTTACTCGCTCCGTTTCCGAAAGGTGGAAAGATAGGGTTCTTCGGTGGAGCTGGCGTTGGTAAAACCGTGCTTGTCATGGAATTGATAAGGAACATCGCGATCGAGCAGAAAGGCTTTTCAGTCTTTGCGGGTGTTGGAGAACGAACAAGAGAGGGTAACGATCTTTGGCTTGAGATGCAAGAGGCTGGCGTATTGAACAACACGGTGCTGATCTTTGGTCAAATGAATGAACCGCCAGGAGCAAGATTCAGAGTCGGTTTAACAGCGTTAACTATTGCGGAATATTTCAGAGATGTTGAGGGAAGAGATGTTTTGCTGTTCATCGACAATATCTTCAGATTTGTGCAAGCCGGTAGTGAAGTTTCTGCATTACTTGGCAGAATGCCTTCAGCGGTGGGATATCAGCCCACTCTTGCAACAGACATGGGTGAGTTGCAGGAGAGAATCACCTCGACTCAGAAAGGTTCAATAACATCTGTTCAAGCTATCTATGTGCCTGCTGATGACATAACAGACCCAGCTCCGGCTACAACTTTCGCTCACTTAGATGCATCGGTTGTGCTTTCAAGAAAGATTGCAGAGCTTGGAATCTACCCAGCTGTAGACCCACTCGACTCTACCTCGAAGATACTCGATCCAAGTGTTGTTGGATGGGAACATTACCAAGTTGCAAGAGGTGTTCAAGAGGTTCTGCAGAGATACAAAGATCTGCAGGACATAATAGCGATACTTGGAATGGAAGAACTCAGCGAGGAAGATAAGTTGATAGTCCAAAGGGCGAGGAAAATACAACGTTTCTTGAGTCAGCCATTTTTTGTTGCGGAGAGATTCACTGGTGCTTCTGGTAAGTACGTACCCATTTCGGAGACAGTTCGAGGTTTCAAAGAGATACTCGAAGGTAAACATGACTCTTTACCGGAACAGGCATTTTTCATGGTTGGTACTATAGAAGAGGCAGTGAAAAAGGCAGAGAGGCTGAAAGGAAGTGTTGCATGATAGAGGTCGAGATCCTTTCACCCTCAACTGTTTGTTGGAGTGGCGGAGCAAAGTTGGTGAGCCTCAGAACAGTTGAAGGGTCTATGGGAATACTTCCAAAGAGAGCGCCTATAGTAGCCCAGTTGGCGATAGATTATGTTCGCATTGTTACAGAAGAGGGAGAAAAAAACTTTGCAACTTATGGTGGTTACATGCACTGCGATGGTAAAAAAATCACAATAGTGGCAAGCATAGTTGTTCCTGCTGAGGAATTAGATCCTCATGTTTTCAAAGATGCACAAGAAAGGGCAAAAAGACTCTTGGAATTTCAAGATAGACTTTTCAAGAACACGAAAGTTGAAGCCAATATTAAGGCAGGAAGATAGTGATGATTTACTGGCTCATGATAGGAGGATTGGGTTTGCTGGTCGTTTCCTTTTTGCTTTTCAGAAGGTTACGTGAAATCTCTATGAGCTCGGTCTTTATGATCTTGCTGTGTGTTGTACTCTTCTTTGTATCGTTTCTGATATCATCCTTGTAAGGGGGGATCTTTGTGGATAAGTACTTTATGCCTTTTGTGAGTGGTTCCAAGTTACCATCGAGAGACTTTTTTTCATATGCTCTCATTTGTTTCTTTGTTTCGTGTGTTCTAGGATTGATCGCATCAATAATCTCAGTTGCTGCTAACTTCCTTGTGGCGTTGGCTTCCTTTCGCTTTCTTGGTTTCACAGAAGGTATTTGCCTTGTTTCAGGACTTGCACTTGTATTCACGTTGGTGAGATGGCGTTCGGCCATAAGAGAGCTCCATCGAAAGGTCGCAGAAAAGTTCCCGAATTATGCTGCCGTTGCCTTGAAGATGGATGAAACAATGGTGAATCTTGGTGTTGCCATCGCAGCTGCTGGTCTTATCATCAATCTCTTTGTTGTGTTTGGTTTTGTGGTAGTGGTAGTTGGACTTGCACTGGCATACCATTTCTTTTTCAAATCAATGAAGGATTTTGAAGATGAAGAAGCGAAGTTCCTTTCTTCGATTGTCAATAAAGAGATGAGATCTTTCAGTTTTTCATTGGATACGAACACACTTCTCTACATGATGATAACTCTATTTGGTTACGTGATATTGCATCAGGAAGATTGGTTCAACGCGGTTGAAGATTATGTCAGCAAGAGAAAGGCTTTACTTGAGGAGGTGACTCGGTGAACTACAAATTTGTTACAAGAGGTTTTGACTCAACCCCAGCCATGGAGGAGTACCTTTCCAAGAGGCTTGAGAAAGTGGATAGAGTCCTCAAGGAAAACGATGTGATTTCTGCAGAAGTGAAGGCAGAGAAGGACGCTTTAAACTATGTTCTGAAAGCAAACGTGAACCTGAAAGGTAACATAGTCGTTGTTCAGGAAAAAGATCCAGATCTTTATACTGCGATCGACAAAATGTCGGATGCACTCGAAAAGAAGGTAAAGAAGATAAAATCGACGATACGTGAGAAACACAGAACAGCAAGCGAAAAGGCTCCTCAGATCAATCCATCACTGCTTGAAGATGAATCGGAGATATCTGAGACAAAAAGACTGACATTGTCAGTCATGCCTTTGGAAGAAGCCATACTACAGTTCAAGACGATGAACAGACAATTCTTTGTCTATCGGAACTCTGAAACCAACGAGATAAACTTGCTATACCTTCGCAAAGACGGTAAGATAGGCTTACTCGAATTCGTTGATTAGCTGGTGAAAACTCTGTGTCTGGTCAGCTTGTCATTAATGTACAAGAAAACAGAGTGAACGGAGCTATACTGACTGACGGAGTTCTACAGGAACTTTTCACAGAAGAGAACGAGTTCATATCTGGAAATATCTATGTTGGGCGTGTTCAAAAGATCGTTTCAGGTCTCAACGCGGCATTTGTAGACATTGGGGAGAACAAAAACGCTTTCTTGAAGTTCGGAGATCTTCCCAAAAAGTATCTGAAAGAAATCATTGGTGCAGAGAATATTAAAGAAGGAAGCAAGGTTTTGGTTCAGGTAAAGCACGATGCCATAGGCACTAAAGGACCACAGGTGACCGGAAAACTTTCGCTCGCCGGAAGATTTCTAGTTTATTTTCCCCTCTCGCGTGCGAGAGGTATTTCGAAGAAGGTACACGATTCAAAAGAACGTGAGAGACTGAAAAAACTCATCAGAGACCTTTTGAAAAACGAAGGGATAGTCGTCAGGACTGCGGCTGAGTTTGTTCCTGAAGAGTTCATCGTTGAAGAGTTTAGAGAACTTCAAAAAGAATGGTATGAAATACTCACGTCTTTCAAAAGAGCAAAAAAACCTAAGCTCATACGCTGTGAACCTACAGCTGCAGAGTACATCATAAGAGAACGTTTGAATAAAGAAATTGATGAGGTTTATGTCAACGATGAACTCCTCTACGAGAGGATAAAAGAAGCCTCCAAAAAGCTCAGTAAGAAACCCTTTATCCATTTCGAAAAAGAAGATCTATTTGACAAACTCGGTGTCTACAATCAATTGGGTCAATTGCAGAACAGAGTTATTGACTTACCAAGTGGAGGCTATGTCGCATTGGACACGACAGAAGCTATGACTGTTTTCGATGTAAATTCCGCGAGTTTTGTGGCTGAGAAAAGCCATGCCGAGCTTGCTTTCAAGATAAACGTTGAAGCCGCCCGTGAAATTGCAAGACAACTGCGACTGAGAAATATCGGTGGAATCATAGTGATCGACTTCATAGACATGCCATCAAAGGATTACTACGACAGGCTCATGAGAGAACTTCAGAACGTGATGAAAAGTGATTCAGCTCATGTTGAGTTGATGGGGTTCACAAAACTTGGCTTGCTCGAGATGACCAGAAAGAGAAAATCACCATCTATAGACCAGTTGTTGTTCACCTCTTGTCCTGTGTGCAAAGGCACAGGCAAAGTGATCTCTCCGCTTGTTGTTGTTAGGAGAGTTATAAATGAACTCTCAAAGATAGGGAATACCAACGAGTACACTTCTGTAAAAGTCGTGCTTCATCAGAGATTGTCTGGTTACATAGAGAGAATAAAGCAATCTCTTCCCACAACACTGTCTAAGAAAGTGAACTTCGCTTTTGAAGGTGCGAACCCAGGAGATTTCACCGTGATCCTGAGCAAGAAAACGTCTTAAGAACTACTCTTAGTTGATATGTTGGAAAGGTAAGCGCTCATAGATTGCATCTTCGCAACAGCTTCTTCCATAGCCGAAAATTTCGCCCACAGAGTTTGTTCTTTCTTTTGAATTCTTTCTAACCAACCAGCCAACTGTTGAGCTAAAACACGTTTTTCTCTGTTCAGACTGCCACTCGAACCAGCTACGGAATCTATCTGCCCACCAATTTTGGTTACCTCTCTGATGTATTGTTGAATTTGCTGGGCTAAACCCTGCGCACCTTCATCAGGCTTGCCGAAGAATGCCCAGACAGCTTCTGGATCTTGCTCGATTTTGGCTCTCAATTTGTCTTCATCAATTTCGATTGTTCCTGAAATCATGTTTCGATAACCGTAAGAACCTGTACTTATACCGAGTTCCCACAAATACTTTATATCACCTGAAACGGCAGTAGTGATAAAGCCTCTCATTCTCTCGAATACTCTTCTGAGTAAAGAGTCGTTCTTGAGAACTCCTTGCATCATTTCTTCTTCTGTCATTTCACTCTCTTTCTTATTAGTAACTTTACTCTCACTGAACTTTGTGTACATGTATTTCATCAATTCGTTCCACTGGTTTACAAACTCTTTGATCTGTTCAACGGTAGAATCCACATCATTTGTGATGTTCACAACCTGTGTTGAGGAAGAAAGATCTTTGACCGTTATAGTCAAGCCACTATAGCTGAAGGTGTTTGACGAAGAATAGAGATCTGTCCAATTCGTCAAATCGTTACTCACTTGTATATGTGCAGAGCTACCAACACTGAAGACACCAACGTCAAGTCCAAGAAGTTGCGATAGGCCTGTACCGTTGTCTTCGACCGATATGGTGTTTGAACCAGTCGAGGTGGAGGTCAAGATTATTTTGTCTGACTTTTCGTCATAACGGGCTGTAACTCCCGCATTGCTTTTGTTTATAGCATCTATTAACTGCGAAAGCTTTGTTGTAGTAGAGAAAGATATACTCACGTCGTTGATCTTGAGTTCTCCCGCACTTAGCGTTAACGTGCGATAGGATGCGATTTCAGACAGTGTTTTTGTCGAAGATATTGCACCAACATGTGCAGTGCTTTCAATAGAATAGGTTGATCCGCTTTGGGTAATCGGTGCGCCCGATAAATTGAATACCTGCATGAAGGTACCACTTACTTGCCTTATTGCAAAAGCTTCATTGCTCTCGATTTTGAGTTTTCCATTCTGAAAACTCACGTTGCCTGAGCCAAAGACCGTTTCAAGCTTTGAGACTATATTATCCACGGTGTCGTCAGTGCTGATTGACACAGTGTATGTGCTTGAACCTTTTTGAATCCTTATTTCGGAATTAGATGCTGCATATCTGTAATTTAAACTGCCAAAGGTGGTCGAACCGTTGATGTTGTCTGGACCAATCGTTCTACCACTGACAAAAGAACTGTTTGTTGCCATCGAAAGGACTTTGATGTAATACGTTCCATTAGTTGAAGTTGCTTTTGCAGAAACGTTCAAGATTTCTGAGTTGGTGTCAACCTTTTTTGCGAGCAGGGTCGATTGAAGTTTGAAGTTACTAAGGAAACTCATGAAACTCTCAAGTCTGTCATCGAGTTGCTGGTAAGCCTTTTGCTTCAAGTCGAGTTGTTTGTACCTTGTGTTCAAGGTTTCTGCTCTTTGCACATCAGTCGATAGCAGGGCATCAACGATAGAAGACGTATCAAGACCTGAAAACATACCACCGAACTGGATTTTACTCGAGGAACTTTGGTACTTGTAGTTTATGGTATTGGCTATTGAAGACAGGTCCATTTGTATCACACCCTCTCGTCGAACAAAACACCTATGAGCTCTTGAAGATTCCTGGCTATTTTCACCGCAACCTCCGGTGGTATCTGTCTTATGATTTCTCCTGTGTCAACATTCTTGATTTTGACTATGATCATGTTTAGCTCCCTATCTATGGTGAACTGCGCCTCGGCTTTGAGGAAGGTTCTAACCTTCTCGAGAGATTTTTTGAGATCGTCAAGAGTTTCTTCGATTTTGGTGCTGCCGAAAGTTTGCTCGTCTTCACTAACGTGATTTTGAGCACGCACAACTTGAGGCTTGGCTGAAGGAAGCTTCTGTGTGTTTTCTATTGTATTGATCCGATCCGTCGGATCGATTCTCATTATATCACCCCCGAAAATCCTTTTTCTATATTATTAATCGTCTGTTCTGTGAAATCCTTTAAAATGGTATAATTAAGCTATGAGAAAAACTTTGACAGTGCTGTTCTCTGTTCTTTTCTCGGTATTTATTCTTGCGGCTGTTGGTTTGAAAATAAACATATCGACGACGGAGAACTCGAAGAAGTTGATCAACGACGTTGCAAAGTCGTTAGTTTCTTTGTTACCACGCAACGTGTACATGGAACTCACAGTTGACAGTTCAGTCGTTTTTGCTTCAGTTGATGTACCCAAATTAGAAGAATTATATGAGCTGTTCTTCAGCGCCACTTACGATGCCACACAAGAGAGATTTGATGTTTCCTGGATTGAAAAGAACCAGGTCGCTTATTCGTGCTCCTACTCCAGAAAGGATCAAAGACCTTATGCGGAATTCATAAGAGAATGCGCGCACTATCCACTTGAAAGAGTTTCTATGTGGCTTTTGAAAACTGGTAACTATGATAAATACTTGAGAGTCACATATCATCCTTCGGTTGATGAATATTCCAGTTTCAGCCCAGATGGGAAATATCTTGCTTTCATAACTGACAGACTGTCTGGGAACAGGAATATCTCCTTGATCGATACAGTAGAAGGTAGAATGAATGTTCTGCCCATTTCGGGAAGCAGCGAGTATTTTCCCAGGTTTTCACCGGACGGAAAACGTATTGCCTTCCAAGGTTCTTTACATGGTTTTTGGAACGTCTATGTAATGCCGCTTGAAAATTACTCAAGGAATATCTCCTTGATCTCTGCTGGTAACAATCCAGCTTATTGTCCAAATTGGTACGATGAAAACACCGTTGTGTACGTGCAAGATACAGAAAGGTCCAATGCACTCTATTCGGCAACCCTTGCCAAGAGAAGGACCAGGTTGAACATACCTTCAGAGTTCGACATGGTCTTTTCTCCTACTGTGTACAAGAGAACTATTTACTTTGTTGGCTTAAAAGATTCTGATTTCGGCATCTACGCTCTTACACCAAACGGAAGTGTCGTAACGATAGAGAACAGTTTTTTCAACGAACATGATCCGGCGATCTCACCAGATGGTAGATATCTTGCTTATTCTTGCAATTCAACAGGCTATTACACCATTTGGGTGAAAGACCTGTACACAGAAGAAAAATGGTGTGTCACAAGAGATATTCCTCATGACGCTTTTTACCCTGCTTTTTCGCCTGATGGCAAGCTCATAGCATTCAGCGTTTACGAGGGCAGTTATGAACCAGATATATGGATCTTGAGGTTCACGCCAGCTTCGTCAAGCCTTGAAGCTCAATCTGCTCCTGGGCCGTGAGTAACTCTCTGGCGTTCAGAATGATCAAAAGATCTTGATCGAGCTTGGCGATTCCAAGGAGAATATTTGTCTTTGATTTGCCAAGGTCTGCTGGGGCTTGTTCGATTTGCTTGTCGGTGATCGTCAACACTTCGTGAACTTGGTCTACAAGTAGACCAACTTTTCTGTCGTCCAAATTGATTACGATGATCTTCGAAGAAGGTTTTCTTTCGGTGTCCCTCATCTTGAACTTCTTCTTGAGATTTATCACAGGTATCACATTTCCTCTGAGATTCATGATGCCTTCAACATAGTCAGCCGACTCTGGTATCTTTACTATCTTGCCCAGTTCAACTATGCTGTCGACGTTCATGATGTCCAAGGCAAATTTCTCTTCGCCCAACATGAAGCTGACCACCTTCAGTTCCACAAGAATCACCTCACTCTATGATCAAAAGCGTTTGTTGCGTTTCAACATTGTCCCCTTGTTTTACAAGAACCTTTGAGATCTTTCCATCGTGTTCACAGATGATGTCGTTCTCCATCTTCATCGCTTCGAGCACCACCAATTTCTGGCCGCGCGTTACGCGTTGTCCTTCACTCACGTGGACCTTGACTATCAGTCCAGCCATTGGTGACTTGACCTCAATTCCTGTTGTTGAAGCAGGTGATCTGGGAGAAGTCTGTGTTTGGGGCTGCTCAACTACCTTTGGCTTTTCAACTGGTTTTTCCACCTTCGGCTGTTCTATTGAGGGCTTCTCGGCCGGAACGCTGACGGGCTGAGAACTTTGAACGTTTGCCGTTGCACCAAGCTCTTCTACTTCAACGATGTATTCTTTTTGATTCACTACCACCCTGAATTTGCGCGCCATCCTCTCGCTCCTTTCCAACCACTTTTTCTCCATGTCGTTGTTCTATCTTCTAAGCCGTAATTTCTTGATTGATAGACCTTTTTCACCGACACAGGTTTTCCCAACATCTCAGTGACCACAGCACTTATGATGGCTATGTGGGTATCATCTTCATGACTTTCAACTTCTGCTTGTTGTGGCATTTGTGGCGGTGTGATGACCTCTTTCTTTCTCGGGGCTTTATCGCGAAAAACTAAACTCATCAAGATGAAAATGATGTACAAGATGACAAATATGGAAAAGACTGCCAAGATACCTGTCAAGACAACTGAACTGATAGACAACCAAATCACCTCACAAGGGTATGTTACCATGCTTTTTCTTTGGTTGAGATCGTACCTTCGTCTTACAGATGTCCAGTGATTGTGCGATCCATTGACGCGTTTGCCTTGGATCGATCACAGCGTCTATGTAACCCCTTGATGCTGCAACGTATGGATTTGCGAAGGTGTTCCGATATTGCTGAACTAATTCTTTTCTCTTTTCTTCGGGGTTTGATGCGCTTTCAATCTCTTTTCTGAATATTATGTTGGCAGCACCTTCTGGTCCCATCACCGCAATTTCTGCCGTGGGCCAAGCAGCGACAAAATCGGCTTCGAGGTGTTTGCTACCCATGGCTATATATGCTCCACCATATGCCTTTCTCAAAATTATCGTTATCTTTGGTGTAGTTGCTTCACTGTAAGCATACAACAACTTTGCACCATGTCTTATGATTCCACCGTGTTCTTGTTGCACACCTGGAAGATAACCGGGCGTATCGACAAAAGTCACGATTGGCATGTTAAAAGCATCAAGGAATCTGATGAATCTTGCGGCTTTGTCAGAAGAATCTATATCGAGAGAACCAGCCAAGACAGACGGTTGATTTGCCACGATCCCCACGCTCATGCCGGCGATTCTCGCAAATCCAACGACAATATTTCTCGCATAATGTTTGTGCACCTCGAAAAAGCTTCCTTCATCTACCACCAGTTTTATAACATCTCTCACGTCATATCCTTTATTTGGTTCCACGGGCACGATTGAGAGTATTTCTTCACCAGTTGAGAGATTGTACTCTCCAGGTATGTGCTGTGGCTCTTCAAGGTTGTTTTGCGGTATATACGAAAGGAGAGTTTTTATTAAAGTTGCCGCTTCTTCTTCGTTTTCTGCCAAGAAGTGTGCGTTGCCACTCTTGGTATTGTGAACGTATGCACCACCAAGATCTTCCTGATTTATATCTTCACCGGTCACCGCTTTGATGACGTTTGGACCTGTTATGAACATCTTTGCCGATTTGTCTATCATCACAACGAAGTCAGTTATCGCCGGTGAATAGACAGCGCCACCAGCACAAGGGCCTGCGATAAGTGTTATCTGGGGTATTAAACCAGAGGCAACAGTGTTTCTGTAGAAAATTCCCCCGTAGCCATAGAGTGAATCTACTCCTTCTTGAATTCTCGCTCCACCTGAGTCATTTATACCTATAAGAGGTATACCGAGTTCCATGGCGAGGTCCATCAGTTTCATGATCTTCTTTGCATGCATTTCTCCAAGTGAGCCACCCATAACGGTGAAATCTTGTGAGAAAATTGCAGCAGGTCTACCTGCGATCTTTCCTATTCCTGTTACGACACCATCGCATGGCAGATCTTCTTTGTCCATGCCGAGAAGTGTGGATCTGTGTTTTACAAATTTGTCAACCTCAAGGAAAGTACCCTCATCTACCAGCAATTGGATTCTCTCACGAGCCGTCAACTTACTTTGTGAGTGCTGTTTCTCTATTTTCTCCGCACCACCGCCTTGTTCAATTTTCTCGTTCATTTGCTGCAATTTCATTATGAGTTCGTCCATCCTCATTCCCCCTCAATGAATACCTTCAACGAGCTCAACCAGAACCCCACCGGTTGTCTTCGGGTGCAGGAACAAAACTCTTGTATTGCCTGCACCAGGCTTTGGGGAATCTGATAGGGCTTGCAGACCATATTTCTTGGCAAGATCTACTGCCTGGTTGATCCCTTCAACTGTGAAGGCTATGTGGTGAATTCCCTCACCTTTACTTTCGAGAAATTTACTGATCTCAGATTGCTCACTCATGGGTTCAAGCAGTTCTATCTTACTCTCCCCCACCTTTATCATGTAAACCTTGATACCGCGCTGTGGGAGTTCTTCAACGTGTATATCACTGATACCGAGAAAATCTCTGTACAGTGAGAGTCTTGCAGAGGCATCCCTTACCGCTATTCCTATATGGTCTATCTTCTTGGTGATCAAGGTATCACCTCCTAGTCAGAAAAAATCTGGGGCAGTATGCCCCTTCATGCCACTTTTTCGGATTCCGACTTAGATTCAGATGGCTTCGAGCCGTTCTTCTTGTTGTCTGTACAGTAAAAGCCACTTCCTTTGAAGACGATTCCCACTCTTGAAATACCACGTTTCATCTTTCCACCACAGTACTCACATGTGATCGCAGGATTCTCATTAATTGAATGAAATACTGTTTTTTGTGCGCCGCAGCTGTTACACACATACCTGTAGAATGGCATAACATCACCTCCTGCGTCTGTCTGCGCCTCACAATTGATATCTTAACCTTTGAAGGTTGCGAAACTGTTAAAAATGGTCAAAATGCGCGTTTGATTACCTGCAGAAGATCCTCTTCACTCAGTTTTCTCGGTGATTTTATGACCACTCCTTTCATTGTCTTGAAGGCAACATGGGCAATCTTTTCAAGATCTTCTTCCTTGAAGCCGAGAGTTGAGAGTTTTGGATTGAGCTTGAAGTTCTCCTGAAATTCGTAGAGCCTTTCTATGAAAAGCCTTCCAGATTTTTTCACGTCAAATTCTTGAATGTTGAAGATCTCTCTCGCCAATGTGGACAATCTTTCGTAGCACTCATCGAACATGTATTCAAGCAGATATGGACCAGTTATGCACAAACCTAAACCATGGGCAAGTTGTGGGTTGAAACCACTCAGTCCATGCTCGATAGCGTGGTTGGCTATGACGCCCGTCAGTGTCTCGGTTATGCCTGCTTCTGTACTCGCCCACGCAAGGTTTGTACGGGCATACATGTTGTCTGGATGGTCAAAAGCGGTTTGAAGATTTGCCACTATCCTTTTCATTGAATCGATTGCAAGTATGTCTGAATAGACATTTGCGTCGATGTTGAGAAAGGCTTCCAATGAATGGTAGAAAGCGTCCATAGAGGTGTATGCCGTCTGATCCTTTGGAAGAGTTATCATGAGAGCTGGGTCTACTATCGAGAACTTTGGAAAGATCACATCGTAACCTATTCCAACTTTTTCATTTGTGCTGGGATTAGTTATCACGGCAAAAGGATCTGCCTCGGTACCTGTGCCGTGTGTAGTTGGTATCGCTATAACAGGTAGGGCTTTGGTTGGTTTTCTACCACCACCCACTGGTACATACTCCCAAAACTTTCCACCCATTGCTGCAGTTATCGCTATTGCTTTTGCTGAGTCAATAGCACTACCTCCGCCTAATCCGACCACAAATTCTACTCTTTCTCTAATAGCGATCTGTGCTGCTTCATCAACATCGTTGTTGATCGGATTCGGCTGGATTTTGTCATAGACTGTTGATTCGATACCCACACGCTTGAGCAAGTCTATTACGCGATCGAGCAAACCTGTTTTTTTCGTACTCCTTTTACCTGTTACCAGTAAAGCCTTTGTACCCAAGCTTTTAGCCAATGATGGGAGTTTTTCGATACTACCCTCTCCGAAAACAATTTTTGTTGGTAAGAAGGCGCTGAACATAAACACACCTCCTCAAATGAGAATGAGTTGTTTTTCAATATAAGTTTTCGCAAGAAGTAACATCTGTCCCCAACCGTAAGCACAACCAAAAGCTATCGGAAGCTCAGAGAGATCTGCTGTTAATACTCTGTCCTGTACCTTCACCCACGTGCCTTTTTCTCCGTCTGCCTGAAAGGTCATTAGGACGTGTGATCTAAAACCATCTTCGTATTCGTACCACCAGAACTCCCATTTCTTGTATGGTTCAAGAGTTATTGTAACGCCTTTATCTTCTACTGTTTCACCTTGGGTCAATCTAATCCAGCGGAAAAATATCTTTCCACCTTCTTCAACTTCCATCTTCATACCATCGGTAAACCACGGATCCCAACCATTCGGGTTGATCAAAGTCTTCCAGACAATTTCAACTGATTCATTGATGTATTCTATGAATTCCATTGGTGGTATCTCGAGCAACCTTGAATCACCTCGCCGTTGTTGTGCGTACTCAAAATCATTCTACAATATCAACGACGAACAAGATACTCATCTTCTCGTTTATGACAGAATTTGATTTGTTCTGTGCAGAACTTCTTAGATGGAACGATCGTCTTCATCAACAAAGCTCTTGTTCTATCTACAGGAACAGGAATGATTTAGACTTCCAACTTGGCTTGCAATATTGAAAAAGAAAGAACTATAAGCAGTCCTTCTGGTTTCGATGAAAGATACACTTATGGGCATAGCAGAACTTTTCGTGAATGAAAGAAGCATTTCCATGACTATAAGAGTTTCTTGGTGTGTAACAAACACTTTGGATCAGAGAAAAGACGATGCAATTACAATTACAAGGAATTTGTGGTACAATAAAAAAGGTTATGGGGGGCTGAAGGTTTTGGCTTGACAATTTTTGTTTTTGTGGTATAATATAATAAGCAGGGTTAAACCCTGCTTTTTTGTTATTTTCTGTGGAGTTCCCAATATATACCAAACTATTCGGGGAGGTGTGGCTGGTGGAAGGTAGCTTTTGGTCGGTTTTACCACCACTTGTGGCTATTGTTCTGTGTTTTGTGACCAAGAACGTTCTTCTTTCGCTTTTCCTTGGCATTTTCACAGGCGGTCTGCTTCTGAACGGTTTTAATCCGATTGCTGGAGTTGGTTATTCTCTTGAAAAGATCATCGGTTCGATGGCAGATGAGTGGGACGCGAAATTGCTCTTGTTTAACTTGTTTATGGGCGCAGGTATAGCTTTCATATGGAAACTCGGTGGGAGTAAAGCACTCGCAGATTGGGCAAGAGCAAAGATCAAGACAAAGAGATCTGCAAATGTTTGGGCATGGTTGTTAGGTGTTATCGTCTTTTTCAACGATTACATCAACGCTGCGATAGTTGGAAATGTGACAAGAGATATCTTTGAACAACACAAGATCTCGAAGGAAAAATTATCGTACATACTCGATTCCACATCAGCTCCCGTAGCGACTTTTTTCATCTCTGACTGGATAGCTTACCAGCTCGCTATGATCCAGAATGGTATGGATGGTGCTGGCATAACAGGTATTTCCCCGCTGTCTGCATTTCTCGGAAGTATACCGTTCAATCTCTACTGCATCTTCACTGTGGCCTTTGTTGGGATCATTGCTATTACAAACTGGGACTTTGGGCCCATGTTGAAGGCTGAAATAAGAGCACAACGGGAAGGTAAAACCTCAAGAGATGGTGCATCTCCAATGCTAAACGTTGACTTTGAACTTGGCAAACCTATAGAAAAGCGGCCAATGATAATTACTTTCGTTCTGCCAATCTTAGCACTGGTGGTTGTTACGATAGTTGGGTTTTATTACACCGGTGCGAAGGTCGGTGGCGAAAGCCTTATTGAGAAATTGGGCAATGCCGACGCTGCGACAGCTCTTTTATGGGGTGCCTTTGCGATGACCTTGACTGGTATAGTCATCGCCTTAGGTTTCAAGTTGATGACAGTTTCAGAAACCATGAAAACACTCATGGAGGGCTTCAAATTGATGCTACTTGCATGTGCGATCTTGGTACTTGCCTGGTCAATAGGCACTGTGACAAAAGACATGGATCTTGCTGGTTATGTGGTCTCGATGGTTGGAGAAAATGTGTCGTTCATTCTAATTCCGAGCATTATCTTTGCCATTGGAATGATGATCTCCTTTGCCACAGGTACCTCTTGGGGAACTATGGCAATTCTAACGCCAATTGCTATACCAATAGCCTACAAGATTACTGGCGATGCATGGCTTTCGGTGACGACCATGGCGGGAGTTGTTTTCGCCGGTGCAATCTTTGGTGATCATTGTTCGCCTATCTCAGACACAACGGTTTTGGCTTCGATCTTCTCTGGTAGCGATCATTTGGACCACGTAAACACACAAATTCCTTACGCGCTCACGTGTGCTTTTGTTGCAATGATTATGTACCTTTTGTACGGTTTCTTCAGAGTGACTCCGCTGCTTCTGATACCTGTTGGTATAGTTTTGCTGATCTTCCTTGCACGATTTTTCAACAAAATCTCTGCTAAGCAATACGCTTAAAAGGTGGGCTTCTGCCCACCTTTTTATTTTTTCTGATCGAATGACTTTTTGCAATTTTGGCAGTAGAGAACTTCCCTTGAGCGAATTTTCTTATAATAAAGTGACTGTGAACAGTCAGGACATTTTTCGTCTGATGGTTCAAGCCAACTGATGAAATCACAGTTTTCATTTGTGCATTTGAAGAAGACCTTCTTGGTCTTTGTTGATTTTTTCTCAACTACAGAAGAACACTTTGGACATTTTCCTCTTGCAAAGGCAGTGTAAGTTCTACCACATTTTTTGCACTTGAAATATCGTCCGAACTTGCCGTCCATCACCTCGAGTTCACCACCACAGGCTGGGCAGTTCATCTGTGGCGAATCTTGTCTGTTCATTTGGAGATATAGTTTGTCATCGAGTACAGCTGGTGTGTCGAGTGCTATCGATGAAGTTTTTGAACATTTCGAACACGATAGATACAGACCATATCTTCCAACTTTTAATTGATAATCACCACCGCAATCACATTTCAGATTCGTTGGAATGTCTATTGAGAGCCACTGTCTTTGGGCATCCTCCAAGTATTTTGAAAATTGCTTGTAGAATTCCTTGAGCAACTCTTTGTAGTCTTTCTTACCTTGTTCGACTTCGTCTAAACCTTCTTCCATATGGGCAGTGAATTGCAGATCTATGATCTGTGGGAATCTTTTTTCCATGTAGTGGTTCACCACGAAACCCATGATCGTTGGAACGAGTTCTTGAGAGTTCTTCACAACGTACTTTCTCTCGAGGAGTGTTGAAATTATAGTTGCATAAGTACTCGGTCTACCGATGCCTCTGTTTTCGAGCGCGCGTACCATCGTGGCTTCTGAGTAGCGTGAAGGAGGTTTTGTCTCGTCTTCTTCTATCTGCCATTTACTCACCGAGACTTCACCAGATGGAATTCGAAGCTCTTGTTCCTTTTCTTTCTTGAGCAAAACCTCAAAACCATCGAAGATCCTGCGCTCGATCTTAGATTCGAAGGTATAGCGTCCAGATTCAAAGATTACCGTCGTTTCCTCATAGACAGCTTCGCTCATCTGCGAGGCGAGAAATCTTTCCCAGATGAGTTTGTAGAGTCTCGAGTGATCTTTGGAAAGCTCCTTTTCGGCTTCCTTTGGCGTAAGATTCACCTCAACTGGTCTGATAGCCTCGTGTGCATCTTGAACATTCTGTCCTTTCTTCTGTGAAGCTGCATGTTTTGAGAGATATTTCTCACCGTAGTTGTTCACTATGTACTCTTTAGCCATCTCTTTGGCAAAATCAGATACTCTTGTGGAGTCAGTTCTCATGTAGGTTATAAAGGCCCTGTGTCCATTTGGTGTATCAACTCCTTCGTAGAGTTGCTGTGCGATCTGCATTGTTTTTCCCACCGAGAAACCCAATTTATTCGACGCCTCTTGCTGTAGTGTACTCGTTATGAAAGGCATGGGAGGTTTCTTGCGGACCTCTCTTTGTTTGACCTGCGTAACCTTTAGGATTTTTACATTTTTTTCGATATCTTGAGCAATCTCTTTGGTGACGTCTTGCATCTCTACTTTTTTCCCATCTATGCCGGTTAGATAGAACTTGAGTGAACCCACATAGCCCTGGACTTTCCAGAACTTCTTCGGGATAAACCTGTGCCGTTGAACTTCTCTTTCGCAGATGATCTTCAGTGCAGCCGATTGAACCCTTCCGGCACTAAGGTTTGCCTTGAGCATCTTCCACAGTAAAGGACTTATCTTGTATCCAACGATACGATCGAGTATGCGCCTCGCCAACTGTGCCTGAACTTTTTTCATGTCTATTTGTCTTGGAGATTTCACAGCGCTCTGTATGGCTTGTGGAGTGATCTCGCTGAACACAATTCTGTTCTTCTTTCCCAAGACACCGAGTATCTCTGCAAGATGCCAAGCGATTGCTTCACCTTCTCTATCCATATCAGATGCGAGTAAGATTTCTTTACCTTTTGCTTTTTCAGAAAGTTCTTGAACCACTCTTTCTTTTCCATCGATGATCTTGAATTGCGGTTCGAAGTTGTTCTGTATGTCTACCCCAAACTCTTTTTCTGGCAAATCACGTACATGTCCCTTTGAGGAGACAACTTCATATTCACCTTTAAGTATCTCTTTTATGGTCTTTGCCTTTGCCGGTGATTCGACGATTATTATTTTCTTCATCTTGTCCCTTCCTATCTGCTCAGTTTACGAATCGTTGTGATCATACTCTGCAAAGTTGAAATATCTTTTGCCTCAAGATATATTCTCACCACAGGTTCTGTTCCAGAGGCTCTCGCGAGCATCCATGCACCTGGTCTGTCGAAGAAATATCTCATACCATCAACGGAATCTTGATCAGCTACCCGGATGCCAGACAGATAGTCTTTTATGTTTCTGAACTTCGTCAGTAGTTCTTGTTTTTCCTTTTCGTCCTTCAGTTCAAAATCTATTCTCGTGTTGAAAAAGTCACCATAGTTTCTTCGGAATTCTTCCCTTATCTCAGACAAAGCCTTCTTTTCGTATGCCATCATCTCCAAAACAAGCAAACAAGCCAATATTCCATCTTTCTCTGGCGTGTGATTCTGCACGGTGAGGCCTCCACTCTCTTCTCCAGCGATAACTGCATTCTCACTCAGAAGTACACTCGCGAGGAACTTAAAACCAACAGGCGTTTCTATCACTTTCTCATTGAAAGCATGTGCGACAGCATCGAGTGCGTGTGAGGTGGCAACGGTTCTTGCAACAGGTCCTTTGAGGTTCTTGTTCTTGTAAAGATGATGTGCTAAAAGGGCAATTACTTCATTAGGTTTCACGAAATCGCCTGTGTCGTCGACAATCCCAAATCTATCTGCATCGCCATCCGTTGCAACTACTGCGTCCCATCCGCGATTTTTAACTCTCTCGGCAAACTCTCTCAAGCGTGTTTCATCTGGTTCAGGCCGTCCTCCTCCAAAATATGGGTTTCTGTAATCGTGAACTATCTCAAAGTCACCACAGATTGACTTGCACAGCTCGTCTAAGTATCCTATGGCAGTTCCATACAAGAGATCGGCGATAACCTTCAGACCAGCCGATTTGATCCTTTCGAGGTCAACTTTCTTTGCCATTGTTTTCATGTACTCAGCTTTTGGCTCAACGATTTCGAACAACTCCTTTGCACTTGCTTCACGAATACTGATCATCGGTATTTTGCTTTCGTCTATCTTTTCTATTAGACTCTCTATTTGTTTTGTAACCTCTGGTGGTGCTGGTGAACCATCGGCTGGGTTGAATTTTATGCCGCAGTATTCAGGTGGGTTGTGTGAAGCTGTTATGTTTATTCCACCGGACAAACCGTAATGTCTTATCGCGAAAGATACAACTGGTGTAGGTGTGGGATTTTCAGGCATCAATACCTTTATGCCATTTGCCGCCAATACCTGAGCTACCAACTGTGCGTAGTGTTCGGTCATGAACCTGGTATCACGTGCCACAATCAGAGTTTTTCCGCCCGTCTTCTTCACATATTCGGCTATGGCTTGGCTCACTATCTTTACGTTACTGAAGGTGAACTGATCGCTGATGATCGCTCGCCATCCCGATGTACCAAATTTGATCTTCATCAATCGATCCCTCCAAGCCAAAGGCGCCTTTGCAAATGTCTGTCATATTCACTCCATAACTTGTCTGTACCATTTCTTTTTTCCTTTTCTCCAATTGCTCGAAATCGAGCCAGTTTGGCATCCATGTTTTCCAGCATGTGAATCACAAAAGCTTCCGCTGTCTTAGGAACAACCGGTGAACCCCATTCGAGTTCCCCGTGATGAGAGAGAATAATGTGTTCAAGCTGCATCGATTTGCTTTTACTCAGTGCCGCTTTCTTTGCGAGTTCTAAGAACATCTCTGTGCCGAGTACTATGTGGCCTATCAATTCCCCTTCATCTGTCACCTCGAAACCCTTCTGAGTCACTCTGTATTCTCTTACCTTCCCAATATCGTGCAAGATCGCTCCGGTAATCAGAATATCCCTGTTGATGAATTGCTCGTAGACACTCGAAAGAGCTTTGCACAGAGAGGCTACATCTAAGGTGTGTTCTAATAAACCTCCCAAATATGCATGGTGAACGTTCACACCAGCAGGAATTTGAAGAAACTGCTTGACAAACTGAGTATCTTCGACGAACAGAGTTTCCAAAAGTATTCTCAATTCATCATCCAAGATATCCTTTATGAGTGCCTTAAGATCGTTGTACATCTTGTCTATGTCACGAACGGTCACATCGACAAATCTTCGAAAATCGTACTCAGAATCTTTCAGAGGTTTGAGAGATTCTGGATCTTTGTCTAAATTCAGTTGTACATGGTCTTCGAAATAAACGACACGACCTTTTGCCAAAACAACGTCACCTTCGTTGATCTTGCTGAAGTTCCTTTCTGCGTTGTGCCAGTCGACAGCTCTTATAGTTCCTGTTTTATCTGAGAGGGTCATCAGTAGAAACCTCTTTTGATCTTTTGCCTCTTGAAGTTTTCTGCTCAAGACCTTTGCCACGATTTCAACGTTTTCATTTATCTTTTGGTTGAGCTGTTGGATGAATGGAAGAACCGAGAAAGTACTTGCTTCGAGCTCGTTGAAAATGTCTTTGGGTATCTTGTCGCCGAGTTTCACAGGATCACTCCTCTCGCTTGCACAACAATTTTACAACATGTTTTTGAGATTGAACAATTTGATGATGTTGCAATCGCCTATAATACCTGTGGTACAATAAAAATGCAAATGAATATCGTGCAGGGGAGCTTCTAATCCGAGGCTGAGAGGAGGGTGGAAACCCTCGACCCTTGAACCTGATCCGGGTAATGCCGGCGTAGGGAGCAGAAAGGTGACAAATTACCCCGCCGGTGGCGGGGTTTTAACTTTGGGGAGGTGGTGTATATGAGAAAGTTGTTATTTATTTTAGCACTAATTCTTGTAGTGTCAAGCTTTTCTCAAGAATTGGTCGTCTACACTTACAGTAGCTTCGCTTCAGGCATTGCGCAGAAAGTCATACCGATCTTTGAGAAACAGTACAACGTTAAAGTGAAGCTCTTGTCATTTGGTGATGCGGGCAATGTCTTGGCACGCATGATCTTGGAAAAGGACCAGCCCAAGGCAGATGTGGTTGTGGGCTTAGATCAACCATTGTTACGAAAAGCCATTTCAGAGGAACTCCTTATGCAGTTTGTTCCTGAGAGTATTTCAAAGGTGAAAGACCGTAGCCTATTAGATCCACAAGGTTATGGTACACCTTATGACTTTGGTGCAATTGCCTTGGTGTACAACACCGAGAAGATAACAAACCCACCGAAGTCGTTCAGAGATCTGCTCGACAAGAGATTCGCAAGAAAGTTGGTCGTTCAAGATCCTCGCACATCAAGTACAGGACTTTCGTTCCTACTGTGGACAATAGCAGTCTTCGGCGAAGACGGGTTCTTAGATTACTGGAAGAGCCTGAGAACTAGTATACTCACAATCACTCCTGGTTGGGATGAAGCCTTCAGCATGTTGGAAACTGGCGAGGCAGATATAATGGTTAGTTACGCGACCGATGGTGCGTACAGCTATCACGAGTATGGTAGTTTGAAGTACTTGCCTGTGGTAATGGAAGAGGGTGCTTTTGTTCAAATCGAATATGCAGCAATCGTGAAAGGCACTAAGAACGTTGAAATGGCTAAGAAGTTCTTAGAGTTTCTCCTTTCTGAGAGTTTTCAATCAGAAGTTCCTTTGAACCAGTGGATGTACCCGGTGATCGAGATAGAACTTCCTGAGGCTTACAGATATGCCTCCAAAATTGAAAAGGTTTTGCCGTTCGATTATGATCTCTTCGACAGGAATGGAAAGAAATGGCTTGAAGAATGGGCAAAGGTAATGATAGCTAAATGAGAAAGCCGCTTTTCTTGTCTTTGGTGCCGACGGTTTTCGTCGGCGCTTTTCTGATATATCCACTGATCTTGTTGGTTGTGAGATTTCCACAGATAGATCTTCTGCGAGTACTGTCGATGAACTCATCTGTTGTGAGATTCACAGTTTTTCAAGCTCTTTTATCGGCATTATTGACGATGTTTCTTGGAATACCCGGTGCTTACTTGGTGGCAAGAACAAGACTGCCGACAGCGATCAAGAGTCTCGTGAAATCTGCAAGCATGGTTCCATTTGTCCTTCCGGGGATATCTATGGCGGTGGGATTCTTGCTAACCTTTGGCAACAATGGATTGTTGAACACACTTTTGTCTGTTTTCAACATCAAAGTCAGAATACTGTATACCTTTACCGCCGTTCTCATTGGACATGTTTTCTACAACTTTCCTTTGTTCATAAGAATAGTTGGTGATGCGTTTGAAAGAATAGACAAAGCCATACTTGAAATGGCAAGTTTAGAGGGCGTTTCAAAGTTCAAACGCTTCTGGTACATTGAACTTCCTTTAGTTCTACCTGCTATTGGATCAGCCTTTGCACTTTCTTTCCTGTACTGTTTCACGAGTTTTGCCGTCGTCTTGATTTTAGGAGGTATAAAATACTCGACGATCGAGGTAAGTATCTACATGTACTTGAAAGTTTTGTTGGATTTCGAGAGCGCGCTCGCTTTGACCTTTGTTCAAATGATCTTCGTCGCACTTGCGAGTTTCATATTCTTGACTTTGTCTGCAAGGACTGGGGAATTCTCTGGTGAGACTCTCAAAGAGCGACATCCAAAGTGGGCTTATCTGTATGTGGTTGCAGTTGTTTTCTTTGTTTTTCTTCCTTTGTTCATGTCATCGCTCGGCGGATTTCTCAGATATGGTGGCAGCTTCACCTTTCAAAACTTCAAAGGGTTATTCAGTCAAACCGTTGAATGGATAATAGGAGCTGATGTCAAATCCATAATCTTTTTCAGTCTTATTTTGAGTGCATTAGCTTCTGTCATCGTTTGCACAATTGGTCTTATAACTTCCTATATTTCTGTCAGACACAACAATCTCATTTCTGTATTGACAAACCTTCCAATATCGATATCGCCAGCCACGATGGCCTTCGGCATGATTTTGTTCACCTTGCTGCCACTACCTGTTAAGCTGGGGGCAATCTACACTCTTATATCTCTTCCTTTGGCGCACAGTTCACTGCAGAATTTGTGGAGAAACCTTCCAAGAGAGATCGAGGAAGCAGGTAAGATAGATGGATGTGGAGCTTTGCAAAGTCTCTTTTTCATTACACTGCCTATCTTCAAAAAAGAGCTGCTTGGAATCTTCACTTTCTCTATGGCAATTGCGCTTGGCGAGATCACGGCAACTGTGATTCTTTCAGAAGGCAGATTCACTACCGTTTCAGTCGCAACTTACAAACTGTTCAGCACACGTCACATCGGCGAAGCACAGGCACTCAATTCTATCTTGATGTGGATTGTTCTTCTTTTGTTTTTTGTAGCTGAGCATTTCACTGAAAGACCTTCAAGGTAGTACCCAGCTAAAACTTGCAAAATACTGTGCTGGCAAGAAAGGTAATTCAAAGTTGGGGTAGAATAAATTTGTAGGTGGTAGTTTGCCGGATTATCCAGTACAGTATAACAACCCTGGTCCTGAAACTGAGTTAAAAGCCAAGAGAGGTTATCCGAGGCTTGGTGCAACACCAGATGATACAGGTGTAAATTTCGGTATTTTCACCCGAAATGGACGCAGAGTAATACTGGAACTCTATCAAAATCACTACGATGAGAAACCATCCCACAGATTTGTGCTCGATCCTGTTCACAACAGAACAGGCGATATCTGGCACATATATGTTTACGGCATCGGACATGGACAGTACTATGGTTGGAGAATCGATGGGGAATATGACCCTTTGAATGGCAAGAGATTCAACGTTTACAAACTGTTGAGTGATCCTTACGCTAAGGCGATATCTGGATCGTACGAGTGGGATGAAGACAGCGTCTATGGATACAACAGGAACTCGCCATTGAAGGATCTTTCTTTTTCTAACATCGATTCTGCGCAAAGTCCTACGAAATCGATAGTAATAGATGATTCCAAATACGATTGGACATCAGATAAAAGACCAATGATTCCATGGAAAGACACGATTATCTACGAAATGCATGTGAGATTTTTCACCGTGAGCCCTACATCGAAGGCGAGCTTTCCAGGGACCTTTCTTGGAATACTCGAAAAACTCGATCATTTGAGAGAACTTGGCGTAACGACTGTCGAACTGATGCCGATCTTTGAATTCTGTGCCAACGCCAATAGAAACATCAACCCCTACACGGGCAGGACACTCAAAGACATGTGGGGATACAACCCACTGGGTTTTTTTGCTGTAACAGGCAACTACTCTCTGGGAATGAAACTTGGAGAACAGGTCTTTCTTTTCAAGGACTTTGTCAAAGAAATGCACAGAAATGGTTTTGAGGTGATTCTCGACGTTGTTTACAACCACACGGGTGAAGGCAATGAAATGGGTCCAACGCTTTCTTTCAGAGGTATAGACAACGAGATATACTACATTCTGAATCCATCGAACAAGAGATTTTACATGAACTACTCCGGTTGCGGCAATACACTCAATTGCAATCATCCTGTTGTCAAAGAGATGATAATAGACAGTCTTAGATATTGGGCAACAGAGATGCATGTAGATGGCTTTCGCTTTGATCTTGCATCTATTCTTGGCAGAACACCCGATGGGAGATGGATTGGTGACTTCTCGCTCTTGAAGGATATTTCAGAAGATGCCATACTGCATGACTTGAAGCTCATAGCAGAAGGTTGGGATGCCGCGGGAGGGTATTTTCTGGGTCAGTTTCCACAAGGCTGGGCTGAATGGAATGGAAGATATAGAGACACTGTCAGGAGATTTGTTCGTGGCGATGAAGGTACGGTGCAAGATCTTGCTATGCGAATAGCCGGAAGCCAAGATCTCTATGGCACTCGCTCTCCTCATGCGAGCATTAACTTTATCACCTGTCATGACGGCTTTACACTCAGAGATTTAGTGAGCTATCGCTACAAACACAATGAAGCGAATGGTGAAGATAACAGGGATGGCAGTGATGAGAACTATAGCTGTAATTGTGGGATAGAAGGTGAAACAGATGACCCTCAGATAATTCGTTTGAGAAAACAGCAGGTGAAGAACTTCGTGGCTATTCTGATGGTGTCTCATGGTACCCCGATGATCTTGATGGGAGATGAGATCTATCGAACTCAAAAGGGAAACAACAACGCTTACTGTCATGACGACGAGACCACATGGCTTGATTGGTCGCTGAAAGAAAAGCACGAAGACATCTTCAGATTTTTCAAAAAGATGATTCATTTTCGAAAATCACATCCTGCTCTGAGAAAACCGCATTTCTTCAGTGGCTTACCAACGAGCGCGGGGCTTCCAGACCTGACATGGCATGGTGTTAAACCATTTGAACCTGACTTTTCACATTATTCTCATTCATTGGCTTTCATGATAAGCGGTGAAGCAACTACGCAGGAACACGACAAAGATATATACGTGATTCTGAATCAATGGAGAGAACCTCTTAGATTTGTTCTACCATATATACACGGCAAGAGTTGGTACAGGGTTGTTGATACTTCGAAAGATTCTCCTGAGGATTTTCTGGACAACCCTGAAAAAGCTGGTTACGTTTATATTGCGCAACCGAAAAGCACTGTGATTTTCGTTGGAATGTGAATTGCCCTTGGCTTTTACAATAAACTTGCACATCTCTTAGGGGGTGTCAGAATTGAGCTTTATAATGATTGTTGTCAGCATCATTGGAGTTTTCTTTTTGTGGTTGAAGTTGTTCTGGTGGCAATATGTTGTATCGATCTGCTTTTTTTCTGTTATCTTGATCTGTCTTCTTCAAAAGATTAGGTCAAAAAGACAGTTCAAGCTCGAAAGCCAACAGGATCGGGAGAAACATATCGATGATCTGTTTCGTGAGCTTTTTGTTTCTTCAACTTCGTTGAAAAGAGATGCAGAAGCTCTCACGAACGCGTCTGAAAAGATGAAAGAGAGTTCAAACCAACTGAGCCAGAGATCTAAAAGGATATCAGAGTTAGTTCAGTCTCTGACTGCATCTCTTGAAGAAAGTAGTTCTGGAGCAAGCGAAATAGCCAACAACGCGCAGGTCGTAGGACGCAACGCAGACCAACTTCGAAGTAAATTTGAACAACTCGACCAAAATGTCTCAACGCTGAGGACAAAGATCGGTGACTTACAAAACGAGAACATAGCGGCGCAGGCAAAATTGACCGATCTGGTTCAAACCATGGACAAGCTCGGTGAGGTCTCCGAAGGTATAAGAGAGATGGTGCAGACTATCCAGCAAATATCCCAGCAAACCAACCTCCTGGCACTGAATGCGGCAATCGAAGCGGCAAGAGCCGGTGAGCACGGAAGAGGCTTTGCCGTTGTCGCAGATGAGGTTAGAAAGCTCGCCGAACAATCACAGCAATCTGCCGAGAAAATAGCACAGCAAGTTGGCAATATTGAAGTGAGAATCAAAGATTCGGTTCAGAAAGGTAATGCAGTCGCACTATCTGTGGAGAGAACCATCAAAGTCAACGAAGACTTCGCTGTGAGTTTGGTCAGTCTAAGAGAAAGTGTTAGCCAATTCCAAAAGATGGTCGATGAGATCTCAATTTCGATACAATCCCAAATACAGTCGACAAAAGAGATAGAGTCGGCTGTAAATAGCAACACAACAGCCGCATCGGAGATTTTGAATTTTGTCCAAGAGACAGACGAGGCTGTAAAGACCTTGAGCACGATTTCTACAAAACTGTTGCAAGATGGTCAGGTACTTGCTCTGAAGTCTCTAAAGTTGAGAAGTCTTACTGGGGCAAGGGAATGGCTTTCCCAGCAGATCAAAGATTTGAACGAGCTGTTACAACTTCCAGAGTGCCAAAGTCTAAATTGGCAGGCATTTGAACCACATGCGAAGGAATTTCTCAAGGCACATGGTGACACATACGAACTTCTCTTCATGGCTGACGCAAATGGCAACTTCATAACTACTACTGGTGCAAAAGGGAATATCGGAGACAGAGATTATTTTTTGTATTTGAAGCAAAACAACCATGTTCAGTGGACAATTTCGGATCCTTTACAATCTCGCGTTACTGGAAAGATGACCTTAAGGTTGGCCTTTGCCATAAGAGAAGGCAGTGTTTTTAAGGGAATCTTTGCTGCAACACTGATGCTGAAAAAACTTGAAGAAGAGCTGGAGAAAGAAAAAGCATAGCCGATAGGTAATTTGACTGATTAAAAAGTCCAAGGGAGGGATATTCATGAAAAAGGTTGTTTTGTTAGTCAGTTTGCTGGTATGTGTTTACCTTTTTGCTTATGTTCCAGCTACCTCAGATTACGTACTGTTGTTGAGAGATCTTGAGACTGTCAACTCATTCTTAGCACCTATCAGTCGTTTCCAGAGCACCACAAAAGGATTTGTCTGCTTTTTCGGTAAACTTTCACTGAACTTATCCAGTCTTGTGGGTCTTTTTGAAACAGAGGAGTTTGGAGAGGTACAAGATTTACTCAGCGTCTCCATAGTGACCGATGATCCAAATTGGGTGAAGACAAATCTCTCAGAGCTCGTTGAAAGCCACGAACTCATTCAAAGTGGAGATCTTTACTATTTTGTCACACCATCAATGTTAGAAGACGTTAGAGCGATGATTGACGGAGAAATACCTGCCTTTGAGCTGCCAGAAACTCAAAGTATTTATGTAAAGATCCGCACCATCCCAATCTTTGGTATCATTCTGCACTTGCTTGGCTTCAACGAAGGTGTACCCGTTGAGGACGAGATAAGCGTAAATCTTGAATCAGAAACGGCAGTGATTCTCATTAAAGCTGTCAAAGAGAGTAGGTTCGATTGGGAGATCAAAAAGATTCGCTACAGCTCTGTTCCTGACGGGCTCAAAGTCCTAAGAGATGCGCAGTTCTCATTGATCATGCCGACCACACTGCTCAAACAACTACCGACTGAGATATTGGAAGAACTCGAGATAGATTTTGAAGAACTTGACTTCATCTTTTCGAAAGCAACGAGCATCGCTTTAAGCTTTTCTGAAGAGATGTCAAAGTTTGCAGTATTCTTTGATCTCAAAAATGAATTTCTCGATGATCTTTTAGAAAAATTCAAAGAATGGGGTGTTTCAGTAAAAACGACAGAAGATTTTGTTTACGTAGAACTCGATGAACTGACTGCGGTACTTCCTACCAAAGGAGGTATTGCGCAGATTCTCTCTTCCAACGTTGCTGAGAAAGACCTCGTGAAGATCGAAGGTGGCATGATTGGGAAGATCTCCTTCAAGGAAGCAGATATGTTTGTTGACCTTTCACTTTCAAGAGAAGGTTGTTCGGTGATCGTGAATGCTACGGTCTCAAAGAACGTGATCTCGGAACTCTTGAAGCAAATACTGTCAGAGTTTTTACCCAAGCTACCTGAGATGAAACTGATCATAGATATAATTCAACACATCGATGAAATGACCGACTACATGTACTTGGATCCACCAGAGACTATTGAAGAACTTGCAGACATAATACCAGCAGAATTTGTAGACAGGTTAAGTTATGAGAGAAAGGAAGAAGATGGAAAGTGGGTCGTCTCAATAGGTGTGAAGAGTGATCTTGTGGATTATCTTACAGAAAATGATGTAATGGAGGTTCTTAGCTACTACAGCTACGTCGATTCTGTTCGATTTGATCTCGATAATAAGATCATCTATGTGACAAAGACCTATAAAAAAGCAGAACCGTTCCCTCTGTACAATTTAGTGGAGGATCTTGTAACAGGCATAAGTTGGTACTACGAAGACTTTGGATCAATGCCAGAGAATTTGAAAGACTTAGTCTACTGGTACTTCGATTCCCCAGAGTGGTTATTTGATTCGGTTACGTACGATCATACAACAGATGGTGAAACAATAACTGTAAGACTTGAAATCACCACAGACCAAGAAACGGATTTGGAAGAACTTATTCAAGATCTCGATCTGAAGGAAGCATTTTACGAGAATGGTAAACTCATAGTGATCTTTGAAATCCCTTGAAGGATCCAGAAGGCGGGAGATATTCCCGCCTTCTCATTTGTGAAGATGAACTTCAATGCCCAGATATCTTTCCATTGCTTCCTTAATTGCCTTTGCCACTTGAGAGAGATTTATTGCAACATGATGTTCAAAGCCTTCGAGACAAATGTTTTTCATCAATTCTTCAAGATTACTTATCTTCGCAATGGCTCTTGACCCAAAGGTCTTTGGATCTTGTGAAAGTATTTCTCCTTCTCCAACATAGCCTCTAAGCTTCCCGCTAATATCATCGGTCGAGAGCCTGAAGAAGGTGAAAGGTCCACTCTTTATCTTTCCTGCACAGGCGCCGTATGCGTTTTGATTGCCAACAGTTGTTCCAATCACATCGGCATAGCGTATCTCTGCCGTTTCGTACACCGAGCGCGGGAAATTGCCACAGTGGAACAAAATGCATTCGTCTTCTGCTCTGTAATTGTTGTTCCAGTCGACAAGTGCTGATGGCTTGCCAGAAGCGCTCTGCAAAGCGTACATAGACAGGGCACCCATGACATCAACTTCACATGCACTCGGTCTGAGCTCTTCACTCATCATACTCATCACAGTGCACGGTGTGATGTGCAACCTTCTTTCCATTATTGTCCAACACTGAATAGCCGTGGCATTCAGATCGTTTTCTCTTATCCATTCTTCTATGACAACAGCCAATTTTGCCATCGTGACAAGTGCCTCGTTGGGGACTATCTGAACGAGATAGTTTTTCATGATCTTTTCGATTTTGTTCCTCACCCTATCATCTTCATCGCGGATCTCATTGATCTTTGACATGATCTCTGAAAGATCTATTGTCTCAACGCTCACCTTCATTCTTTCAAGTATCTTTTCAGAAAACCTCACTGTGTTGAAAGCGTTTGGTCTCGCACCGATAGCACCTATTCTCACCTTCTTGAGATCCTTGACTACTTGACAGACGGCGGCAAACCACTCCAGATCCTTGCCGAAAGTCTGTGAATCAACTTCTTCAATATGGTGTGTGGTGAGAGAAAAGTTTATTCCAAACTGCTTCAGGTTATTACAAACCGAGATCTTCCCGCAAAAGCTGTCTCGACGGTGTAAAAGATCGAGTTTATCTGGCTCATCTGGAAATGCGTGGATCAATACTGGAACTTGTAATTCACTCATTCTGATGGCTTGAGCAACAGCTTTTTCATCGCCAAAGTTTGGTAGTGTCACAATGATTCCATCTATTCGATCGGCGTTTTCTTTGAAGAGATTGGCGCACTTTTTTGCGTCCGATAGAGTTTCCACAGCTCCAAGTTTTGTTTGAGACGGCTCGAGACAAACTGTTTCATAACCAAGGCTTTCAAGAATCTTCAATATCTCTTTTCTGCCCTCTTCAACGAGACTATCCGGGAAGAAATCTCTGTTTCCCACTATTAAGCCAAAACACAGCTTTTTCATCTTATCACCTCGGTTTCTCAATGTAGAATTGCACGTTTTACAGCCATTCGCCAGCCATTGATGTACTCTTCTCTGAGTTGTTGATCTATATTTGGTATGTACTTCGTGTAATGCATAGAGATCTGTTCTTCGTCCAGAATACCGATCGACTTTGCTGCTATAAGGGCAACTCCACGCGCAGAACATTCTTCTATGTTATTCACATAGATAGGTAAGTCCAATATGTCTGCCTGGAACTGCATTAGAAATCTGTTCTTGGTTGCACCACCGTCTGCCTTCAGTTCATCTGGTCTCATGCCCGTTTCCCTTACAAGTGCTGAGAACAAATCGTAAACTTGGTAAGCTATCGATTCCAGAGCTGCTCTGACAATGTGTGCCCTTGTGGTACGCTTAGTCATACCACACATGAGAGCCTGGGCATCACTGTCCCAGTACGGAGCGCCAAGCCCATAGAAGGCAGGTACAAAATAGACTCCACAACTGTCTGAGACACTCGCAGCGAGATCTTCTAATTCTTCAATGCTGTTTACCAGTTGAAGTTGTTCGACAACCCATTTCAACGTGTCAGCAGAGCTGTGGATATTACCCTCTGCAACGTAAGTGATCTTCTTGTCAGTGACCCAACCAATAGAAAGCACACCACTAACAAGTTCTGCCTTCTTTTCGCCTAAGTTGATCATCATAGAAGTTCCCGTACCATAGGTCGCTTTGGCATCTTTGGGATGAAACCCCATCTGCCCATAAAGTGCGGCACTTGAATCTCCCATCACACCAATCACTGGAAGCCTTCTCGGTAGTAGACCGTTTAGATCTGTATAACCAAATATCTCATCTGAGCAAAGCAGTTTCGGAAGGATCTTGGATGGTATATTGAACAGATCAAGTAGTTCCTCATCCCATCTCAGTGAGTGAATGTTCAAAAGCAGTGTGCGGCTTGCGTTCGAGTAGTCTGTAACATGAGGATGACCCTCACAGAGGTTCCAAATTAACCATGAGTCTATTGTACCGAAAGATATCTCTCCATTTTCTGCATTTTTCCTGATATCCTCTACATTTTCAAGCAGCCAATTTATTTTGCTCGCGGAGAAATATGGATCAATCAAGAGACCGGTTTTCTCTCTAACCATTCGTTCGTAGCCGTCTCTTTTCAATTTCTCACAAAGATCTTTACCACGTTGGCACTGCCAGACTATCGCGTTGTAAACGGGCTTGCCACTTTTGTCCCATAATACGGCTGTTTCTCGCTGATTGGTGACAGAAACTGCAATGATCGAATATGGATCTATGCGATCGATCACTCTTCGACATGCAGTAAGTGTTTTATCAAGAATCTCCTTTGGATCGTGTTCGACCCAACCGGACTTTGGGTAATACTGTTTGTGATATTCTGTGGTACGTTTCACGACGTTCAACGTTGAATCGAACAAGACAGCCTTTGTCCCTGTTGTGCTCTGATCGATCGCCAGGATGTACTTTTCCAAGATCAATACCTCCTCAAAAACTCTTGTGCTCTCTTAGCGATTCCGGCAAAATCGAGACCATAATGAGAATAGACTTGACTTTGATTACCAGTAACTGGATATTCATCTGGAAATGCGATGATTTCGACTGGAACAGGATGAGATCTACACAGTAAGCTGCATATGGCTTCACCAAGACCTCCGTGGATGCTGTGTTCTTCAGCTACTAAGATCCTTTTTGTGGCACGTGCTATCTGCAGTACCAAATCTTCGTCAAGAGGTTTCACACAAGGTAGATCCACTACAGTTGCGTTGATTCCAGAGGAGGTGAGAATCTTAGCTGCTTCAAGTGCATGCCAAACAACCTCACCGGTAGCAAAAATCGCTATGTCTTTTCCCTCTTTCAAGACATTCCCTTTTCCGAATTTGAAGGAGTCGTTTTCACTGCTGTAAACAAAAGGCACTGGATTTCTCCCGGTGCGCACATAGACAGGTTGGTTCATCTCTGCAATTTGGTCGACCATTGCCGCGGCTTGGTATGCATCGGATGGAAGTATCACAGCGATATTAGGTATAGCCCTATAAACAGCCACATCGTGTAGGGAATGATGGGTACTCCCGAGAGGCCCATAGCTCACTCCACCGCTCACCGCTATGATCTTCACATTTGCCCCACTGTATGCGATATCGTTCTTCACTTGTTCCAGACTTCGTGCAGAATAGAAACATGCAGGTCCAAAGAGAAAGACTTTCTTATTCGAAAAAGCCAGACCAGCAGAGATTCCCGTGGCTGTTTGTTCAGCTATTCCCGTCTCAATTGATCTGTCTGGAAAGGTTTCGAAAAATTTCTCTATAGCTGCCGAACCTCTTGCATCCGAAGTTACAACAACGATCTGTGGATCCTTCCAAGCAAGTTGCAAAACCCTTTCGGCTATCGCTACTCTGACTGGCATCTTATCAGGCATCATTTCTCAGCTCCTGTAGAGTTTTATCAAGCTCTTCCATAGCCTTTCGAAGTTCTTCTTCGCTGGGAACATGGTGGTGCCATTCCTTTTTGTTCTCTATGAAAGAAACCCCCTTGCCTTTGACTGTGTGCGCAATGACGATATGAGGAAGGTATGGAGCCGTTGGTATGCTCTTGAACACGTCGATCAAACCGTCAATGTCATGGCCGTCAACCTGCAACACCTTCCAGCCAAAAGACTCCCACTTTTTCTCCAGATTTTCAAGTCTCACTACTTCTTCAGTAAATCCGCTTATCTGTAGCTTGTTTCTATCCACAATGGCGATCAGGTTATCAAGTTTATAGTGTGCCGCTACCTGAGCAGCTTCCCACACAGAACCTTCATCGAGCTCTCCGTCGCCCATCAAGACATAGACTTTGTAGTTCTTCTTATCGATCTTCCCTGCCAAAGCCATTCCAACTCCAACAGCCAGACCGTGTCCCAGCGCTCCAGTATTGACTTCGACTCCCGGTACCTTTGTTGTGGGATGCCCAGTCAAACGAGAATTGAACGCGCAGTAAGTTCCCAATTCGTCTTCGCTGAAAAATCCAGCTTGTGCAAGTACTGCGTACAGAGCTTCGACGCTGTGCCCCTTGCTCATGACAAAACGATCTCTGTCGGGCAGATGTGGGTTTTTTGGATCAATTCGCATTACTCCGAAATAGAGACTCACCAAGATGTCTACGCAGGAGAGAGAGCCACCTGTGTGTCCTGTTTTGGCTTGGTAGATCATCTGCAGGAGTTTCTTTCTTATTTGTGCTGCTTTTATCTTCAGACTCAGTAGATCATACATTTCAACCACGCCCTTTACCAATCCTTTCAGCCACAACAGCGGCTATGATTATGAACCCTTTTGCAACCTGTTGCCAAAATGGTGAAACACCTGTGAGCACCAAGCCATTGTTCAGAACACCAATGATTAGAGCACCTATGAGTGTACCTTCTATTGCGCCCTTACCGCCAGAAAGCGAAGCGCCACCGATTACAGTAGCAGCAATGGCATCGAGTTCATACATTAGACCTGCATTTGGCTGAGCGGAGTCAAGTCTCGAAGTGATGATCAATCCTGCAACTGCAGCCAAAGTACCCGAGACCATGTAGGTTATCAGTTTGGTCAGTCTTGCATTCACACCAGATAAGATTGCAGCCTTTTCATTTCCACCCACCGCATAGACGTATCTACCAAAGCGTGTTAATCTGAGAAATATTGAACCAAGGGTTGTCACAATCGCGGCGATCCAGACCGGTACGGGGATTCCCAGCAGCCAACCTGAACCAATCGTATTGAATGTCTCACCCAGTTTGGTGATCGGATAGCCTTTGGTCCAAAGCATTATAAAACCTCTGACTGCAGTCATAGTGCCAAGGGTTGCTACAAAAGGCGGCACATTGAAAAATGTTATGATGGCTCCATTCAACCAACCGATTGCCAAGCCAACGAGTATTCCAATGAGAGAAGCACCAACGACACCAAACTGAAGTACGACACCAAAGATCGCGAAAGTAAAACCGTATTTCAACAGTCTTGCTGTCACTGCTCCGGCAAAACCTAAGATGGAACCGACCGACAGGTCTATGCCACCTGCAAGAATGACATAGGTCATGCCTACTGCTATGCACAAATTAACAGCTGTTTGGCGCAAGATTGTCCACAGATTGCCAACCGTTAAAAAGCGATTGCTCAGGAGTGCAAAGAGTAAGAAAAGACCAAACAAGATGATCAAAGACTGGTATTTCGCAAGAGTTTTCAAGCCCATCTTTTGTTTCTTTTCCTCTTTCAAAAGATGTGTACTCTGTGTGATCTCAACGTTCTGAGTGCCTTTCTCATTCTCTGGATGTGCAGTCATCTATTGTTCACTCCTTCCGCATTTGTCTTCACCGGTCTGAAACTTTTCGGAATTGCCGCTTTAAGGAGTTTTTCCTCTGTGACATCTTCACGCAAGAATTCAGCGGTCTTTTTTCCTTCGGACATCACGAGTATCCTGTCAGACATCGCCATGACCTCTGGGAGCTCAGATGAAACTAAGACTACCCCTACACCCGATTTTGCGAGATCATTTATTAAACCGTAAATCTCTGCCTTCGCATTGACGTCTATTCCTCGTGTTGGCTCGTCCAGCAGAATTACTTTTGGTTTGAGAGACAACCATTTTGCCAAGACAACTTTTTGTTGATTTCCACCACTCAGGTTTTCCACGATTTGATTGACCGAGGGTGTTTTTATGTTGAGTTTTCTCACATAATCAGTTGCCATGTTCTTTTCAGCTGTACGATTTATAAATCCCAGCTTTGAGGCGTATCTCAGACCTGGTAAACTCATATTGTGAAGAACAGTCATTTGAAGGATCAACCCAGAGAGCTTTCTATCCTCGGGCACGTATCCAAGACCTGACTTTATCGCGTCTGAAGTCTTTTTAATCGATACTAATCTGCCGTCGATGAAAATCCTTCCTGTCACGCGTGCTTGAGAATAAAACCCGAACAGAGCCTCCATGGTCTCTGTTCTACCAGCACCGATCAGTCCATAGATCCCCAAGATTTCGCCTTTGCGAACAGAAAAAGAGACGTTGTCAACGATAGTCTTACCTCTCTCATCTACTGCGGAGAGATTCTCCACTCTGAGAATCTCATCACCTATCTGACACTTTTCCCGTACGAAGAATTTGTCGATGCTTCTTCCAACCATCAATCTGACCACGTCATCATAACTGAATTGGTCTGTCCTACCTTCTGCCACCACTTTGCCGTCTCGCATTACTACAATTCTTTGAGCGATTGAAAATACCTCGTCCAGTTTGTGCGATATGTAGAGAATCGAGGTACCGTTACTCTGAAGATCTCTGATTATCTCAAAAAGATTTTCTATTTCTTTCTCACTTATTGCTGAAGTAGGTTCATCCATTATGATGATCTTCGCTTTGCTCAAAAAAGATTTTGCTATGGCAACCAATTGTTGTTGTCCCGTGCTGAGTTCTTCTACCTTTTTCTTTGGGTCCACATTGAGTCGGACTCTCGTTAAGACGTTCTTTGATTCTCTAAAGAGCTTTTTGTAGTCAACGAAACCCCAGAAATTCAGCGGCTCTCTACCAAGCCATATGTTCTCAGCGATTGTGAGATTTGGCACTAAATCGAGCTCTTGCGGGATCAAGAATATGCTGGAATCAATTGCTTCACGTGGATTTTTAAAACGAACCTCTCTGCCTTCGAGAAGAACCTTCCCCGTGTAATCAGAGTAAACTCCGGCAAAGATTTTCATAAGGGTTGATTTACCTGCACCGTTTTCCCCAACTATTGCTGTGACCATTCCTCTCTGAATCGACAATGAAACATCGTTTACCGCTATGACACCTGGAAAAACCTTGGTCAGATTCTTTGCTTCAAGAACAGGGGTGTTTTCACTCATTCAGTAACCTCCTTGACTCAACTCAAGCTTCAATGGAATGACTGATATTGGATATCTGACTGGGTCATCACGAAGAAGATTGAAAAGTCCTATGAATTTGACCATCAAATCAGAGGTGCTGGCTTTTTCTCTCATAGATTCGATAAAAGGTGTCGCAACTTCCTCGCTCACTATGTCGTTGAGAGCCGTGGAGACAAGGTTAAAGTCCATTATTCTGTCAAAATCCTCCATTTTGATTATTCCTGTGGCCATCACTATTGTGTTACCAAAGACACGCCTTGTTATGTAAAACTCAGGTTGTTTTGCCTCTTCTCTTATTTGTATAAGTATTCCATCTTCGTTGAATGAAACGACACGACCTGAACCTTCAACGATGTAGTATCTATAGTTGGAGATACCCACAATCTTGGCATATTTCTGGTGAGCTTCCTCTGGATTTAAGTTCAGCAGCTCAAGTACTTCGTAGGAGTCGGCTTTTGAGAGGTTCGCGAGTTGAGTCTGAAGTTTAAGCCAGACATTCTGTGCATAACTTTTTGGATCAAATGTCTTTCCAATTTGGTCTATAGGAACAATCTTACAAGATCTGTTAATCAGTATCGCTACGATGACTGCAAGTGACAAAAGAACAATCTTTTTTCGCACATAGATGCCTCCCCAAAGCCCCGGGCAAAGAGCCCGGGGAAGAAAGATCACTTGCGACCATACGGTGCGTATTTGTCTATGTTTTCTCGGCTCACCAATTCAACTGTGACGGGCACGATCTCTGGGAATTGTCTTTCGCCTCTCAGATACTGGTCTGCCCATTCTGCCGCAAGTCTGGACATCAATTTCGGGAACTGCATCACTGTTGCAGCGATGAGTCTTCCTTCGTTGATTGCGTAGATAACATCTTCTGCACCGTCAAAACCGAATATGAAGATATCTTTTCTGCCCGCAGCTTCAACAGCCATGAGAGCACCAAGTGCCATTGCATCGTTTCCGCACCATATTGCTTTGATCTCTGGATGACCTTGCAGTATCTGTTCTGTGACCTTGAAGCCAGTGTCTCTATCGAATTCTGCAGACTGCTGAGCTACCATGGTGAACTCTTTGTATTTGTCAACGACTGAATGGAAGCCGTTTGACCTATCCCAAGTAGGTTGCGCACTGAGTATACCAAGCAGTTCAGCGTAAGGTATTTTGTCTGCCTTTACCTTCTCTTTCATGAACTTAACGAAATACTCTCCCATGAGGACTCCACCATAGTAGTTGTCAGAGTAGATCTGGGAGATAGCAATACCCCTTGCGTTGATGCCTCTGTCGATGCAAAAAACTGGTATGCCTGCATCTTTGGCACGGCGTACATTCGCGATTGATCCATCGGCGTCTGTCGGATTGAAGAGTATAGCCTTAAAACCTGCGGCTATTATTGTGTCGAAATGTGAAGATTCTTTGGCTGTGTCGTTCTGAGAATCGAAGACAGTAACCTCATATCCCAGCTCTTGAGCCCTCAGTTTGGCAGCATCTGCAAGCACAACAAACCACGGATTGTTAAGAGTGGAAATCACAACTGCGATCTTCCCCTTCGTTTCGGCAAAAGCAGTGAATCCAACTACGAGAATTGCCACGGCAACCACAATAGTGAGAAACTTTCTCATAAAACCACCTCCACCTTGAGTATTTAACCCCTCATGGGGTTATTGTTCCTTGGCTTGACAGTTTCTCTCAAGACTACGTCTGTTTGAAGTATCGTAGAGTGTTTTCTAATACTGCCCTTACTGAGAATTTGGTAAAGCATCTTACCGGCGGTGTACCCCATCTGATATATAGGTTGTCTCACCGTCGTCAAAGAAGGTTTGGAATATTTGCTGTAAAACATGTCATCAAACCCAACGACGCTGACATCTTCTGGAACAGAATACCCCATCTCTGTGAGCGCCTCGATGGCTCCAAGCGCAACCAAATCGTTTCCACCAACCACTGCCTGAGGAATTTTCTTGAGTCTTTTCACAAGTTCGTACCCACTCTCAAAGGTGAATTTTCCGTACAATACTTGAAAATCTTCTATACCGTGCTTTTTAATGCTGTTTATGAAACCACGAAGTCTTTCCTTAGCACTCGAAGTATTACGTTCACCACTCAAGTAAACAAGCGATCTGTGTCCGGTCTCTACCAAATAATCTGTGATCTTTTCCACACCAGCCGTGTTATCGACACCTACGTATGGAACGTTCAAATCTTCGTAACGCCGATCCATGAAGACCAGCTTTATATTTGTAGAACTTACTAAGCGCGAAAAATCCGAATTCTGCCCACCAGAACAAGTGACAATCAACGCCTCAACATTTTGCGATAGAAGTGCTTTAAGCAATTTGATCTCCTCACGGATATTGTGATCTGTTCCACACACTATGAATGTGTAACCTTTTCTTTTCAAAAAGTCCTCGGCACCTTTTACCATCAGTAGAAAAGCGGGGTTTGTTATGTCTGGAATGATAAAGCCTATCAATCTTGTCGAACCAGTCCTCAAACTACGAGCAACTTGGTTGGGTTGATATCCAAGCTCCTGAATCGCTCTTCTCACCCTATTTCTCAGTTCTTCACTCACACTTTCTGGTTTGTTTATGACCCTTGAAACCGTAGAGATGGAAACACCAGCTATCTGAGCAACGCTTTTGATATTTGATGAGCCGTTTTCCAGCTTATTTTTCAAGATTTTTAGCACTCCCTTTTTGAAAACGTTTTTGAAAACGTTTTCAAACCTGATACAATCTTGCACTTAGATGCCAACAGAGTCAATATCGAACTTTCCGTAAAGATCGTCCTGAGAATTGATTGTTAGGCATTAGGCTTGAGAATAATACTGATTCTCAATTTATCTCTTGTTTTTTGCAATTATCTTCCCTTATCTTTTGTTTTCATTTCTGAATCCCCCTGGTTCGATTTTCGTTAACACACAGACTGTGAAACCACCAGGAGGTTTACATACTTTTGAAAGTATCACTGTTTGCACGAGTAACTGTTTGAATGCATTCACAGTTCGCTTCACAGTTTTGTTGAGATCTGATAATATTCTCAGTGAATATGTTTCTGCCGACGACTGTTCAAGAAGTTGAAAGACTTGGTTGGAAAGAACTCGATGTGATACTGATTACAGGTGATGCTTATGTTGATCACCCATCTTTTGGTGTTGCTTTGATAGGACACTACTTACTCTCAAAAGGTTACAGAGTCGGTGTCATAGCACAACCAGATTGGCGCAGTGGTGAAGATATCACGCGCTTGGGAAGACCAAGGCTGTTTTTTGGTATCAGTGGCGGTAATGTTGATTCAATGGTTGCCAACTACACAGCTTCGATGAAAAAAAGAAAGACAGATGACTACTCACCAGGAGGAATTGGGCATAAGAGACCAGATCGAGCCCTGATAGTCTATTCAAATTTAGTACGAAGATACTTTCCAAAGGTGCCCATCGTCTTGGGTGGTCTTGAGGCAAGTTTAAGACGATTTGCACACTACGACTGGTGGTCTGATACCCTCAGAAAGTCTGTCTTGCTCGATGCCAAAGCCGATCTTCTCGTCTACGGTATGGCAGAGAAAGCTGTTCTTCAAATCGCACAAACCTTGGAAAAAACACAAGATATAAGTTCTTGTCAGAGCATTCCAGGCACGGTCTTTTGGAGTTCGCAGAGACCAGAAAATGGCATAGAACTGCCGAGTTTTGAAGAAATATTGCAAGATAAAAGCAAATATGCCCAAGCCACAGCTCTGTTGCACTTTTCAACTGACCCATATCGAAGTGTTTTGATCTATCAGAGGCAAGACAACCGCTATGTAGTTCAAAATCCACCACAGTTGCCGCTTGAGCAGGAAGAACTCGACAAACTTTACCTACTGGACTTTGAGAGAAAGACTCACCCATACTATGCAAGAATGGGAGCTGTTCCTGCATTAGAGATGATTCAATTCTCTATCACTGCCGTGAGAGGCTGCTATGGAATGTGTAGTTTCTGTGCGCTCACACACCATCAAACCACACACGTACTATCACGAAGTATCGATTCGATCGTTGAAGAGACAAAAATGCTCACGAGACATCCTGACTTTCGTGGAACTATCTCAGATGTCGGTGGACCAACGGCGAATATGTACAATTCAAAGTGCCAAAGAAGAGAAACCCAAGGGCAGTGTAAGAAGTTCTGTCTTCACCCAGCAGTGTGTGAGAATGCCAAGGTAACTCATGAAGATTACCTTGAACTGCTTGAAAAGATCAAATCTGTAGCAGGTGTGAAGCATCTGTTTGTTTCGTCCGGTATAAGACACGATTTGATCTTGATGGACAAAGATGCAGACAAAATCATAAAAGAACTGATCGATTTCACACCAGGGCAACTGAAACTTGCTCCAGAACATGCACATCCCAAGGTGCTCAAATTGATGAGAAAGCCTCCTGTTGAACTTTTTCTTGAGTTCAAACGAAGGTTCGAAAGTCTTTCGAAGACTTTGAGCAAGAAAAGGTATGTGATAGGTTATTTCATTGTCGCACACCCCGGTGAGTCGATGCACGAGAACGATTACCTTAAAAAGTTCATTCAAAGAAATCTTGGCTATCACCCACAGCAGATTCAAATCTTCACACCTTCTCCTGGTACGCTGAGCACTGCGATGTATTATACTGGCATAGACCCAATCACCGGTGAAGAAGTCTTTGTAGAAAGATCTCTCAAGCACAGAAACAAGATGAAGCAGAATGTGAATACGAACGGCTGAAGAACATACGTACCGATGTAGTCAACAAGGTATGTTCGATTTTGTACAGATACAGTGCAGTGGAGTATACTACCAAGACGACAACATATCTGGTTGGCACAGCAAAAATTTTCAAAATCTTTGAACTCCAGCGTTTATGTTGGATAGATACATACTAACATCCAGAACATGCTTAGCTTGTAGGTACAAGCATGAAGGGTTAACACTATACGACAGGGCGTAGAAATGTCCTGTTTGTGGTAATCAAATGGACAGAGATTTAAACTCAGCGATTAATACCGCTGTCGCAATTCTGGGAGGCAATATCCATGCTGCGATAAGTTTCCTACGATGAAGCGTGGAGCCTGACTTTTTCTTACAAATTTGGTTCTACTTGCGCACCAACCCATTATTTCAAATCTATCGGGTTCTAACATGTCTGAAACCATCCCGATAAAAAACATTGATATATCTCAGGTTTCGTACAAAGTCTTCAAGGAAGAGAACTCTTTTCTCTGGATGACGTTTGAAGGTTAGGTCCGGGTTTCTAAGGGTTGATTGTTTGTCATTATGGAAGGATTGGAAATCTCTTTGTTGCTTTTGGAAAGAAAGAACGATTCACACTGGAGGATATAGTTAACGTTTTCAAAATCCTGCCTAAAGGTTATGGCTTTCTACGGACTTTCTGGATTGCCAAAGTCTTGAAATCAACCGGATTCAGAAGCATTTGGAAATCACGGCATAAATCGCTGTACGTGGTGTCTTTCTTGTCCCCCTTAGATTCTTCATGTACATGGTATCCAATCATGCGTGCAATAAAGGAATTGCAAATTTGGCGCTTTTCGCTTAAAAAATATGTGCAAAGCTGAAGCGAAACTGATGTAATATTTTCTTTCCCTTAGTCACATTGCTTTTCGAGAAAACAACGGACAATTCATCTACAAATTCAGGTTCAACAACAATACCATCCTGTGCGATAACTTCCGAAATACGATATCCCATACGTATACTCGAAAGATATCTGTGTTGTAGAGTGAGTTTACAACTGCAACCTTGACAAGTATTGATTAAAGGGCCGAATCTGGAAAAGAATTTTTCGCCTTATTAAGCATCTGCTCAATGTCTTTAAAATATTGAACGAATTCGCAACTTTGTAGAACAACATCAACCTGCCCTTGAAAATACTTAGCATTTCAAATCGCATCTTTTTGAAATTATCCGCTACTATTTAGTCTTTCAATTTCTTCACGAATTTGCTTTAGTACATTTTCTTCATCGTGAATTATCTTTCTTCCATTTTTATCCTTGTATGAAAATATAACAAAAACTTTACCACCGTATTTCTTATGGAACTTTTCATGCGAGTCTGAAAGCCACTGAAGCCATTTATGTATTTCTGGTGTATGTTCGTAGCTTATGGGTTTGATTTGCAAGCCAATATATTTGTTTCCAACTTGAATGTAGAAGTCAACGTTATAAGTTCTATCCCATTGATCAGGCGCTGGCAAGATTTTAATGTTTAGCTTCTTGTCCAAATGTTCGAATATTGTTTCCTTTTCGGTTAAGTAACCTTTGAAAGTCCTGCTGAGAACTAATTCTTTGATATATTGTATACAGTCTTCATCACTAACTTCGCAAATCTCAGCTTTAATCACTTCACTTATCTTTACATAAAGTTTTCTTCCTAAGTTCTCTAAGTAGTCTTGAGGATTTTCAAATGGTAGCTTTTTCGGCTCGAGGATTTCTTCCTTAAGTTTATTATAATAATACTTCTCCCAATCACGAATGGTTTTTGGTGCAGCTTCTCTAATCCACTTTGCAACAGGTCCCACTTTGTCCTTTTTATTTAATCCCCAGCGGTTTGTTGCCATGTTCAAAATCCATTCTTTGCTCATTTTCAAGCCTCCGCTTCCAATTTTTCAAACTCTTTTCTATACTTGTGTACTCTCGTCTTATCTGCAGATGCTAATCCGCTTTTTATCAAGTACCGATTAATAAAGATTTTGTTTTTCAAATATACATAAGCTTCCACGGCGTTTTCCTTAACTCGGGAAGATGTATCATAATTTAGAAGAACTTCTTTGTTCAAAACATATTTTTTTAAATACTCGATTACGTCACTTTCTTTATCTTTTTTAATTTTTACCCCAAGAAACTTGACGATTAAGCCATTGCTCAGAACAAGAGTGTCTGGGGATATAATCTCAGAAGCTTTTAAGCACTGGTTTTTGGATGTCTCAACTAATTTTGGTTCTATGACAGGAGCTGCATCTTTTATTCTTGGCTTATAGGGAACATCTTGAGCATCTTGGTCAATTGATTCATCTTGTCTTACCACAATTTTGATCTCGTGGAACAGCGAGCTGTTAACACCACTTATCTTCTTTTTTATAAGATCCAAGAATTTGGGATTAATTTCATATCCTATACAGTTTCTATTAAGGTTCAAAGCTACTTTCATGGTTGTTCCGCTTCCAAGAAACGGATCCAAAACAGTATCCTGGGTAAATGAAAACATCCTGATAAGTCTGTATGGAAGTTCTTCAGGGAACATAGCTTCGTGATCGGTTTGTTTTTCGCCTTTGAAATACCAATGACCACTGAAGTATTCTTTCCATTCATCCTTGGTGAGTATAGAACTTTCTTTGTTCTCAGGGGCTGTTTGTATTGAATTTCCAGGTTTTTTAAATATGAGAATGTATTCGTAGTCGATCTCTATCATTCCATTTGGTGGATATGGATAAGAGCCCATTACATTTGCACCACCACTGGTGTTCATGGTTGTCTTTTTCTGCCATATGATTGCTCCCATATAATCAAATCCGATATCCTCACACTGAGCTATAATTTCAGCGTGTAAGGGAATGATTTTGTATCTCCCGTATACTATTGAACGTGCAAATTGATCTCCGATATTAATGCATAGTCTACGTCCCTTTTTCAGTACTCTAAAACTTTCTTTCCATACGCGATAAAGATCTTTTAGATACTCATGCAGTGTCTGTCCATAGCCTATCTGATTTTTCACACCATAGTCCTTTATATGCCAATAAGGTGGTGACGTAACTATTAAATCCATTGACTCTTCAATTAATTCAGACATATTTCTGCTATCACCGATAATAATTTTTCCAAACATGTTAATAAATGCACTCCTTTTCAGTTTGTTGGATGCTATTGACGACTACTTAATTATTTCTTCCCGCGCTTTGTTGTAGAGGTCAATATCCTTCCCAAGGTAGTCGATTATCTCGCAATTTGAAAGTTCTTAAAGTATAAACTGGTTCAACTTCTTTGTACTTAGCAGCTCCTGCTATAGGAGATGGAATCATCAAATAACCGGATATCTTTGCAGCGATTTCCGATCTTATTATGAAATCGAGAAAATTGTACGCAACTTCTTTGTTATTGGCATCTTTTAGTATAAACATACTATTGTATTCTTCATTCAAATTCTTTAATTACTTCTTCAGGTATGTAATCTACCCATTTGCAAATATGGAGGCTGTATTGACTGTTATACCCACCTAAAAGCGTAATCAAGAACAAAAATACTCCACTAATAGTAACAGCTTGACTATATGGTTTGTAACCTTCTTCTTAGTCTCCTCCTCCTTCTTTCTGATTTGGCATATTCGTCAAAGAATTATATCATGGGAAACCTGCAGCGAAAATTCATATCTTGATGCTTTAAATGCATCATCCAGAAAGTTCCACGAACAAGACGTGTGCATTTTTAGATATCATAAAGACTGCGAGCGATAAACATGTACAAAAGATATCTTGGACAAGTTCAGGCGGAAGTTCGATTGGCACCAGCTGGAGGTGTGAATTACAAGGCGCACCTCTGCAGCCATAGAGTAAGTGCTTTTTATGGAAGTTAGCCTTGGGCTACTGAGAATTCCATCCCGTTCAGGAGATTGTCAGGAATGGAGCATAGACACACATTAAAGTAGATATGGGCGGTATAATATAGCTGTGTTTAGTTGATTAAACATATGGTGATACGATCGGAAAAAGTACAAGTAGTTCGAGAGAAAATCCTGGAAACTGAGCATCGAAAATAAAACCAAATACCTGTCGTATTCGAGCTCAAAATTTCATCGATCAGCCTATCAGATTCAATGAAAAACAAGCTACTCTCCTTGTTCAACCAAGACAACTAGTTCTATAACTTCATAATCAACGACCAGAGCCTTAGGAGCAAACCAGATACCGAAAGATTGCGAGATAGCCAAAGCAGAGATTGTAAGAAAACCGAGCGGTATATACCTACACGTAACTTGCTACATAGATAAAGGTTCGTCTATTAAAGTTTGGCAAACAAGAAAAGACAAACACGGGAATCTAAAGCATCGAAGTTACAATGCATTCAATAATCCAGTTGGTATAGATTTCAAACCGAATGGATTAGTATTATCCAGTAGTATCAAAACCAAGTGGAGGATAGAAGAAAGTGACCATTGAAGAAAATCCAGCGTAAGATGTCCAAAAAGAAGACAGACTCGAGCAAGTATAGAAAGCTACAACGGAAGCTGAAGCGTCAACCACCTACGACTGAAGTCGTAGGCTTGCACCTAACCACAGAGGCTGGTGCTTCAGGGCATGTTGACTGATGCCCATCAAGCAGCGTGTTCAAATACACCTGCTTGTTGTTGACTGCGGCAACTATATCTGCATTGGATGCATAACCACAGGATTTACACCTAAACAAGTGCCCCTTACGATTCTTACTTGAAACCAATCCGCATCTGGGACAGCGCTGACTCGTATGCTTGGGATCCACATTAGATGTAGTCGCAAGATTATATATCCCATGATCTACACCAATCACGTTACCTGTTAGTAGAGGAATGGGAGCTTCACGATTAACTACGATGCTTATGTAAAACTCTCTAGTTCTCTTGCTGTAGCATAGTGTAACAGATGTAGGTTTTTATCCTGAAAGAAGTCCCCTCTGAAAGTTCCCGGTATCAAGTTTAAGTTTTAATCTGCCAGCTATGGTAGAGATGGATACCTCCTCTTTCTTTTCAATGAAACAGAAAGTTTCAGCATCAAGGCTCATAGTGGAACAACTCAGATACTCTTGCAATTGCTCGTATAACGAGATTCGCCTGAAGTCCATATTTCTTTCTGATCGTCCGATAACACAAGTGCATAACTAATGTCTACTGAATATTAATTGGCTTTCCATCACGAATAAATTCGTGGGCTTCCAGCCAGAGAGTTCTCGTGAAGGCTCAAACAAACAGAAAAACAGCAGTAAACACAGCAGACAAGAACTGCGCTCAAGATAACTTTGGCATCTTATTCAGCAAAGTTCATCATGCTGTCAAATGAAGGGGTTCTATTTTATTTCTTCTTTGAGCTAAAGAGTTTTACCATTTCAAACAACGGGATAATCATAGCTGCGGCTACGAAACTCACCACAAGTTGGTGACCAGCTAAGGTTGTTGTTCCAAAGACTTTCTGAAGTGCCGGAATGTATACGACTCCCAACAACATCACGAAAGAGACCACGCTTGCCAAGATCAGTCTTGGGTTGTTTGTAATTCCCACTTTGAACAAGGAGTGTTTCAAAGATTTCGAGTTCAGTGCGTGGAACAACTGTCCAGTACAGAGCGTGAAAAAGACCATCGTTCTGAGGAGTTCTATGTTATCATGTTCCAGCAGAGCCCAACCGTAGACAAAGAGTGTCAAGACAGATAGAAATAGCCCACCAATGAATATGCGCTTCATCACGAATGGGCTCATTATTCCTTCTTTTGGATCTCTCGGAGGTCTTTGCATCACATCTGGTTCTGCCGGTTCAACACCGAGTGCGAGGGCTGGTAAACCATCGGTCACCAAGTTCATCCAAAGAATTTGAACCGGTATAAGGGGTAATGGAAGCCTCAGCAGAATGGAGATGAAAATCGTGGCGACCTCACTGATGTTGCAAGATAAAAGATAATAGACAACCTTTCTGATGTTGTCAAAGATCTTTCTTCCCTCTTCGACTGCAGATACGATGCTTGCAAAATTGTCGTCTGTAAGAACCATGTCCGAGGCATCCTTTGACACATCCGTTCCAGTGATTCCCATTGCTACACCTATGTCAGCCTTCTTGAGCGCTGGTGCATCGTTGACACCATCACCAGTCATGGCAACGATTTTTCCTCTCTTTTTGAGGGCTTCTACAATCTTGAGCTTGTCGCTGGGTGAAACCCTTGCGTACACTTCTACACTTTCAACAACCTCAACCAGTTTTTCAACGTCCATCTCGATCAGTTCATTACCTGTCAAGACTAAGCCCTTTTGATCCAAAATACTCAACTCTTTTGCAATCGTTTGAGCGGTCACCTTGTGATCACCGGTGATCATGATGACCTTTATGCCCGCACTGCGACATTTCTCCAGAGCATCTTTCACCTCGGGTCTGGGTGGGTCGATCATCCCCATCAATCCCAGAAAGACCATGTCGTTCTCCAAATCAGCGAAGTTTTCATCTCGTAGTTCTTTGTAAGCAACCGCGAGTACCCTTAGTCCTTCTTGTGCCATTTGGGTGTTAAAGGACAAGATCTCTTCTTTGTCCTTTTCAGAAAGTGTCTTTGTCTGCCCATCCTTAGTAAAGTATTTCGTACAGTTTTTCACCACTATATCAGGAGCACCTTTTGTGAAGGACAAGATCGTGTTTTGGTCTCTGTGAACTGTTGTCATCATCTTTCTGTCTGAGTCAAACGGTATTTCGTGAATGCGCGGCATCTTTTCCTGGAGCTTTTCTTTTTCAATTCCAAAGTCAAAAGCCGCAACAGCGAGGGCTATTTCTGTTGGATCTCCCGATGTAACTCTCTTGCCGTCTTTTGAGGTGATGAAAGCATCGTTACAAAGAGTTGCACCTGTCAGAAGAAGGTTCATACTTTTAGAGTAGTTTTGCTTTGCTTTCTCGTGTTCAAAGAACTCAGATGGATGTAAGTAGTATTTCACAACTGTCATTTCGTTTTTCGTCAGTGTACCAGTTTTATCAGAACATATCACATTGACTGAACCAAGTGCTTCAACGGCTTGAAGTCTTCTTATCACTGCATGACGCTTTACCATGTTGTACATGCCCAGCGCCAAGACTATGGTAACTACCGCTGGAAGTCCTTCTGGAACTGCGGCGACAGCCAAACTCACCGCCGTGAGAAACATCTCAAGAAGTGGATTTCCTTCGAGTATTCCAACGACGAAGACTATCGCACAGATAGCAAGGACTATCACACCGATTTGTTTTCCGAGTTTTTCTAAATTTTTCTGTAAAGGTGTTTCTTCTTCTTCCATCTCTGAGAGCATCTTCGCTATCTTGCCAAGTTCCGTTTCATTGCCTGTAGATGTCACTACTGCCTTTCCTCTGCCTCTGCTAACGATCGTTCCTGAGTAAACCATGTTGATCCTATCGCCTATGGGTAGTTTATCTTTGTCGATGACATCGGTGATCTTCTCCACTGGTTGAGATTCACCTGTCAAAGCCGCTTCGCTCAAGGAAAGATTCACAGCTTCTATTAATCTTGCATCTGCAGGTACGTAATTACCTGTCTCGAGTAAAACGATGTCCCCAGGTACAATCTCCCTCGACGAGATTGTTTGAACGATGCCATCGCGTATCACCTTTGCCATAGGCGCTGCCATCTTCTTGAGCAACTGTAGAGATTTTTCAGCCTTCGATTCTTGTATAGTGCTCAGTGTGGCGTTGAGAACAACTATGATCATTATGAGGATTGCATCGACTCCTTCACCGACCAGGATCGAAACAGCAGCAGCGGCGAGCAAGATTATTATCAAAAAATCGGTGAACTGAGAGAAAAACATCTGCCAAATCGTTCTTCTCTTTCGCTGGGCAAGTTCATTCGGTCCATACTTCTCAAATCTTTGTTTGGCTTCTTGGGTTGTCAAACCGTTTTGAATATCCGTTTGAAGTTCTTTGCAAAGATCCTCAGCCTTCATTCTGTAAAAATCTTTCAACACGATCACCCCTTGTGTGAATACACGCTCAAAGTGAACTATATGAGTTCAAAAGATCCACGTGCATCAACTGAGATTAGACCTTGAACAAGATCCTTGCTGTGAGCTATCAGAAAACTGGTCATATTCACACAACTGCAAGCGTGGTTAGGTATTATCTGAACTTTATCGCCTATCTTGAGCGAGCTCTTTCCAACAGTTCTTATCTTTCCTACTTCTTCAGAAAGCGATTCAACAACAAGTTCAGGATGATCTTTGACAATACCATAGCTGTTCATCAAAGCAACGCCGTGAGCACCCTTATCCAAACCGAGTGATTTGCTTCCAACATCGATTATATACAAATCCTCACATGGATGAGAGAGTATCGTTCCCAGAACTGTGAGCGCACATCTTTCAACAGAGACAACCCCCAAAGCCACTTGTGTTGCATCGTAAAAGACGTAGTTCCCGGGTCTGAGTGTGTTAACATCTGTGCACGATAGAATGAATCTGACCGTGGGTGTACAGCCAGTCGCGACTGTTTGTGGTTCATAACCACTGGCTTGAAGATTTTCTCTTGCGTCTGCCATTGATCTACACTCTTGCTTTGCCACCTCTTTGAGTTCTTCTATATCTCTTTTGGTGTACGCATGACCCGGGTGAGTGGCAATGCCTCTGAAGAAAAAATTCCTGAATCTGTGCAAACGATCAACTAAATTCGCAGATTCGTACGGTGGGACACCGAATCTGTGAAGCCCACTATCTATCTTAACCAAGTACTCTAATATTGTTCCTTTAGACAGCTTGTTCACCATTTCTGCAGAATCACAGTTATCGAAACACAGTATGATCTGTGCCTTCTTTGCTAGTGAAATAACTCGCTCGATGTTTCTTGGGTTTGCTAAAGGGTATGCGAGCATGATCTTTTCAAAACCGTTTTCGACCAATCTTTCTGCTTCGCAGATCGTACCAACCAGGAAACCCTTTGCACCGTGTTCGTGTTGAAGTTTTGCAATAGCAACACTCTTGTGAGTCTTTACCATAGGCCAGAGTTCTTTACCGTGTTGCTCACAGAGTTTTGCCATTTCTTTTATATTCTCTACCATCACATCGACATCAGCGAGAAATGCTGGCGTTGGGAGATCGTAGATGCTCTTCATTCACACCACTTTGAAAGAACTTCACACAGTTGATTTTCTTCTTTGTTCACGTCTATGCAGACTATGTCAAGCTCTCTTTTCAGTCTTTCCACCACCTGAGAGATGTCCAGTTTTGCAAGTTCATAGCCTTCAACACGTCGTTCAGGATAGCAGGGGTTTACCGTGACGCAAATCAACTGTGGTTTTCGAACTACTGCTATGTCCATCTCTTCTAAAAGCTGCTCTAATCTCTTGTAATTGTCCGCGAGGATCAGATGGATTGGCGATTCCACCAATACAGCATCGCGAGAATGCATCTGTAATCTGTCGATGGTGACCATTCCAGAGAGGTTGATTCTGTTGTTATCCTCTTTCGGCAGTCGGAAGGCTTTAACCATGACCTTCGCTTCAAGAATGAGTTCGTCCAAATTTGTTGTTCTTGCCGCACCAGTTGCGATGATCACGCGATCGACAAACTGAAAAGGTACCATTCTGTTTATTGCACCATCGACTATTAACAGGTCAATCTTGTATTGTTGAACCCTTTTTATGACGTCGAAAAGATCATCGCTTGAATTCGGACCAACAAGCACAACCGTGCCGAGCTGCTTCACTCTGTAAACAGAAATCTTTCCCAGGGGAGTTTTCATAGGAAGTTCTTCAAGTAATTCAAGTTTCGCCGTCGAGTGACGCGCTGCCTGTGTACTGGTAATCACGACGGTTCCCTCATCGACGACTACCTTAGGTTTTGGTAGACCGGTCACATGATCGAGGTCTTCTCCATCAAAACCTATGCTCGTGAGTGCTATTTTTTTGCCGTTCAAACACTTTATGACAGCGTTCAAAGCCGTAGTCTTGCCAGTGTTCTTTGCTGTTCCAAGGATTCCAATCGTCAGCATTTTCTCACCGTGCCTCTGCCAGCCCTACCAGGGTTTGCTCCTTCTTCTTTTGTACCAAAGAGACCTTCGTACAAAGAGGCAACAAAATCACCACGTTCAGCAACTCTCTGCAGTGTTTGATAGATTCCTTCTTTTATCATCTTGGCGTATTCATAGGCTTGTTTTGTTGGTTCTATCTTCGCTCTGCCGAAAAATCTGAAGGCATCAGCAATAGCCCTAAGGCTGTCTATTCTTGCAGAGGTTGTTATTGCGCCTCTTGCATAAGCTTCGTCGGTTGAAGAAACGGTTATTGCGTCCAGTTCCAGTGATTTTCCCAGTGCTGCGTGGAGTGCTGTAGTCATAGCAGATTGAACTCTGTCTTCTGTGTGAGTCATGAACCCTATCGGTTCTCCAGGCCATATGGGTGCATCGATTATCTCTCTCAAGGCAATGACTTTACCCACATTGTAATCTATGTAGTTGTCTTCCATGTATTTGTTTATGATTGCGTCGGGTGAATAACAGAATAAAGGCTTCAAGATCGGTTTTGCCCCCAACTTAACTCCCAAATAGGCAACGGCGAGCATTCCTGCGAATGCCTTGTGTGCCGGAACTCCTCCGAGTTCTTCGTTGGTTGGCAGGTCAAAAGGCATGTTGAACTTTGCTGCAAGTTTTATTGCGTAGACACCATCGACAGTTAATCTTTCTGGATCGCTGCCACCGTTGAGAGATCCATAGACCATGTTTATCTTCGTCAAATCTGCTCCAGCTTCGTGTGCGAGCAAGACGATTTCGGGTGTATTAACCCCTCTGTGTGCACGTACACACCAGAGTGTTGACTCGCCAAGAGCAGATTTTATGAGCTTTAGGTTCTCCAGAGTAATGATCGAGCCGTCTTCTTCATGCGCGAGTAAACCTTCCAGCAAGCCTTCACACCTTGCACCCCACGAAGGATCAAAGTGCAGAACACCGTCGGCGCCCCAAGCTTCGCTGACTTTTATGTGCATCGCATCCATGAATGGGCAACCTGTACCGTACTGAACAAAGACTAAGGGTTTGTCTGTCGAATGCCTCAGAACTCTTGGTGAGTAAGAACTCTTGCTTAGAAGTTCTTTCAGTCTTTTGATTTCTTCTTGTGTTATCAACCTCACGTGTTTGGGAATAACTTTCTCTTTGTAGTAAGAGCGAACTAAATCATCACAGAGCTCTGTGTACTCATCAAGAAGATCTTCACCTTTTAGAATTCTTTCCCTGATCTTTGCCCTTTCAACACCTGGACTCGTTCTTTGATTTGCCCATTCGATTATCTGGCCAGCTATTTTTTCAAGAAGCTCTCTGAAGGCGCTGTCTTTGATTTCATAACTGTAACCGCGTGTGATTTCCTTTTTGAATTTTTCCACCGTTTTACCCTCGGCTGAGATTTCTCTACCCTCGACAAAGGCAACAACTTCTTCCCAGCGAGTCTTTTCACCAAAGCCGGCATCGTAGCCAAGTTCTGCAGCAAGTTCCTTGGTGATCGCCTTGCCTCCAACGACAACCTTGCACTTTCTTCGCAGTCCTGCTGCGTCTATCAGGTCTATGAATCTTCCCAACAACTCAGCTGCATTGTATCCAAGTGTTCTACTGACCATTATGTAATCTGGTGTCTCTCTTTGACATATTTGAACTATTTCTTCTATCTTCATATCTGGTGGCAACAAGATAGTCTGATGACCTCTTTGGGAGAACTCTCTGTTGAGCATTTTTACGGCAACGTCGTGAACGGGATCGAGCGGGACCAAGAGTATCTTCATCTCTCATCACCTACACTTGCCCAGCTGTATTTGTCACCTGGTCTGTAGACATAAGCTCTGAGTCTTATTCTTGCTGCAAAACCATTGTGTTCAACGAACACTACATCGACATCTTTGAAACCAAAGGATTTCATAATGCCAATTCCAATCTCTCGAGCTTTTTGCTCACTTTCAGCAAGCAAAGTCGTTTCAAGATCAACCGCGTCTATTATGTGTTTTTCCAGCATCAGATCACCTCACTCTTTTAGCGCGTCTGGCAATATGTGACCTTGTGCAACAACACGAGCATCACCTTGTAGAAAGATGTTCTTCAGATCAGTACCGATTTTTTCAAAGCCGACCTTCAGGATTCCACCTCTTGCATGAACTACTATTGGAACTTCAAGCCCAAAGATTATCGATGAGACAATAGACGAAGCTATCGATCCAGTTCCACAGGCAAGAGTTTCGTCTTCCACACCTCTTTCGTAAGTTCTAATAACTATCTTGTTTTTGTCAGTAACTTTCACAAAATTCACGTTCGTTCCTCTTGGGAAGAGATCTAAGCAATATCTTATCTTTCTCCCAAGATCTCTTATCGTATTATCGTCGAGCGTCTCGACATCTTCTCGATAAATGACTGTGTGCGGCACACCTACTGTCACATGATGGTATTCGATCTTACCAAAACCAAAGTCGTGATGCTGATGCAATCTAAATTCATCTGTCTTTAGATCTGGGAAGTTTACTCTGACGTCTTCATCTATTATCTGCGCTTTGTGTATACCAGAGAGAGTTTCGAACTGCATTTCTTCTTTTGATACACCCAGAATATAAGCAAACTTTGCAATGCATCTGGCACCGTTACCACACATTTCACCTTCGCTGCCATCTGAATTAAAATATCTCATCTTGAAATCTGCCTTTTCTGAACTTTCCAAAACCATCAAACCATCTGCACCGACTGATTTTCTCCTTCTGCAAACCATCTTCACAAAGTGGCTCAAATCGTAAGCAGCCAGGATCTTTTCCCTGTTGTCTATGATTATGAAATCATTTCCAGCTCCATTCATTTTGTAAAATGGCACTCTCATAATTCACCTCTAAATTTACAGCAACCTGCACAAGAGTTCGCGTTTATCACCGGCAAGGAAGTCCAAGACTGGAATTTCCAAAAGCGTGTAGCAACCGGGTTTTTGCCTTACAGTAGCTCTTGCTGCAGCAACCATCACCTGTGCCGTTGCAGCTGGGTTATTCACCCACATGTGAAACTCCATTCTTTGATTGCATGCCTTAGCTGAAGTACCTTTGCGCTCGATCTTGACACTGTGCCCCATGTCAATCAGTTTTTGTACATCGTCGATTTGATTTACGTAAAGTTCGTCATGGCAGAAGTAGGGGTCTTCAGCTATCTTTTTTGCAACGTCCGCAAAATCATATCCTTCTTGCAATTGAACATAAACAAGCCTTGAGTGCATACCCATACCTTTTGGACATGTTATTGAGATGGCATCTTTCACGCCAGGTATACGCTTTACTGCAACTGTGTGTCCCATGCTCATGCCAGGTCCAAAGTTTGTCCATGTGATACCCCTTGGTGCTATTACTTCAAAGATCGCTCGAACAAGCGAATCAGTTCCAGGATCCCAGCCCGCTGAAATGATTGATACAGCATTGTTTTCCTTTGCAATTTTCTGAAGGTCATCTTTGAGTCTCATCGCACCTTCGGCACCGTGTATATCGTACGCATCGACTGTGTTTATACCATTTCTTAGATAAGTAGGTGCTACACTTGGCACAGCTCTGCTGTCTATCGCCAAGATGGCTACATCGGGCTTGTCAATTTTCTCAACATCGTCCGCGACAGGAATTTCTTTGAACACTTTCTTAATAGCTTCAATTCTCTGTGAAACTTCAATTATACCAACCAATTGCATATCTTCACTTTGGCAGATTGCATCAAAAACCGCATGACCAACGTTGCCCATACCAACGATCACAACTTTGATCTTCTTCATCTTAATCCTCCCTTCAAAGGCTGCAATGACTTGGAGGAAGAGGGGGGTATCACCCCCCTTTCTTACATGAGTATCATCGCCACTATTGTTGCACCGACAAAACCAAGAATAACTGGTACAAAATTCTTCCTTGCGATCTCTTCAGGTTTTGTCTTACACACCGCAGCGACAGCGATGAGTGCCCAAGGAACAATTGTTCCTCCACCGGTGTTCACAGCGGTCAACTGTCCCAATGCCGCCATAACAGAAGTCTTCACACTGGCTGCTGTACCAAGACCACCTGCGAGAGTTCCCATCAATGGCAATCCAGAAAAGCCAGAACCATCGAGCCCTGTTATTGCACCTATAATCGCCTGCATTGGTGCAACTGCAAACCTGTTCAATGGGACCTTCGCAGCCAGAGCGTTGCTGAGATCAAACAACAATGGTTTGCCAGCACTTCCAAAGATCTGTGTTGCAGGGCCGCCACCCATGTAGAAAAGTGCAGCAATTACGAAAACAGGTGCGAAGATCTTCACACCAAACATGAACCCTTCTCTGAGGAAATCGACACCAACCTCAAGACCTTCAGATTTGTACTGTAAAAGTGTGAAGATTAACAAGAGTAATGCCGCAGTACCACCGAGTAGTGCGGTTGCATCACCACCGCGCAGTTTCAAAGCAAGCATCAGAATTATGTCAACGAGAAAAGCCAAGCTCACGATGGTAGCCTCTGCCTTTGCAAAGGAACTGTGCTTGATATCTTTGCTGTGAACGACACTCTCTCCAAAGATCTCGATATCTTTCTTTGGATCGTATCCCTTATTTGCCTTCATCGTGAAGTAATAAGTTAGAGGAATAGCAATAACTGCCCAAGTGATGATTAATGGAACCATCGAGCTCATAACAGTTCCAACCGGCAAACCTGCCGCCTTAGCTGTTAGCGTAGGGGCACCTTGAATTACAAAGTCTGTGGTCAGTGATATTCCATAGGCGAACATCGCGATCGCCACACCAGCTCCCACAGGCGACAATCCTGCACTGACGGCAACTGGAACAAGCAAACTGCCTATCAATGCAACGGCAGGAGTGGGCCATATGAAGAGGGCAAGAATTGCTGTGATTATCCCAACAAACCAAAAAGCGGAAGCTGGTCCTTTGATGGGCTTTCCGAGGGTTCTTATCAGAACAGCAGCCGCTCCACTTTTTTCCATCTGCTTTGAAAGAGCAACCATCAAAGAAATGACCGCAACGATACCCATCAATTCAATTGCTGTGACTACTATCGCGTTGAAGACAGACTGAACTGCTCCCAAGAAAGACCCCGTCACTGCCCAGCCGACACACAGAGCACCTATGAGACAGATCAGTGGTGTATCTTTTCGAAGAAACATAGTCACTACAACTGCGATCACAAAAAACAGATACAGCCAGTGAGCCAACGTGAGTTGTACTGCCATAACCCCTGCACCTCCCTCACAGAATTGTGGTATTGAAAATGGATTTCAGATTGACTTTTTTCACCCTTTCTTTAATTTCTTTAATGTCTGTTGTGTACAGGTCTTTGTCCTTCATTCTCTTGAAGTACACCGAACCCGAGAAGGTGTACTTGTACTGGCGTCCTTCTTCTTTTTTCATTTCACCTATCACATAATTCACAAAATCTCCGACCGCAAGCTCATTCGGTAACGTCAAGAGTTTTTCCTTCAAAATCTTTCGAACTGCATTGTGCCCAGCAAGAGTACCTGTTACTATTGCCTCTGTGTGCCCGACCATTGCACCGGCTTTTTCACCGGCACAAAAGAGATTCTCGACAGGTCCTATGGCTTGGAGCTCTGGTGTACAATTTGCAAAACCAAAGTAACGCATAGAGTTTCCTTTTCCACCAGCGATTGGATCTTCGTACCTTGCTCTTTCCATTCCTGGGATCTTTCTGAGTCTTTCAAGTGGGAAAAATGGGGTCATCAATTTCACAGGACCTGTGTCGAGCAGCACCAAATTTTCGATGAATTCCTCGAGTGCATACTGCTGGCAGGCTTTCATGCTCAAGAGTTTTTCTTCTTCACGAACTTCGATTGGTACAGGAACAAGCGCGCACCCTTTTTCTTCGAGTTCTTTCACAATGGTTGGGTCTATGGAGTCTTTGCACAGTTTGCAAGAACCACTCATTGCTCCAACGCTACCATCTGGTTTCTTGCCGACCCATTCTTCAATCCCAACCTTTGTTGTGATACTAACCCTTGGTCCAAAACTGTGACATCTGAGTATGCACATGGCACAACCGTTGCCATACTTAGTACAGTTGCCTGGTACAGCAGAGGTGCCAGTAGCATCGACGAAGGCGTCTGCCTTGATCGGTTCTAACCCTTCAACTACAACACAGGAAATCTTTTCTTGCTCTCTTGCCACGTCTATGACCCGAGCTTTCGTAAAGATCTGTACACCAAGCTTAGTCAAGTACTCTTTGATAGCTGGTTCAATCTTGTAAACGTTGTACAGGCTGGCATGCTTGTGGCCTGGAAACTCAACATTCGTATGAGTAACGCAGTTGTCCATAACAGAAAAGATGTCTGCGCCCATTTCGAGCATTTCTTCAGCAGCTGTGAAGCGGCCATTGTTTCTAAAGATTCCTCCAACCAGCCCGGTTCCGAGCAACATATCTGCTCTCTCGAGTATTACGACTTCTGCCCCTGCTTTGGCAGCGGCTGCTGCAGCAGCGCAGCCACCCCAACCTCCTCCAACGACTACAACCTTTGGTCTGTGCATAAGAATCAGCCCTCCTTTCTGCTGTCCTCTTGTGTCAAGAGTCCCATTGGTAAGGGCTTTGTTGGTGGTCTGAATCTACCCACATCAAGCTGCTCTATGGGGATCTTTGTGAGCTGTGATATCTCTCGCAAAATGATTTCTCTGCAACCACGTCCTTGGCACGGTCCCATTGTTACACGAAGCAATCTTTTCAATTCACCAATACTCGTGTGACCTGACTTGATTGCCTCTCGTATCTGTTTTAGCGTTACTTCTTCACATCTGCAGATTACTGTTTCTTCATCCATTTTCCATCACCTTCACAGCTCTGATTTTCATCACGAGACTCTTTGGTACAACCACATGTACAACAGCTGTTTTATCTTTTTTTGGTTCTTGAACTCTTATGACCTTTCCTGTTGTGAGTGGCTCACCTCTTCTGTCGAGACAGAGAACCTCTTGTCCAACCTGTGGACGAGGAAGCATTTCATACGGTATTTTTAAGATCGCTGTCTGTTCACCATGAGTAAGGTCTGCGACAAAACAAGCCAAACCAGGACACGAGGCTACGCACAATGCACAGCCAGAACACTTTGAATAGTCTATCTTTGGCATATCGTTTATATTGCTGAATGGCAGGATTGCACCTGTGGGACAATTTGTGTGGCAAGGATCACATGGTATGGATTGAGGACACTCGATTATTACCAGTCCACCTTTTTTGTGTTTCCACAGTTCGTGAGGTGGAGTGAAAGATTCAACGATGTGTTCTGGCAAAACGCCGCTGCTAAAATCAGGGTCTGTTGAATTTTGTGAAGAGTAATCACTTGCTTTTATGTTGTTTTCGAATTCAAAAAATTGATTCTGAGAACTCTTTGATAGTACCTTTTCAATACCGGCTCTAACTCTCTTCGCAGTTTCACCACCTCGAAGCAATGCAAGCTCTTTCCAATAACTTGCAAGCCTTTGGGTGAAAGTTGTATCGTCAACTTTTGCGAGTGAATGTGATACCGACAAACCCGCAATCTTACCTTCAATCATCGCACTCGAAGCCTCTTCTATACCTGAAGCATCGCCGGCGACCCAGATATTCGGATTCGTAGTGCGCATCGTTTCGTCTCTCTTTGGTACATAACCAGAGAGTTCTGGTACGTATTTCATCTCACAACCTGCTTGCCACAGCAGTTCACAACTCGGGCTCAAACCCACAGCCAAGCAAATGACATCACAATCAATTTGCTTTTCCTCACCGCACCATTCACCTTTTTCATTAATCGCTTGAATTACAGCACCTTCAACGTGATTCGTCCCCAAAGCTCTCTTGACTGTGTGGCGCAGATATATGGGAACACCGAGTCGGCGAATCTTCGCAGCGTGAACCCAGTAGCCACCAATCTTTGGAGCAAACTCAACAATTGCTGCAACTTGAACCCCCGCTTGCAGCAACTGGTAGCTAACGATCAATCCTATGTTGCCTGCTCCGACCATTAAGACCCGTTCACCCGGCACAATACCGTAGACGTTCATCAAGGTTTGAACTGCACCTGCACCATAGACACCTGGTAGATCGTTTCCTGGAAATGGAATCAATTTTTCAAGTGCTCCAGTTGCTACTACTATTTTTTCTGGTTCGACTGAGAAGAATTTTTCTTCATTGGTCATGCAGGCAATCTTCTTTTCCTCTGCGTAATAGCCAATCGCAGTTGTATTCAAGAAAACTGCAATCTGACCATCTTTCTTGCTCACCTCTTCTATCAAGAATTTCGCAATCTCTATGCCGCGAGTGCCAGCGTATTCAACGCTTGAGCCGAAGAATTTGTGAGTCTGTTTTATCAACTGTCCTCCCAAAGACAGTGATTCGTCAACAATGACAACCTTGCAACCAAATGAAGCAGCCTCCAGAGCAGCACAAAGACCCGCAGGTCCACCCCCAATGACGAGTAGATCAGTCTTCATCTTCTTGCGCCTCCTGTCTGAAGACTCCTCTGCCGTGTTGGGTTTCTACGATCATGCCTTCCTTCAATGGGGTAATGCAGGATCGAATGTTGGGTATTCCATTAACGATGACAAAGCATGAGGAGCATTTGCCGATCGCACAGAAAAATCCTCGAGGTCTTTTGTGCTTTTCTGTATAACTCAAGATTCTTACTCCGTTGGCATGTAATGCGGCAGCAATTGGCTCTCCTTCGAAACCTTCCATCTCTCTGCCGTCGAAAGTGAACTTGACTCTTCTGCCATGAGAGAACTGCAATATTGGATGCTGCTTGATCAGTTTCATCTCTATCACCTCAGTATTGCCTAAGCGAAGAATGTGCTGCGCGATAAACCAAATTCACAAGACCTACAACGTCAAAGACAGGCAAGCGAGTTGCTTGTTTTATGTCTTCGGAAAATGGTGGCATATTGGTACATTCCAATACGATCGCTCCCACAGACCGATCTTCTGTCAGAGTGAAGGCTTTTCTGAGCATCTCTTCTCTTGCGACATCAAAGTCAATTTCACACTGATCGTAAAGAAGTGCTCTCCCAAGATCTGTGTCCTCAATTCCCACGATCTTTACAGGTATGTTATCTGCACCTACTGATTGAAGATGTTCTTTTGTCAAAGCTTGGCTGTTCGCAGTCATTATGCCAACCTTCTTGTTTGAACCAATCATTCTGTACACCAAGGGTACTAACATCAGTGCAGAGCTTATGAATGGTATTCTGAGTTCAGTTGCAATTTTTTCCTGAAACAAAGACAGAAAGCCGCATGAAGTAGCTATCACAGACACGCCATCTTCCTCAAGTTCTTTTGCCGTAAGGACGAATTTTTCCACAAGTGGCATGGGGTTGTCTTCGATGATCTTCTTCGGATTGGCGTCCTTGACAACTTTGTACAGCACAGGAAAGTCCCAGGTTTGCGCATTGCCTATGTCGCCAGCAACTCTGGGAAAATGCGTTTCGAGCATTATAACACCTATTGCAAATCCGTAGAAGTTTCTACCACCTTTAATCTTCAACATCCCAGACCTCCCTGAAGATCACGCTTCTTTCTTACGTGCAATCATTCTGTTGAAGAAGAAGTAAATCGCAGCCAGGATTACTACGACGACTGCAACGATCTCTTTTGGGAATCTGGGTGAAGTGATAATCCACACAGACAATGCAAGCAAGAAAAGTACAACGATTCTTTCGAAGTTCTGCAGCTTTCTTTTTAAATATCCTGCTACTGCTACTGCCAGAAGGTAGCTGATCAAGGTCATGAGTACAATGACTGCAAGAATCTGTGTCAATGAACCGCGCATCAGCAAAGCGTCGTTGAAAACGAATATGTAACCAACCAAATAACCTGTAAGACCAAGTTTCCAACTCTCAAAACCTACTTTCATTGGGTCTGCCTTTGCGATCGAAGCACCACAGTATGAAGCTACGCACACAGGCGGTGTTACTTCCGAAAGTTTTGCAAAATACAGAGCAAAGAGGTGTGCTTTCAAGACGTCCACACCCATTTTCAAAAGCGCAGGTGCTGCTATGGTCACAGCGATGATGTAAGCCGGTGTTGTGGGCAATCCCATACCAAGTATCAAACAAGTTATCATCACCATAATCAAAGCGAGAATCAAATTACCACCAGAAAGACTCGTGATGACAGAAGCCAGTCCCAAACCCAGTCCTGTGTAAGTGAGGACGCTTATGACAATACCAGCACCGGCACAAGCCAGTGCAACTATGATCATATTCTTTCCACTCGATTCGAGTGTTGACAATATTCTCTTTGGTGTCATCATAGTCTCTCTTTTGAAAAAGCTGATTGCTATAGAGATCCAGATCGAATAGTATGCTGCCATGAATGGTGAATAACCCTTAACCAAGAAATAAACCAGACCAACCGCAGGCGCGAGCAAATATGTTTCTTTGACTATCTTCTTCCAAGATGGAAGTTCTTCTTTTGGCAGTCCTTTCAGTCCATCTCTCAGTGCAACCAAATGAACAGTGATGCCAAGGGCTACGTAATAAAAGACAGCACCAAGTAAAGCTGCCCAACAGATTTTGATGTATGGAATATTGGTCAATTCTGCCATGATGAATGCAGCAGCACCCATGACAGGCGGCATGAAGATGCCTCCAGTCGAAGCCACAGCCTCAACGGCACCTGCAAATTCGGGTTTGTAGCCCATCTTCTTCATCATGGGGATAGTAAAACTTCCTGTAGCATAGACATTGCTCGCTGCGATTCCGCTTATAGAACCAAAGAGACCGCTGCCAACAACCGCTATCTTTGCCGGTCCACCAGGACCTCTTCCTGCGATTCTCGCGGCAACCATAGTCAGATAGTTTCCGACACCGGTGGCTTCCAAAAAGGAACCAAATATCACAAACAAGGCGACCACGGTAGCAGATATTCCCGTGATACTACCATAGATTCCACTGTCTGTAATCAAATAGAACATTTCTACGAACCTGCCCAGTTTCATCGGTTTGTTGTAAAATATGCCAGGCAGGTAAGGTGCTATGTAGACATAACTCATCATAGCTATCAAGAGAATTGCCATGGCTGGCACGACTGCACGCCTTATTGCCTCTAAGAGCAAAACTATAACAATCAGCCCAAGGATTATCTGAGTAGTCGTTAAGGGGTCAACACGCTCGAATCTCATGTTCAGCAAATCGTTGTAAATGATCAGGTACACAGATGGAATCGTCGACAGAACAGCCAAGATAGCATCAAAGATCGTGAATCTGTCTTTCGGAGACTTTTTCGTTGCGGGATACAACAAAAATGCCATTGGAAGAAGCAACAGAAGGTGAGTACCCCTCTGCAGCCTTGGCTGAAGTATTCCAACTGTCGCTGTGTACAGATGAAACAGGGCGGTGGCTACAAGCCACGCACCCACCAACCATCTCTGCCACCCTCTTAGTTCTCTCATCTCGACATCAGCTCTTTCATCATTTCAGATATCCTGCTTCTCTGTAGTATCTTTCAGCACCTGGATGAAGAGGAACGGCAACACTGCGCGCACCAGACTTCGGGTCAAAGGTCTTGTTGGCAGGATGAACGGTCCAAAGCTCTTGCAAGTTTTCGCAGAGGATCTTCGTTATTGTGTACACAACTATCTCTGGTACATCGGCGTTCACCAGTAGTTCGCCAGCCGTTGTGACCGTTGGGGCGTCGTAATCCTGACCTTGGTATGTTCCAGCTGGAATTACACACAAACCTGTTTCGCGCGGGACGGTACCAAGTTCTCTTGACATTGCGTCTATGCAATCTTCTGATACCGACAGCAGTATTGACTTTCTCGATATAAACATCTCTGAAACAGCTGCGGCTGGTATTGAGAGATGGGTGATGACAAAATCAATGTGTCTATCTTTGTACATGCTTATCATGTCTGCGTAAACAGCGTGGAAGTATTCACCACCAGTTTTCTTGATATCTTCGAGTGTAATGCCATAATAGCCCAGGATCTTTTCTACAATTGGTAAATCTGATGTACCTTTCATCGGCACCGCAATTCTGATGGATTTTCCTGCCTTCACCAATTCTGCCAACTCTTTGACAGTTTTGATGCCAGTTTCCGTGGTGGCGACGAAGTGAATCTGGTAATAGCCGAAGTAGCCACCTATCGCACGAACCTTTGGATTTGGTTTGCTGTAAAGCGGAGGAACGCCCATCAAAGCCATCTTATCAACAAAGGTTATTCCCCAACCAAGATCTGCATCACCCGAAGAGACTTGTACAGGGTTGACGACTCCGCCACCTGGTATAACCTTTATCGAGATTTTTGGCTCCTTTTGATTGATCAACGCTGCAATAGCGCCAGCTTGTGCATACCATCCTCCGCCTACACCACCGGCGACCCACGTTAGAGTGACTGGTTTAAGCTCAGCTCCAAGTACCATAGTGCCGAGTAACAGGCTAAAAAGGACACTCAAAACAACTAACCTTCTCATCCTGATCCCTCCCTGTGTGAGGTAGAACTCAATTCTTTTGCGCAACTTCAGAAGCAACACGAAAACGTGCTGGACTAATTGCGTCAATCTCAAGAGAAGTTCTTCTACCGCAAACCAGCTGTGAGATCAACTTTCCCGTGATAGGTGCAAGTGCTACACCGTCACCTTCATGTCCGGTTGCAATGAAGAAACCTGGATTTGCAGGATCTTCTCCGATAATGTACTTGCCATCATCGCAGGCGGGTCTAAGTCCAGCAAACGATCTTATGATTCTGACTTTGCTGAAAACTGGGAACAGTTCCACAGCCCTACTAGTTATGGCTTTTAACGCTTCGTAGGTTGTGCTTCTGTTAAATCCTACGTACTCTCTGGTGCTGCCGATTAGGTAATTACCGCTGTGAGTTCTTGACATCGCAAAACCAAGCCCGAGTCTCTTGGAGATTTCATCACGCTCGAAGTTAGACAGGTGCTTTGAGATGATGTAGTTTGCGTCCCATGCGTCAGTTTCACCTATCTCCTGTATCGGTTCTGTCACGATTATTTGTCCCCTCTTTGGGCGTATCGGTAGATTTAAACCCACACAGGACGCTATTTCGCCAGACCACACCCCGGCAGCGTTGACAACAACTTGAGCAAGATAAACCTCTCCTGCAGTTGTTCTCACCTCCCAATACTCTGATTTGCGTTTGATCTCTGTAACAGTGGCATACCTTACCAGCTTCACACCAATCCTTGAGCTTGCTTGATACAGTGCAAACAAAACTTTGAATGGATTCACTTGAGAGTCTTCGGGTGAATAGGTTGAAGCTATTACATGATCACTCACCCAAGGTTGTTTTTTCTTTAAATATTTTTTCTCGAGTATCTCGACCTTTAATCCTATCGATTTCTGCTTTTTCACAAAATCTTCCATCACAGGAATGTGTTCTTTCTTATCTATCAAAATCATTCCACCACGTGTCGCAAATTCTATGTCTTCTTGCAGCTCACTTTGCCATTCGCGGTAGATCTCAAGACTTTCCATAGCAAGTCTAAGTGGGAGTCCAGGTGCTTTTGATTGAAGCAATATCATATGGTCACACGCACCAGATGTACCACAACCAACATCTCCACGTTCCAAAACCAGTACAGTTCTTCTTGCCTTCGCAAGTTGGTAAGCACAAGAAAGCCCTATTATGCCAGCACCAATCACGATGCAATCAAAAGCATTTTGCACGCTGAACTCCCCCTCTTTTGTCCGGTTAGATCAATCCTGAGTACTTTGCCACTATTTCAATGAGTTTTACCAAACCTCTCACCGCAAGTCTTGCCTTGTCTTCGATTATGTCACCGTTTTCATCGGTTGTGCCAAGTCCGGGCGAGACGAATATATTCGCATCGTATGCAACCGTTTGTATGATTCCCATCACATCTGTTCCGGATTGGAGAATGTTTGTTCCGGCGTACATGTCTTCAATCGAGAAGATTGGAAATGGTACCCCTTTTTCCCAGCAATCATCGTAGTTTATTTCGACGGCGCCCGAGTTGTAGCTCTTGGAAATCTTGAATATATGTCTTATCTTGGAATCAAGCTTAGAGAACTCTTCAACAGTTATTTCATATAGTTTGTCGATACTTGCTTTGAATTTGTCAGCCTTTTGCCTGAGTGCCTTCAACGCGGCTATTGCCCCGGCAAGGGACTCTTTACCTGGGTCAAAAGTCACATAAGCCGCCTTGCCATAAGAGGACCATGTTCCGCTTCTGTCACCGTGGGTTCCCATAGCGCGTCTGATCGGGACCATTGCATCTTCACGGCCTATTATCAAACCGCAGGTGGGTGCACCAGCCGCCTTGTCCATGCTGTACGTCATAACCCATGCACCAGTTTTCCTTGGGTCTGTTCCTATGAATGGCACACCCCAAGCGTTATCAACGATGTACGGCACGTTGTAATACTGGGCAAGTTCGCCGATTTTCTTTTGAAGTACAGGGGTACCATCTTCATCTTTTTCTCCATAACCATACCCAACTGTGTCATATCCGAGTGAAGAAAATCCTGCCAACGTGTCGGCATATCTTTCGGCGTATTCCTTGATCCTGGCTGCCGTGCCTTTGGCATCAACTTCACTCAGCAAGATAACTGGATGATATTTAATACCGTGAACTGAATAACGGCCACCAGCCATGGGAACGATTACCACATCGACATTTTCAAGTCTCTTTCCATAGAAGCCGAGTTCGCCTGCTGTACAACCTCTGTCAGCAAAGATGTCTTTATAATGAGGTGGAATGGGTCTTCCATAACCGCCATGGTGGTGAAGGTGTCTTTCATAGGGTATGATGTACCTGCTTCTGTACTTGTCACCTCTTCCTGTGAAAGGTGGTGAAACAAGGACATCAAAACTCAACCAAAGCGCGGCTTCGCATGTGCTTACAAGCAATGCGTCGTAATCGTCGCCGTAATAATCTTTAACGATGTCTCTTATTTCATCAGCAAAGACCTTGTTCGGTATGACCTCTCTTGAAACCTTGCTTATGGCTTCATCGACTTCCTTGGTGATGAGCCCGTGACAACCAGATATTGCACCGGTCAAACCGAATTTTCCACGCCATTCTTGTGGAATACCAATCTCATCTGCTGCCTTCTTTGCCTCTTCAAAGATCTTTGGCATTGACTGTTTCAAGTGCCTGTAAAGATGATACTTATTCTTGAACATGTAAAATCCCTCCCTTTCAGTCTCTTGTGAAATAGATAAGATCGTTTAGATTCAAGCCCATTTCTTCGCCAGTGATGAGTTGATCTGTCAGAATCACAATATTTTGGTGATTCGGCATATGTGTTTCGTCAAAACCTGCGAGTGTTCCTAAACATTTGCCACTTGAGAGTTTCACTTTGTCTTTGAAAACAACTACACCAGGGTTCACGATTTCAATAAAAGCTAAGTAGGATATTTTATTGACATTTTTACCTGGCATCGCTTCACTTTCATTGGTGAGGATCAGTTCATGGATTTCACCATTTCTCAGCGCCCTTGACCATGGTGAGATCAAGGAAAGATTTCTGTTATCTGCTTTTCCACGCAATATTGCCACTACTCTTCCCACAACAGTGGTCTTTTTCACATATGGGTCGTTTTTGACCATTCCAGCAGCATATGGGTCTATCATCACTATTCCTCCTTGACAGCTATCACTTCAATCTCAACTTGAGCACCTTTTGGAAGTGCAGAGACTTCGACAAAGGATCTCGCCGGTTTGTGGTCTTGAAAGTACTGACTGTAAACTTCGTTGATGGCAGCAAAATTTTTCAAATCTGTCACAAAGACAGTCGCTTTCACAACGTTTTTCAAAGTACATCCACTGGTTTTGAGAATTGCTTTAATGTTTTCGAAGACTCTTGACGCTTGTTTCTTGATATCGCCGTTCACTAAGTCGCCTGTGAGAGGATCTAATGGTATCTGCCCTGAGACGAATACAAAGCCATTTGCTTCCACTGCCTGTGAGTAAGGGCCTATGGCTTTCGGTGCTTCATCTGTAGTGATGATCTTCATTAACATACCTCCTTCTAAACGATATTGGCTGATCTACCTCTTGCTTCTCTTAGGTATGCATAAACAGTGAACTTTGAATTTCCCATTTCCTTCGCGAGAAAATCTACAGCACCTTTAAGTAAGAAAAAGCCTTTTTCGTCTAATTTTCTCAGAACACTTATTTTCTCTTCCTTGGTGGCATATCTGAGAGGTTTACCAGTCAAAGATTTCACACTCTGAATTGCTTCATTGAGGAGTTCTTCGACTCTGCTCACGAATTTTTCGTGATTTGTCCCAGTGATATCTTCAAGGTTTTGAAAGGTCAAATGTTGGTCTATTACCTGCTTGAAGATAGAAACTTTTGTGGTATCAAAGTTGATACACAGAAAGCCTATGATTTTCCCATTCTCGTCACGAATGAAGATTGTCGTCGAACGTAATATCCTACCATCAGAAGTAGTGGTCATGTAATTGGGTACGACATCGACGTCTTTGAATTTTTCCGATCTCAAGATGTACAATCCCAGATCTGTCAAAGGTGCTCCGATCGTCCTGCCAGTCACATGACCGTTCTCAATGGCTATGACTGAGTGCTCTGGATCGGATATGTCGTGAAGAACTATTTCGTAGTCAGGTCCAAGCATCTGCCCAAGTCCACGAGTGACAGGTATGAAGGCTTTCAAAACGGGATTGACCTTTTTCACAATATCGACCCTCCTATATCATACAAGAATTTGTATTTCAATACAATAGTTTATTAGCGGAGATACAAGAATTTGTATGAAGCAGCAAAAAGAATTTCGGTCCCTGCTCGGTATTATTTCAATTTTTCGTGGGTATTTTTCTGAAAATGGCTGTTTTTGACCTTGATTTAACAGATATCTGCTTTTTAATTCTGTCACTACATGAGATAATATAAATGAATAGAGGTGATCTCTTTGAGAGAAGAACTGTACAGATTCAAGTACAAAGCGTTATGTGAAAAGCTCAAACCGATTCTTGAGAAAAAATCCTTTCAGGTCCACATAGTTGAGAACGGTCAGCAAGCGAAAGAATTGGTCGAAAGGTTGATACCTGAAGGAGCAACTGTGAGCAGTGGAGGCTCTTTGACATTGAGTGATTCTGGCATACTGTCTTTGCTCAGAAGCGGTAAGTACAACTTTCTCGATCGTTATAATTCACCAGACAGACGAAAAACAGAGATACAAGCCTTCGATAGTGATTACTATCTATGCAGTGCCAACGCCATCACGATGAACGGTGAACTGGTTTTCATGGATGGTTTTGGTAACAGAGTCGCAGCGGTAACCTTTGGACCAAAGAACGTGATACTGATCGTGAGTGCCAACAAAATAGTGAAGGATTTAGAAGCAGCAAGGGAAAGAATCAGGTACATTTCGCCTATGAATGCAAAAAGGCTTTCTCTGTCAACCCCGTGTGCGGTGACTGGTTTGTGTCAAGATTGCGACTCACCCGAAAGAATCTGCAGGCATTTTCACGTCATAAACGATTCGCGCAATCTGCCTGGTAGAATAAAGATCATTTTCGTACTTGAAGAGCTTGGACTGTGAGGTGCTAAGATGCAGGAAAGATGGTTGAACCTCTACAAAAAATTGGTTAACACCGATACAGGCTTTGATATAGATCTTCAGACAAAACTCTCCAGGACATCTTTCATCGCTCAAGAGTTGAAGCAAATGGGTTTTTCGGTTTTCCCAGAGGAAGCAGCGTATGTTGGCTTAATTGGTGATGGACCATACCTCACACTCATAGGTCACCTGGATACAGTTTTCAAAGAAGGAGAGGCTCAGAAAAGGCCGTTTAGGGTTGAAAACGATGTTGTTCGTGGACCTGGTGCGGCAGATATGAAAGGTGGAGTTATCACCCTTCTTGCCACAGTGGAGAAAGCGCTGAAAGATGGAATTGAGAGTTTGTGCGTCATACTGAATGTCGATGAAGAGCTTGGCTCAAAAACCAGCAAGATCACCTTCGAGAGATATGCAGTGCAGAGTCTTTGCTGTCTTTCTTTTGAGCCCGGAGGAATCAACGGTGAGATCGTCAGCAGTAGAAAAGGTATTGCCTCGATGAGCCTTGTTGTGAAAGGTAAGAAAGGTCATGCTTCAAGGCTTGAAGAAGGTGCAAACGCTATTGTTGAAGCATGCCGAAAGATAGATGCCATCTACAGTTTGAATGGGAAAATTGGCAGTGTGACGCTCAATCCCACGATAATGAATGCTGGTGAGAAATCGAATATCACACCTGATCTGTGCAATGCGTATTTTGATGTGAGATTTTCAACACAAAAAGAATTTGAACAGTGCAGAGAGGTGTTATCAGAACTTTGTTCTAAACCTTCTATAGATGGGACAAGTTGTGAACTATCAATACAGGTTCGCAGACCTTCTATGGAATTTCACCCCAAGATGAGAGAAGCCGTTGAAGGTGCTTTTGCCAAGATGGGTATTAGATATGACTACCAACATTCAAGTGGAGGAGCAGACAGTGCTTTCTTTTATCAGTTTGGCGTTCCGACGATCGATGGACTTGGAATCACAGGCGGTAGATTTCACTCCGAGGAAGAATTCGCGCTTTTGAATAGCTTCGAAACGAGAGTTGCTCTTTCCCTTGAGATCTTGAGGTATTTCAATTCAAACAGAGGTGAGTAAGGTGAGATTTGTTGATACAACACTTAGAGATGGTCACCAATCGTTAATAGCAACCAGAATGTCTACCAAAGATATGTTGCCAGTTCTTGAAGTGATGGACAAAGTTGGTTTCTACGCGATGGAGATGTGGGGCGGTGCCACCTTTGACGTGGCTGTGAGGTTTTTGAATGAAGACCCTTGGGAGAGACTGAAAAAGATTAGAGAGAAGGTCAAGAACACAAAACTTCAGATGTTACTTCGTGGTCAAAATTTGGTTGGTTATCGACATTATGCAGACGATGCCGTAAGACTCTTTGTCAGAAAGATGGTTGAAAATGGAATAGAGATTATCAGAATCTTTGATGCTCTGAACGACGAAAGAAATCTAATCGTGGCGATAGACGAGGCTAAGAAAATGAGAGCACATGTTCAAGGGGCTATTTCATACACCGTCAGCCCCGTGCACACTTTGGAATATTATTTGAGCTATGCAAGGAAACTGGTTGAACTTGGGGTAGATTCGATCTGCATAAAAGACATGGCTGGTTTGCTCACTCCAAAAGAAGCCTTTGATCTTGTCACTGCGTTGAAGAAAGAATTCTCTTTGCCGGTTGATGTTCATTCACACTGCACATGTGGACTTGCTGTTGCAAGTTATCAAGCAGCGATCGATGCAGGTGCTGATATCATTGACACTGCTCTGTCGCCTTTTGGATTGGGTACCTCGCAGCCACCTTTTGAGCCGTTTTACTATTCTTTGAGCAAGCAAGGTTTGGTTCCTCCACCTGATTGGGAAACTCTGAATTACTTGATAGAGCATTTCACAAAAGTTAGGGAAAAATACTCTTCATACGATGTGAAGATGACCACGATTGACCCAAAAATACTTTATGCTCAAGTGCCTGGCGGAATGTACTCGAACATGGTGAAACAACTTCAAGAACAGAAGATGGCTCATAAGATGAAAGAGGTACTCGAAGAAATACCAAGAGTTCAAAGAGATCTTGGTTATCCTCCGTTAGTGACTCCCACGAGTCAGATAGTAGGTGTTCAAGCAATTTTGAATGTTATGACCAAAGAAAGATATGCGAAGGTAACTAAGGAAGTGAAAGAATATGTCAAAGGCTTCTACGGCAGGCCACCTGCGTCCATCGATCCCGATTTGACCAAGAAGATACTTGGTGACGAAAAACCAATAGATCTTCGCCCAGGGGAACTCATTCCGCCGGAAGTTGAAAGAGCAAAAAAAGAGCTGGGCTTACTCGCAAAAACCGATGAAGATCTTCTGATATACATCATACTTGGAGAAGTTGGCAAGAAATATCTTCAGAAACGTTATGTTGATCAACTGAAAGTTGATTTCGACCTGGTGCAAGAGTTCGAGGCACCTGTTTACCCTGTATGATAATGGGAATAGGTACCGATATACTTAGAATCGATAGAGTAAGTGAATCCATAAGTCGAAGAATACTTGGCGATCGCGAAACAAAGGAATTTGAGGCAATAAAAGACAAGAAAACATATCTAGCAGCTCGTTTCGCAGCGAAAGAAGCTTTTTTCAAAGCTTTGGGCACGGGACTGAGAGACTATTCCTTCAAAGCCATCGAAGTAATTCACAACAAGCTCAAGAAACCATTGTTTCTGTTTCATACAGATTTTTCTTTCAATTTTGTTCACCTTACAATCACCCACGACTATTTTGCTTGCGCGCACGTAGTTCTTGAAAAACGGGTTGGTCAGGTTTACATCGGTATTGGTTCTAACATCGGCAACAGGTTGAGAAATATCCAAAGAGCATGTGATCTATTGGAACTTTCAGGTTTGAAAATCATCAGAAAGTCCTCTGTTTATGAGACGCTTCCCTATGGTGTGACTGAACAACCAAAGTTCTACAATTGTGTTGTGGAAGTAGATGTAAAACAAAAGCCACAAGAATTATTACAAACTCTGTTGCACGTAGAACAGACTATGGGCAGGTCAAGAGAAAAAAGATGGGGTCCGAGAATCATCGATTTGGATATACTCCTTTTCGGCAACATAATCTACGAGTCAACCAATTTGGTGATACCACATTATGATATGCTCAACAGACAATTTGTGATCGTTCCTCTCTTGGAGCTGGGTGTCATTGAACACCCATTGGAAGGCGACTTTCGGTATCTGAGGAAAGAAGGTGAAGAATGCATTTTAGTGACGAAGAATTGGTAAATGAAGTGAAGACGATAGAACAACAGATAGATCTTCTGATAGAAAATCAACAATATGAAGAGCTGTTGCCTCTTTTGGAAAGACGTGAACAAATACTCAAATCTTTCGCGAGGATAGATCCACACCTTGCAGATGAAATCTTAGAAGCAGATACAAAGAGGATCGAGAAGATGAAGTCACAAATGCAACAACTCAGTGAAAATGCCTTGCAGATGAAAAAATCTGAGGCGGCGATCAAAAGTTATAAAGATATAACTCAAGCATACGGGACCAGATTTGACAAAAAGATGTGAGTAAAAAGGGCGCTTTCGCGCCCCTTTTTCATGGATAGATGCCCCTTAATCTCACCGCTTGTGCAACTCTTTCGATTGCGACTATGTAAGCCGCTGTCCTGAAGTCTACATTGTATTTCTCCTTAGTCTTTGCAACTTCGGCAAATGCAGCTTTCATCATCTTCGTCAGTTTTGATCTTATGTCGTCCAGATCCCAGAAGAACGATTGCAAATCTTGCACCCATTCAAAGTAAGATACTGTTACTCCACCGGCGTTCGCAAGAATATCAGGGATAATCATAACTCCATTTGAAAGCAGTATCTTGTCTGCCTCTGGCGTTACAGGTCCATTTGCTCCTTCAACAATGAGTTTTGCTCTGATTTTGTCGGCATTTTTCTCAGTGATGGCGTTCTCCAGAGCTGCAGGAACCAATATGTCTACATCGAGTTCAAGCAGTTCTTCGTGAGATATTTTCTTTCCCTTTGGATATCCATTGATGAAGCCTTTGTTGCTGTCTCTGTAGGCGATCAAATCATTTATGTCCAAGCCGTTTGGATCATAATAGGCTGCAGAAACATCACTTACAGCAACGACTTTAGCTTTGTAATCTTCGTGCAGAATCTTTGCAGAGAAAGATCCGACGTTTCCAAATCCTTGAACTGCTACAGTTGCCTTTGAAATATCTTTACCAAGTAGCTTGCACGCTTCGGCAGCGGTTACGGCTACACCGCGTCCTGTAGCCTCGTTTCTTCCGACCGAGCCACCTATTTCTACAGGTTTTCCAGTCACAACACCAAGCGCCGGATAACCAGCATGCATGGTGTAGGTATCGACATACCAAGCCATTACTTGAGCGTTTGTGTTCACATCTGGGGCGGGGATGTCTCTCTTTTCTCCAATGAAATTGGCTATCTCGTAGAAGAATCTTCGTGAAAGCCTCTCCAGCTCGTGTTTTGAAAGTTTGCTTGGATCAACCTTGACTCCACCTTTACCTCCACCATAGGGTAGATTCAGCAAGGAACACTTCCAGGTCATCCAGAATGCCAACGTCTGTACTTCATCAAGTGTGACATCTGGATGGTATCTTATTCCACCTTTTGCGGGACCTCGAGCTGTGTTGTGCTGACAACGATAACCTGTGAACATCTCTACTCTGCCATCATCCATGACAACTGGAAATTCTACTACCAATGTACGCTGGGGTCTTTCTAGGAACTTTCTGATGTTTGGATCAAGTTTCATAACATCTGCAGCGTACCCGAAAACCTCAAGCGCCTGTTCATACAGCGATTTAGCCATGAAAAAATCCTCCCTTCACGTAGGTTAGAAATAAACTTCCATCGGGTCAAAAAATTAGTGAACCGCTTCACATTTCCCATTTTAGCACCTGATTCTATGGAAAGAAAAGGTCGCAAAGACGAGTTTTCTGGGTTCAAAATCCAACTAAATGCGAAGAAATGTGGTTTGCTCATTTATACACACTAAATCACAAGTATGCACAAGTATGCACTTGAAAAACAAAAGCCCACCATTGAGGTGGGCTTTCGATTTATCTTGGAATTCATTCGAGCACAAATCGAATGATTCTGTCAAGTTCTTCATCTTGTATAAAATTTTTCAACACGATTCCGCATCTTTTGACTCTGATGAGTATCTCTTCTATCTGTGAATCAGTAGCACTCAAACCCTTCTGCTCTAGGTAGTATTTGATAAAAGCACGGCCGCTCTTTTTTCCCGCTACATACCTCAATTGTCTTCCAATATTCTCTGGATTGTACGGAAACATAGAATACTTTAGACCTGTGGCTCTATACATCTTCTCATTGGCATCGATTACTATACCAGATTCACTGTGGAATATTTTTTCCCCAACTATAGGTTTGTTTGGTGACACCTGTACCTTAGATATCTCCTGTATTAGCTTTGAAATCCTGTACAACTCAGAACAATCAATGCCTGTCTTGATTCCAAGGATCATCTCAATGCCCATAACTACTTCTTCTGTCGCCGCATTCCCCGTTCTCTCGCCAAGACAGTTGAAGGATGTCTCAACTGCTTCTGCTCCAGATGCCACTGCCATGAGTGCTGTCGCTGTAGCCAGTCCATAATCATTGTGCACGTGTATAGCGAGTGGAACGTCTGGGAACCATTCTTTCATTTTTCTAACCAAGAAATTCACTGTAAAAGGATGAGCTTGACCAAGTGTATCAGATATACCTATTTGGTCGACTTCAGCATTTCTGAGCAGTTCTGTGTAAACAGTTTTAATCCACTCAAGATTGTTTATTCTAAAGGTATCCCAACCACAGAATTCAACGAATAATCCTAATTCCTTCGCAAGCTTTGCACCCCTAATTATCCTGTTGATGAATTCTCTTGAATCAAGACCAAGAACGTACTTTACGAAGTACGGATTAATACTTGTTTCATAAAACAAGCCATCGGCACCACACTCTGCTGCTAGTTTTACATCCTCTTCGATGATTCTCGCCAACGCAATTTTCTTGGCTTTTAGATTCATCTTTGAAAGTCTCTTAAAGGCTCTTTGGTCTTCCTCGGAAACGGCTGGTGTTCCTATTTCTATCATCGGAATGCCTATCTTATCTAGTTCTTGTGCTATGAAGACTTTTTCATCCTCTGTAAAGACTACACCGGCCATCTGTTCACCATCTCTGAGAGTTACATCGTGTACTAATACCCTGTTGGGTAGATTCATCCTCTCTCTTACTTCTGAACAATAATTGAGCGGTGAAACCCAGCTGCCGTTCATTGTAAAAGGCTTGCACCCTTCAATTTCTTCAAATTCCATCTTTGACCATCTCCTTGTACTTTGAAAGTAACTGGGAACCCTTTTCAGTAATACCAACTGTTCTCCTCCATATTCCACCTTCCTTGATATAACCCCTTCTTGCAAGTGAACTCACAACAGTCGCCAAAGCCATCGTGTTCAATCCAGTTTCCTTCGAAATATCATCGGACAGAATCTGTCCTTTTCCACTTATGTGTTCGAGGACTTTAATACCTGTTTTATCGATACCCTCAAAAATTTCATCTTTGGATATCTTTGTCGGAAGTGTTTTACCGAAATCAGTGATTTTGAACATGTAAAAACCAGAACCACGGTTTGACAGTCTCTCGATTGCGCCTGCCTTTTCAAGAGACAGGATTAAATCAGCTGTTTTGAAAGAATCAATGTCCAAAAGATCTGTTATTTCTGCCATCGTGTTGTAACCTTTCCTAATTATGTCAAGCACAGTGATTTCTTCTTCACTGAGTTTGGATCTCTTTTGCACGACAAAATCGTATTTTGACTTGCCAAAGAAGTTGGCTACCAAAGCGGAACCAACTGAGACTATTACACCGGGAATGACCATATGGCCAAATTTTGTCGTGAGAGGGTATATCTTGGTCAAGTCCAGCAGAGTCCAGATAGACATAAAGATTAGTCCTGTCAGTCCTCCTACGAAGGCTCCAGTGCTGGAGAATTTCCTTGTGTATAGACCTAAGATCACCATAACGGCAGTGGGAGCAAGCCAAGCAGTCGCGAAGGCGAACAAATACACGGGGCCCCCAGGGAAAAAGCACAGAATCAAAGCAGTTACACCGAAAAGAGCATTGACTATCATTGAGGGTTTTACGAGTTGCTCTGGTTTTGCGTTTGGTTTGAAGAATCTCTGGTATATATCTCTTACGATAACAGAACTTCCCGCCATGTAGTATGTAGTAGCTGTTGAAACTGAAGCAGCCACTGTCGTCAGCAAGAAGTAGGCAGCCAGCACAGCTGGAGTTTCCCTCAGGAAAATACCAAACGCGGCAGCTGGTGCAGCAGTTCCCCTCGGAGCAAACATTTCTGGATGCGCAGAGCCAACATAAGCGCCCAATAAGGGATACATGAATCCATTAGCCAAGAAAAGTATTACCGCAGCCCACAAGTATGAGAGTTTTGCAACTCTCTCGCTTCTGACAGAGCTAACCCTTATCCAGTAGCTGTTCGACCCCCACACAAGTGCCATGCCATACAGGAAGAAAGCCACTAAGACGCTTGGATAGAACATTGAAAACCAGGGGAAGGTCTTACCGGATACACCAGTTGTCCAGACATTACCACCAGGCCAATTCTGAGTTAAGAAGCTCATGCCTCCATATTTTACTAACAAGAAGATTATCAGTGTTGGGATCGCAACTGTACACAGAACTCCTTGTATGAAATCAGTGAGCGTTACTGCCCACATACCTCCAAGGATTGTAAAGAAGAGAAAAATCAAGAAAACCAAGAGTATGGTTGAAGGTATAGACCATTTAGTGAATCCCGAAATAATCGTTGCCATAGACAGAATGTTATTGGCGGTTATACCAAGCATTGCAACTACTGTTACAAGAGTTATCACGAATCTGACTTTCTTGTCGTATCTCATTTCGAGCCATTCTGGCAGGGTGTGTGCTCCAGTTCTTCTCGCGGCTGGTGCTATCAAGAGTGCGTAAGAGATAATCCCAGTTAGTGAGTAAGCAACACCAAGCATGAAGATACTCTTGGTCAGACCACCCATCAACGTGAAAGCGGGTGCAAGCGTCAGTGTAGTCCCCGCATATCCGATTGCAGCGACTCCTAAGATATTCACAATCAGATTGATCTGCCTTCCTGCCACCAGATAGTCCGTGCTTCTACCTATCCACTTTCTTGTAATCCACCCAACAAGGATCATCACAAAGCCAAAGATTGCAAAGAAAACGGTAAAGATTGCCACAGTACCCATTTTCTACCCTCCTTTTCCTACTCTTCAACAATTGCGACTGCCCTCACCCATCCAGCACTGGCTTTGAATATTTTTACTGGAAATACTACTACCTTGAATCCGAAAGGTTTGGGGATCTTGTCGAGGTTAGCCAATTTTTCGATGTGGCAATATTCCTTTTCGATTGCCGCAAAGTGAGCTGGCCATATGTATGAACCATCCTTTGTTTGTTGATAGTCCTTAGACATGTTCACGAAGGGTCGATCCCAAGTGTAAGCATCGATGCCAGTTATCTTGACTCCTTGTTCTAACAGCCAAAGTGTTGCTTCACGACTCATCCCTGGCTGTTGAAAATATTCCTTTGTTCCCATTCTCTTGTCTGCACCTGTCATTATCAGAACGATATCGAGTGGTTTGATTGAATAACGAATTCTTTCGAGTTCCACTTTTAGATCTTCAACGGTGATGAATTCACCAAAGTTTTTGTGACGCATGTCGAGTACTACGCCATCAGAATAACACCATTCAAGAGGCACTTCGTCAATTGTTTTGGCGAGTTTTCCTTCGACTATTGGATGAAAATGCCATGGTGCATCCAGGTGTGTACCGGTATGAGTCATAGCATCGATGAATTCATAAGACCAACCCAATCCACCTGAGAAAACCAAGTCCTTTGGATCCACACCGAAGCGTTCTCTCATCTCCTGTGTCCCTGCTCTGTGGTCTAAGTAAGTTACTTTGGCCGGCCAGGGTTCAGAAGGTGAGTTTGGTACGATTGTCTCGCTTAGATCAATTAACTTTATGCCCAAAGAGACCACCCCCTATTCTCGATTATCGATAATACATAATAGCTCAAATGAAAAACAAGAACCAAAAATCAGCAAATTATGGGAAAGTCAAACGGAATGTGGGTAGAAATTTCAAAAAAATGCCTCAATCTTATTCTATTTTACTTTTTCTAGGTTTTTCTTTATACCTCGATACCATATCATGATAACGCTCTTTGATTACCTTGGCACTGAATTGGATGTATTCCGTTATCAAGTCTGCTGACTTTTGCGCATTTCTAGCTTCTAAAGCGTATGCAATTTCGGTGAAGTACTGTGACGAGATTCTCAGATTGTCGTCATATATGAGGCTCAGATATCTATATCTTTTTGCTTGATCTTCCGTTGAGTCGAGTAAAGATGCCAACTTCTTCGAACCACATCCCTCGAGTACCACATCCGTTAGTGCAAAGTTTGCTTCAAAAGCCTTGTCGATGTCGTTCTCCAGATATGCATCTCGAAACTGCTTTACACAGGATTTTGCCTTTTTGATCTGTTCATCCGTTGCTCGCTCCGCAAACCAAGCGAATGCCAAAGCCCAAAGTTTTTCTTTGATCTTCCAAATGTCCAACAGTTCTGAGAGATTGAGCTGTGTCACAATATATCCTTTGTGTGGTAGTTCAGTAACGAGGTCAGACTTCTCCAAAACCTTGAGTGCTTCTCTCACCGAAGTTTGGCTTACTCCGAATCGTTTCGCTGTATCTAAAATTTTGATCCTTTGACCCGGAGCATAGACACCTTTTATAATGTCGTCTTTCAATTGTTGCGCTACACTCTGTGAGATCTTGAGTGGCCTTTGATATGTCTCCACCTTTCCTTCCCTCCACTACATATTTTATCGATAATAATTATACTATTGTTGCTGATGTTGATCATCAAATGGTAATTCATCTGATGAGATAATATATTTTCGGATGTTTTCTCTCTGAAATCTATCTGTGGTAAACTTAAGTTTATGGTGATCCTCTCATGGCAAACATACTCGTGGTAGATGATGAAAGAAATGTGAGGAGTCTCATAAAGAGAATTCTTGAGGAGCGAAATCACACAGTCACAGCGGTTGCTACGGCTGAGGAAGCCCTCGTAGAAATGCGTCGACAATCCTTTGATCTGATGACGCTGGATTTGAGATTACCAGGTATATCTGGTATTGAGTTACTCAAGAGGATGCAACAAGAAGGACGTGAGATGCCGATTTTGATAGTTTCTGCAATCACGAATGCCATACCTGTTGTCGAGGCAATGAAAAGTGGCGCTTCTGATTATCTGTCAAAACCTTTCCCCGCACAAGATTTGGTGAAAAAAGTTGAGGAACTCTTGAATCAAGAAGAGATCACCTTTGAAAAACTTGAAAGAAAGATCGAAGAAAAGCTGAATCAAGATAAGTTTGACGTCGCAGAACGTATGGCCAGACAGTTGTTTGCAATCAATCCATCTGCTGATGCACACTTCATCTATGCCATGGTTATGGAAAAACTTGGCAACTCCATGCTCGCTTTGAAACATCTCAAAGCAGCGCTTGCCTTGGATCCAGATCACAAGAAAGCACTCAAGGAGCTTCAACGCTATGAGAAAGCGGACTGAAGGTCTGTACACGATAATCGTGGGTTGTGGAAGAATAGGTTCCATAGTGGCTTCTCATATGTCTGCCACCGGTAACAATGTTGTTGTGATAGACAACAGAGAGATGGCTTTTGACAATCTTTCAGAGGAGTTCACCGGGTTTAAAGTCTTGGGTGATGCAACAGAGATTGTTCACCTGAAAGAAGCAAAGATCGAAAGAGCAGATGTGGTCTTGGCCTTGACCGGCGATGACAACACAAATTTCATGATATCAACGGTTGCAAAACAGTATTTTGGTGTCAAAGAGGTCATAGCGAGGGTGAATGATCCTGATAACGAAGAGATATTCAAAGAATTTGACATAAAAGTGGTTTCACCAACAGCTCTTGTTGCCAGCAAGATAATAGAAGAGGTCGAGACGGGGGGACAGAGTTGAAGATAGTGATAATAGGTGGTTATCGCATCGCCTATCATTTGGCACGATCTATGATCTCGAAGGGCTATCATGTTTATATTGTCAACAGAGACCCACAGGTCTGCCAGGAGTTGGCAAAGAAGCTTTCTGCAGTCATAATAAATGGTGATGGAAGTAAGAAAAACATTCTCGATCAGATCGAGTTCTCGCCGGATGACATAGTTGTCATATTAACAAATACCGATCGTGATAGTCTGATAATCTCTCAGATGATCAAGAGATACTATGGTGTAGAAAGAATTGTTACCCTTGTCAATGACCCAGAGAACATAGACATCTTCAACAGACTTGGAGTAAGGGTTGCGGTCAGCCCTACGGCGTTGCTGAGCCAAACAATACAAGGTCTTTTACTCGTCGAAGAAATGGAAGAGTTTTTCCCGGTAGAAGAGGGTAAATTGGTTTTTCTGAGGATCGAAATACCAGATAGTTCTCCCTCTATTGGCAAAAAGCTCAAAGAGATAAACCTTCCAAACGAATGTATCATCGGTGGGATACTGCGTCAAAACAATGTTGTGATTCCAAGAGGAGAGACAGAGCTGTTGCCAAAAGATCGTGTTTTCATCATCTGCGAACCAAGTGTCCAAACACAGGTGATCAGAAGTTTGGTGGGTGAATGAAATGTTTTCGCATCTTCGAATAAGCTACGCAACAGTCTTCAAGGTGATGAGTAGTCTTTTGATGATCTTCTCTTTCATACTCTTGATTCCTTTGCCGTTTTCTTTGATCTATCGAGAAATCACCGCTATTCCTGCATTTCTCATAGTATCTGGTCTTTCCTTATTGCTTTCGCGATTATTCTGTATCAAGTGTCGTTTCGCAACCATGGAAGTGATCACCTCGAAAGAAGGGGCAGTAATAGTTCTGTTTTCATGGCTCTTGATCATTTTTCTTTCATCGTTACCGTATGTCTTCTTACAAGTTCTCGGTTTCTCTCGTGCGATATTTGAGGCTACAAGTGGTTGGACTACCACAGGGTTGACTGTCATTTCAGATGTTGAGATAGTACCTAAAACGATACTTATCTGGCGAACTCTTACACAATTCTTGGGTGGTGCAGGCTTTGCGATAATAGTCATGGGAGCGGTAATCGGTCCGACGGGCCTTGGTTTGTATCAGGCTGAGGGCAGGGTTGACAACATAGCACCAAATATCAGATATTCAGCAAGGACTATCCTAATAGTTTACGTGGCTTATGCCCTTGTCGGGGCAATAGCTTTGAGAGTCGCTGGTATGAATCTGTTCGATGCCTTCAACCATTCTCTTACAGCGCTTGCGACGGGTGGCTTTTCCACGAAGAACAGCAGCATAGGCTTCTACAACAACTTCTCCATTGAGCTTGTGAGTATAGTCTTGATGTGGCTTGGAGCGACTGGATTTGGAATTCACTATGCCTTTTGGCAGAGAAATTGGCAGGCATTGAGAAAAAATCCTGAACCGAAACAGATGTTTTTACTGACGGCAGTTTCTGTTGTAATACTTTCCTCAGCTGGTGTAGGAAAGATATTTCCGACCGTTCATAGTGGGATGAGACAAGCACTTTTCCAAGTCGTATCTGCCTTAACGGGTACAGGGTTTTCAACGTCAGACCTCCGAAAATGGATTAGCTTTCCCCTCGGTATATTCATTCTTTCTGTCTTGATGTTGATGGGTGGTTGTATGGACTCAACCTCAGGTGGTATAAAGCAATATCGATTGGCTGTGATGGGCAAAGCACTTCTGTTTTCTGTGAGAAGATTTCTTTTGCCCAGAAGTGCTGTGGTACAAGTTGAAATATGGAAAGGCAACAACAAGAGATACCTCGATGATTCGCTGATCAGGGAAGCCTTTCTTGTTGCAGGACTTTATATCCTTTCTTTTATTGTTGGTGTTGTTGTCTTACTGCTTTGTGGCTATGGGTTATCTGAGTCGATTTTTGAATTTGCTTCGGCAGTTGCTGGTGTCGGCCTTTCAGTTGGTGTAACAAATTACTCGATGCCAGATGGAGCTCTTTGGACGTTGATCATGGGTATGTTTCTTGGTAGACTCGAGTTTCTCGTAGTCTTGTACGCTTTTGCTAAAGTGTTCAGAGATTTTTCGTCAGCGTTTCACCGATAAAAGACTGCTGTGTGATTGGTCCTTCAAATACATAGCCCATCCTGCAGCCGGTTTGTCGTCAATGGAGTAGAGAATCAGCCGGTCATTCGAGATGACATAGACAGTGCCATCTTCTGTCATCGTTGGATGTACCGTAGGAGGGTAAGGTAATTTTTCACTGGTGAGTATTTTGAGATTCTGATCGATCAATGTAACCTCTGTCTGCGTGAAAACAAGTGCCCTAGAACTTTTGGTCAGAATGATGCTGAAAAGGTTCTCAAATTTGCTCGAGGAAAGCAACTTTCCTGAGTGATCAAGCGCATACAATTCTCCTGATTGAGAATAGCACATAACGATTTTGTTGTCGCAGACAACATGGTTCACCACTGGGCTTGTTTGTGAAAAGGTCCACATTACTTTGCCAGATGAAAGTTCTATACAGTAAAGCTTACCGTTGTTCGCCACGAAAGCCCTTTCTTCCGATAAAGCGATGGTCCCCTGATTACTGAACTCTAAGTAGGTTGCCCAGACTAAATTGCCAGAAAAGTCGATTAGTCTTAGTATGCCCAGCCAATCGAGTGCGAGAATTCCAAAATGTTCGTGTACCGCAACAGGACAAACAAGCCAGTTGCCTAAGTTGAATTTCCAAATTTCGTTTCCAAAATTATCGAAATGTGAGAGTATGCCATCGTCATCTGCGACTACAAATCCTTTAGGTGTTATTGAACTGGCGAGACTTACATTTGAACCTGTTCTGATTTTTGCTGGCTTGTTTCTCAGAAGATAGACGCTCTTGTCCCAAGAGCCCATTATCAATGTACCGTCATTCATCAAAGTAAGATCGCTTGTGGTGATGAAAGAGATCTTCGATGAAGAACTTCTCTTTGTTTCTATGTTGAAATTGATCAATTCACCATACATCGATGTTGAATAAAGATCTTTACCAGAGACAACACAAGAGGTATTTGCTGATATCGGTAACTTTGCCTCGTAAATCAGCTCAATTTGTTTCTTTTCAATCTTCGGAGGTTCTACAGGTAACTGTGTGAATTTTTCTAATTCAGCTGTTTTTGGTTTTGGTGAGATGGAAATCGTTCTCGAGAATAAAGCATTCGTCGAGAAACTGTGCAACAATTTCATTGAGGAGAACAAAACATTCACAACTCTTATCCTGCCATCATTTGTGGTTACGTAGATGTAATCTCCATAAGCACTCATTGTTTTGGCGTTAACACTTATGGTTTCCACAATCTTGAAGCTTTGCAATGGAACTAACCTCAGTACACCGTTAGAATCAAGTAAAACCAAGCTATCTCTAACTCTGATCACTTGGACGAAGTTGCCAGTAAAGTTGCCTTCCTTCTCGTAAACAGGATAGCCTTCGTTGATCTTGAACATGTAGAATCTGTTCTTTGTCCAAACAAAGAGACTGTCCTCTATGGTTTGCATTCCCAAAAATGGTTCTGGTCCGGACAAATCCCACAGTTTATTCATCGATTTCGTATAACAAACAATCTTTCCTGATGGATGCAAAGTTATTATGTTATCACCACAAACATCGACTCTCACAACCTTTTCTGCAAAGGTGTAGCTGCGAACATGAGCTAAGGTTTTGCTGTAAACAGACAATTTGTACTCTGAAAATACATATAAATCATCAATGAGTAACGCATCGAAGATCTTTTCGCTTAGTGTTGTTGTCGTAATCCTGTTCAGAGAAGAATCATACAATTCTATCTTTGTGGTTGAGAGGACATATATCCTTTCTGATTGATACAACGCTTTCAGTGGATTTACGGTTTCTGTTACTGCGATCTTTGTTGGAACAAGTGGTATAGAGATGTCATACAGTTCAAGGCTATTACTGGTTAGAACAAGTAAGTACTGTCCATATGCTGTAGCTGTCAACACGAAAAGCAAAAAGATGGTTATTCTCATAGTACACCTCAAGCGATTGATCTGCTTATGAGAATTATACAACAGTACTGTCAGAACGGAGAACAAATTTTCTGTGCAAGAAATAGGTCAAAAGCGCATTGAAAACATAGAAGACAGAACTTATCAAAAGCAATCTCGTGTAATCAGAGTTGTCCTTGACTATGTATCCATACAAAAGAGCTGCAACGGCACGAGAAGAGTTGTTCAAAAGATTTCCAAGAGCATTCGTGAAGGAAAGATATTGCAAAGGCAAGTTTGAAAAAACAAGCACGGAAAAGATTGGGCTCACCATGTTCATTAACATAAACCTGAGTACATAAAGTAAACAGAAGAAGAATGGGTTTCGAACAAATGCCAAAGAGATCATCAACGGTACAACAGCTGTATAGCAGAAAAACAGAACCCTTGTTGAACCAAAACGTTTCTCTAGAAGATGATTCATTGCTCCTCCAACACCTGTGGCAATCTGGGTGAACGCCATCACGACACCTATTAGCGTTGTGGATATGGCAAAGAGATCGTTGAGCATTAAATTTCCAAAACTTATGAATAGACCTGCCCCAAAGCCAACCAACAAGTTTGAGAGTAAGTAATACCAGAGAATACCCTTTTGCAGAGAATCAAAGTGAATTTGCTGCAAAACCTGCTTGTCGATTCCAGAGAGTTTACTAAGAGTCAGAAAACTCGTGCTGTAGATAGTGGCTCCAACTAACATGGTCAACTTCAAGCCGATCATGTCGCTGATGACACCGCCGATCAGATTTCCAAGGACTCCAACGATCATTGAAATTGAGAAATTCGAGCCAAAGAGAATCATTCTGTTCTTCTTTGAAGTTGAGGCAATCATTGAAGCTGTTATGATGATAGACACCGCCGAGGATGCAGCGCCAGAGATGAAGTTCAAGACTATTTGCCACTGAGCTGTCTGCAACAAGATTTTTAAGAACAGAGTCAGTGTTTGCAAAGAAAGCAAGAACAGCAGTAATTTTCTTTTATCAACTCTGCTGGCAAGAAGCGAAAAGAATGTACCAAGAACCGCTGATCCCCAAAGGCCAGCAGAAGTGATCTTTCCTATCTCGATGTTACTCAAACCAACGTATCTCAAGAACAAATTGAAAACTACACTATAGATTTGACCTGAAAAGCTTGTTATAGCGGTGAATATGTAGAAGTACAATTATTTACACTCCCTGACAATCTCAGATTATATCCATCTGAAAGACAATAGGTATTGCGAAAGACAAAATTCTATATTGCAATAATAAAGCAACCAAGCCAGTTTTCTCCAGATCTCGTTTTTCATAGTCACCAGAATGTAAATGTAGAAAAGACAGACAAATTAGCAGCGATGTGGAGTAGTTGATCAAATTTTGAGCTACGAGATGATAGCGTATAATCTTATTGAGGTATGAATGTGATCGACAAGTACAATCGCAGAATAGACTATCTGAGATTCTCCATAACCGACAAATGCAATCACAGATGTTTTTACTGCATGCCAGCAGACGTCAAATTCTTACCTTCAGATAACCTGTTGACTATAGACGAAATAGGTGTTTTGGCAGAGATATTCTCTAATCTTGGTATCAAGCAAATTCGCATAACAGGTGGAGAGGCACTGCTCAGAGAAGATGTGGTCGATGTAACAAAAAAGCTTTCGAAGTATTTCCAGTTGTCGTTGACCACAAACGGTAGTAAGCTAAAAGAACTTGCGGGTCCACTAAGAGAATCTGGCTTGCTTTCAGTGAATGTGAGTCTCAACAGTTTGAATGAGGATAGATTTTATGAAATCACAAGAGGCTCGCTAAAACCTGTTCTCGAGGGAATAGAAAGTGCCATAGACTGTAAGCTCTTTGTGAAGATAAATACCGTTATCAGCCAGATGAACTTAGATGAGCTCGGTGATTTGGTGGATTTTTCAGCCAGGAGAGGTATTCCCATAAGGTTCATCGAGATGATGCCCATAGGTAAAGCGAACCGAGGTGTGGTTTTTGAAGAAGAAATATTGAAAAGACTTTCAGCTTTTGAACTGAAACCAAGTAAAGTGAAACTCGGTGCAGGACCTGCAAGATACTTCGTCACCAAAGACGGAAACTATGTTGGAATAATATCTGCCATGAGTAGGTCTTTTTGTACGAGTTGCAATAAACTAAGGCTCTCTTGCGATGGGAAACTCTATCCGTGTTTGGGTTCAACTTACTATGTAGATCTTCTAAAAGCCCTCAGATCTGGTGCTTCAACCGAGCAAATTTCGGATATGATCAAAACTGCTGTAGAGAAAAAACCGCTCGCCCATCATATGAGAGACACGCAAATAGACAATGAAATGTACAAATTAGGGGGATGACAATGTGTTGTGAATTGACGCATTTAGACAAAGATGGGGATCTTCACATGGTTGATATAACTGGCAAAGAAGAGACCAAAAGAACTGCGGTAGCTCATGCCTCAATAAGAATGAAAGAGCAAACCCTTAAAGCCATAAGCAGTGGCAGTATTAAAAAGGGTAATGTTATGACTACAGCGAAGATAGCCGGAATAATGGCTGCCAAAAAAACATCGGAGTTGATTCCGCTGTGCCATAACATAAATTTGACCGAAGTGGAATTACAGTTTAACGTAGATCTCGAAGAAAATTCTATACACATAACCTCAACAGTCAGATGTGTCGGAAAGACTGGCGCGGAAATGGAAGCACTAACTGCCGTCACAGTAGCAGCCTTGACGATATACGATATGTGTAAAGCCATGGACAAGGGTATGGTGATAGAACAGATATACCTTGTTGAGAAGTCAGGAGGTAAATCTGGTGAGTGGAAAAGAGAACAAACTTGAGGGGAAGATTCTTTCTGTGAATGTTTCGAAAGTGAAAGGCGTGAAAAAGACACCCGCTGAGGAAATCGAACTGATAGAGAACTATGGCGTGAAAGATGATGCTCATGCCGGTAATTGGCACAGGCAAGTATCGATGCTTTCAGTTAGCAGTATAGAAAAAGCAAGAAACTGGGGTATAGAAGCGAACTATGGGGATTTTGCAGAGAACATTACAGTGGATGGTGTTGATGTGTATAGATTGCCCGTGGGTACGAAGGTCTATATAAATGATCTTGTTGAGCTGGAGGTAACCCAAATAGGAAAAGAATGTCATGATAGGTGTGCAATAGCAAAAACCGTGGGTAAGTGTGTAATGCCGGTTGAGGGAATATTCTTAAAAGTTCTAAAAGGTGGAAAAGCCAAGGCTGGCGATAAGGTGGTTTTCATACTCTGAGGGGTAGGACTTGTGGCGAAAGAAACCAACAAGAAGAAGTTCAAAGTCTTGCTGAAGTATGCTTTGGCCGTGATAACCTTTTTTCTTGCTTTCACCGATTTTGGCCTCTCGCTTTTGATAGTTTTCATGGTCAACATACCCTTAATTCGCAAAGCTATCTTTGGCAGATTGGTTCTTGACAAAGTGAACAAACCTTGGACAAAAGTTGAGACATTTGAGTACATGCCAAAAAGGCACTTAGACATATTCTACCCGAACGCCGATTCTTTCAAAGGTGTTGTTCTCTTTGCCCATGGTGGTGGCTGGATTAGCGGATACAGACGGCAGCCAAACAACATGTCTTGGTATAGATTCTTGGTGTCTCAGGGTTTTATTGTTGTAGCAATAGATTACAGTAGAGGGTATATATCAAGCATAGAGAGTTTGGTTGAGGAATTAACTGAAGCTGTAAAATTCATGAAGAGAAAATTTGCCAATCTGTGCAACGTGAAGTTCTCTTTGATGGGTCTATCTGCTGGTGGCCATCTTGCTCTTTTTACTGGTCTGACAAATCCAAATCTTGTTGACAAGATAGTGGCTTATTATGCACCATCTGATCTGATGGATATCTGGGAATCTGAATCGATCTTTGCGCGATTCTCTGTTATGGCAACGATTAAAAGACTGCCGATCAAATCTAAAGAACTTTACGAAAAGTACTCTCCGATAAACCACGTGACCTCTCTGTGCCCTAAGGTTTTATTAGTTCATGGAATGAAAGATTCTGTAGTTCCATACGCTGCCTCTGTAAAAATGTTTGTGAAGCTGAAACAAAACAGATGCACCACGAAACTGCTCCTGCATCCGAAAGGAGATCACGGTTTCGAATTTGTTCTTAAAGACAAGAAGACTGTTGAGATACTTCAAAGAACAGTAGAATTCCTCCAAGCTTGATTTAACAGGAAATTCATCGATTTGACAGTCTATCAGCTACCACTTCCTTTCTCCGCGCAACTTTGCTTGCACAAACGTGAGTGTTGTGTTTTCTGTAGCGCTCGAAACAACGATGACATGGAGAATTGGGGACGTCTCGAGACTGAAAGGTGAAGAAACCAGAAGATATTCCGCAGAAAAAGAAGAAAGAGAATCATAACAGCCTGCCCAGTGTTCTTTTCCACCGAATTCACGCCAGATTCAAAGTTGATTCGTTCATATAAGATCGTTTATAGTAAAGGAAAATGAACACAAAATGATCGTTTTTGATCAAGAGGGGGTGATTGTTGATGGGACGTCAAGAACGATTAAGAGCGATTTTGAATACCCTGAGACAATCCGGCCGAATATCAATAAACGATATCTGCGATTCTTTTGGCGTATCTTTGATAACAGCCCGACGAGATCTTGAGATCTTAGAATCTCAAGGGTTGGTTGAAAGAACGCGTGGTGGAGCAACTATCAAGAGCATAACGGGCGACTCACCGTTTTTCAAAAACTTAGATCTTCGGAAAGAACAAAAGGAACGAATCGCGAAGAAAGCAATCGAGCTGCTAAACAATGGTCAGGTAGTTGCTGCTGGTGGGGGCACAACTGTTTACTACGCAATGAAAGCATTCGAGAGTAGTTCAATACACACGCTGACGATTGTAACAAATTCAATCACAACTGCATGGGCAATCATCAATTTATCTAAACCATTCAACCTGGTACATTCTGGTGGAACGGTGAGGCAAGGATCCTTTGAATGTGTTGGTGAATACTCATCAATGCTGTTTGAACGCATGTATTTCGACTGCTATATTCTTGGGGCAAGTGGTGTGAGCAGTGCATATGGTGTAACGGTCGCTGATTTCGAGGAAAGAAACTTGGCGGAATTGATAATCAGAAGGTCGAAGACTGTAATCTTGTTGGCAGACAGCACGAAGATTGAGCAATCAGCTCCGTACAAGATATGCGATTTGGGGAAAATAGATGTTCTCGTAACAGACACCCAAGCTACTCCAAGTCAAATCGAAGCCCTCAGATCGTTTGGAATTAATGTCATTTCTGTCTGATATCGAGGTGATGATCCAGATGCTCACTGAACAGGAGATATACACTCAACCTGATGATTTCGAGAGACTGTTAGCGTTTCTGAATGATCTACACATTGAAGATTTTGCGCGCTACCTTTTCGAGAGTGATGTTGTGTACTTTGTTGGTTGTGGCTCATCTTACTACTTAGCTGTGTCGGCATCCAAGTATTTCTCACGAGTTACTGGAATTGATGCAAAGCCCCTACAAAGTGGAGAGGTCACCTTTGCGAGCAGTTTTGTTCTTGGTTCAAGAGATCTCAAAAGATCTGCTGTTTTGATCTCACGTTCAGGTGATACAACTGAGACTGTTCGAGCTCTTAGGAAGTTCAATCAGATGGGAATTAAGACCTTCGGAATAACGCTTGGTGAGAAGAGCGAACTGCGAAGGATATGTCAGTCGTCTTTGGTTCTTCCCTTAGAGGAGAGGTCTGTCGTAATGACGAAGTCATTCAGCTGTATGTTGCTCAGTTTATTCTATTTGATCGATAGAATGGCAAAGATTGCCAACGACTATGATCGACTGGTCAGACTATCAAGAAAGTTTCTGCATGAGTCAGAAAAATCAATTGAGAGTCAGGCAATTGACGGCGCAAAACATTACGTTTTTCTCGGCACAGGTGTTTACGAAGGTATCGCGAAAGAGTCGGCTCTAAAACTTCAAGAAATGTCTCTCACATTTGCAGAAGCCTACTCAACATTCGAGTACAGACATGGACCCAAATCACTTGTGACAGATCAGACTCTTGTAGTACTCTATGCAAGCGACCAAAATCCAGAAGAAGTTACACTTCTGGGCGAGATGCAAAGATTGGGAGCTTCAACCGTTTTACGAACACCAGCGGCAGAGAATGGACAAGATGCGTTTCTTCAGGTTCTTTTCGGTCAATTATTGGGACTAATCATTGCAAAGAGAAAAGGTTTGAATCCAGATCAACCAAGAAATCTTTCAAGAGTAGTGTTTCTGGCAGATGAGAGCAGATGAAGTCATAGATCTTGTGAACGATCACAGATTCAAGTGAAGGAGGTGTGGTACACATGAAAAAAGTTGGCATTTTGGTCGTGATACTAAGTTTGGTGATTTTGTCAGCGGGTTGTTTCGTAATCAAACATCCTGAAAGTTCTGAAGATCAACTCAGTGGTGATGATGTGTTGCTTATCGCAGCGGCAATTTCTGAGTGTGTTGATTCAACGCAGAGATTACCTGAAGAGTGTGAAAAAGTCTGGCAAGCTAAGGGAAAGTCGACAAACCTACGTGCCATAAAGTTAAACGATGCTGCGTACCTGATGTCGAAATTCTTTGTAGAGTTTTGCAATTCCAAGCAGAAGCCCACATCAGTGAAATACATTCAGACTTATCTTCCTGCGAGTCTTGAACCTGGAGACTTCGAGCCAGTAGAAACGTGCACAATATCGGATTTTTATGAATCAGCGCTGTATTTTGTCGCAGAAACGGAGAAGAATGGAGTTTTACCAAAAGTCATCTCGGTCAATGTGAACGGAGTACAGCGGAAGATGTCTATAGACGCTTTCATACCAACTTTGGCTGAGATTTTATGTTGCATTGAAAACACGGGCACTACATGTGAGGAAATAGAGTTGCACAAAGCTTTGTTGCCTCTTTCATGGCCTGCAAAAATAAAATCCGTGTGGGTTTGGGGAAGCACACTTGCCAGCTCAGGGGTCGAACAAACATTGGATAAAATAAAGGACCTTGGTGTGACAGATATTTTCCTACTGGTCAAGGGTACGAGTGGGACTGTGAACTGGCCATCAAACGTTGCTTTGGGACTCGCATCCGATACAACAGTACTACCAAGAGTGGCACAGTACTGCAAGACTAATGGCCTTAGATATCATGTATGGTTTGTGTGTAATCAAGATGAGAAGTTCACTACCGCATATCCAGAAAGCAAAATGTATGGTATTCCCAAAACACAAGGTGCAGATCCCCAGAGAGCCGGGAAGTCAGTTGATTTTGTCGGATACAGCGCTTACAAGGAATACATGAAATCACTTATTAGTGAGGTCATACGGAACTATGACCCAGACGGTCTGCATTTTGACTATATAAGGTATCCGACCGGTGCATGGGGTTGGGGTCCATCTGAACTTGATAAGGCTCGAGAGAACGGTTTAGACGATTCGGATATTGATTATCTGCAACAACTGGCAATACAAACCTGGGGTAGCAATGGGGACGGGCAATCATTTGTGAATGCTTATCTCACTGGTGATGCTACCGTTACGAAGTGGGTGGAACTGAGATCCGCAAATGTTCTTGAGTTCTTGAGTGATTTGGTTGACTGTGCAAAGCAGATAAAACCAAACATTGTGATCAGTGCTGCTGTGATGCCGGAGCCTGGAAGCTCTGATCTATCTGAAAGAGCGTTTGGATTGGTCCATTATGGTCAAGACTACAAGCTTCTTGGACAAAAATGTGAACTGATAATTCCCATGGCATATCACAGAGACTACGGGAAGGATATATCTTGGATAACGAGCACCATCCTCGGTGGAACCAGGCAACAACTTCAAAGTGAACAAGCAAAGATCATTGTTGGTCTTCAAGGGTATTCTCCCGTGACTGGTACGGAACTTGCAGAAGCTGTTGCTAACAGTCTCAGTGATGGTGCTGATGGAGTATGTGTCTTTAGAGCCGGAACAATATTGGGTAGCGACCGTGAACAAATGCTGAAGGATATCCTAAAACAATTTAAATGAAAGATGTTTCTGGTTTATTCCAGTTGAATATTGAGTCAAAGTCTTGACAACTTTCAAGGAGGGATTCTTAGAAAATGTCCAGAACTGGTTCTGAAGGTTGTGGATCAAGTTTTTCAAGAAAGTATCGTCAGATGATTGAAAGTACGATTGAAAAAATCATCGAACAAGAAGAAGAAAAGATCAAAGATCTGGCAGAAAGGATGTACAGATCAGTGAACGATGGTGGTCTTATTTATGCGTTTGGCACTGGGCACTCTCACATGTTGGTTGAAGAGATTTTCTACCGAGCAGGAGGCATAGCGCCTGTGTATCCAATTCTTCTCAGTTCACTGATGCTTCACGAGAGAGCTGCTCTCAGTTCGAAGCTGGAACGAATAGATGGGATAGGAGAAGCTATAATTTCCGATTTACCAATCTCTTCGAAAGATGTAGTAGTTGTTTTCTCGAATTCTGGATCCAACTCCGCAGTTGTCACATTCGCAGACCGTGCAAGAAAGAGAGGGGCTTACGTCTGTGCAATCACTTCGATTGAGCATTCGACAAGCGTAGAACCACGGAACGAACTGGGTAAGAAACTCTTCGAAGTTGTAGATTTGACCATCGACAACCATGTTCCTTACGGAGATGCCTGTGTGAAGATTGACGAAATAGCAGTAGGACCACTTTCGACTGTTTGTGGAGCTTTCATCATAAATTCTATCATCGGTGAAGTTGTGGCATGTTTTTTGAGAAATGGCAAAAATCCTCCTGTGTTCTTAAGTTCAAACACACCGAATGGTGATGAAAAGAATATATCCTTAGTGTCAAAGTATCGTCACCTGATTCCATTTCTGTGAGGTGTCACAAAGTGTTGAAAGATTTTGAGAAGAAATCCTGTGTGATGCCAGAACCAATATGTGGTGTGTGGGCTTGGGGTTCGTCTCTATCAGAGTACGGAGTGGAAAAAGCTTTAAGAGATATGAGGGAAATGGGGATAACCGATCTATTTCTCCTTGTGAAAGGGACTACGGGAAAAGTGTGCTGGCCTTCAAAGATTGCGCTGGCATTTTCTCAGGATACAACTGTGTTACCACGGAGTCGTGAGGGTTGCGAGAAAAATAACATCAGGTTGCACACTTGGTTCATTATCTCACAGGACAAGAGCTATCTGCAGAGGAATCCCGGTTCGGGCATGTGGGGAGTTCCACTGGAACTTGAGACTCATGAATATAGACTTGGCGAACATAGTTGTTTCAGAGTCTCAACCGCAGCTGTTGATTTCGTAGCTGATGTCAACTACAGAGAGTACGTACTGTCTTTGGTTTCAGAAGTACTTGGCACTTACGAGCCAAGTGGAATTCATTTGGATTATGTCAGGTATCCAAACGGGGCTTGGGGATGGGGACCGTTGCAGCAACAGAGAGCAATAATGGCTGGACTGAATGTCAATTCGCTCATTGCGAAAGCTGTGGAAACCTGGGGAAATCAGGGTGACAATAGAAGCTTCATAGATGCTTTCATGGTAGGTGATCCAAACGTTATTGCGTGGTCAAACATGAGGAAGGACGATGTTACGAACTTTACAAAACAGATCGGCCATATGGTGAAGAACAAAAGACCTTCTACAGTTTTGAGCGCTGCACTCATTCCGGAAGGAGGTGATATCGACCTCAAGGAAAGAATCTTTACTCTGGTACAGTTTGGTCAAAATTACTCAGATCTTTCAGAGATTTGCGATATTGTTGTACCTATGGCATATCATCGTGACTTTGGCAAGCCCATCTCATGGGTTTCAGAGATACTTTTGGGCGCTCGGCAAGCAGTATCAGAAAGATCTTTGGTTGTTGCTGGTATTCAAGCGCATGGTGACGTACCTGCAGATGAGGTAATTGAGGCTATCAAAGTCTCGAAGTTGTCTAAAGCGGATGGAGTTTGCCTTTTTGCATTCCACGAGATTTTCAGGAGAAGTGAAGTGCGTGAACTTCTCCAAAAGACGATGAAAACTGTGTAAAAGGAATCAAATGGTTTTGAAAACTGGAAAGGGAGGGATTTACTGATGAGAAGAGTTCTTGGTTTAGTTGTGTTTATTTGCGCTTTGGCTGTTTCGCTGTTTGGTGCTGAGGTGACATTTTGGTTCGCGGGAGGAGATCCACAACTTGACCTACCAGTTGTGAAGAAACAGATAAAGGCATTTGAGGATGCTACAGGAATCAAAGTAAATCTGGTGGTTATTCCCTGGGCAGAAGATCCACACACAAAACTCGATGTTGCAATCATGTCTGGGAAAGCACCAGATCTTGCTAAGGTAGGGTCACCAAGAGAGCATGCTCTTGCTTGGTCAAAAGCTATTGAACCTATGGACAAGTACTTGCCACAGGATTTCTTGAAGAACTTTTCACAGTCAGTTTTACTGGGAAGTACTTACAAAATGGACAAGCCTAAAGAAATAAGTGGTAAGATCATGGGAATTCCTTATTTCTGTCATACACGTGTTGTACTTTATCGAAAGGACATTCTTGCTGAAAGGGGTCTTCCAGAACCATCGACAAACTGGACATGGAACGATTTTCTCGAGTATGCAAGGCGCCTCACTTTTGATAGAAATGGTGATGGACAGGTTGATGTTTATGGTTTTGGTGCGTCAGCTCAGTATGCTTATCAGCTCATGATTTGGGTGTGGCAGGCTGGCGGTCGAATGATTGATGAGAAGGGAGCCCCGACGATCAACACTGAATCGTTCTACAGAGGTGCGAAATTCTTTGCAGACTTGTTCAAAACTTATAAGGTTGTTCAACCTGGAGGAATAAATGCAAACTTGGCTGATGTTCGAAGGCAACTTGTGGCAGGTCAGATCGCAATGTACATTGACACCGGAGATGCTGGACCAGCACTGAAAAAAGAACTCGGTGACAAAGTTGGTGCCGTACCACTACCAATAAATCCCGAAACTGGCAAAAGAACATCGTATTATGGTGCTGACGTCTTTGTGATACCTTCAAATGCGAAAAACAAAGAGGGCGCTGCCAAGCTTTTGATGTGGCTGTGCAGCAAAGAGAATATGCTTGAATACTGTAATGTGGCAGGATTTGTACCATCCAGAGTGGATGCGGCGCAAGAATATGTTGGTGAAGATCAGATCATGAATGCGTTCGCCCAACAAATGTCTGATTCAAATCCCTGGGTTGAACATCCGGAGTACTCGGCATTCACCAGGATAATAAGGGCTGCAATTCAAGATGTACTGTCAGACAAGTTATCACTGGTTGATGGTTTGAAAAGAGCTCAGCAGGAGTTGGAACAACATTTGAAAGAAAAGGGATTTGTATGGTGAATTTCAAGGGGAAGGGAGATCCTTCCCCATTTTTAGCCATTGCTTCCTTTGAGGTGGTGGAAAGGTGAAAAAACGCCTAAAGGAAAACTTAATTGCATATGCATTTTGCGCACCAGCGTATATCGTTTTCACGATATTTCTTTTCATCCCAATCGTTTGGGTCATCTTTCTGAGTCTGAGAGAATTCAGCATCGTGACACTCTATTCTTCCAAGTTTGTAGGTTTGAAAAACTATTTGAGACTCGCAAAGGATGAGGTCTTTCTAAGATCGATCCTCAATACTGTTTACTTCACGGTCCTCTATGTTCCTGGTAACACCATTCTTGGTCTTGTTTTTGCTCTTCTGTTGAACAGACCATTTAAGGGCAGAAATTTCTTCAGACTCGCACTTTTTGTTCCAAATGTGATCTCGATGGTTGTTGTGAGTATAATTTGGTCTTTGATATTTTCTTCAAGTACGACTGGGATTGCAAATCGACTATTACTTGTGTTGCATTTGAAGCCAGTTCAGTGGTTGAGTGACTATAGGTACGCACTGCTTGCCGTCGGGATAGTCTTAATCTGGAGTGGTTTTGGGTACAGAATGCTGATTTTCTTAGCAGGACTTCAAAACATACCAGAGGAGTTGTATGAGGCAGCTTCACTTGACGGTGCAACAAAATGGCAAGTTACGCTCAAGATAACTCTGCCTTTGTTGAGGCCGACAACCTTTTTTGTCATAACCACGTCGTTGATCAATTCGTTTCAGGTTTTCACTCCAATTTACATTATGACCGGTGGAGGACCAGGATATTCAACAACAACAATAGTCAACTATTTGTACACAAAAGGTTTTAGCGAGTTTCAGATGGGTTATGCATCCGCTATCAGTGTTATATTGCTGTTTATAATCCTTATTCTCACCTTCATTCAAAGAAAGATTGGCAAAGAAGACAGCACTTTTTAGGGGTGAAACAAAGGATGAGATCACAAAATCGTTGGGCAGTTTTCATGAAATACCTCTTGACTATACCTGCGTGTGCTTTCACACTCCTACCACTCATATGGGTGGTGGTGAGGTCAATAGAACCGGACACAGGAATAGAATCTTATTCATTGTTGCCAAAGGCAGTAACCTTCGACAATTATTTGTTAGCGTGGAATTACCCAAAAGTCATTAATGAAAAAGTCACGCTTGGAACAATGTTGTTCAATAGTCTACTTGTGGCAAGTGTCGTGACTCTTGTGAGTATCATTTTCGATTCAATGGCTGGATATGCACTGGCACGGAAAAATTTCGTTGGAAAGAAACTCCTGTTTTGGTTGGCACTGTCAACTTTGATGATACCTTTTTATGCCATTGCGATACCGATGTACATAATAGTGATTCGGATGGGTATGTACGACAGTTTGCTTTCACTCATTATACCGTTCACTGCAAGCGGATTTGGCGTGTTCATGTTCAGACAGAGTTTTCTCTCTATCCCAGCCGACTTCGAGCAAGCCGCCAGAGCTGATGGTGCCAACGATTTCTACATATATTGGAGAATCATGCTTCCTATGGTGAAACCGACAGTTGCGACTATGATAGTCTTCAAGGTTTTGTGGTCGTGGGGTCAATTCTTCTGGCCACTTTTGGTGATACAAGATTACTCGAAGATGCCAATTAACCTTGGACTTGCAATGTTCAGGGGACACAACATTACCAGATGGGGACTTCTGTGCGCGGGTATGGTTGTGGCAACGATTCCCATTCTTGTTCTCTTTCTCACTTGCCAAAAGTGGTATGTCGAAGGCTTAAGCGGAGGTTTAAAGGGATAAGAGTTTCTGAGTCTGTGGAGAGTGATAGAAGAATGAAAGTTGGTTTTTCGAGTGTAATTTTGTCTTTTCCAACAAGTTTGGAAATGGCGGGTTATATCCTCAGAAAAGGGGTTTCAATTGGTTGTAATGATTCACTTGAGCTGTTCTGTGTTTACCTCAGTAACGATGAGACAGAAGTTGCTTTGGTGGTTTTTGATCTGCTCTCAGTACCAGAGAAACTTCCAAAGCAAGTGAGTGGTGTGAATTTGATCCCAATTGCCACTCATACCCACTCTGCACCGAAACCAAACCTGGTTGCGGAAATTATTGAATCATGTACAGAAGAATGTTTGATCGAAGCCAAAAAGAAAGCCACTGAAATCGAGGAAATCGTTGTAAGGAAAGGAGAGATATCTGGTGTATGTGACCTCAGAAACAAACCAGGTAGTGAACAAATCCCAATACCGTTAAGTCACATTCACTTTAAAACAAGAATGGAAAGATTCTCGATTCTTCTCTTTCCCTGTCATCCAACTGTGCTCGGTCCTGAGAACTTGCTCTATTCAGCTGATTTGCCTGGAAGCATTCGGAGAAAGTTATCACTCAAAGAAGGTTGCCCGGTCTTGTTCATGAATTCCTGCTGTGGTAACGTGAGTACCCACAAAACACGACAGAATAGGTCTTTTGCTGAGATAGAAAGACTGACAGAGATTTTCACAGACCGCTTGCATCTTGAAGAAGTATATCGAGTAACACATCCTCGCTATCTTGTTCTCAAAAATGAGGAGTTTGTAGTTAACTGCGTTACGAAGAATTTGAGCAGTCTTTCATTGAGCGATAGGGATATACCGGGAGTAATGTTGGCAAGACAACGCGAAGTTCTTCCGAAAACAGAGAAGGTTAGAATCTCCCTGCTTGCTATAGGATCTCTGAAATTTGTGTTTGTCCCGTTTGAATTGTTTATCGAGTTCTGCACTCAACACATGTTCGCTGAAAAACAGGTCTTCATTGTGTGTTACGCAAATTCTGCTGCATCTTATGTCGTACCAAAGGATGTGCATTCAGGTTATGAATGGCTGGCATCACCTTACTCTGATGAGACTGAAGAAAGACTTCTTAGGCTTATAGATAGAGAGTTGCTTAACCTATAAATCACAGGACTATTAGGAGGTATCTGAGAAAATGAGGTTTCTTGGTGTGGATGCTGGTGGTACAAAAACAAGAGTTGCTCTATGCGATGAGAGTGGGGAAATTCTTTCTAAGGTGCTTGGAGGTCCTGGAAACCATCTGGATATTGGTATTGACAAATTGAAAAATACACTTCAGGATTGTCTAAATCAGATCGACGAAAACATTGCGGAAGTTGATCTTTGTATTCTTGGACTTTCGGGGGCTGGTTTCTCACAGAAAAGTTGCGATAGATTACGTGATCTGATGAGACCAATAATACCTTCCAAGGGACTCATAGTTGTTAACGACTGTGTCATAGCCTTAAAAGGTGCCTTGGGTACATCGAGAAAGTCAGGAGCAATTGTTGTCGCTGGTACAGGTTCCATGGTCATAGGCGTTGATGTCAATGGCAATTTCCACAGGACAGGAGGATGGGGACATATCATAGGCGATCCTTGGAGTGCTTATGGATTGGCCTTTGACTCTATTAAGGAAGTCATGAAATATTGGGAAGGAAGAGGCAAACCAACCTCTCTTGTTTATCATTTAGAAAAAGCCTTTGATCTGCATTCAATTGATGACGTACTCAGGTATTTCTACGTTGAAAAACATCCAAAGGGTCACGTAGCTTCGTTTGCACCTTTTGTTCTGAGATCAGCGGAAGAAGGTGACGAAGTCGCCCAGATGGTTGTTAAGCGATGCATTGCTGAACTCGTTGATTCTGTTAAGCCAATATTGAAGAGAGTCGGCAGCGATTTTCTCTCGTACACTGGCGGGTTATTCAATAATTCCTATTTCCTGGGAACTGTTAAAATTTCTCTGCAGGATGTGAACGTTAATTTTACCGAACCATCCCTGCCTCCACTGGGAGGTGCTCTGTTAATGGCAATGGAACAGTTCTTCACAGTGACAGAAGAGATTGAAGAGAACCTAAAGCGTCAACTTAGTGAGGAAAGCGCACATTAAGCTTCCCACCAAAGGCGATTTAATTAGGAGGGTGGTTGAATAAATGCTTCCACAACCGAGAAGATTGATCATGCTGGATGGAGAATGTGAACTGCCACTGTGTGGGAAAATTCTTACAAGTTATGATTCATTCGCGGTTGCTTCATTGCTCAAGGATGAATTGATAAAGTCCGGGAGAAATTTCTCATTCACTGGTTTCAGTGGTAGTGATGCTGCTATAAAACTGATAATCGATTCGAGCACTGTCTCGAGTTCACAGGGATACAAGATAAAGATCACGCGAGATGCTATTGCGATAATTGCGAAAACAATTCAAGGCTTGTTCTATGGTTCTCAGACTTTCAAACAATTGGTGAGAGAGTACGGCTACAAGATACCAACGATGATCATTGAAGACGAACCAGATTTTGAAAACCGTGGGTTCATGCTCGATGTCAGCAGAGACAGGATACCAAACATGCAGACTTTGAAAGCACTTATAGATCTTTTAGCTGAGTTGAAGTACAACGAGTTTCAGCTTTATTTTGAACACACCTTCGCTTACGAAGGGCATGAAAGAGTATGGAAAGGGTACAGTCCGTTCACCGCAGAAGAAATACTGGAACTTGACAGATATTGCAAAGATAGATTCATTGAGCTTGTACCGAATCAGAACTCTTTTGGGCACCTTGGCAAATGGCTCAGACATGAAGAGTACAAGTACCTTGCTGAATGTCCGGAGGGTTTTACGACTCCTTGGGGAGAAAAGTATGGCTCGTTCTCACTTTGCCCCACTCTACAGGAATCTATAACATTCCTGGAAAGTCTTTTCGATCAACTCTTGCCCAACTTCACCAGTGTAAAAGTAAACATAGGTGGTGATGAAACATATGACTTAGGACTTGGTCGTTCAAAGGAAATCTGTGAAAGACTTGGGAAGGGTAAAGTTTACCTGAATTTTCTAAATCGGATATACAAATTGCTTAAAAGACGTGGAAAAACTATGATGTTTTGGGGTGATATCATAAAGAATTACCCTGAACTCGTTGTAAACTTACCGGATGATGTCATTTCACTCATATGGGGATATGAGAACAATCATCCTTATGAGCACGAGTGCAGACTGTTTTCAGAAAGGGGTGTTACATTTTATGTGTGCCCTGGTACCTCGAGTTGGAACTCCTTTGTCGGTAGGAGTGATAATGCGCTCGCCAACATCAGAAGTGCTCTACTGAATGGTAGCAAATATGGTGCCATTGGTTTTCTCCTGACCGATTGGGGTGATAACGGTCATCCTCAGCATTTGCCGTTTTCGATGATACCTCTTGGATATGCCTCCACGATAGGCTGGAACATATCATCAGGAATGACGTTAGATGACCTACTGAGACAGATTGATATACATCTTTTCAAGACCGACTTACCGTTAGCTGAGGATATTTACACGCTTGGTGTTCTATACAAACGTACCAGCCTTCAACTTCCTAACGTGAGCCCATATTTCATGTCACTTGTGCTTCCACACAAGATGTTTGAACATCTTGAAGAAGTCAGTAAAGAAGACATAAATAGCACTCGTAAAGCCATCAATGAGGCAGAAGATGTGATCAAAAGACTTTTGGCTTTTGATGTGCAAACAAATCTCCAACAAGTGATTGCACAAGTGGTAGACAACGCACAAATGTTGATTCTTGGAATGCGTGCTTTCATCTTTGAAAAAGAACACAATTTGCTTGAAAGAATGCCAGATCAAGACTGGCACAGTTTCAAAGAAGAATTGAACAGAGTTGCTCAAGAATACGCGCAAATTTGGCTGAATGTGAACAGACCAGGTGGATTAAACCAAAGTCTTGAGAAACTGACGAGAATACTCAAAATACGAGCCTGATTATTCGCTGAGTACCACCTGGCCACATACATCGTCGCGAAACTCAGAAAATACAGTCATCAGTATTGCGAAAACTGCTCACATCCTACCCGAACTGTTCAGCAACCTTATTTTGTGCTTTACCATCTCTGTCACGGCGATGGATGCTTCTTGGAGCAACTTAATCTGGTCTTTGAGCTGTGGTTGTTCTTGTAATATTTTTCGAATTCTATCGACGTAAACTGTTTTGAGCACTGTACCGATGTTTATCTTTCCAAATCTCATCTTGCTGATTTTTGTCAAATCCTCATCTGGTACTCCGCTGGAACCATGGAGGACCAATGGTACATCGACTACATTCTGAATCTGTTGAACCCTTTCGAAGTTGATCTGTGCTTCTTGCTTTTGCATGGCATGGGCTGTACCGACAGCGATAGCCAGTGCATCGACCTGTGTGAGTTCAAAAAACCTACTTGCTACATCAGGTTCTGTCAAGATCTGGCTAACTTCTTCACCTTCTTCAGATTTTCCGACTCTGCCTATTTCCGCCTCTACAGATACACCAAAAGCCCTTGCAACTTTCACAACCAGCTTTGTGTTCTGGACATTTTCTTCGAAACTCAAGTTTGACCCATCGTACATAACAGAAGAAAACCCTGCCTTCATAGCCTTGAAGATGATATCAAGATCCGTTGCATGATCTAAGTGTGATACAACTGGTATCCCAGCATTCTGGGCAAGTTCGTTCATGATACATGCTGCGACTTTTATACCCAAGTGTTTAACCGCACTTGGAGAAGCCATCAGTATGACGGGAGATTTCATTTCTTCTGCACCTTTTACGATCGCTACGGCGTCTTCATAGGTGTGAATGTTGAAAGCAGGTACTGCGTAGTCAGATTTGTACGCAAGCTGGACCAACTCTTTCAATGTCACAAGCATCTCACTAACCTCCTCATCTCTTCAACAATCTCTCGTATTGTCCATTGATTTTGTGATAAAGCATATTCATCTGCACTACATCTTCATCCAACGGCTCGAATTTTCGAAAAGTGATTTTCTCTCTGAGTGACAAAAGTGTTTCTTCATCTCTTGCTCCCCTGATAGCTGCAACCGATGCACCGAGGGCTGTCAGTTCGGTTGTGTCCAGATAGTAGAGTGTCTCGCCGAGCATCGAAGCTTTGTAATTCATGAAAACATCGTTTCCAACCAATGCGCCGCCAACAACTACTGGTAATCTTCCAAGCAGTCGCCAAAGGTTTTCAACGGTTATTCTGCTTGTGTAGCACAAGTACAGATAAACATTCTGCAGAATCTGTTCTTGGGAGCAATCAGGTGGAATCTGGACAAAGTTCACACCGTCTGCCTTTTCTCCCACGATATTGTCACCATTTGTGTAGATGCAGAAAATGTAATCTTTTGGTATCTTTGAGATCGAACTGTTCAATTTTTTAAATCTTTTTGAGGAAACTCTCAAGCCAAGGAATTTCAAAACCAATTCGATCAACTTGCCGTGGAATCTTATGCCTGAAGCGAAATAGTACTGTTTGTCCTGAAAAGCTATGCCTATGTTTCCACCCGTCTTCATGAACGGACTATCTAAGTGAAACTCGTTTTCCTTTTCAGTTGCAACACCGACTATGTACGATGCCGTGCCCATTGAATCGAAGATCAACTCGCTGCCGAACAACGAGATCAGCCCATAGGTACCAGTCAAGTGATCATGGCCTGCGAGGAAAACTGGGATATTGTCGTAGTACCCAACAAAGGAAGAAGTGTAGCCGAGTTTTCCAAGCTGCTGAACTGGTATGTTGAAGGCGTTGAGCAGTTGCTCATTCCAGCACCTTCGATGAATGTCAACCATGTGACTGCGATACGCCTGAGTCATGTCCCACACGGCATTGCCAGTCAATCTATAAGCGATATAAGAAGACACCGGAAGCCAATGCTCTACATCGTTTAGCTTGACCATACCTTTTCTCTGCATGTACAAGATCTTATAAAGTGAGTAATAGTAAATATCTCGGGAACCAGAGATTCTGTAAGGTGCAAGTTGGTTCACCAGATTTTCGTTCTCTTCTTGCAGTGCCTTTGTACATGTGTCGTACCAAACGATGGGATCTTGTAGTTTTCTCCCCGATGCAACCGGTACGACAGATTCTCCAACACTCGTGCACGCAATACCTGCAATTTGATAAGACTCTCGTATTGTGTTGATGGTACTTCTCACGTTTCTCTCTATCTTGTCCAGGTCGAAGAACTCAACACCGTCTATTAGTTTTTTGGCAGTTTGAAGCTTATGGATCTTCTCTATGCCGTTTCTGGTCACAACGATGACCTTGGTGTTTGTTGTTCCAACATCTATGCCGATGTATGCCTTCATAATCTTTCCTCCACAACTTCTACAAATGGCAGTTGCTGGTACAAATCTTTCAGATCGAAGATCGCCGCACCGTATTTCAAGGTGTTCGCCATGCCACATGCTGTGGCAAAGACAAGCCTTTCTTCTATGGGCTTACCCATGGCTTCTTGGTAGAGATATCCTGCAAAAAAGGAATCACCAGACCCGACGGAGAAATCTGAGTAAACAACCTTTGGTTTAACACGAAACACCTTGTTCTGTACGAGGGTTATGGAACCCTCTTTACCGATAGTCACACACAAAACCTTTATGTCGTACATTTTCTTGATCTTGCATAGTTCCTTCAAATCTAAATCGTGAAGATTGAAAACGATCTTAAGCTCGTCAGCATTCACTTTAACCATCTCAGGCTCAAAATTCACCAATTCCTTGAGCCATTCTCCCGAAATGTCGATCATGAGTCTGCAAGATCTTCTTGTTGCAATTTCTGCTATTCTTGCCATGTTTCTTGTGCCAAATCCTCTTGGCGCACTTCCTGAGATCACCAGAGTGCTTTTTTCTTCGATAACGGAATCAAGATAATGAATAAATCCTTCGATCTCATCTGGTTGTATGATTGGTCCTGGTTCGTTGATCATGAGCATCTTTTTTTCGTATTCATACACAACTGCCGTATTTATTCTATTCTCGTCGTTTATCCAGAATTCCGTTGTCTTTATACCCTCTTCTCGGCACTTTGCCGAGATTATCTTTCCCACATCGCCACCAAGTACGTTGACACAAAGATAATCCTGAAAACCAAGCAAATTGAAAACTCTTGCAATATTCAGTCCCTTTCCATCGACGAGTTTCACAACATAGTCGCCTCTCAAAACATTTGGAGTTCTTGGAACACTTGAGATGATCACCCAATGATCGTAACAAGGATTTAGATTGAGTATTTGAATGCTCAAGAGTGCTACTACCTCCAATCCTTCTCGGACACGAATTCGATCACATTACGAGCTGTGTTTGTGTCCGTTATCAACACATCTGCGAGTTTCCCTTTCAAAAGACCAACTATACTCTCTATCTTGTGAAAACCACCTGCAACTACTATCTTTTTCTTGGCTTTCATGTACTGGTCCATTGTTATGTTGTTGACTTTCTGCATGAACTCCAAGTCATGTACCCTGCCGTTGATATCGAAGTAATGTGTCAGAATATCGCCAACGATGCCAAGTTTCTCAAGTTTGTCGAGTGTAGAACCATCGAAAACATTCTGGCGAAAAAGTGGAGACCTCGATATGGAATAACCCACGCTGCAGATAACCACATCAAGATTGTTCCAAAGTGAGTTTATGTACGCAAACTCTTCACTGCTCTGTAATTGCTGCCTTTGCTCACTGTTATCCATCAAAAATGGAAAATAGACAGGTACCGTTCTTGTGTTCAAGCGATCTGCGAAGTTCTGGGCGATGAAATTAGAATCGAAGTGCCTGTCTGAAAGTCTGAAGGTTCCACCTGAAAGTGGTACTACTCTCCAGTTGGGGCGATTCAGTGTGAAGTTGTAAGTTGCCACTGTGAACATCGTGGTGCCCCAACCTATACCAATGTTCAACGCACTTTCCGAAAGCTCCGATAGAAATTCCCAAGCTCTGCGTGCCAGAGACTGTAGCAAGAGTTGGCTGTTACTGTGCCCCGTTGTCAGAAACAATTTATCAAATCCGAACTTTTCTTTGAACAACCTTCTGTACTCTTGTTCCAGCTGTGCGGATATCTTTGGCGGCACTATCTCTATTCGGACTATCTTTCTCTCCTCTGCCATCTTCAAATACTTGCTAACCTGAACCCTCGAAACACCCAGTTTTTTGGCTATATCTTTTTGAAGCATCTTCTTCACGTAATAATCAAATGCAACCTCGAAGAGTAGATCATCGCTTATCGTCATTCTTTCACCGCCCCACTCACAAGCCCAGAGATGAAATATCTCTGAAGCATTATAAACACAACTAAAGGAGGCAATGTTGCGAAGACCGATCCTGCGAACAGAGGTCCCCATCGAGTTTGGTACTGCCCAACGAAGACTGAAAGAAAGGTTGGTATAGTCTGTAAACTCTTACTCGTGAGCAACGACATCGAGTACAGCAGTTCACTCCATGCAAAGAGAAAAGCATACACACCTACTGCAGCGATACCAGGGAGTGTCACTGGGAAAATTATCCTGAAAAAAGCCTTCGTTCTCGTGCAACCGTCTATGAGTGCAGCCTCTTCAAGCGATTTTGGAACAGAAAGAAAGAAACTTCTCAGAAAAACAATCGTTATCGGAGTGGTGAACGGAATGTACGCAAGGATCAATCCAAGATGTGTGTCAAGAAGCCTTATCCAGTCCAGAAATTTGAATATAGGCACCAAAAAGACTATCATCGGAAACATTTGAAAGATCAACACACTCACGAGCAACATACCTTTGCCTCTGAAGGAATATCGAGAAAAGGCATAAGCAGGAAAGATACCAATGAGTAGAGAGAAAACCATGGTTCCGCTACCGACAATTACGCTGTTGAAAAAATAGCTCTTGAAATCGAGACTCGATATCTTTTGATAGTGTTCAACGGTCCAACTTTTTGGCAGATATATTATCGGATAACTGTATATCTCTTGGTATGTTTTGAAAGAGGTCAAAATGAGCCAAATGAATGGAAAGGCAACGACGATGGCGATGAAAAACAAGAGTATATATGAAAGACTTTTCATAGTTTTTCGCTTTGTACTTCGTTTCATCAGGCAGCCACTTCCCTTGCCATTTTTCTTGTGAAAAGATATGCTATGGTGAAGACCAGCAAGAACAGAACATTCGACAGAGCAGCCGCTTTATTGTATTCGAGAAATCTGAAGCTGAGTCTGTATATGTAGGTGACTATGGTTTCTGTACCATAATTTGGTCCTCCGCCTGTCATCACATAGATCAGTGGAAAGTAATTTATTGTCCATATTACCGTGAGCATCAATGTCGTGGTCAAGACTGGTTTGAGCTGCGGTATCGTGACATTCCAAAACCTTCCAAAGGCGTTGGCACCATCTATTTCTGCCGCTTCATAGAGTTCTTGAGGAATAGTCTGAATGCCCGCTAAGAAGAACATTCCGCTCAGACAAAAACCCTTCCAGATATTCGCTATGATCACCGCGAGCATAGCCATCTTCGGTGTGGCAAGCCACGGTATGTAATCTTTGAACAGCCCCATTTTCACCAAGATATCGTTCAGCACACCGTACATGTCGTTGTACATCCATTTCCACATTACACCTGCAACTATATCAAGTGTTGCCCAAGGCAGTATCAGGATGACACTTCGAAAGAAAATTTGACCTCGAGTAATTTGATTGAGCAGTAAGGCTACACACAGACCCAAAAGAATCTGTCCTGAAACACTTCCGAAGACCCAGATAGATGTGTTAAGGATGGTTTTGTAGAAAACATTGTCCTTGAAAATGGAAATGTAATTTTCCAAGGTCAATTCGCCTTTGCTGTTTGTAAAACTCATCACAATGTTTGAGATCAATAGAAAGACGACAAAAACTATTATCACAAGGACATAAGGCATAACCATTTTCAGGGCGACTCTTTCTTCTCTCAATTCACTCACTCCTGATATGGGCGGGCATTGCCCGCCCTCACATCTATAGTTTACTTCGCTCCGAGTATTTTGTTCACATTTTCTGCTGCAACCTTTATTGCCTCCTCAGGCGTGAGCTCGTTTAACAAGACTCTCTGTACCATGATCTGTATCTGTTCAGATACTTGAGGATACTGCGGAATAGGTGGTCTTGCGACTGCGTACGGGAATGTTTTGAATATCACTTGCCATTTTGGATCGTTCGCAAGCTTTGATTTTGTGCAAACATCCATCCTTGTCGGCATTGGACCACCTTTCTCCTCGACCCATTTCATCCACACATCAAAGCTGGTCAAATATGCGGCAAGTTTCCATGCATCTTCTTTGTTTGGACTGGTTCTTGGTATGACCAAAGCCCATCCTCCAAGCACACTTGCAGGCTGCGAGTCGTACGGGTGCAATGCAACAGAATACTTTCCAACTATCTTTGGGTTAGCGGCTTCAATGAGTGGGAATGACCAGGGTCCACCGATTGACATCGCAACCCTGTTCTGAGCCATCATGTTTCTGTAATCGTCTTCATGGTACTGAATCGCGTTCGGACTCACAGCGTAACTCTTTGCAAGATCTGTGTAGAATTTCAGAGCCTTCAAGCCTTCTGGTGTGTTAAAAGCTGCCCTTGAATAGTCATCTGTCAAGAGTTTTCCACCGGCTGCGTAGAGGAACATCATGTAACCCAGAGTAGTGTGTTCCGTTTTCGTACCACTCACACCGTAACCGTAGACTCTGTTCTTTGCATCGGTGATCTTCTGTGCAGCAGTCAAAAGCTCGCTCCAGGTCTTTGGTGGGTCGTTCGGATCAAGACCAGCCTGCTCAAACATTGTCTTGTTGTAGAGTAAGAGTCTGCAATCGGTGTACCACGGAAGACCGTACCTAACTCCTTTGTAAGTAACGGTGGGCCACAGATTGGGCCATATCTGCGGTGTGCCTTCCCAGTTCTTCAGTTGTTCCTCCATTGGTTCAAGCCAACCCTTTTCAGCAAAGGTTGGGACCCAACCACCCAAGTCTGCGAAGGCAAGATCAGGACCTTTTCCTGCTTGAAGTGCTGTGACCAGCTTGTCGTAGTAAGTGTCAAAACCAAATAGTTGTACCTCCACCTTGATGCCGTACTTCTGCTCAAACCCCTTGATGACTGAGTTCCAAGTCTCATCAAGCTCTGCCACTTGTCCACCAACCCAGATCGTCAAAGTCTTGCCAAAACTGAGTACTGCAATAACAATCAAGACGATGCTCAAAACTGACTTCTTCACAATCACACCTCCTCTTGTGGTTACATATGTAACTTACTTATGTAACCTACCAACAAAGAATATACCAGTTTTAACACAAAGAGACAAACGAACTGTTTTGGTGATAATGAAAGAACAGAGGAGGATGAAAGAGAAAAAAGGAGAAAACGGCTACTCTCCAGCCAACTGTTGATCATTCTGAAAGATTTCAATGAAAATCTTTGTACCTGCGCCGACCTTAGAATGGATAGCCCAGCATATACCCATCCTTCGAAGTATATGCTTGACGATGGCAAGTCCTAAGCCGGCTCCCGAGAAAGTTCTTGCGTTCGCTGCTCTGTAGAAACGGGCTGTTATATTCTTTAGTTCTGTCTCTGGTATACCTATTCCCTCATCTTGAATCACCAAGAATCTTTTCTGCGAAAAGATCTTGATGGTGCCACCTTCTGAAGAGTATTTGACGGCATTTGATATTAGGTTCCTTAAGGCTATTTTGAAAGCCTCTTGGTCTGTCCTAATCGAGGCTTTCAGATTCACATTCACAGAGATCTTTTTTTGCTCTATTTTATGCTGGTATTCATTTAGAATGTCTTTGGTTAACTTTCTCAAGCTGATTTGGACTGTCTCGGGGCAGTATTGTTCTTGTTCGATCTTGGATAGCAAGACGAGTTGTTCGACAATTCTTTGCATTCTGACAAGGTGTTTTTCGATTTTGTACAGAGCTTCTTGAACGTGTTCTCCTTCTTTAGCTATCTCAACCAGTCCTATCATCGCGGTGATCGGTGTGAAAAGCTCGTGTGCAACTGCGTTGACAAAAAACGTCTTTGAGTCTGTCAAGATTTGCTGTCTTTTGTGAACATCACCATCTGCTGGGTAAAAAATGATTTGGTCTGGTTTGAGCAGCAAGAGAGGCTTGTATGTTTCGATGATCTCACGCCAATTTGTATCCAACACCGTGCACAGTCACCAACCTTTCTTTACCGAGTTTTTTCCTGAGCATACTCATATAGACATCTACTATTCTCTCTGATCTTTCTTCACCTTGCCAAACTGCATCGAGTATTTCGAGTCTTGTGAAAACTTTTTTTGGATTCTCAAACATGAGCAGTAATATCTCAAATTCCCTACTGGAAAGCTGTACAACTTCATCGCCAATCATCAGTATTCTCTCATGGACAATCAGTTTCATGTCTTTGTGAATCAGTTCCCGTTCCAGAAAGGTGTTCTTTCTCCTTAGTACAGCCCTAACCCTCGCCGACAATTCCCTTGGGTTGAAAGGCTTAGTCACATAATCGTCTGCACCCATTTCTAAACCCAAGATTTTGTTTCTATCCTCTCTTAAAGCGGTCAAAACGATTATGAACGTCTTGGGGCACATCATTCTAATAGTTGGAATTTCATCCATGGCGTCACCATCTGGGAGCAGAAGATCAAGTATGATCAAATCAAAACATCCTCTTTCGAGTTGATCATACATTTCTTCAATGTTTCCAGCAGTTTTCACATCATGTGATTCAACTTTCAAATACTTGGCCACAACATCACTAACGTCTTTTTCATCTTCGACAATTAATATTGAAGCCATTCAATCCCTCCAAGAAAATGATGCCAGAAAGTTGTTAAAAAACTTTTATATTTTTTCATTCCTGGTAGAACTCCAAGAGGCATAAACAAACTGAAAACTGAAGGAGGTGTGAGAATGAAGAAGATTTTGGTTTTAGTGACGGTGGTTTTTCTTGCAACTTTATCGATAGCTCAAACTTTGGTCATCAAAGGATCAAACACAGTTTATCCGATTGCTCAACTTTGGGTAGAAGCATTTCAGAAGATGAATCCAAATGTAACCGTTACACTCGAGGGTGCAGGATCAACAACTGGAATAACAGGACTCTTCAATGAGACAGCAGACGTTGCCAACTCAAGCAGGTTCTTGAAATCCAGTGAAGTTGAACAAATGCACAAGACTGGTAAATATTTCGTCCCGATCGTTGTGGCATACGATGGCATAGCTGCGATAGTTAATCCAAATCTTGGCATTGACAACATTTCCCTTGAAACCCTTAAGAAGATCTACACAGGAGAAATCACTGAGTGGAATCAAGTTGACCCGAAACTTCCGAAAAAGCCGATAGTGGTTTATTCAAGAAACACAGCCTCTGGAACCTTCGAGACGTGGGTTGAGAAAGTCTTGCAAGGTGCAAAGCTCAGCCCAAGGGTTCAGATGCTTGAATCATCTCAAGCAGAAATTGAGAGTGTGGCAAAGAATGAATTTGCAATCGCTTACACAGGAATGGGCTACGTGACAGACAAAGTAAAAGCACTCAAGGTTGAAGGAGTAGAACCCACAGTGCAAAATGTCTTGCGTGGTGCATATCCTATCAGCAGACCTCTGTATGTCTTCATAGATCTGAGCAGATTCGGCAACCTGTGGCCAGAAAAGGGCGTTGTAGCGGAATACATCAAGCTGATTCTCTCGCCGACGGGACAAAGGTTGGTAAGGCAAGCAGGATACATTCCTGCGTACGGGACTGGTGATTGATGAAAGGTTCTCTTACGATCTTCTTTATTTTCGTTGTCTCTGTGGCTGCCATGATAGTGGCAGCTGCACTCTTTGGTATAGTTTTCTTCTTATCCCTTGAGTCTGTTACTGCGATAAGAGAAGTGGGACTGAAGCTTTTTTCTCCTGACTGGTATCCTGTCTGGAGTGAACCAGATTTTGGTATAAGAACAATGCTTTTGAATACACTGCTGCTCACGTTTTGGACAAGTCTTTGGGTGTGGTTTATTGGAATAATCTGCGCCTTTTATTTACATCGATTTGCAAAAGGTAAAGAGAAGGAATTTATGCTTAGAATCCTCGAATATGTGAGCAGTATACCATCTGTGGTTCTTGGATTTTTTGGTGTTGTAGTGGTTGGTTCGATGCTTTTGAAATTTGGCGCGTGGACAGCTCAGAATTTTCTCAATGCTTCGATAATGTTGGCTGTCTTGACGTTGCCTTTCATGATCAGTTTGGCTTATCAATCCTTTGAAAAGGTGCCAAGAGAGGTTATAGAAGGATGTGTCTCGCTTGGTGCAAAGGACTCGCATTTGATGTACGTTGAGCTAAGACACGCTTTACCTGGTATTGTGAACGCAATGATGGTAGTTTTCAATAGAATCTTCGGTGAAACGATGATAGTTTTAATGGTTGCTGGAGGCGCAAATATACTTCCAAGATCTTTTTTCGATCCTGTTCGTCCTCTCACAGCGGCACTTGGAAGTGAAATAGGAGAGGTTGAAGTTGGTAGCCTTCATTACAGTTCGCTGTTTTTCATCGGCTTCTTGTTGCTGATAGGTTCGCTCTTGCTCAATTTGCTGACTAACTACTTCGTGAGAAAGACTGAGAGATGGATCAAGGGGTGAAACGGTGAAGTGGCTCTTTAGAATCGTAGCTTATACGGTCTTTGTAGCACTCGTGATTGTGATTGTAACGATAATCTCTTCTGGTATAGGGTATTTGCTCAAACCAGGTTTCTTCACACAGTTTCCAAAATCTGGTATGAGCGAGGGAGGTATCTTTCCTTCGTTGGTAGGTTCCTTATTGCTCATCATTTTGGTCTTTCTAATAACGATACCAGTCGGACTCCTCGGCACGATATTCATCAGTGAATTCGCACCAAGAAGGTTTTCGATTCTTCTTCAGTCTCTTGTTGCAACGATGAACAGCATTCCGTCAATAGTCTATGGTTTGTTTGGTTTGAGTTTTTTCTGTGTAAAACTTGGTTTTGGTACATCTCTAATCTCGGCTTCGCTAACTCTTTCTACGATGGCTATTCCTTTTTTCATGAACAGTGCTGTTGAATTCACAAGGGCTGTACCAAGAGAACTGAGAGAAGGTGTAATCGCATTGGGAGCAAATAAGATTCAGTCGACTCTCATGGTCTTAAAGGCTTCAAAGAGTGGACTGCTGACAGCTGTGATATTAACACTGGGTAGGGCTTTCAGTGAGACTGCCCCAATACTTGTGACTGGTGCTGTCTTCTATGCCACAAAGTTGCCGAGTAGGATCACAGATCCTGTTATGACTTTGCCAACGAGTATCTACGCGATAGTTATGAACCTTGGTGAGAAGGCTCAATGGATGGCAAAAGGAATGGCAAGTCTTATGGTGCTGATAATGATAGCGATCTATTCTGTAGTTCAGATTTTAAGGAGGAACAAAGATGAATGATGTCGTTTTTGAGATCGCGGATTTGCAGGTTTACTACGGAGATCACAAGGTACTGGATAGGATAAACGCCAAGATAAAGCAAAAGTGTATAACTGCTATCATGGGACCATCTGGCTGTGGCAAGAGTACACTCTTGAGATGTCTGAACAGGTTGAACGACCTCATTCCAAACTTCTCAATGAAGGGGAATATATCCTTCGAAGGTCAAGACATTTACAAAATGAAAGATCTAAACGAGTACAGAAGAAAGGTAACGATGGTCTTCCAAAGACCGAATGTTTTTCCGATGTCGGTCTTTGATAATGTGGCATACGGTTTGAAGATAGGAGGCATAAAGAAAAAAGAGATTCTCAAAGAGAGAGTTGAGATAGCACTGAAGAAGGCGTTCTTGTGGGATGAAGTGAAAGACAAGCTTAAGAAGCCGGCAGTCCAACTCTCGGGAGGCCAACAGCAGAGGCTGTGCATAGCGAGGGCACTTGCGATAGAACCAGAGGTAATATTGCTCGACGAACCAACCTCTGCACTTGATCCGATTGCGACAACCAACATAGAAAGACTGCTTGAAACCATAGCACAGCAGTACACAGTCGTTATAGTGACCCATAGCATGGGACAAGCTTTGAGAATAAGTGACCAGGTGATGTTTTTGTATCAAGGACGTTTGATAGAATATGGTGTAACCTCTGAAGTGGTAAAGGCACCGAACCACGAAATGACGAGACAATTCCTAACAGGAAAGATAGGGTGAAGGTGAGAAAAATGACGCGGAGAACTATTCATTACGAGAAAGAGATTGAATTCTTGAATGAAAAGTTGATGGAGTTTCTTACCGGAGTAGACAGTCTGTTCGAAAAGACGCTCTTTGCTATCCAATCTTCCAGTGAATATGCCATCAGAGAGATCGAAGAATTAGACGATTACTTTGATCAACTTGACTTGACTATTCAGACGACAGCCTTCGATGTAATTGCAAAATATCAACCGCTGGCAGATGATTTGAGATTTGTAGTGGCTATGATTGGTCTTTCGATAGATCTTGAAAGGATCGCCGACGAATGCGTCAACATTGCACAGCTGAGCAGGCATCTTCAACGTGGAATAGAGAGCTTCACGTCCTGGAAGACTCTCAACGAAATGACAAAGATCATTTTGGTGATGCTCAAACAGACCGTTGAAGCCGTCACAAACAAAGATCTCAATCTTGCAGTAAAGGTGTGGAAAAAAGACGACGAAGTTGACAGATTGCACAACGAAGGGCACGAGAATCTCATAGAGCTTGCTTGTCGTGAGAGTAATCCGAGGATGATGAGAGTCTATCTCGAGGAAGCTTTCTTGATAAGACACCTTGAAAGGATTGCGGACCATCTGACAAACGTCTGTGAAAGACTGTACTTCATGGAAACTGGTAAACAACTCAAAGATTTGTTTAAAGCCGAGAAAGACCTTGGCAAGACTGAAAAAAGCCAGTAGGTCAGCTGTTCTTTCGTTTTCGATGGTCTCTTGGCTTTGGGTCTTTTCAGTCTAAATTCTCTGTTCAATAATCATCAATTTGTTCGTCAAATTATTGACTCAAAGTTGTACTAAGCTTGTGATTGTAGAGATTTTGAAGGAGAAGACAAATGAAAAGATCCAAAGCAGTTACTTATATGATCTTCGCAGCGATCTTGTGGAGTCTTGGAGGAATACTCATAAAACTGGTTCGTTGGCATCCACTGGCGATCGCTGGTGCAAGAAGTGCCATTTCCGCTTTGGTAATTTTGGCTTATGTTAGAAAGCCGAAGTTCACCTTCAGGGCTGATCAACTACTGGCTGCCACGTTTTATGCTGCCACAGTCTTGCTGTTTGTCTCAGCCAACAAATACACAACTGCGGCTAATGCGATCCTCTTACAGTACGGTTCACCAGTCTATATTGCAATCTTTGGTTCTCTCATTTTGAAAGAGAAAGCAAAGACTGCCGACTGGGTAACGATCGTCCTTGTGATATCTGGCATCTTTCTTTTCTTTTTGGACAAACTTGGTCCATCGAGTCTTGCTGGTAACGTGATGGGCGTTTTGAGTGGTGTTGCATTCGCTTTCCTCATCATCTTTCTTCGCAAGCAGAAAGATGCTTCACCGATAGAATCGACAATCATGGGTAACATATTAACAGCGCTCATAGGTTTGCCGTTCATGTTCAAAGGTGGTCCAGATCTAATTGGTTGGGTTGGAATCATTCTGCTGGGTGTCTTCCAGTTGGGTTTGTCTTACATATTCTATTCTACTGCTATAAAGCATCTTACTGCACTTGAAGGAATATTGATCCCGGTGATTGAACCCATTCTCAACCCGATTTGGGTTTTCTTGGCAACTGGTGAAAAACCAAGTGTTTGGGCATTCGTCGGAGGAACGATCATACTCACTTCGGTGACCCTTAGGTATGCTTTACCCAATTTGGCCACCAAAATGAACAGAACGAATCTTTGATCAATCTGGGAAGATCTTATCTGGGTTGAGAACATTCTTTGGATCGAATGCCTTCTTGATCTTTTTCATCAACTCGATCTCTGACTTGCTCAAGAAGATGTTCAGAAAATTCTTTCGTTTCAAACCCACGCCGTGTTCACCTGTCATGGTACCCTCAAGTTCAACGGTTACTTGGTAAAGTTCTCTCAGAGAGTTATGCATTGCCTTGTCCCAATCTTCATCGTTCATCTCATCGGGTTTTAGAAAGGTCACATGAACATTCCCATCACCTACGTGCCCAAAGTTGAGTACCTCTACGCCATTTTTCTGTGCAATTTCGTAAGTCGATTTGATCAAAGTTGGTATGGTTTTTATGGGTACGCTCACATCTTCCATGCAATGTTTCGGCTTAAAGGCTATGATACCTTCTGCTATTGCCTTTCTGAACTTCCAGATCTTCATCTTTTGATGTCTGTTATCTGCGATGTAAACCTCTAACGCACCCATTTGTTGAAGCTTTTCACCAAGCGAAATGTACGCTCTGGTTAGGCTTTCTCTGTCAAGGCTGTCTACCTCAAAGATGAGATGACAATCGACTCCCTGCTGTGGTATCGTCTCATTCAAGAACTTTGAAGATATTTCAACAGAATACCTATCCATCAACTCGATGGAAGTTGGCAATATTCCCGATTCACACAGAACTCTGGGGACACAAGCCACAGCGGTCTGCATATCTTCGAAAGGCGTCAATAGAACAGCTGAATATTTTGGCTTTGGTATCAATCTGAGTATGATCTTTGTCACGATTCCCAGTGTGCCCTCACTACCCACAAAGAGTCTTACCATGTCATAGCCCATAACGTTTTTCATCATTTTTCCACCGAAGTTGACGATCTCACCTGTTGGAAGAACAACCTCTACTCCCAACACGTGAAAAGCAGTAGGACCGTACTTCAAGACCTTCACGCCCCCGGCATTCTCTGCGACATTTCCCCCAATAGAGGAACTCTCACTGCTGGCTGGATCTCCCGCGTAGAAAAAGCCATTCTCTTCTGCGAGTTTCTGTATCTCGTCTGTGATGACACCCGGCTCAACGACGACTACCATGTTTTCCAGATCCAGTTCAACAATATGATTCATCTTTTCGAACGAAAGAACTATGCCGTTTTCTTTGGGTATCGCACCACCTGAAAGACCTGTTCCTGCCCCTCTTGGTGTAACAGGGATGCCATACTGATTTGCCAATTTCATTATCTCACTCACTTGTTCTGTGTTCGTTGGGAACACAACGGCGAGAGGGAAAGACTCTTTCACAGAACTCGTTTCATCTTTCGCATACTTTTCAATCTCATCACGATCGACTTTTACATTTTCATTGCCTACGATGTTTTCTATCTTCCTTATGATTTCATTCATCTTTTTCATCCTCCAACAACTTCGCAATCTGTTCAAGGGTGCTATACGCATCTGACACCAGCCCAATGTCTGCAACTTTGAAGATGGGGGCATATCTGTCTTTGTTGATGGCTATTACAATCTCTGAGGTCTGCATTCCTGCTATGTGTTGCACGGCACCAGAGATGCCCGCGGCGATGTACACCTTTGGTTTCACAGTCTTACCGCTCAAGCCAACTTGGTGATCGTGGGAAAACCATTTCACATCGACAACCGCCCTTGTTGCTCCAACTGCGCCGTTCAAAATCTTAGCCAATCTTTCTGCTATCTGTGTATTCTCCTTTCGTCTCAAGCCCTTTCCAACCGATATTACTACTTGTGCTTCCTCGATCTTCGAAGTAGTTTCTCGTTTTTCTATGCCGATGAGTTCGCAGTTATCTTGCACAAAAATTGGTTTTTCGACTCTGATCTTTCCTTTTTTCTTTAGAGATTCAATCGAAAAAGACTTTGGACGAACTGTTGCCATCTGTGGACGATGATTCGGTGTAATGATCGTTGCCATTACATTCCCACCGATGGCAGGTCTTGTCTGCAGAAGATTCCCATCTGTATCGACATCGAGATCTGTGCAGTCGGCAGTTAGACCCGTTCTAAGTTTTGCTGCGAGCGCAGGCATTATCGTTCTTCCAAAGGTTGTTGCTGGTGCGAGCAAAATATCAGGCTTGTATTTGAGGACGACGGCTTCAAGGTTTACCAAAAATGGATACAATGAAAACCTTTCAAAGATTTCCGACAGCAACAAAACAGTTATATCTGCATAATCAGATGCCAAATCTGTCTCTGGAGATCTATCTGTAATCAAAAAGAGAGCAACTTGAGTGTTGATCTTTTGAGCCATCTGATTTGCCTTACTCAAAAGTTCAAGGGCATTTCTGTCCAATCGATCGTTGATAACGCCGATCATCTTACCACGCTTCCTTTGTAATCCTTGAGAATTTCAACAACTTTTTTAATGCCTTCGTTCAATTCCTTTCCAGCATAAACTTTGCAATTTCTGGAAAGTTTCGTGTTGTAGACCTTTACAACCCTTGTTGGAGAACCTTTGAGGCCTGTTTGATCGCTCGGTATTTCCAAATCTTTAGCGGTGTAGATTTCTATCCTTTTGGACAAAGCCCCTTTCTTTCCTGAAAGGGTTGGAAGTCTTGGCTCGCTGACACTCCTCAATACGGCTATCAAAGCAGGGAGCTTGACTTTCCAAGTTTCGTATGCATCTTCCGTTGCTCTTTGAACAACTATACACTCACCATCTGAGGATAAAAATTTTGAAACGTATGTCAAAACGGGAATGTTCAAAAGTACACCGAGTTCAACACCAACTTGTCCTGTCTCTCCGTCTGTGGCTTTTTCACCACAGATCACGAGATCGTATTCTATCTTCAACTTTTCGATGGCTCTACACAAGGTATAACTGGTTGCCCAGGTGTCTGAACCGGCGAAAGACGGATCAGAAAGCAAGATAGCCCTGTCGGCGCCGAGTGCAAGTGCATCACGCAGTACAATCTCTGTGCTCATTGGTCCCATGCTCAAAACCGTTATGTAAGCTCTGTGACTTTCTTTCAGCTGAATTGCCAACTCGAGTGCGTGTAGATCAAGGGGGTTTATGACAACATCGAGCCCCTCACGGATCATCGTACCTGTCGACGGGTCTATCTTCACTCTATCAGTGTCTGGAACTTGTTTGATCAGCACCAAGATCCTCATGGGCACACTCCTCTCAGCTGTACATATCTTATACCATGAATGACCTTAATGTAAAGACATATTGTCACAATATCTGATATAATATCTATCAACGAGGAGGAGAGATATGCGTTTAGAAGAGATGGTCAGCAGTCTTTTCATGGTAGGACTTATGGGCAAAGAACTCGATACAGAGACAATCGAAGTTCTGGAACAGATCAAACCAGGCTTTGTGATATTGTTTGCCAGGAACATTGAGTCTGCCTCACAACTACGTGGTTTTCTAAAAGGTATTCTACAGATCATCAAAAGACCTGTTGTGTTTGCCATAGATCAAGAAGGTGGAATCGTCACCAGGCTGAGAGATGGTTTTGCAGTATCATGTGGTGCAATGGCATTGGCGGCTACAGGTGATGAGAACAATGCATATATCGTTGGGAAGATACTCGCGCAAGAGATGAAAGCTTTGGGTATAACATGGAATCTCGCTCCGGTCGTTGACATAAACGACAATCCAAACAACCCAGGGATCGGCGTTAGGAGTTTTGGTGATGAGCCACAGAAGGTGGTGAGGTTTTCTAAAGCCTTTTACACGGGTCTGAAGGAAATGAAGGTAGCTGCTTGTGCGAAACATTTTCCTGGTAAAGGTAGTGTGAATGTCGATGCACACATCGATATGCCTACTCTTGAGAAAGATTTGTCTGATCTGCAGAGATGGGAACTACTACCCTTTGTTGAATTGATGAAAGAGGGCATCGAGTCAGTTATGCCATCTCACATATACTTGCCAAAGTTGCAAAGCCAGAGGGTTCCAGCTACTGTTAGTAAAGAGATAGTGACAGATCTCTTGAGAAAGAGATTGAGATACGGTGGTATAGCCATAGCCGATGATTTGTTGATGGGTGGCGTTACCAAGAAGATGTCCGTCGAAGAAGCGGTGATTGAATCATTCAAAGCGGGTATGGATGTACTGACTGTCTGTCATGAACCTGCTGCACAACTTTCTGCTTTCAGGTCTTTGACGAAGGCTGTGGAACAATCTAAAGAACTTGAAAATCGACTCACAGAGTCATTACAAAGGGTGCAGAGATTCAAAGATAAATTTGCACCGAAAGAGCCTTTTGATGAAGCGAATTTTGATCTTGCAGAAGATCAGAAAATCATGGAGTCAATAGCAGAAAAGTCTATAACTCTCATTGATGATCACGATCAGATGATACCTGTTTTTCTCTCCAAAGATGATTGGGTGGTGACTGTGAAAACCAGCAGACTGGTGCAGGTGCAAGAGATAGAGCCTAACATACCGTGGGTTGCCGATAAACTCTCTAAGCGATTTGGTTCGAGATTTTTCGTTCTTGAGAAAGACAAACAGTTTGATCTTTCTGCAGATCGATGTGTTTTCTTTACCGAAAATGCTCATCTCTCTGATTGGCAGAGAATGGCACTTGAAAAGGCGAGAAAGAACTTCAAGAAACTCTTAGTTGTTGCTTTGAGAAACCCGTATGATTGCTTTATTGTAGAATCATCTTCAATATGTTCTTATGGATATGAGATGGTATCTCAGAAAGCATTACTCAGAGTGTTGCTCGGTGAGATAAAACCAGTTGGAAAGCTACCAGTGGAGGTGCAAAAATGAATTTATCTAATTTACCAACAGAGATGCCAAACCCCAAATCAAAGAATTTGGACACAAAGGACACGATTGAAATACTCAAGATTATAAACGAAGAAGATGCCGTGGTAACCTTAGCGATACGCGAGGTTCTCGGAGAAATCAACAAAGTCGTTCAGATGTGTTTGGATGCTCTGAAGAGCGGCGGAAGAGTCTTTTATGTTGGTGCAGGTACGAGCGGAAGAGTGGCTTTCATCGATGCAGTAGAGTTGGTACCAACATACAGCCTTGCAAGTGGCATCTTTATCCCCATTATAGCTGGTGGTAGTAATGCACTCGCCCAGTCTGTTGAAGGAGTTGAAGATGACGAAGAAGGCGCAATGAAGGACCTTTCGGCTTACAGCCCTACCAGAAAAGACATTGTCATAGGTATTGCGGCCAGTGGTAGGACTCCATACGTGGCAGGCGCTCTGAGGTACGCAAGAAACTGTGGGTGCAAAACAGCACTGATCTGCAATGTGAAGAATCCATCACTTGCCCCACTTGCCGATGTCGTTGTGAGTGCGGAAACAGGTCCAGAGGTTGTGGCTGGCAGCACAAGAATGAAAGCAGGTTCAGCTCAGAAGATGATTCTCAATATGATCAGCACCACTGTGATGGTAAAGATGGGAAAGGTTTTCGACAACCTCATGGTCGATGTAATGGTTTTGAACGAAAAATTGAAAGAAAGGGCTCGCAGCATAGTGACTCAGATTACGAAGGTTGATAGAGAAGTTGCAACAAAGCACTTGGTAAAATCTAATTATAACGTGAAATTGGCCATTCTGATGATCATGAGTGGCAAGAGTCTTCAAGAATGTCAGACGATAATGCAGGAGTATCCAGATCTGAGAGAAGCTTTAAGATCTGTAGGTAAGGTTCTCGATTGAAAAACTTCAATTCTTTTTTGAGAGAGGGGATAGAGATGGACAAAGAGTATCCAGTACCACTCTATTACCGTGTTTATCGCAATTTGAAACAAAAGATAGTAGATGGCTTTTACAAACCTGGGGATCGCATACCTCCAGAATCTGAGTTGGTACAGATCTACAACGTGAGTAGATTAACGGTTAGAAGGGCTCTCGAAGAACTCAGATCTGAAGGTTTTATTAGCAGAGCTAAAGGTAAGGGAACTTTCATCACCGGAAGAAAAGAAGAAGAACAGATGAATGTGCTCAAAGGCTTCACAGACAAAGCAAAGGAAGAGGGCTTTTCGGTTAAGTCTATCGTGCTCGAAAACAAATTGGTTGAGGTCCCTTTGGAGCTCACCGAAGTCTTTGGTTTTGAACAGGGTACAATGGTGATCCTGCTGAAGCGTATCCGGTACATGAATGAAGATCCTGTTGCAATTGAAAGTGCCTATCTCAACACTGCGATTGATGTAAAACTGTTGAACATTCTCAAAAAAGATATGTCCAAAGAATCGCTGTACGATTTTCTTAGAAACGAGCTCAAACTTCCATTGATACGTGCCTATGAAGTTCTTGAGGTGACAGAGATCTCAGGATCAGATGCAAAACATCTAAACGTTCCTGCTGGAAGTTGTGCTTTGCTTCGAAAGCGCTACACTTACACGTCGGAAAACAGATGCGTTGAGTTCGTCAGGTCGATTTACAGGGGAGACAAGTACAGATTCAAGATCGAACTCAAAACGACCGGCGTTTATGAGAAGTGAATAACCTAAAGGGGGTGCTATTATGAAGAAGTTTTTGGTGGTTCTTTTGGCTATGCTCTCAGTCGTAGTGCTCTTTGCGCAAAAGTCGGGCGGAAGATTGGTCATCGCTATGGAGACAGAACCTGTCGGATTAGATCCACATCTTGTCACTGCGTTCGCATCACACAGAGTGCTCGAGAATATCTACGATGGCTTGATGCGTTATGGTGAGAACATGAAATTGGTACCAAACATCGCCGAAGAAGCCCAAGCAGTTGACCCATACACGATTGTCTTCAAAATCAGAGAAGGTGTGAGATTCCACGACGGAACACCTTTGACTGTTGAAGACGTTCTCTTCTCTTTCCAAAGAATACTCAATCCAGACACCAAATCGCCTGCTGCAGCTTATTATCAAGATGTTGAGTCCATCAAAGCGATTGGTGATAACAAGATCGAATTCAAATTGAAAAAACCTATGGCGAGCGCACTTTTGCCAAACTTTGCTGGTGTGAACAGCTCGATAGTGAGTAAGAAATCCCTCGAGTCTGGTAAAAACCTGCAACTTGAGACCAATGGAACTGGTCCATTCTATTTGGCAGAGTATGTGCAGGGTAACTACATGATTTTGAAAAAGAATCCCTATTATTTTGTGAAAGATCAGCCTTATCTGGATGAAATCAAAATCGTCTTTATGCCCGAGGAAGTCTCCAGGGTAGCAGCTCTAAGAAATGGCGATGTGGACATAGCAAAGATCAATGAGCCACTCAACTTGAAACAGTTTCCCGAAGGCAGGTTCAAGGTGTACAGATCACCTGTGCTCAGTTATTATCTGATAGGCATCAACACCACGAGAAAACCTTTGAATGATCCAAAGGTCAGAAATGCTCTCAATTATGCCATCAACAGAGAAGCCATCATAAAGGTAGTTGCTTTCTCTGAAGGAGTTGTCACCGGTCCACTGAATCCAGCAGTACAACCTTGGGCACTTCAACCAAAAGACTTTGAAGAATACAAGTACAACCCCGCAAAGGCAAAGGAGCTCTTAACACAAGCGGGTTATCCAAATGGCTTTGAGTTTGAAATAGTGACTTCCCAGAGATACAACTTCGATAAAGTTGCAGAAGTGATTCAGGCTCAACTCGCAGAGATTGGAGTTAAGGTGAAGATCAACTTAGTTGAATGGGGAATATTCATAAAGAGATGGCGTGAGAGTGATTTCGACGCCTTCATCTCCATGAACAGTGGTTCCATCGAACCTGATATTCAATTCTACAGAACCTTCCGCACAGGTGGTTCAACAAACGTCTTTTTGTATTCTAACCCACGAGTGGACGAACTTCTTGAATTGGGTAGAAGCACCGTTGATGTCATGAAGAGAAAAGAAGTATACGATGAACTCCAAAGAATATTGGTCAAAGAGTCTCCTATTATTTTCCTCTACAGTGCTAATCAGATCTTTGTGAGCAATACTTCAATCGAAGGTTTCAAACTACTTCCGAACGAAAGTCTTGTCTTTCTGAGGGAGACGTACAAGAAATGAGTTTTAGTTATCTCTTGAGACGTGTTATCACGTCGGTACCAACTGTGTTCTTCGTAGTTTTTGTAGTATTCATAGCAATACACCTGGTTCCAGGTGATGTCGTTGATATGATGCTTGGAACCCAAAACTACCTAACGCAAGAGCAGATAAATCAGCTTTACAGACAGTACGGCTTGGACAAGCCACTGATAGTTCAGTTCGGTGTGTGGTTGAAGAATTTGTTTACTTTAGACTTTGGTACATCTTTGAGGACTGGCAAGAAAGTGATAGATTTGATCTTCGATCGATTTCCTGTAACGCTTGAACTGTCTATTCTGTCGATGGTTTTTGCAAGTGCGATTGGAATACCTTTGGGTATCGTTGCAGCCATCAAAAAGGACTCCTTTGTTGATGGCTTGGTGAGAGTCGTTGGTTTGATAGGACTTTCGTCCCCATCCTTTTGGGTGGGGGCGATCTTGATTGTGATCTTTTCCGGTACCTTCAAAGGTTTCAACATCTTTGGCTTTGTGCACATTCATGAAGATTTTCTGAGAAATCTTCAGGTTATGTTTCTACCGGCTCTAACCCTTGGGCTCATGTTGGCAGCACAGATCATGAGAATGGCAAGATCGTCGATGCTCGATGTACTGCAGCAAGAATACATAAGAACCGCAAAGGCAAAGGGTGTGAGTTACTCTAAGTTGATAGGCAAGCATGCACTCAAGAATGCACTAATACCGATTGTGACTCTCTCGGGTATTCAGTTAGGCTATCTCTTAGCGGGAACAATTGTCATAGAGAACATGTTTGCATTGCCGGGTCTTGGAAGACTTCTTTTGCAGGCAGTCAACGAAAGGGATTACCCGGTAATTCAATTTGTAGTGATGTTCATAGCGATGTTAATAGTGATATTGAATATTCTGGTTGATTTCATCTACACGCTGATCGATCCTCGCGTCGAGCTGAAGTGAGGTTTTGCAATGAACAGAACTTTGAAGAAATTCCTCAGAAAGCCTCTGAATATCATATCGATCGTTTTGATAATACTAATCGTTATTTTGGCAATCTTTCCGAGTAGATTTACCCCTCACAATCCTTATTCGATGGATTACGATGCATTTCTTGAAGGACCGTCTTTAAAACACATCTTTGGTACTGATCAGTTTGGTAGAGATATATTTTCAAGGTGTCTTTATGGACTTCAGAAGAGCGTCATAATAGCCTTCAGTTCAATTCTATTGGCTTCAAGTATTGGAACGATTCTTGGACTAATCGCAGGTTATTATGGTGGGCTTTGGGATTTGATCATCATGAGAATCTGTGATGGTTTTTTTGCTTTTCCTTCTTTGATATTGGCATTGTTCATCGTGGCACTTTTTGGCTCAAACTTGCTCAATTTGATAATCGCCATAGGTGTGGTTTATGTCCCTATCTTTGCGAGAACTGTGCGTGGTGCAGCTCTTTCGGTGAGAGAAAGTCTTTTTGTAAAAGCGTCAAAGGTCATTGGAAAAAGTAGTTTGAAGATCATGTTCAGCGATGTGCTGCTCAATCTTTCCTCTGTGATGATAGTCACCTTTACAACAAATCTTTCTACCGCATTTTTGACAGAAGCTTCTCTGGGGTTCTTAGGTTTAAGTGTCCCTCCACCAGAACCGACCCTCGGTGGGCTTGTAGGACAGGGTACAGCTTTCTTGATCAGTGCGCCGTGGATAGCTCTCTTCCCTGGCTTTGTCATAGCCGTTGTCGTACTCACTCTCAATATCCTCGGCGATGGGCTCAGAGATGTCTTGGATCCGAAGAACAAATGATTCACGGTTCGTTGAATTTGAGATAGCCAAGCTCAATCGAGCAGACTCTTCGCTGTGGAAAGATTCGTTATTAATCCTGAAACCCACCCACCTTTCAGCGCGGCTTTGAGTGGTAGGACTTTTTCTCTGCCAGCAGCCATGACCACGAATATTGGTATCCTCTGAATGGCGTGCCAGTCTATGGAGACTATTCTGTCATCAAGAGGGGTTTGAACAGGTCTTCCTTGCTCGTCGAAAAATCTCATCAAGACTTCTCCAACACAGTTTTGCTTTTCAAGCTCTCTCATCATTTCTTCAGAAACCAATTTTGTCTTCAAAAGCGTACTTTCTTGACCCATGCATCCCATGCCAACGAAGGCTATATCGACCTCAGAAGCCTCTTTTAAGGCTTTTTTTATAGAAGGTTCTTGTTTTGTCGAAGGATTTTCGACAAGTACAGGCACTGCCAAAGGAACATACTGCGCACAGACTGCTTCAGCTAACATCCAACTTATACTGTATGGGTTTCTTTGACCCACGAAACTACCTGTCAGATCGTAGACACAACATCTGTGAGAGACTTGCATGCTTTTTTTGTTCAAATATGGAGCCATGGAACTAACAGTTGTGCTCCATCCAAGTCCAATCTTTGAAGGTTTGTGTTCACTTATGAATCTCAACAAAGATTCAGCACCGAAGAGCCCAAGTAGATCTCTGTCCTCTGGTGCCACAACGGCTATTTTCAATTTAAAACGTCTCTTCAGCTCTTTTTCAACAACATAATACTCAGGAAGGGATTGCGCTATTCGAATCTGTACTATTCCGCGCTCTTTTGCTGCAGAGAGTAACCTGCTCACCTTTGTTCTTGTTATACCAAGTTCCTCGGCTATTTCTTGTTGTGTGTATTCGTCCATGTAATACATCCAAGCGACTATGGTCAGTAAATCTTCGTAATTCTGAAAACCGAGCATCTAAGATTCTCTCCTTCAATGATCACTCAATCATAGTTTATCCCTTCTGCGAACATGGAGATTGACAGATCTTTTCAATCTGTTTTCTGAAAGCTTTAACGTTTTCTGTAAGGTCTGAGCTCATCTTGTGAAGAGCCCCTCCTATCAAAAGTACTACATCTTTTCCATAGAAAGAGATCATATCGCCAGCCAGGCTAACATTCATCCCTCCGGCGGGCGAAGGGAAAGCCTTTTCAAAACGACCAAAAGGTTTTTTCAGCCCTTGGTCTATCTTGCGACAATCTTCTTGGGAAAAGGTAAAACGTCCACCATAATTCGGGAATATCACCACATCTGATCCCAACATGCGCTGTACACTGCCGAAGAGTATGCCGAAGTCCATAACAGACAGATATCCACCCATGAATGCTGGGTGACTCAAGATGGGAAGCTCAACGGCTTGTCTCAGCGATACAAGACTGCTGAAACCACAGAGAGCAGGTGCAACAAGTAGAGCTCCGCTTCCGATATTCTCGACAAACTCTGCTCGCGCTAACATAACTTTTTCATTGGTCGTTATATTTGGAGCATAGATCGTGTGAAAGCCTGTCTCGCTGTTTGCTCTGTGAACTGCCTTCGTCACCTTTATGACTCTTTCTTCGAATTTAGAAAAAGATTGGTCAGCAAGACCATGGTCGTCTTTTATGATATCTATGCCCCCAAGCGCTATTCGATACGCCATTTCGGCAAGCTCATCAGCCGAAAGACTCATCGGTTTAATAGCCGTTGCAAGCAATGGTCTATCGTGTACAGACAAAAGTTTTCTCAACCCTGTAACACCATATCGTGGTCCTGGGAAGATTTTTTCCACAGATATCGAAAGTTGCAGATCAACTATTTTCAAACCTGGGAACAAACTACAATTTCCCATTATTACGTTGAAAAACTGACTCGGTTCCTCTCCCACAACCTCAACGGGATAACTTATTGTAACGACTGTAGTGCCTTGACTTTCACAGATTTCTTCAATTTTCCCTAAAACATTTTTTCTGATTGACTCTCCGGTGAGTTCCACGGGAAACTCTATGGTCTGTTCAACACAGATTGCCTCGGCAATCTCCTTGGCTCTATCAATACTTTGTGCTATCTGATATACCACTCTGAATCGTTCGTGATTGAAATGGTACTTGGTTTCGTACTTTATCATTTGGTCCACCTACCATATCACAGGTCTTCTGACTTTACCAACTGCTCGATTTCATCGATCTGTGGTTCAATGAAATCTTGCTCTGTGATGTTCAATTTCTGGCCTATGAGGTCTTCGATGCTTTTTACCAAGCTCATCGCATCGATTTCGTAATATTTCATCAGATACTCTTTACTACCGCCATGCGCATAAGTATCCTTCAAACCTATTCTCACAAGTCGCTTACCCAAGCCTTTTTCACTCATGAGCTCTGAAACTGAACTGCCAAGTCCCCCAATGACAGTGTGATTTTCCATTGTGATGACACCATATCTCGCCTTTTCGATTGCGTTGAGTATATTATCATCGGTAAAGGGCTTGTGGGTTGAGATGTGCAGATGTTCTATGGAGACACCCCTTTTCTTCAGTACTGGTATAACCTTCAGTGCTTCTTCAGTCATAATGCCACTTGTCAATAAAACAAGATCATCTCCTTTGCTCAAGACTCTGCTCTTGCCAAGCTTCATTGGTTCTTTGAACAGTCTTGGTATCTGTCCCCTTAACTGTCGAACATAAACAGGTCCATCGATTGATTGTGCCACGTCCAACACACTCTCGACTTCAGTTGCATCGCCGGTCTCGAGTATGGTCATGTTCGGGACGGTTCTCAGAATTCCAATGTCGTTTATCGCTTGGTGGGAGGCACCTCCTGGTGTGGTTATACCCGGAAGAAAACCGAATATTCTCACCTTCAAATTTGGGTATGCTATGCTCATTTCTATTTGATCTAAGGCTCTTCTGTACATAAAAACCGCAAAAGTGTGTACAAAAGGAGTGAATCCTTCTCTCGCCATACCACCTGCTGCACTCATCATATTCTGTTCGGTCATCCCAAAGGAATAAAACCTATCGGGATATGTCTCTTTGAACAACCCTATCTCTGTTGAATTGGTTAAGTCTGCTGAAAACACAATAACTTCTGGTTTATCCGCCGCCCATTTCACGAGATTCTTCTCGTGAACTCTTGCTTCTAATCTCATGGATTCACACCCCCAAACTTCTCTTGAAGAAAGCGCTGAAGTTCACTCTTTTCTTGTTCGTTGTTTATTCTTATAAAATGGAGCTTAGGTGCCCTTTTGTTCAATATTTCGATTTCTTGGCAGGAATTGGTTCGAGCAATGATGAAGAGAGGTTTTCCTTCGTGTGGAGTGTTTGCTGCGTTGATGAGTTGTTGTATATCATGACCGTTTATCTCGACAGCGACTGCTCCAAAGGACTCTAATCTTTGCTTCAGTGGTTCTATTTGATTCACAGTGCCGATCTTCCCATCTGCCGATTGACCGTTTGCATCTATGATCACCTTCACTGTATCAATGTTGTAAAAAGACAACGTCTCAACGGCTTCCCAAGTCTGTCCTATCATGAATTCACCGTCGGACATCACAACCCAGTTCTTACCGGTCTCACCTTTTCTTTTCCTCGCCATCGCAATTCCTAGAACTTGCGACAGAGTCTGTCCAAGCGAACCAGACATCAGCTCGTGACCAGGGGAATGATCAGCACCAATCATCTCGACGGTGCTGCCATCTCTGTTGAACATTTCCAGTCCTTCGGCATCCATACGTCCCGTTTCAACAAGGGCTGCGTACAACACCAGCGCGTAGTGTACAGGACTTAGGAAAAATCTGTCAAGATGGGGTTCTTTTGGACCATTATAAAGATATCCAGAAAAGTAACTCTTGTTGTTCTTTGAAGGTACGCCACAGAAAGCGGGTGGAATCTTTGGAGCCATTGATGGTCCGATGTTCATTAATTCAGCGTAAAGGGTGGCAAAGATCTCTGCACTCGAGCAAGCTTGTGATAAATAGCCCCCTCCGTTTCTTATCGTGAACTCAAGTACTCTCCGTCTTATGCCATTCGCTATTTTTTTCACACTATCGATATCCATCTGTTTCACCTCCTAAGCTACTTTGACTCAAAGAGTTTACCGAGATTCTCCTCAAAAGGTGGATAAACGATTCCCTTTTCTGTGATGATGCCGCTGATCAATTGTGCAGGAGTTACGTCGAAAGCCGGGTTGAAAACCGAGCTTTCTTGTGGTGCAACCAAAGTACTACCCACACGGCGCACTTCGTCGGCACTTCTTTCCTCTATCGGAATATTTTCACCTGTAGGTGTTTTGAGATCGATCGTACTGGTTGGTGCAACGACATAGAAAGGTACATTGTGGTGTTTGGCAACTATAGCGAGATTATAGGTTCCAATCTTGTTTGCAGTATCACCGTTTGCCGCTATTCTGTCTGCGCCAACAAGAACCAAGTCAACTTTGAATCTCTTCATGACCAGACCACTTGCCCCGTCGACGATTATCGTGTGGGGAATGCCGAGTTCCTTGAGTTCCCAAGCAGATAATCGAGCACCTTGTAGTCTGGGTCTTGTTTCGTCCAGAAAAACATGTATTTTCTTACCGATCTCATGTGCATAACGTATAACACCGAGTGCGGTACCATAGTCAACAGTTGCCAATGACCCCGTATTACAGTGATGAATAATCTTTGCACCGAATGGGACCAACTGTGCACCGTTCTTAGCGATTTGTTTGTTCATTTCCACATCTTCGTTTTCAATTTTGATCGCCTCTTTTTCCAAAAGAATTTTCAACTCCTCCGAAGAACCGCTGAATTGATCCCAAATTCTCTTCATTCTGTCCAAAGCCCAAAAGAGGTTCACGGCTGTGGGTCTTGAAGAACGAAGAATCTCGTCGGCTTTTCTAAGTCTTTCAAGTGGATTATCGTCCTTGGAGAGCTTCTGCACACAGAGAACTATTCCGTAGGCTGCGGCTACTCCAATTGCCGGAGCTCCTCTAACGATCATCTGACTTATTGCCTTGGCAACCTCTTCAGCTGTTTTCAGCTCGAGGTAGGCTGTCTGTTCAGGTAGATTTCTTTGATCCAAGAGTACCAATCTGTCGCCTTTCCATTCTATGGATCTGAATGTACTCAAATTATTTCCCCCTTTCAGATGAGTGGTTTTGATTGGTTGACGATCTGCGATAAATCCTCAATCTTCTCGAATTCCTTCCACGAGTAGATCCATTTAATAGCGACATCCAGAGCTATACTCTCTGCCTTCGCTCTGCTGTTTTCATCCGCTATTGTCCAGAAATCGTGAACGTGTGCCATTCCTATGGTTCTTCTGAATATCTCAGCAGCACCGAATCCAGCCGATTCTTTCAATAATCTCCGCATGTAATCTTTTTTATAACTCTCAGAGGGCCATTCACCATTTGAGTCACTTTCCCATATTCTTTCAAATTCCTGCTGAAAGACCTTCCAAGTTTCATCGAAAGAGCTGAGTATCCACTGTCTGTATGAGTGTCTTGTTGATTCTGTTCTATGAGCCTCCTGAGCCGCATAAGCGATCACCAAGTTTGCGAAATACGTTCCTATATCATGCGCCATGGGACCATAGAAGGCGAACTCTGGATCGATCACCTTGGTTCTTGTTTCATCAAGCATAACTGATCCAGTGTGTAGATCGTTGTGAATCAGTGCCTGTGCTTTGGTCATGTAGAGTTCTTTGAAGTAGAATATTTCACCCCTGATTCTGTCATCCTGGTGAATTTGTCTCACTATATCACCGAGTGGCTTACTCCATTTGTTGTTGGGGTGATCTATATAGGGTTGTGTGAAAACCAGGTCTTCTTGAACTTTGCACAGAACGGGGTTTGTAAAGTTGATCACCATTTCTTTCTTTTTTCCCGAAGAAAGATGAAGATCAGAAGTGTAGAACAATGTCCTTGCCATGAAGATTCCTATGTGTTTTGCAACCATTGGAAAGACTTTACCTTCTATTAGAGCTTCACGCATCACTTTCAGCTCTTTGAGGTCCTCTATGACCAAGACATGTGTCTTGTCATCGTAAAAGTAGATCTTTGGTACCTGTTCTGGTACGTACTGCGATTCTATTTTGAGAGTTTCGTATTCTATTCTTTGTCTATCAACTGGCATTTTGAAATCTGGATAACGCCAAGCATACGGCAGAGCCTGTTTTAATATAACGGAATTTCCATTGTCGGAGTTTCGAATGCGGAATATCAAATTGACGTTGCCTTCGGAAATCAGTTCAGGTGATAAGTTCCCTCGCCCCAAAACTGTTTCTCGCAGGTTGGTTCTTTCTACATATTCCAAAACACTTTTCTCATTCAGTGGCTCCATTTTTCGATACCTCCTCATGTTAACGTGATTCTTTACGTATCGCAAAACTGATTCCCAAAGCCGATACCAACACCAATCCTTTGATGAAATCTTGTATATACCAGGGTGTATTGAGCATGGTTAGACCGTTCAGCATGATCCCCACGAAGACCGCACCCAAGAAGGTTCCCCAAACATTTGGTCTTCTTACACCGAGCACGGCAAAACCAAAGTAAGTCGATGCGACTGCATCCAGAAGATATGGATCTCCCGCTTTGACAGCTCCTGACCCAATGCGAGAAGCCAAGACAAGACCACCGAGCGTTGCGAGTGAAGCACTGATGACATAAGCCGCTGTTCTGTACTTTCTCACTGGTATGCCAGCCAATCTGGCTGCTTCGATATTTCCACCTACGGCATAAAAGGCTCTGCCAAATCTCGTAAACTCGAGCAGAAACCATGTTGAAAAGACCACACACAGCATTATGATGACCGGTACTGGTATACCTCGAAAACTTTCAGTTCTGAGTACAAAACCTTGCCCTATAGTTAAAAACTCCTTCGGTATGAATCCCTTTGTGACCTCACGCAAAGGGCTCCACGGGTTTGTCATACCTCTGTAGACAGCATCGCCTTTTGTAATCCACATCTGCAGACCTTGGACCAAGTACAGTGTTCCGAGTGTGGCAAGCAAATCTGGTATTCGTAATCTCAAAATCAGAAAGGAATTGAGCAAGCCAATGCCTACACCGATTAACAGCGAACCCATGACTGCCAAGTACCAAGGTATCTGCCAAATTACCATCATTGCTGTAGAAAAGATCACCGCAAGACCTGTTACAGCACCTACAGAGACATCCATGCCGTTCACAACGACCGAGAAGGTTACACCTATAGCCACAATAGTTAAGATCGAAACGGCTCTGAGGATATCAAAAAAGTTATCCAAACTGAAAAATGCCCTCGTACTCAACGAAAAAAAGACTACCAGTATAACCAGAGCAGTTATCACACCATACTTGAGTAAGAAATTCGTCATTCGCTCTGTAAAACTGTTCTTCACGGTTTCACCCCCGCTGCATAACTCATTATCACTTTCGTATCAGCGTTTTCAGAGTTCAACTCCAAAACGATTCTTCCATCCCTTATAACGAGTATTCTATCGGCTATTCCGGCAGCTTCGTTGATCTCGCTGGTTGCAAGGATTACAGCAGACTCTTTTGCAATTTGCATTATGAGCTGATAAATCTCTCTTTTTGCTCCGACATCTACTCCCTGGGTTGGCTCATCAAGCAGGAGTATTTTTGGCTTTCCTCCAAGCCATCTGCTCACTACTATCTTCTGTTGGTTTCCCCCAGAGAAATACTGTGCCTGTCGTTCTACGTCAAACGGTACTAAACGTACTTTTTCAGCTAAAGTTTTGGCATGATAAGATTCATTTTTCTTGAGTACCCTACCTAAGAATCCACAGAAATTTCTCAAAAAAGGTATGCTTATATTCTCTCTTGCAGGCTTGTCGAGAATCAAGCCCTCTTTTCTTCTTTCTTCAGGTACGAGATAGATACCATTCTCGATGGCATCAACAGGACTTTTTATTCTCACGGGCTTTCCATCCAAGAAGATCTTTCCATGACCGGTTGGCAAAGCACCAAAGATCATCTTCAGAATTTCTGTTTTTCCTGCTCCCGTCAAGCCTGTTATCGCCAATATCTCACCTTTTCTGACGCCAAAGCTGACGTTGTTCACTTTGTTTTTGTAAGTGAGGTTTTCAACTCTCAAGATCTCTTCTTCAAAATTCCTTTGCTCTCTCTTTGGAAAAAGGTCGCCTTGAGGGGTATCGAGCATGGCTTCAACTATCGCTGAAAGAGATGGTATGCGATCAAAGTGTGCAGCCTTTTTGCCATTTCTGAGGACGGTAACTTCATCTGCCACTAACTGTATCTCGTCAAGTCTTTGACTTATGTAAAGGATTCCCACATCTCGCATCTTCAATTTTCTGACAAGATCAAAGAGTTTTTCTGCCTCGAGCAAACTCAAAGAGGAAGTAGGTTCATCTAAGATCAGAAATTTGACCTTGTGGAGTAAAGCTCTCGCTATCACCAGTTGTTGTTTCTCGTGTAAAGACAGATTCTCTACCTTTTCAGAAACCGGCAGAGGAAAGCCAATATCTTTCAGATCTTTCTCAGCGTCTCTCTTCAGATGACTCGTGAAAACCATTACGCCGTTCTTATTTGTGGCGAAGTTTTCAAGATAGAGGTTTTCAGCCACCGTAAGAGTTGGAACCAACTGTGTGTCAACTTCTTGGTGAACTACTTCTATTCCGTTGAGCAGGGCATCTGATGGTGTTCTCAAAACAACTTCTTTGCCGTCTATTGTGATTGTACCGTTGTAGTTATCGTAGTATCCAGTCAAAATCTTAACGAGTGTGCTTTTTCCAGCACCATTTGCTCCAACAAGTGCGTGTACTTTACCTGATTCAATCTGTATATCCACATTGCTGAGAGCCACTACACCGGGAAATTCTTTGCCTATATTCTCTCCCCTGAGTACAGCCATAAGGTTGAAGGCAGGGCATTACGCCCTGCCTATTTCCCCCTTCCTATTTCTTGTTTTTCTCTACCAAAGCCTTTATCCAATCTGGCCAAACCAAATTGCTCTCGCCCAAGCCTGGAAGTGCCTTGACGAGTTCATCCATGTTGGTGATATTGTTGTTTATAAGAAATTCTCGTGTGATCAATTGTGGCTCTACCAACAGGTACTTAGGTAATTTTTCACCACCCACGAGTGCTGCTGCAGCTCTCACTGCAAGTCGACCGACTGCGTATGAATCGGTTCCGACCGTTGCGACCCATGGACTATCTTTCTGGATCATCATCTGTATGTCCTCAGTCGTAACATCTACTGAGTACACCTTAAACTGGCTGCTCTTGCCAGCTTGCATGATCGCTCTCACTGCACCTTTAGCGAACTCATCCCACATCGCGAGTACAGCATTGGCTTCTGGTTTCTCCTTCATAGCTGCTTCCATTCTTGTTTGAGTATCTGCTGCCGTCGAGCCTGTTACGGCACCTATCTTGGCGAGTTCTTTGACGCCAGGGAAACGCCACTTGATTATCTGCCACATTCTGTCTCTTTTGTCCAGTGGGGCGAATCCACCAACATTCACGTAGATGACATTTGCTTTCCCTGCAAAGTCAACTGCCAATTGCTTGCTGATGAGATAGCCTATCAGCAAATCATCTTGTTCGATTTCAGGAACTCTATCGTCATCGACAACTAAGTCAAAGGTCACTACTTTGATTCCTTTGTCCAAAGCTTCTTTAATCTTGGGCATCAGTGGGTCTGGTCTTCCGTGGTCGATTATGATCGCATCGACTCTCTGGGCTATGAAATTTTCGACCATGGTAACCATTCTCGCCATATCTCCGTGTGCCGTCGCTTCGAGCAGTGTTATACCGAGTTCTCTTGCCATAGACTGTGCACCTGCGAGATAGCGCTCAAAGAAACTACCCTCTCCGACCTCTCTGACCAAAGCTATACGCACGTTCTTGGGGTTCTCAAATTTCTTAGGAAGCTGAGCTTGTGCGAAAACCGAGAGCGTTAACAGTAATGCCATTGCAAAAACCAAGAACTTCAAGTTTCTCATACCAAATCACCTCCGGGAAAGTATCTTGCACATTTGTGCATTATTGCACTTTTGTGCAATTTCAGTATACCACGACCACTTGAGAAGAAAACAAGGCAATTCAACCGTCAGGTAAGGGCGAAAAATTCAGTAAAGATCGTACTTTTAAGATGATTCTCCGGTGATTTTTCCCCTATCATCTATTGTTAACAGAAACAAGAAGACACCCAAATACACAAAGATGTCCCCAGGGCTTATCAAGAACCTCCTGCCCCACGGCAATATGACTGGGATCCAGTCTCCGAACAAGAGTTTTAAGCTGAACGAGTCAACAAAGGTGTGTTTGATCGTCAAATCTAAACCCAATGACCTTGCAAACGGCTCATAAACAGGCATTCTACCGCTGTTCAACAGTATCACAGAGGCGTTCATCAAAGAACCAACTGCTATCAGCTTGAAACCCCTGAGATGCGTGTTGAGTAACACAATCAAGAAGAGTATTCCGTAGGAAATTGCCATCAAGACTCCGCGGTGAGCGAATGGAAGCAGCTGAATGACAAATGGTATGGGAAACAGATAGAGCATTTTCACGTGAACCTGATGAAGGTGATAGATTCTCTTTTTGAAGATAACAGAGAGCACAACAGCGACTACAAATACATCTAAGATCAAATCAACTTTCTCCCAAGATTGTGTTGTCTATCAATCGGGCTTTGCCAACCCAGACAGCGAGTGCCACAATAGCCTTTCTCTGGATTTTTTCTATCGGTTCTAAGGTCTCTTCGTCTACTACCTCCACATAATCGATCTTCAATTTCTCGAAAGATGAGAGATACTCGGTGATCTTTTCGGTGATTCTTGAAGCACTTCTTTCGCCCGAGTTATAGAGATTCTCTGCCAATTTCAAAGACTTGCTCAACGCAACTGCCTGAGCTCTCTCTTCAAATGAAAGATAGACGTTTCTTGAACTCATTGCAAGTCCGTCAGGCTCTCTTACGATGGGACATTCTACAACCTCTACATCGATGTTCAGATCTCTGACCATTCTCCTTATAACACGAAACTGCTGAGCATCTTTTTGACCAAAGTATGCTCGGTGAGGTTTGACGATGTTGAAAAGTTTCGCAACAACGGTGCAGACACCCCTGAAATGCCCAGGTCGGGATTTACCGCAAAGATACCTGGAAAGTCTTTCTTCATTGATATATGTCGAGTAATCCTTTGGGTACATCTCTTCTACTTCTGGTGCGAAAACAAAATCTACATTTTCTTTTTCGAGCATTGACAGATCTCTCTTCAAATCTCTTGGATAGCTTGTGTAATCTTCATTTGGACCAAACTGTGTCGGGTTGACAAAGATACTCACCACGGTCACATCGTTTTCACTTTTCGACCGTTTTACGAGTGAGAGATGCCCTTGGTGAAGATAACCCATCGTTGGTACAAAACCTATGCTCTTTTCCTTTCTCAGTTCTTCTGCAAGGTTTTTCATCTCTGACACAGTCTTGATGACTTGCATTATTACCACCCCACAAAACCTGGCGGAGGCGGTGGGACTCGAACCCACAAGGGCTTGAAAAGCCCACCGATTTTCGAGACCGGCTCCTTAGCCTATTCGGACACGCCTCCAACCTGAACTGATTATATCAAAAGATCTGCCCAGTTCTCAGAGATCGAGAACTGAATTTGACGCCACTTTCACAATATATTCGCCTTCGAGATCAAAATGTCTTTGAACATACTTTCTGACTATCCATTGTGCCAACTGTTCTTGATTTAAAGTTTTCGCTTTGTTGAAGCTGACAAAACAGATTATGCTGTTCACGCCGCTCTCTATGATGGCAAGATCTCCATCGATCGTATCCAAGTTTACCAGAGAGGCAGGTTCTTTGGAGAAATTTTTGACAAAATCCAGCTCTTCAAGTCTATCCGTTTTACTGAAATCTGCCCCAGAATTCACCAGGTGATCTAAAACATTTTCACCATGCAAAACGAGTAGAACTGACAGAGAAGGATATTCCTCGTTGTCGTCCACGGCATACACTGTGATGTGTACCTTGCCAGAGTATTCGTTATTTCCCATCTTCAGAGGTTTGCCGAGTTCTACTTCGAGTTTTTGCACCGTTTCATAGACTTTCTTCGCCTCATCGCTGTTCTGAAAATACTCAACTGTGAATTCGTCAAGCTGCCGCATCTTTCACCTCATCCGTATCTTTTCAAAAAGAGTTCGTAGAGTTTTCTGTTTTCTCTTACAATCTCTAAAGCAAATCTTGCGTGATCTTTTGCATAACCATTTCCGATTATCATATCAACATCTTTGCCTATACCTTCAGCACCAAGGGCGGCCTTTGTGAAACTGGTCGCCATCGAGAAGAAATAAACCTTTCCCTGTTCTTTGCAGCACATCACAGAAGTCATCTCTGTGTCAGGAACATTCACAACATTTATGACAACATCAGCCAGTTCATTTTGGTTCAGTTCCATGAACTTTCTGTAAGTTCCAACCGCATCTTGTGCATCTGCCACCATAACTTTATCGACTATTCCGAGACCTTCGAGTTCGGCTATCGATCTCTCTGAGTGAACCAAGCCAATCACCTTACCAGTTGGTCCTGCATACTTCTTTGCTACATAACAACATAAAACTCCTGATTTGCCGCCAGCACCTATCACCAGAACGGTGTCTGAAGGTGAAACTAATCTTGCGGTCTGTATTGGTGCACCAGCCACATCGAGAATGGCAAGAGCCACCGACTCAGGCATATCTTCAGGCAGTTTTGCGAAAACACCTGTTTCAAACAATATAGCTTCTGCCTCAACATCGACCTGTTCTTTGTCAAGGTGAACCTTTATGATCTTCTTCAAGTTAAGAGGTGTTAGGCTCAAGGAAACAAGTGTGGCTATCTTATCTCCTTCTTTTATATCCACCTTTAGATCTTTTCCAATCTTCTTGACTCTTCCTATGAGCATTCCACCAGAACCAGTCACCGGGTTGTGCATCTTGCCACGATCTTTTACTATCTGCATGATTTTCTCGGCTACCTTCGATTCATCTCTTCCAACTTCATTTTTGATCTGTGTGAATGAAGCAGCATCTATGTTGAGTTTAATCACGTCTATCAGAATTTCGTTGTCGTACAACTTTGATGTGTCGTTGTCTAACCTCCATGCTGGTTGTGGTAATTTACCCTTTGGTTCTGTAACTCTGTGAATGCCGAATGGATCCCCGCGCACAAAGTCACCTCCAGATGAAAAAGGGGGCTCAGCCCCCCTTATATCATAAACCCTCTCTTTGGAGTTCTCTTGCAATTTCTTGTTCAGCCCACTTCAGTCCTTCGTCTATCGTCTTCTTGCCGAACAGAACATCGTTAACCATGTTGCCTACGATTGTTCTGATCTCTGCCCATACACCGAGTTGTGGATCAAAGACACCATTTGGCAGCTGTTGAAGTGGTACCTCTGCTGCTGGATCTTCTGCGACGAACTTCTTCCAAATTTGCGTTTCTGTAGCACTTTTTCTGACTGGCAGATATCCAGTCTTTGTTGCCCAGTATGCCGTTATCTCTGGCGAAATGAGGAATTTCATAAACTCCCAAGCGGCTTTTTTCTCTTCGACTTTCGCTGTGCTGAACATGATCACGTCTGTTCCTGCAAACAGAGCGTTTTGGGTCTTCCACAAAGGCAGAGGTGCCCATGTCCAACCATGTTTTCCTGCAGATGAACTTGCTACGTAAGGCTTGCTCGCAACAGTCTCTATGAACATCGCTATCTTACCTTCGCCGAATGGTCCATCGAGATATCCACCTTGGACCAACGCATATTTGTCTTTGAGATCGAGCATGAATTGAAGGACTTCTCTTGACTCGTCACTGTTTATAGTGACCTTCCACTTTCCGTCTGATCCCTTTTGCAGAATAGAACCACCATTCAGAGCGAGAAAAACTTGGAAGTGATCAACTGTTGAACGAAAGCCAAATCCATATTGGTCGATAGTACCATCGCCGTTGAAGTCTTCTGTCATCAGGATTGCAGCCTTCTTGAGTTCACCAATTGACTCAGGGACCTTCAACCCAGCGAGCGTTAGAGCATCTGTGTTCAAATACAAAACGTAGATACTCTTGTTGAACGGTAGTGCGTAGACTGTTTTGTCCCAGGTGCAGTTCAACCTCATGGGTTCCCAGATATCCTGCCACTCAGTTGGTGTGAAACCTGTCTTTGGATCTGTTATGAACTTGTTCAGTGGTTCAACAATGTTTGAGTAGATCAGTTTAGCTGTCCAGTTTGAATATGCTTGAGAAATCGTTGGAAGTCCACCAGCTTGAGCTGCTGCGAGTAACTTCTGCTGAAGTGTGCTGTAGTTTCCGATGTAAATTGCTTCGACTTCAATCTCTGGATGTTGCTGGTTGAAGAAATTCACAATCTCTTGCAGTGTCTGTCCGTGGCCACCGCCCATGGCATGCCAAAAAGTTACCTTTACCTTGGCGAAGCTTAAAGTTACCGCGACCATCAACAGTGCCACCAAGAAAAATCTCCTCATAACTACACCTCCCCTGGTTGTCCATGCAACTTTGATTTTATCACTCGAGTGTAAAAACTCTTTATCTTTTCGCATAGGGAATCGAGATCCGAATCATTTTCTATAACCGTTCCACTTGGAGGTATATCTTGCTGTGCTGACAATCTTTTATTGATCTCCTCTTCGGACAATCCTTTGTCTCTCAGTCTTTGAATGATTTTCTCAAAAGGCGCAACTATCGTCACAACAAGATCGCAGAATTCATCAAGTCCAAGTCTGTGTAAAACGGCAGCATCGATTATTATGAGTCCGTCGAGTAGGTCTATCTCTTTTTTCACGCGTTCTCTTATCAAAGGATGAACGATTTTTTCCAAGAGTTGAAGTTCAGTGCTGCTTGAAAAAACTCTTGAGGCAAGCTTTTTGCGGTCGATTTCCAAGCCATCAAAGATCTCATCGCCAAAGATTTTTCTCAGCGTGTTCTTTACTTCTTGCATTTGCAAAACCTCATGACCAATTCGATCGACGTCTATCACGTGTGCTCCTAACTCTTTGAAAATCTTTGCGGCACTGCTCTTACCAGAACCAATCTTGCCAGTTAGACCTACTACCACTTTCAATACAACTTTTCCCCTTTTTCGTTCAAGAGTGGCTCGAAGCTTTTGTACTCCTCGGGTGTCAAAACAACTATGGCTATTTCACCTGCTTTTTGGTAGAGTTCAGAGATCTTTTTGTTCACATCTTTTGTCTCGTTCATCACAACGATATAGACATCTTCACCGAATGGACTTTCTTTGAGAAAATAGACCGACAGGGGTTGAAGGATTTTCACTATTTGTTCTGTCAATCTATCACAACCTTTTTGACTGGCTCTGGAAACTTCAGCACTTCGAAGCCCTTTCTACCCATCAGCGAATAGGTTATTCTCTTGCCAAGTTCAACACCCGGCTGATCATATGGATTTATCTGCAGAAGATCACCCATCAATGCCGTTGTGAACTCGTAGTACATGAAGAACTGCCCCATGTCATAGGCATTTATCGTTGGAAATATGACTCTCATGCTCGGTCTGCCGTTCATTGCAAGAGATCTCTCTGTCCCCGTTAATTCACTTTTCAACAGATCTGCGAGCTTTTTCCCGCCGAGATAGGCGATTTCTTCTTGATGATGAACTGCGGGTATGAGTACATCTCGATCAAAGCTTTCTACCTCGAGAAAAGTTATTGTCTTGTCATCAGGTCCTTCGTTGTAGAGTTGTATCTGTGAATGCTGATCAACAACTCCAAGTGCTTTTATCGGCGTCAAGCCTTCGTTGATCACCTTTCCATCAAGTGAATATTTCTTTCCAAGGCTTTCTGCCCAAAGCTGACGGAACCAATCAGCGAGAGAAAAGAGTTTGTTTGAATATGGCATCATAACACTGATCGTCCTACCCTTTTCTTTGTGCAGATAATGACACGCAGCCATCATAGCGGCTGGGTTTTTCTCTATGTTAAGGTCTGCGCATTTCAGATAAGCATCCTTTGCACCATCTATCAGTGCCTTTATATCTACGCCACATGCCATTGCAGGTAGAAGACCAACAGGTGATAACACACTGAACCTACCGCCGAGATCTTGAGGTATGTCCAAAGCCAGTATCTTTTCATCCCGTGAGATCTGTCTGAGAAATCCTTTCCTTGGGTCTGTTGTGAAAACGATGTGCTCCGATGGTTTTAGTCCTCTGATCTGCAGCAAACCACGTATCACTTGATAATGTGCAAGGCACTCTGCCGTAGATCCAGATTTTGATATCACGTTGAAAAGTGTTTCACGTGGATCTACCTCGTCCAAAACTGCTGCCGCTTGATCTGGATCTACATTTTCAAGGAAAAAGATTCTCAGATATCCACTTCGTTCCTGTTTTGACAGGTAATTCCAATCTGGTGGTGTCAGTGCGTTTGCAAGTGCCACCGCTCCAAGGCTTGAGCCACCTATACCCACGACTACCAGATTGTCAAAGGACAAAACCCACTGTCTGATATCCTCCACCGAGTCCATGTAGATTCTGTCGAAAAGAACGTTGACAAAACCAGGTCTGCTTTTCACGGTTTTCTCTACAGACTGAACAATGCGCTCTTTTATAGAACAAAGCTCTTCGTCGGTTATACCTCCTGGTGTGTTCGGTTCAAACATGAAACTGAAATCGAACCGAAGCATAAAATTCCCCCTCTCAGTATGAGATAACCGTTTTCACTGGGTATTCTTCGAGTTTCTTTCTCGGCTCGAGGTATGTCAATTCTATGAGAAAGCACATACCTATTACATCCCCACCAATCTTTTTCACAAGCTTGGCGATTGCACTGGCTGTTCCACCGGTTGCGAGGACATCGTCAACGACGATCACTTTCTGCCCTTTTTCGATTGAGTCTGAGTGCATCTGAAGCTGGGCTGTACCGTACTCAAGATCGTATTCAATTGAAGTGGTTTCAAAGGGCAACTTTCCAGGTTTTCTTATTGGCACAAAACCTTTCTGAAGTTTGTAAGCAAGTGTTGCACCAAAGATGAATCCTCTTGCCTCTGGAGAAACGATCAAATCAAAATCCCAGTCTAAAATAGTTTTTGCCATTTCGTCGATCGCGGTGTGGAATGCTTTTGGGTTTTTCAACAGCGGTGTGACATCTCTGAAGATAATGCCTTCAATTGGGAAATTTGGGATGTCCCTTATAAAGTTTCTCAAATCCATCTCTTTTTCACCATCCTTTTTGAGAAATAGCACAGAAAGATTTTATCAAATGAAGAGGTGGTTGTGAACTACCCATGACTAAAGTCGCGGGCTTCCTGCTTCATCGACCGAGCTTGCTGCTGAAAAGATAAACTTTGACTTTTCAGCAGTAGAGACCCAATCTCCACAGGCATTGCCATTAGGCTC